>MDTG01197122.1_pt1 | contig 33226 bp, 31 predicted proteins | sample 811421 | NCBI WGS metagenome assembly MDTG01 (sample SAMN05326645, study PRJNA326480) | marine metagenome | isolation source: seawater | place: Pacific Ocean: South East | collected 2011
CAAAGATATTCGTTCTTGCCGATGGACGACTAGTAAACTTGGCAGCAGCAGAAGGCCACCCATCTGAAGTTATGGATATGTCATTTGCAAATCAATATTTAGCATTGTGCAGATTAGCTTCTGAAGGGCCAGATATGGATTCAGTAGTTTATGATATTACGCTTGAACAAGACCAAGGCTTAGCGACAACTAAACTTGCGACATTAGGCTTTGAGATAGATAAATTAACAGAAGAACAAATCGCTTATCTCGATGATTATAATGCAGGAACATAATCATTCCTCTTCTAATTGTTCAACATTATTGTCGCTTTCCCAAAATGGTGATTGTGAATCGTCTTCATCGATATAGCCAATTTCGTCTAAATGAGATTCAAAATCAGGTAATTCCAATTGCCAATTTTTAGGCAAATCATTCTTTTCTTCAATTATAATTAACATTCTTTCTTGCCAGGCTATAGGTTTACGTTGTAAAATGTACATGTATAGAACTGAAGTTTTTATGTCTTCAGAAATTACGCTAAATCCAGTAGAAGACTCAAAATTCATTGCTCTTAAGAGATTAAAAGCAGGTCTATTTATGGTTCTAAACATATTCTTAGTAAATCTCATTCCAGCAATAACCGCGATGAATATGACCACAGAAGTAAGGCAGAAAGCGGCAAACCCTTCACCAGCTAGAAAATTTGACAGAATTATTACTCCAAAAAGTATTGGAACAGTTACCAACATGAAAATAGTTGTTTCAGAGATTGGTGCTTTTTTCATTTTAGTTTCTATTGCTGCCCATCCGGAGTGTCTTTTATCCCAAGGTTTGAAATGTTGATTGGTATCTTGTTGAATTGCAGAATTGAAAAGTCCTAGTAATTGATGAACACGCCCATATTGGCTGGTTGCAACATCCATATCCTCATTAAGAATAGTTTCAATTCTTTCTCTACCTTCATGATAAAGTCCTAAATCAGCCATTATAGTTGCTTGTTCAATCAGTGGAGTCACTTCATAAGGTGCGTAGTGCCTTACCTTTTGCCACCATTGTAAAGCATCGAACATTAATCCTAATTCATCTGCTAATAGTCTTCCTCCTCTAACCCACATGTCGATTCTTGTGGGGTCTAGATCAACAATTTTCTTTACTGCGCTGAGACATTTGGAAGCGGAAATTAGGTTTGTTGGTTTTCCACTTTCATCAAGATGCGCATCGGAAATTATCTGCCATGCTTCTACATGTTCATGATCTAATTTTACAGCCTTATTTGCTTCCAATAACGCATTCTCTCGGTCGCCATTATCTAGGAACTCGATTGCATCTAAGTAATGATTCTCGGCACTCATGCACAGTGCTCGAGTGTGAATTACTTAATCATCTCTATTTCTTCTTCTCGGGCGACTATTCAAAGGTCTAGGACCTCGATTGTGAGCGTGACCTGGTCCTTTACCACGTGCTCTCCTAAATTTTCTAGGTTCTGTATCGCGTTTAGAATGACTTTTATTGTCATAATCCCTATGACCGCTTCTTTCATTACGTCCTCCAGCAGTTTTGGGTTCTCCACACCGATTGCATTCTTTACGAAAAGAGAAGTTCGAGTTATTACATTTTTTACAGGTCCAATCATTATCAGTGAATGTTTTCCTATCGCCTCTGTCATTTCGCCTTGGTTCTCTACGGTTATCCCTATCGAAATTCCTTCGTGGTCGAGTCCCCTCACTTCTCTGCCTGCGGTCATTTCTGTTTCCTGAGTTCCTCTTAGGTTCACCACATCTATTGCATTCAGTTCTTCGGGCAAAGTTAGAATTATTGCATTTTGGACAATTCCAGTCATTGTCTGAATATGTCTCTGGACGTTTATCTCTAGCATAATTTCTACGTTCATCTCTTCCTTGGCTTCTACGATTGTCTCTGCTGTAATTTCTTGAATTGCCTCTTTCAAAACTTCTTCTTCGATCATTACGATATTCGTTACTTCGTTCGCCTCGTTCCTTTTTTTCCATTTTTGGTCGTATCTTCACATCGACACCTATTAGATTTTCAAAGTTTAACTGTCTATCTAAGTGTGCAATGTGTGCAATAGGGTCTTCGGTTCCGCCAAGTACAGCATCGATCTTGCCAATATATGTTCCATCATTTAAATCAACAATAATTGAGCCTAGGGCAGGGGATGAGCCAGTGAAAGAGGCAAGTAAGCCGCCTTCATGGCTAATGGAATCAATAGTGCCTTTGAACATAGTGTTATACTTCCAGATTTTAAATCAAAGTTCTCTTCTTCTACCAAAGATTGCCGCTCCAAGCAATGTTACACAAAGAGTTGCAAACAGCGATGCACTGGGTAATCCAGAACTATCTTCCGAATTTTTATCAGAATCACTGTTTGTCTCTTGATTAGAATTTCCATCATCAACAGGATTGTAGACATTAATCTCAAGGGTACTTTCAATGTTAGATTCATCTGTAGCAGTAATCACAACATCATAAGTTGAGATATCTTGTAACATACAAGTTGCTATCGGAACATCGATTTCCCAATTTACTCCATTTCTTGTGAAATCAGTTGCTATCGCGCCACATAATACTAGTTCCAATTCTACAGTTTCTCCATCTGGGTCTGAAACCTCACCTTTAAGGACAAATCCATTTTCACCAGCATTCCATGTGGCGTTTTTACCCTCAAAGGTAACTTTTATTTCAATGACTGGTGGCAGGCTTTGTTTTTCTAATTCATAATCCAGCATGAACTCAAAATTAAGCATACTATTTGCGTTAACAGTTCCCATGATTTTGACGCCTCCAGGTTTAAGGCCATTCATTGGTAAAGCAATAGTTACAGCTTCATTGCTGATTATAGAGGATCGATTAGCGCCCATGGCAGAATCTTGGTGAGCATGTGCTTCAACACTCATTTCTGCTATCAAGCCGGTTGGATTAATAGTGAAATCAATATTTTCCCCATCGGTAATTGTTGCTGAACCAGTAAAAGGTTGACCAAATGTGAAATCTAGAGTTTGTTCAGAATTAGCACCAAATATGTCGCTAATACCGCAGGTTGCTGAACTTGAGGTTGAGCCAGATGGCGAAGTAACCAGCAGATTTCCAAGTTCATCCTGCCTAGCACTCCATTGAGACTCAGCAAATGTACAATCTAAATTCCATCCATTTTCATCGGATGCCCAGTTATCTAGAGTGTCATAATTTACCGCAAGATATTCACCACCTGTCATTAGAGGGATAATTGAGTTATTGCTAGGAGGGCTTTGCCATTGCGGTATGTCATTTGATTGTGGTTCAGTAGTGGTGAAATCAATGAATAGATTACGACCAGTAGGCCAATTTGATTTATCATAATCAACATTTTGATACACTCTTAATTTTCCATCAAGTAAGTATTCTTCCACTGGTGCTGTATAATCAACACCTGCAATGAGTTCCACCCCGTCATCTTCCATAGAATAATTTACGATTCTCAAACCTTGCAATACGGGAAAGGTCAACACTAATTCGGCATTGGTCATATTTGTGACATTCAAAGCAAGAGTAAAATTAGATTCTCCATTATTTGGTAATTGGTTAAATTGCATGTTCCTACTTTCACCATCTTTAACTAATAGGCTGATTTGTAAATCATCGGTAGCAGAAGTAGGAATCTCTCTGCATCCTTGCGAGGAATCTATGTTTTGGCATGATCTTTCTTGAGGATGATTGGGAGCAACCAAATCAACTTCATCTAGGGCAATACCAGATTCGACAAATTCCATATCATTCCAGTCAACTCCGCTGTTAGAACGATGTGGAATTCCTTCTCTAAGGCCAAGTCTAGTATCCATGTCTTCGATGCATTGAGGTCCAATAGATCTTACCGCTTCCCTTTCATCAGTACTTATCCAACCGTTATTGCCGCCGCCAAAACCATCGAATAATCCATCTAAGTTTTCTCTGACTGTAGCTGAATTACTGCCATTTACATATGCAGTTGCTGCCATTCCTGCACTTGCCCAATCATCTCCAATATCAATGTTGAAAAGTGCATAATTATAATCAAACAAGTCTTCAAAAGTATATCCTGTACAATCAATTCCTTCACCTAAATCTTGTCTTGCGTCGGTATTTTTAATCGATTCATTATCAAGTTCATTAACTGTTATAGTGTTGCTTAAACCCATGAAAACCATAAGCAAAAACATGCCCATTGCGCTGGCTTGAATATAGTATCTTCTCGCTGCCATACCGGGGGGTGGGTTACGCTTGTCTAATACTCTTTGTGTCACAATTAGTTTATGGCTTTATTTTAGCCATACGAATTCTAAACCAGTACCATGGAAGTATAGTCCACAATATCGCAGATAACCAAGACACAAAATTTGGCACACCTCTGTCGATTTCAGTCAAACCAGTCTCCAGTAAATGATGGAACACACCATTTGGGGAAAACAGGTCGAGATATCCTTCTAATCGTATCATATCGGGATTGTTTATCTCGCCAACATTTACTCCAGATGCAAATGCAACTATGGAAGTAATAAGAGCCCATAAAAACGTAAAAACAAACCACATTCCAACTCCAAATGCTACTGAAGTTCCTTGGTCTTTAGAATATGTAGATGCAATCAAACTAAAAATTACGTACCACAGTAGAACTAACGCAACAGCTCCAAATGAGATCAATATTTCAGTAAATGAAATGCCTAATCCCATCCTATACATTACCATTATAATAGATGCAGACCAGAGAATCCATGTTGGAATTAAAATTGCTAACCAATGACCAAAAATAATGGCAGTTGAAAAATTACTTCGCGGCATAGGCTGTGATAATTTTACTTCTAATACGCCACTAAATCTGTCTTTACTTATTCCATCATATGAAATCAAAACACCGCACATAGTAGCAGCAAAAACTACTCCTAGACTTGTGTAAAACATTACTTCCATCACGCTGTCTGGAGTTACTCCACCAGGTAGCATAACATTGGAGTCTGAAAAACCCCATGCTAATCCAGGGATGAATAATATCAAAATTGGTAACATTACATACATTCTAGTTGAATATATTCGTTCTCGAAAAATTCTTTTTGAGACGACAAAAATCTCAGGAAAAGAGAAACTCATTCTTCTTCACCTCTTCTTTTCAATGGAATCATTGATGAGGATGAGATTTCCATTCCGATTTCTTCAATTTCTAAACCAGTTGCACAGCAAAGCATTTCGACAATGTCAGGTTGTTTAGCATTCCATTTGTGGATTATATGTCCACGTTCAATCAGTTTCCGCATTAATTGGTCGTCTGGATTGTAAATTAATCCATTCCAACTGTCTGTATTTAGCTTTAATTCAATCACTTTACTTTGCTTAGCAAGTAGGCTAGAAAAATCCGGAATCTGTCCTGTGCCACCAATCTCAATTCGATTATCAAGATTCATATCTTGCTCGAGTTGTTTAATTGATTCAAAAGCAACAATTTGTCCTTTGTGGATAAGTGCTAATCTATCAATCAATCCGATCATACCACTGACTTGGTGCGAGGAAATAATGATACTAACTCCTTTTTCTGTTAGTTGCTTAATCATTATTTCTACAGATTTAGCTGCTACAGGATCTAAACCATTGAACGGTTCATCTAATACTAATAGTTTAGGAGATCCCATTAAAGCCATTGCCAGTGATAGCCTCTGTCTCATTCCTTGACTCAAAGAATCTAACACCTCCTCGGACTTAGATGTCAATCCAACTACTTTGAGCAGTTTATCTACTGAAATAGCCTCTTTGCGCATTTCACTGAACTGAGTAATCGTTTCCCTTACTGTATTAGGTCCTGACCATCTTACTTGCTCGGGCATATGACCAATATATTTTCTAAGATGGTAATCAGATGGTTGTTCCTCTCCAGTGATTTTTTTACCTTCAAGGTAAATATCTCCACTATCGATTGATAATATTCCTGCTAAAACCCTTAACAAAGTTGTTTTTCCAGCACCATTAGGTCCAACAAGTCCAATGATCTCACCTTTGTTAATCTCTAAATTTATCGAAAAAATGCCCGGCCCGGGCTTTTTGGCGAATGGATTTGAGAATTTAGGAGCAGAAATCAAGTGCCTAAACTCGACATTCTCTAACCTCAAGACTACATCCGCCATGTAACGGCCTTGAAGTTCTCATTTGACAATTTACCGTTAATTTAGAATTACAACGAAGCCTCTTTCAATGTGATGACCATCCAAGAGCGAGGGTCGATATGCTGGGTGGGTTAGTTACAACCATAATTTTGTTATCATTGGTAATCAGCTTGGTATTGTATCACAAAAAAAATCATCAATTAGATAGAGTTGATTTTCATCGAAATCAAGTTTTGGGCGAAAATGGCATTGAATTTCTAATTGCATGTGTATTCTTGCTATGGTTAATACCATGGGGTACGATAATAATTGTCCCTGTAGCATTTTTAATCTCTGTCATCAGCCCAGCAGGAAGAGAGTCATGGAAACAATTTGCTAAAATAAGGGCTTACTTAATCTCGGCAATAATTTTGGCAACGGTTGCCGGTGGATTTATCCCTGCATCAAAACCAATCTCTCCAGTTGAATGGGGTGAACCCTTATTGAAGAAAAATCCAAATGCACCTATTTATCCATCCGGTAATCAATACACTTGGGTAATGCTTCCTTCTGATAACAGCTTAAACGTCGAAATTGTTCAATCATTGACTTTAAGATTACCGTATCAGTTTGCAAAATTTGGTGCAGCCTCATCCGCTCTAGATTTAGCAGACATACTATCTTTGCATGATTCACGATTAAAGCAAGCAGTAGGATTGTTAGACGAAGAAATAGTACTAAACCTTGATCCCGATGAAATGAAACTCATTGAAATAAAAACTGCTGATAAACATTTATTTGTTGACGTAAGTAGTAATTTGGATTATAATTTAGATGTTAGATTATACGAGTTGAGAAGTTTAACACTATCTTCAGATAGTGATGGAATTAAAGTCGGAGAAGTAGTTTGTGTTGCTTCAAGTTCTTGGGGTGGAGAGTTAGATTTACTTGTTGTTGTTAGGCCAATTGGCCACATTGGATTGAATCAGGATAAATTTGCTGAAGGCCTTACTGTAGAGTGGATTTCGTCAAAATAATCATCATTTTGAAAGTTTAGGGCTGCCTAACATATATTTATAAGAGGCTTTTAGGGAGGCCGAAACCGAGGTATGATTATGAACCAAACCAAACTAAAAGGATTAATATTGATAGCACTAATGGCAGCAGCAGGCTTAGCAGGCTGTGTAGGAGATGACGACGAATCATCAGAGAGTACGATGGATGCTTCTGATGGTGGATACACTTATGCATCAAATGTCGATAATCACCGTAGTCTTATGAAAGACTTGTGTGATATAAAGACTGCAGCCAGCGAATTTGACTGGGCAACTGCAAAAGACATTTACCAAAATGGTAAGAATGCAGAAAAAGATGACGGCTCTTACAGAACTTTAGCCGGATTTGCTGCAGCTGATGGTAAGAAGCACGGCTATGATGCATTTTACAACCAAACAGGATCTGTAGACGCACACATCATGGCTGCAATGGATGGAACTGGAGACTTTACCAATGTTTCAGATACCGTTCGATACCAAGGTATTGCTAAATTGACAGTTAACATGGGAATGGTTGCATATACTATTCATGAACTAAACTCAGCAATCGCCAAGGCAGATGCTGGGAATGTCGATAATGACGAAGGAGCCCCACACAACTGGGATGAGGGCTGGGCATTCTTCCACGGTCCAGATGAAGATTACAGTTGCTCCCCTGCTAAGGTTATGGAAAAGCGTGCTGGTGACTTTGGAACCACTAACGCTGATGGAGTAGCTAATACATTTGCTGCTACTGAAGCTGCAATGGTTGACGGACTGGCTGCACTACAAGCATCAAATGCTGTAGAATACAAAGGAGCTGCTGATACAGTTGTCAAGAATTTGGTAATTACTTATTCTCAAGCAGTATTGAAATACACTTCAAAGATGGACAGCAACACAACCGCTGAAAAGTATCAAGCAGAAGGATATGCTTTTTGGAAGGCTATTGAAGCATATTCCGCACCTTACATGCATGACGGTTGCTACAACATACAGGTTCACAAGGTAATGATGATGGGAGAAATCAATGCATCGGTTTGTGACGCATTCATTTGGACAAATGCAACAATGGATGCTAATGGCACCAATGATACTTGCTACAACACAGTAAATCACGCGATTTCTACCGTTGCTACAGATGAAGCAAAATGCGGTGGTTACAGTGCTCAACTTTACCAAGACAACTATGCTGCTACCTTGATGAACAACGTCCTAGACTTGACAGATGCAGATCAACTAGGTACATCTTACGATGTTACCGATTGGTTGCAACCTGTATGGGACCACTACGGAATAACATCCACAGACATAGGCTCATTGGCCTGATATCATATTAGCATTAGTCAGTCCACCGGCTGACTAAGCTTTCGCTGGCGGGTCGCACCCTCTATGTCACCCAGTTTGGGAGTGCGACCCGTTGGCATTTTATATGTCCACAATTTGAATTTTACATCAGCAACTGATTAAGGTGAAAGTGATGAGAAAACAAGGCATGTTGTTGGTATTGATAATGTGTATCGGAATTATGCCACTGGAGATTTATAACGCCGCAGAGACAAACTCTGAGGCTTACTCAGTTTCCGGAACTGTTTATGACGAGAATGGGAATCTAGCAGGATCTACATCAATTCAAATCAATGGTTTTAGTTCTGCTTGGACAGTTGATGGGACTTATGAATATTCTGATATTCCAGAAGGGGATTACTGGATTCGTGCTTATTATATGAATAATGGTCATACAGTATCATATCGTAAAATAATCATTGATTCTGATATTAACTTGAATTGGGTAGTTGACAATAACTGGGCTACAATAAGCAGCAATGACAATGCAGCGACTTTCGAGATAATCGGGGATGATGTTAATTCGGTTAAATCACATGCCAACTTAGTTGAATTTGGGCCATATAAAATAGGTGATTATTACAACATAACCGCGATCAATGATAGTGGAGCCAGTCATACTATCATGTTCCAAATGAAAGCCGGCTCTTCAAGTGATAATTATCCAAATCATTTTGTTTTAGATTCAGGAACAAACAGTTACTTTGGCTATGTTAGGGACATGTTAGACAATCCAATGCCAAACGTACAGGTATTAGTTGATAACAAAACAACATTGACAAATTCAGATGGATTTTATTTGATAAATGGCCTAAATGTGGGAGATGTTGTAAACATCTCTGCGAAACAGGATGAAGTAGAACTGATAAGCCAATTCACCACTACGGTCAATCAAGACCTAGGTTGGAATAATTTGACCTCAGAAATAGCTCCAGAAATGCCTGATGAACCATCATTCTTGACATCTTCATTTGATATGCAGATTGATGATTTGGAGGAGAAGATCATACGATGGACTGGAGGCAATTATACTGATTATTATGAATTAAGCATCAATGGCGAAATAGCTTACAAAGGTTTCCAGCAACAATATGTGTTTAATCCTAATCAAGTTGGTTCCTATGAATTAATCATATCTGCAGTCAACCTAAACGGAACTACAGTTGCCCTTAAATCAATAAATGTAGTAGTTTTAGTCCCATCACAAACAGGGTTTTGGGATGTTGGTATGAGTTGGGAATACAATGTCGATTATACTCCGGCAAGTTCAAATGGAACACATACAATGACTATGACTACAATTGGAACGGAGATTGTACGAGATGCTTTTGGAGTTGAGCAAGAATGTTTTTTGATGAATGTGGTTGATGAATATGATTCGGATGATCGGGTAAGATACTATTGGATAGATTCTAATAATCTAATGAAAATAAAAACCTATTCTGAAACTTCAAGTTATTTTGTAGCAGGTACAATGGGCTGGAATTATACTACTGATGATGGTGATTCAATAGATCTACTATCCTCTGATGTTGCTTCTTTCAATGCTCATTTTAACCGTACAAACATAATTGGCGTACCGGGTCATCCAGATGGTTACGATGATACGATGAATTTAGTAACAGTAACAGAAAATGTAACAGTAGAAACGCCAATTGGGAATTTTTTGACTACTTACTATAAAATAACTGATCTAACTGATAATATCGATTCCTGGGAATTATGGTATAATGAAACGGTTAGAAATTGGATAAAAGTCATTGATCGTTTGCCAGGTTCACATTCTGAATCTGTAGAATATCTTCTAAGCAATTTTTCTGGAGTCCCTGATAAACCACAATTTGTGACAGAATCATCATTGCTTGGAGTTAATTCCTATGAACTTCAATGGGGTCAATTTGGCCGTGCAGGATCTTATTCATTGATAGAAAACGGCAACGAAATATACAATGGTAACGCAATCAATTTCCAAATATCTGATAAATCAGACGGAACCTACACCTACTCTATTATTGCATATTTGCCATCGGGTTCTGTAGTTACTAGTGATGCGATTACATTAACTATAGATTATGTAGTGCCGGCTCCGAAACTCAATATGCCATATACTCAAAATGTATCTGGTGACAATCAAATTATGGTTGAATGGTCGCAAATACCTAATGCTGTATGGTATTCGTTATACCATGCTGGTGAAGATGGATCGATTGGCGAAATCTACAACGGCAGTGAAACCTCCTTTTTATTCGAAGATTTATCTGACGGACAGAATCGATTTAGAGTTGCAGCTGGTATTGCTAATGGGAAATTTTCAGAATTATCAGAATCCTCCTATGTCAACTATATGCAATCAGATAATGATGAAGAAGGATTGTTAATCTTTTTACCATTTTCAAACCTGGTTTTATTAGTTTTCATTGCAGTGCTTTTTAGACAGAACCGAAGGTGGTAAAATGCTAGTTGGCAAGAAATTAATTGCCACCCAATTGTTGATTTTACTTGTCCTATCTGCTATTGCTTACAATGTTTCGGAAAGTGCATCAAGTGACGATAATGTTGTCGGATTAATTGAAGTAACAGATTCAAATGGAGTTATCCATAAATTTGATGAATATCCTTCAAGAGTGGCGTTAACTAATTCATATGCTGCTACAGTAATGAGAATGTTAGACATCAATCTTTCAGTAGTTGTTGGTATGTCTGGAGATTTTAATGATTCACCTCTTTGGCCGGAGTTACAAGGTACTGATATTATTCAAGATTCTGCTCATTCAGAAATTGATTTTGAATCGCTTTTTGATACACAACCAGAAGTTTACATTGTTTTTGCAACCAATGGCATGGTAGATACTAACGCAATTAGAGACAAGTTAGAGCCTGTTGGAATTAAGGTGTTGGCTTTAGATTTCTATAAATATGATTCATTACGAGATGAAATGTCAGTATTAGCTGAATTATTTGGTAAGCAGGATAATCTTCAAACAATCTTGTCAGAATTTAATGATATTGAGCAAATGGTGCAAGTGAGAATACAAGATTTGAGTTTGGATCAAAAGCCAAAAGTCGTAATGGAACATCATGCTTCTTTAACTAGAGATCCTGTTGTCTTGACAGGAACTTCGCAGTGGAATGATATTATTTCTATGGCTGGCGGAATCAATGTCTTTGAAGATGAACCAGGACATACAACCCATGTTGATATGGAGGCAATTTTGGATAGTAACCCTGATGTTTTAATGTTTGATGGTATAACATTCAACATCGGTTTTGATGCTTATGATGAAGAAGAGAAATGTGATTCTCATATAGATTTTATAAAAACCCGACCTGGATTTGATGAAATGGCAGCTATAATTAATGATAGTATGTTAGTTATGGCTGGTGAATTTGCCGGGCCCATGATGATTCATGGTTTACCAACACTCGCTAAGCTTCTTCATCCGGATTTATTTGTTGACGTTAATTCAGAATCCTATCTTGATGATTACTTTACTAAGTTCCATAATGTTGAAAGGATTGGCAAATTTATTTGCCAACCATAGGTGATTAATGATGACAGTCATAGATAGAAACGGTGACTCATTAACATACTCTAAAGAGAACTTAGAATCAATTATTGATGAGCGAAATAATCGTCACATATTGTATTTGATTTCGATTTCTTTGCTTACAATCGGTTTATCGATTATTGCCTTAGGTATTGGTTCTTCAGATTCACTTAACATAATAAAAACAGCAAAAATAATCTTAGGTATAGATGAATCAACAAAAATACAATCTGCGATATTAATGGAAATAAGATTGCCTCGAATATTGATGGCATTATTTGCGGGGGCTGCACTTGCAACAGCAGGATCTCTAATGCAGGGCTGTTTGGGTAATCCATTGGTTTCGCCATTAACTCTCGGGGTTGCTTCAGGCGCATCACTTGGAGCTGCTTTGGCTATCATTCTTGGCTTCTCCGTGCTTGGTGAAGACCATACTTTTCTTTCCAGTATAATACCTAATCTTGTATTAGTGGCTAATACTTTTGCATTTTCTTTAATAGTTGTATTTGTTATTCTAAAACTTGGTGAAATGAGGGGCGTGTCTGCTGAATCATACATTTTAGTGGGAATTGCTATCACTTTCATAATCGGGGCCATAGTTTCAACACTACAATATTTTGCAACAGATCAACAACTTGCACAATTAACGCATTGGTCATTTGGCAGCGTATCTAGGCCAAATTTAGTAACTGTATTTTGGATTGGCATTATTTTGTGCACAATAATACCTGTAGTAATGCGTTTTTCTTGGGATCTTAACGCTCTATCATTAGGCGGTGATGATTTTGCGATTTCAACCGGAGTTGACCCAGCCAAAACTAGGAAATGGATTTTGATACTTTCTGCATTGATTACTTCGGTAATAATTGCATTTACAGGATTAATTGGCTTTGTTGGATTGGCAGCGCCTCATATATCTCGCCTGATTATAGGCAATGATTATCGAAAATTGATTCCATGTTCTGCTTTATTTGGAGCGTTATTAGTTCTAATCGCTGATACAATTGGTCGGACAATCGTAGCGCCAATAGTGATACCTGTTGGAGTAATGTTGTCAATATTGGGTGGTCCTTTCTTCTTGTATCTGTTATTGTCAAAAAGGAGTGGTACATATGGTTGATACAAATTCTTCCTCAGCAGATTTGACAAATAAAGGAGAAAAAAATGATTTTCTAATCGAGGTTAATGATTTGAATTTTAGTTACGGTAAAGATTTAATCTTGGAAGGTATCAATTTCTCAGTTTCGCCAAATCAATTAGTTGCTGTATTAGGTACCAATGGGGCTGGAAAATCTACTCTGATAAAGTGTCTGAACAAGATACACAAACCTGCAAGTGGTTCTGTAAAGATAACTAACATAAATCTCGATGACATGACAATAAGTGAATTGGCTAAGAAAGTAGCATATGTTCCTCAAACGGTATCTACAGGTTTTCCTATGGATGTCTTTGATGTGGTTTTACTAGGGAGACGTCCGTTTATCAATTGGAGAGTAGGACCATACGATAAAGAGAAGGCAGTTGATGTCATAAAAAGATTAAATCTTGAAGAATTTATATTTCGCAAATTTCACACTTTATCTGGTGGAGAGCAGCAAAGAGTGATAATAGCTAAGGCTATGACTCAAGATCCAGTTCTATATCTTTTTGACGAACCCACTAGTAATCTTGATCTGAAAGGCCAGTACGAAGTACTCGAGGAAATTAAAAAAATGGTTAGCCATAACTTACAAAAATGTAGCGCAATAGTGGCCATGCATGACATCAATTTGGCAGCAAAATTTGCTGACAAAATTATTATTTTACATCAGAATTCGATATATTGTTATTCACGTCCTTACATTGCCTTAAATTGTGAGACGATAGCCCATGTGTACGGCGTGAATGCCGAGGTGTCGTATCCGGGCCATCCGAAGATACCTTTCATTAACGTTTTAGGGCCAATAAAAGAGGAGGAATAATAATGACAGATAAAAAAATATTGATATTGTATGGAACAGAAACAGGAAATTCAGAATTACTAGCTATGGATGCTGAAAAGGTTGCAGAAAGTTTAGACTTTGAGCCTACAGTAAATGCCATGGATGAAGTAAGTCTATCTGATATGCAATCTCATAATAATATAATTATTGTTTGTAGTACATGGGGTGATGGAGAACAGCCTGATAATGCATTAGATTTGTATGAGGAAGTTGAAGGATCATCAGAGGATAGTCTTAATGGTGTAAATTTTGCTGTTTTAGCACTTGGTGACACTGCTTTTGACCTATTTTGTGAAGCAGGTATACAATGGGATCAAGTTTTAGAAAACAAGGGTGGTGTACGAATCAATGATCGAATCGATTGTGATGTAGATTATGAAGATGATGCTGAAGATTGGATTGATGAAACATTAGAGAAATTTAACCAATAATGGAAGTGAACAAATGAGCGACGATGTTGATTTGGCGGAGAAAAATTCTAGAGAGCAGTCAAATCCAGCAAAAGATGTCACTCAATGGTTAATAGATGTTGGACATGGTGTACTGTCAACAATCTCAAATAATGAGGAAGTCGAAAATTATCCACTTGCATCAGTGGTTCCTTTCGCTCTAACCCCTAAAGGTAAGCCATATATTCTGGTGGCAAGCATTGCTGCACATACTAAAAATCTTCTACAGAACCAAAAATCATCACTGTTCATTTCCCATCCTAATCCCGAGGGAGACCCGCAGTCTTTTTGGCGGGCATGCTTAATAGGTAAATTTAAACAAATCACATCAGAACCTTCAACTATTTCCAACGACAAAAATAGGATAGTAGTCTCAGAGGTTGAAGAAGATCTCATGTTGACAAGATACTGTGCCCAAGTTCCTAACGCCAAGGCATATTTGAAAACTCATAATTTTTCATTTTGGGTTATGGATGAAATAATTAAGATTAGGTATATTGCAGGATTTGGTAGAATCTGCTGGATTGACGGTAATGAATATTTAGGTGAATCTATACAGCCTTCGATGGAATCTGTAAAAGATGATTCAATTGAACATATGAATGATGACCATGTTGATGCAATGATTGACATTTTTGATGGCCATTTTGGCAAAAAATCATCTGAAGTTTTAATGCAAGAACTAGACTCTAGAGGAATTTTCTTACAATGTCAAGATTCAAAGAATTCTAAATATGTTCCTTTTAACAAAACTATTGATGGTGACCAGTTACGTCATGCTATAATCGACTTGGTTAAGATATCTCGTAATTTGATTAACGAGCGTTAGATATATTGATATCAATAAAAAAATACCCCATATCAAATTTTACTGAGTGATTGTATGTCGAGGCCAATTGTTGAATTGAAAAACCTCTCAGTAGGTTTTGATTCTCCACTAATTAATAAATTAAATCTTAAGTTAGAAAAAGGGGAAATTGTCGCCATAATTGGAATCTCTGGTCTTGGAAAGACTACTTTGTTGCGAACTATAGCAGGTTTAATTCCCAAACTATCAGGTAAGATAATTGGTAAAGTTCGGAAACGAGGTGGAATAGGATATATACCTCAAAGGCTTGGTCTTGTAAGACATGCCAGTGTATATCATAATGTAGAATTAGGAGCACGATGCGGAATAAAAATAAATGATGGCGCTGGCTCATTTTTTAATTGGAACCAACGTAAAGCAAAAGTAATTCACGAAATAGTCAAAAAAATGGGCCTTAGTGACAAAATCGACGAGCCAATAAGGAGGTTATCAGGTGGTCAACAACGACGAGTGGCTACTGCAAGAACAATTGCTCAAAATCCAGAACTAATTTTGGCAGATGAATTTCTTAGTGAATTGGATAAAGATAATGCTGATTCAATCATTGAAATAATGAAGCATCACGTTGAACAAAACCAGTGTGCGATGTTACTTGTTGAACATAATATTGAACGAGCTCATCAAATAGCTGATCGGGTGATTAACCTTGATGATTATGAAATAAAAATTAGTGAAGAGGAATGATAGATATGGCCTTAAAAATCAACAAAGTATCTATGATTTCTCTCAGTTTAGTTATTCTTGCTGTAATCATTCTAAACAACCTAGTAAGAGGAGATTGGGGCGATTTAACTGGTGGTTTAGGTAATTTAGTAAAATTTTGGAATACAGAACTATTGCCAATCGAATGGTCATTAATATTTGAATCACAACCAGAACCTCCTTACTGTAAGGTAGAGATTGGCTTTTTCTGTTCCAAAGCCTATACAGGTATGCTTGAAACATTGAAGATGGCGTTTGTTGCGACAATCTTTGGATTTATTGGAGCAATCATCCTTTCATCTTTTGCAGCAAATAATTTAGTTCCTAAATCTGTTCTTGTTCCAACTAGATTGTTGTTGTCATTCACTAGAAGCCTTCCAAGTATAATCTGGGCAATTGTATTTGTAATCATAGTTGGTGTAGGTCCGCTTGCAGGAGTATTAGCGATGATTTTGTATACTGTGGGCTATCTTGGAAAGCTACAATACGAAGAGATAGAAGGAATAAACAGAGAACCACTAGAGGCAGCTAGAGCGATGGGCCTAAATCACGGAGAGGTCGTGACTAAAGTAGTAATTCCAGAATCTGGAAATACATTCTTAAGCCAACTTTTGTTCATGTTTGAATATAATGTAAGACATGGTACTGTTCTGGGTCTAGTTGGTGCAGGAGGTATTGGTCTACACATAGATAGGGCAATGGAATTAGATCAGTATAACCATGTTATGACTTATCTTATTGTGATATTTGTTGTAATTGTCATCATAGACTTCATATCATTATTCATTAGGTCATTTGTTGTTGATGAATCAGAAATTGGCCATCCCTCAATATTTACTGTATTGCTGCCAGCAAGTATGGTTGAGAAGTACAATAAAAGAAATAACAAGAAGCAAGATTGATTATTGATCATATAGGCTGTAAATCGAACCAGCCCAACTAAAAATCAATAGTTCATCATTCAATCCATGACCAAAACCAGTTATGTATGTGCCAACTGAAGTAATGTATTCAGATTGCCAAGTACCATTATTATCACTGATTTTCCATATTGCACCAGTACAGAAATCTCCGTAGACATATCCATTTTGTAAGGATTCTGGCCCCCAATCCATCCAATATCCTCCTGTAATTGAACAGTTTCCTCCTAAGTGAGGATATTCAATAATAGGATCAGTGAAGTTTTGATTACTTGGTTCAGTAGGTTGGCTAGTACAATCATCATTAGGATCATAATCATGCATACCTTCTCTTACAGACCAACCAAAATTAGTTTGATTGAGCAATGAGACCACATTTACTTCTTCATAGCAATACTGTCCCACATCAGCAATCCATAATCTGCCATTGTCGTCTATGTCAAATTTCCAAGGGTTTCTTAATCCATAGTGAAGAACATAATCGTTATCATTACCAGATTGATTTAGGACAGGTGATATAGTTTGATTTTTGTAAGAAAAATATTGGATGGTTCCAAGCGGTGTACTAGTATTCTGTCCATTATCAAAAGGGTCGCCTGAACCACCTCCATCCCCAATTGACCATAGATACGTTCCATCATTTAATGACATTATTTCTCCGCCATTGTGATTTCTGTTTTCTTTAGCAATGCGGCGCAATTCAATTATTGATTCAACATCTATTTTATCGTCAATTATATCTGCAACAGCAACCACAATTCCAGATAAGTCAGCACCTCCAGAGCAATCAGCATCTTCAGTATAAGAAAATAATGCTTGTTTACTAATATTGAAATCGTGTGTGAATGTAAAACCAAGTAAGCCCTGTTCTTGATGGCATCTAGATATATGCTGGCTGAGATTACCAACCTCGGTTAGTTTTTGTCCATCCCAAGAGGCGACTATACCGTCTAGATTTGAAATCCATATTTCATTATTTAATGGGTGATTTAATGTCTTAATCGGAGTAGATTCCATTTGAATATATACATCGCATCCATACATATCATTATCAGGTTGACATTCAGTTTCCACTTTGTCTGGCCACTGAAACCTAGGTTTCTCATCTTCTCGAATATATTTATCATAGATAAAATAACCAGAAATACTGGACAATGCAAGCACAATAATAATTATTATTGCTTTATTTTTCAATGTAACCACTTGTTCACTCAGATGGTTCTTCAGTTAGATCTTCAGTTGCTTCTTTCCAATTATTAGATTTGTATTTATTTCTCATAAATATTGCGCCAGTTGCAAAGGTAATTGCTGCAGCTGCAATAATTCCATACAGTACAAGATTAGAACCTTCATCAGCAGTAGTTTTGTTTACTTTATCGTTTAGATAAGCAGCAATTCCCGGTACATCTTCAATCGCATTTCCATAGTCTCCAATATGAGCGGATGTGTTTGTGATAGTTATCCCTGGGGTTCCTAATACTTCATCAAGAATTTCTAAGTCATCATCATTACCATTCATAGTTTCAAATGCAGTGCGAAGTTGATCTACCTCATTTTGCTTAAAGTATTCAGGATTATACATTATTGGATGACTTGGCGCCTTTCCGAAACTGTTTATCTCACCTGTAGTTTCATTGTACCCGCCAAGTGGATAGAAATCTTCAGTGCTGGTAAAGTCTCCTTCAAAACACCATGATTCAGGGTCTTCTCCACAGTAATCAGGTACAGTCGGGTCTTTTGCGAAAGAAATGTAGTCGGATGCGTCTCCTAGTTTGTGCTCAGCTAAGCATCTTAGAGATCCTCCATAACCTCGGTATAATGTTCCGCTATCTGGGATACTAGAGTCTTCCGAGAAGTGACTTCTAACAGTTGTATAAAGTGAATCCATTGTATTTACATCTCCAACAATTTCGATATATCCTTCTGAAATCATCCAGCCCATTGGGAGTAACATTCCAGAACTGCCAAGGGGTGAGGTATGACAAGATATTTTCCCTGCCATTAGAGCATATGGATCTTCACCAGCTTTGTCAGCAATTGCCATATCAGAGTCTTTGTGGACCCAGGCTACAGCATTGTAATATGGTCTGCCATCGCCCTTTTGCTCGGCTGCGGCGACTTCAAAACCTCGTGTTTCAATACTTAGCCATGCTGCACCACCATCTAAGAAACCAATATCTGCTTTACCATATTCCAGTGCAGCAATGGTAGCCGCTGGGCCAGAAACAGTGTAAATCTCAACTTCCATATCCATTAATTCCTCAAGTCTGTCAGCTAATTTTTGTGGATTTTCATCAGAGTTTCGGTATTCTTCTTTAGTTTCAAATGCAATTGTCAAACAATTATTTTCATCATCACACTTATCAAATTCAACTGGGTCAAAAATACACCCAGGGATGCTTGCTATAAGCATTATAAGTACTACTGAAATCGCTATCTTCGGGCCTCTCAATTAATCACCTTAGGCCTCCCTAAAACCACATGTTAATATATTTTAGGTAATCCTAAATTATCGATTTATCATTCCGCAGCAATATGAACTGAGCCTTCTTTGTAAAATACTTGTATCCTTTCAGGAACTTTTCTTGTCAAAGCAGCCACTGCTTCATAAATCTCATCTTTTTTTACTTTAAACGCTTTAGCAGCATTAGCAGTTGACCATGGCATTGAATCAAAGTCAGATTGTCTGATCCACTCAAACAGTCTCGCTTCTAACTCACTTAATTCATCCGCCATGATAATCGGATGGTGACTATATACAAAACAACACCGACGATATTTGTTTTAATTTAGCGCGACAATTCTCCTACAACATTCCTCTGCATCAATATCTCCATCAAGAAGTGTATTAATCGCTTTAGTAAATGGAACACTGATATTTTCGTCCTCAGCCCTTTTGATAAACATTCTTGCTGCTCTAACTCCTTCTGCTACCATCGTCATTTCAGCAAGCGCTTCATCAAGTGATAAACCGGTTCCCAATTTTTCTCCCATTCTTCGATTTCTTCCGTAAGGTGATGTTGCAGTAACGTAAAGATCTCCTAATCCGGCTGGCCCAAACGCAACTTCAGCCCTAGCACCTAGTTGTGGTAGTAGGAGGCAACCTTCTTTGAAACCAGCCATAAAAATTGCCGCTTTGAGGTTGTCACCACCTAGCGACCCTATTTTTTTCAGTCCGTCTACTAAACCACAAGTTAGAGCAATAACATTCTTGAAAGCCCCCCACAATTCTGCACCAATTGGGTCTGATGCAGGGTGAAGAATGAATGTTTGAGTAGTCAATGTTTCAGCAAGCCTATTGGCTACAGATTCATCTTCGCTAGCTACAAGAGCAGTCGTCATCACCCCACCTGCAGCTTCAGGAGCAATAGTTGGTCCAGTTACCACTGCTAGGGGGTTGCTCTTATTTGCTGCCTTTAATTTCTCATTAATTGCATCTGATATCAAACGTTTTCCAGGTGCCAACCCTTTGGCTAAATCGATAATTACGTGTCCAGGGCGGAGATGAGGAATTATATCATCAACAACATTCAATATTACTGAGGATGGAATTGCAAGTACTACAATCTCAACACCTTCCAAGGATTCTTCCAAGCGCATAGTTGCTTCCAGTCCTTCTACAGAATGTTCCGGTAAATATTTGCTATTTATTCCGTCCATTGTGATAGATTCATATACTTCTTGCTCGATAGTCCATCCCTTGACTTTATGTCCATCAAGAAGCCACATTCTTGCGACCGCAGTACCCCAGTTCCCTAATCCTAAAACAGCAATATGAGCCATGCTAACAAATCACTGCGATTTATCTTCCATTTATCTTAGTTGCCGATAAATTATGATAAATATTAGGTTTTGATATGGTAGTATAAATAATCAAAATCAGAAAAGATCTTCATCTTCTTCATCAAAGTCAAATACATCCTCGTAATCATTTTCGCTTTTTTTATCCGCTTTTTTCTTTGATTTTCCAGCGGGCTTTTTCTTATCTGATTTGGTTTTAGTAGAAGTTTTCTCACTTTTTTCGGTTTCATTTTCATCTGTTTTAGCCTTAGATTCTGTTTCATCAGTAGATTTGACAGTTTCAATAGACTTTTCTGGAACCTGTTTTCGAGCATTAGCAATTTCTAATTCTCTTGCAGCAATTTCTTCAGCGGAACGACCAGTTTGGGCTGCTAAACTTTTTCTTCGATCTTCTCTTGCCTTACGTTCAAGTTGCTTATGTCTTGCTTTCTCAATATTTTGCAGCATGTACATAGCATCATGTTCCAATAGTGGGGAATCTGAAATCAAAGTAATATCTAACCATCCCCCGTCTTCAACTATAAATTCTGCCAATGGCTCAAAATTCAAATCAGATTTTTTGATTTGCGTATAATGCATTGCATTGCCAGTTCTATGTTCCACTCCTGAAAAGTGACAATAGAATTCTTTGGTGCCAATTGTTTCTCTTACTTGGTCAAACATCTCTCCATAGTCTTCTGAAGTTCTCATGCTTCCATGCCCTCTAGAGTGAATATGAGCAATGTTTAGTACAGGAATTGTGCCTTCTACATGGTTAACAACTTCTAGTACTTCTTCTAAGCTACCCCATAACTCTTGCCGCCCAGAGGTTTCAATTCCAATTTTCGATGGTGTGCCATCTTTTAGCCATGGAAATACTGGATAAATATCATCATCATCATTCCAAATTTCATGAACACGATCTACAATGCCGGCAAAAACATTAGCCAATTGTTCGTTCGCTTCTCGTCCTCTGCCAATCTCACCATAATGTCCTGCATGTAACGTAATATGTCTTGCATTAATTGTTTTGGCAGCTTGTAATGTTGCTTCTATTTTAGTTAAAGAACGTCCTCTTTCGACTCTATTTCCTAATAATTCAGAATAATAAGGCCCATGAATATTCATTTCAAATTCAGTTTTATTTGCTAAAACGCCAGCTTGCCAATATTGTTCAAAGTGTTGCGGAGCAATCATCCTAACGGTTTGAACCTCCATAGTCTCTAAACCTAGAGAGATAATATCGTCCATTCCTTCTACTATTGTGCGCCCTTTACAAGATAATGGAATACCTGCAGGACCTAGTTTAACCGGCAACAAAAACCCTCCGCAGGTACAGGCCAAGAGTCGCCCTATGATAACACCTTTCTGTTGGTTGAGTTAATTTATGCTCAATTTTGTCATATTTCAAGTTATGAGGATAAGCGATAATTGATGAATGAGTAATTCAGCCCAGTGTCATGAGCGATTCGATTGAATTGGCAAAACAAGCTTTTGCTAAGGGCCAACCGGTTTGTCTATTTGATTCTGAAAAAAGAGAAGGTGAGACAGATTTATTGTTTTCTGCTCAATTTGTACTACCCGAAAACATGAGACAACTTCGTCAAGATTGTGGTGGATTGTTATTTCTAGCAATTGGTGACGAAATCGGAGAGAGATTTGGATTGCCATTTTTGCAAGATTTGCATACCAATCCTTCACTAGTATCCGAATATGATGTTTTGGGCAAATTAATTACTAATGATCTAAAATATGATTCTCGTTCTGCATTTACTCTCTCGCTAAATCACAGAGATACATATACTGGAATCACAGATAGAGATAGAGCTTTAACAACAAGGAGATTTGCTGAGTTAACTGAAGAAATATTTCAATCAAAAACCAGCCATATGAAAGCAAAAGAGATGCTTGGCGATGAATTTCGAACTCCGGGTCATATACCGGTATGTCGAGAATCTAAAGGTGGGTTGTCTAAGCGACAAGGTCATACCGAATTAGCCGTTGGTTTAGCAAGATTATCTGGCGTAATTCCGGTGGTTATTGGAGCGGAAATGTTAGAGCCAGATGGCGATAATGCATTATCAGTAGATCAAGCAAGGCAATGGGCAGAAGCAAGAGGAATACCATTTTTAGAAGGTGTAGAAGTTATTTCAGCATTGCAAATAGCGAATAGGTAACATCATGAGTATTAGATTACAGGATTAGCAGGAGAGGAGTTAATGCGAGTTATGGCAGTGGGCGTGTTTGACTTACTTCATGCTGGACACCTTCATTATCTAGAGCAGTCAAAAAGTTTAGGGAGTCACCTTACCGTAGTTGTAGCACATGATGATACTGTAAGGTTGAGAAAGCATGAACCGGTAACAAACCATGACTTGAGAAGAAGGATGGTAGAAGGTTTGAAACCAGTGGATGAAGCAATTATTGGCAATTCTCCCGATGTTTCTATTTTTGAAATTTTGGCATCGGTTAATCCTCAAATAATTGCACTTGGGTATGACCAAGAGCATGCTGAAGGCTCTATTAAAACCAAACTTGTAGAACTTGGATATGATGACATACAAGTCACAAGAGTTGAAGGCTTGAGTGATGATTTGGATGGTACAAGGAAAATTATCGCTAGAATTTTGGAGTTGTCACAAGAATAGTTGGTGGTATTATGTTTACTGGAATTATTCAAGGGATTGGGGACATTGTCGATATATCAAATAAAAACAATGTTACTTCAATTAAAATTAACATACCCAATGTAGACAAACTAAATATTGGAGCAAGTATTTCAATTAATGGTGTTTGTTTAACAGTGGTATCAATCGATGGCAACTCAGTTATGTTTGATGTTATTTCAGAAACACTAAATCGCACCAATTTGGGTGATCTTAACATTGGCGATTTAGTTAATGTAGAACGTTCTTTGAAATTTGGAGATGAGGTAGGAGGTCATATTTTGTCAGGTCATATAATGGATGTTGGTATTATTCATTCAAAAGTTGAAAACGGCAAACAGATGTCATTTGGTATATTGGCGCCTCCTTCTATTCGTCGATTTATTTCAGAAAAGGGCTATATTGCAATAGACGGCATTTCACTAACGGTTGGCAACTTTAACAATGGTATTTTTGACTTGCACATTATTCCTGAAACCTTGAGATTAACTATTTTAGGGTCAAAAAGTATTGGCGATTCAGTCAATATCGAAATAGATAGCAATACTCAAATGATTGTCCAAACAATTGAGAGATTAATGTTAGAAAGAGGTGTAGTTGAATGAAAATTGTTGCAGTTTGTGGTTCATTCCACAAATCTGAGGTAGAATCGATGTTGGAATTTTCTAAAGATGAAGCGGAAAAGCATTCTATTGAGATTTCAGAGATAGTTTGGGTTCCAGGTTCAATGGAAGTACCGTTGGCTTTGAAGCGCTCTCTAAGCAAAGATTCATCTCTTTCGGGAGCAATTTGCCTAGGAATAATTGAGAAAGGTGAAACCCAACATGGAGCAGCAATGGGCAGTGCAGTAATTAAATCCATATTAGAATTACAATTAGAGTTTAACAAACCAATCGGTCTGGGAATTATTGGCCCTGGTGCAGAAGTTCATCATATTCCCAGTAGATTAGAGCCACATGCTAGGGCAGCAATTAATGCAGTTATTGAATTTGCTTGAATCGATGTAAAGATTCAATAGGTGCTTGTTATCTATTTGACTTGCAGGCGAGATTATGAGTGATGTTAGGGATGTGATTATTATCGGTTCAGGGCCGGCAGGTTATACTGCAGGATTATACACAGCTAGAGCAATGTTAGAGCCACTGATGTTTGCAGGTTATATGTCTGGAGGTCAACTGATGCTGACTTCGGATATCGAAAATTTCCCTGGTTATCCTCAAGGAATTGGGGGGCCTGAGATGATGATGCAACTCCGTGAACAGGCTGAACGTTTTGGACTGGAAGTACAAGATAAGAATGTAGAATCTGTAGATTTATCCAAGCGTCCATACAAAGTGACTGTAGAAGGCGAAGATTTCCTTACCCATACAATAATCATCTCAACTGGTGCAGAATCAATTTGGTTAAATGCACCAGGCGAAATGGAACAAAAGGGCAGAGGCATCTCAACCTGTGCAACTTGTGATGGGGCATTTTTCAAAGGAGAGGAAGTACTTGTTATTGGCGGTGGAGACTCTGCTTGTGAAGAGGCAACATTTTTGACAAGATTTGCCTCAAAAGTAACAATGATTCACCGTCGTGATGTGTTTAAAGCCAGTAACATCATGTATGAAAGAGCAGTAAATAATGAAAAAATTGAAATTAAGACTTTTAGACAGATTAAGCAATGGCTATCTGATGAAAATGGCTTAACTGGAGCCATATTAGAAGATCCAAGAGATGGTTCAACAGAACAGATAAATGCTACTGGTGCTTTTATTGCAATTGGTCACAAACCAATTACAGGTTTTCTAAATCAACAAATTGAAACCGATGATAATGGCTATATTGTTCACAAACAACATACAATGACTTCTATAGACGGCGTTTTTGCTGCCGGTGATGTTGTCGATACAAGGTATAAACAAGCAATAACAGCGGCTGGAATGGGCTGCCAAGCAGCAATGGATGCAGAAAAATGGCTTGAAGAAAACCTTCATTGATTAACCCCTTAATTCATCAATAAGTGTTATCTCGGAATAACATGGTCGATATTGAGAGATATGCAAGACATATCTCTTTGCCCAATGTCGGTCTTGAAGGGCAAAACAAAATTGCTAATTGCAAAGTCTTAGTTATTGGAGCAGGCGGACTTGGCAGCCCGGTGTTACTTTACCTAGCATCAGCAGGTGTAGGGGAAATTGGCATAATTGATGATGATGTCGTCGATATTTCTAATTTACAACGTCAAATAATCCATTCAAATGATAAATTAGGCATTAGTAAAGCAAGCTCAGCAAAACAAAGAATTCAAAATTTAAATCCAGATGTTAAAGTTAAAATTTGGAATGCCAGATTAACTCCGGATAATGCAGAGGAATTTATGTTAGGTTGGGATTTAATTGTTGATGGTACCGATAACATCCCTACTAGATATTTAATTGATGATATGTCTAGGAAATTGGGCATTCCATGGGTCTATGGCTCAATTTATAGATTTGAAGGACAAGTCAGCGTGTTTAATTTTCGAGATGGGCCATGTTATCGAGATTTATTTCCAGAACCGCCTCCGGTAAATTCAGTCCCATCATGTTCAGATGGTGGAGTATTTGGGGTATTACCTGGAGTAATAGGCTCAATTCAGGCAACAGAAGTGATAAAAATCATATTGCATATTGGCGAAATTTTATCAGGGAAATTGTTGCTATATGATGGTGAATCTATGTTTTTCAATATTTTATCATTTGACAAATTAGAGGAAAAGCGACCAGAAATAAATTTGAATCAAGTTAGAGAGATGTTTGAAACAAGTGGCTGGTGTACAAATGAAAAGGTTGACAGAGACATTCAAGAACCTAGTGCCGTTGGAAATGGTATGTTCAACCATCTTTCAGTTGCACAATATAGTGATAGGAAGAAAACAGGATGGCAACCTTTCTTGATCGATGTACGCTCAGCCGTGGAATATCAACAGATGAGAGTCTCTTTTACCGACTTACAAGTGCCTCATGATGAAATTCTATCCAAAGTCGATGAAATCCCAAGAGATAATGATGTAATTCTTCTATGTCGTAGTGGTATGCGTTCTCAAATGGCTGCTATGTTTTTAATTAATGCAGGTTTTAACCCCGGGAGATTATACAACCTAGATGGTGGTATTATGGCATGGAACAATGAATTGCCCAGTGACATTGAATGAAATTTCTATCAGTGTTCGGCGTTTATTTTCAGTAGCATTTTTAGTAGATATGCACTAATCAAAAGGATGAGGTTCAAATGCTCGACTTAGTTTTGAGTGTTTAAGGGGGAGTTTTTTGGCAAAGGTTATTGTTGCAGATGAAAATGAAGGTAGAAGAACTCTTCTTGCCAATACCTTAGAACGAGAAGGATTTGATATAACTCGAGCAGGTACACTAAGGCAAGCAGAAGGTACTGCTTTAGCTACAATGCCAGAAATAGTGTTGATTGACGGTGAATGGAAATCAGGAGATGCAATTGATGCATCTCAAAGACTAATGTCAGATCCTGAATTTGCTTTCAAATGTCGTATAGTTATATTGTCTCGTAATTCCAGTCAAGATTATCTTGTTTCAGCCGCTAAGGCAGGAGTCTCTGAAGTAATTACTAAACCAATTGATATGAATGTATTAATTCAACAATTAAACAAACATGGTCGCAAGCAGTTTGTACCTCCTCCGGCAGACGTTGAGGGTCCTAATTCAGGAGGAGGTAGTTTTGATGTTTCAATGCTAATGGGAGATTCAACATGGGCATTACCGATGTTGAAAGGATTAGTTGGGCCTGAGAAAATCAATCCCTCATTCATTGATGAAATACTGGTTCAAATGGATGAAGAGGGTATCGAAGTACAAGATATGTTTGACACTTCTACTATGGCAGCGATGTTAAGAATTGCGTTAAATAATTTAGTTCAAGATGTTGATCCAAATCAATTCAAAACTGAATCTGTCGAAAGTCAAGAGGCAGAAAAAACTCAACAAATTAAAGCGATAAATCAAACTAACAAAGCCCAAACATTAGGCAGTGGTAATGCTAACTCTACTAAATTAAAAGGCGGTATGACTACCATGGAAAATATTCTACAGCAACAGGCTGAAGCTCTAGAACAAGAGGTTTCTACGGTTATGGATGAAGTATTAGATGAAAAGCCAGAATTAGTTGCTTTAAGGCCTGAAGAGGAGTTGTTTGGAGTCGATCCAGAGGTTTTGAAATTAACCAGATTAACTAATGAATTGGTGTATGAACTGATGTGGAACTTAGGCCGTCCAGGAACTGTAGAAGATATTACACTAGTAACTCAGATTGAAGATATTACTCAAATGGTAAATGATGTTTTAGATTCATTTCCAACAATCAAGAGCATTGACGGATTAGAAGATGAGGAGGAATGAAACCTTGGCTTCTAACAAATTTCAAGAATTGAGTAAAAAGCAAGGCAAAACCAGTCAACTAAGAATTCTGTTTAGTGTAGGGTTGTTAATTATTTGGCTGGTAATCGGCTATTTTGCTTTCAAGGATGTTTCAAACTTCATAAATTGGATTGAAGAGTTGGGCCCTGCTGCACCCATTCTATTTACCATAATGGTTTCAATAGCAGTTGTACTTTTAGTTCCAACCCCAATTCTAAAAGTGGGTTCTGGTGCCATATTTCCATATTGGGTCGCAGTAGTAGTGAATTTTACAGCTTCTATTATTGGAGGTTTAATGGCCTTTTTACTCGGGCGATGGCTATTTAGAGATAGAATTGCACAAATTGTATCTGGTGATGATAGATTAAAGCGTTTAGAAATGGCGTTAAACGAAGAAGCAATGCAGATTTCTGTACTAGTTCGTCTTTCTCCAATTGTTCCAGATGAGTGGTTAAATTATGTTATGTCTGGAAGCCCAGTCAGTACTAGAGTTTTTTTCATTTCAAATCTATCTAGTATTGTTTATTCACTTGCGTATGCATATTTTGGTCATGCAGCAGGAAAGATAGTGCTATCAGGCGATGGAATGTCTGGTTTCAAGGAATCTCCTGGGGGTAATTTATTGTTAATCATGGGAGTATTAGCATCAATTATCGTGACAGTTTTAATTGCAAGAGTTACGATGAAGGCTCTATATTCTAAAGTAGAAATTAATTAATTATTAATCGTTTAATTTGTATGTAAGGTTCGGCTGGCCAACTTATGGCGCAGAGCGAGTTACCAGCGATTTTTGGTTCAAACTGGGTGCCAGAGTCGCATCTTGATTTCACGCAACCATTGCTTGCAGATGCTGCTCGTAGAGAATTATTATTATTTGTAACTCAGCAACATGATGCTAGAATTCCTATCGTTGCTGAAATATGGGATCATGTCATTGGTAATGAAACCAAACAATTTGAAGGTCCATCATGGGAGAAATTCTGCAAAAGATTTCTTTCAGCATTGGAGAAAGCAATTATTTCCCAACTTGATGCCAAGATGGAAAATGAATTGAATTCTGAAGTAATCCCTCGCAGAAGCGTAAAAAAATATGTCTCTAGGCGTAATATTCATTTCTTAATTGATATCCGATTAATGCTTCGCAGACTTGCATATTACATGTCGGTAACTATTGAACAACGTCTAGAATGGCAGAGAAATATGACTCGCACAAGATATATGGATGAAGCACTAAAACAAATTTTCACTGAAGGTCTTGAGACCCCTGATGGAGGAAGATTTGGTGGTAAAGGTTTCCGTTCAACATGGCAAGAGGGCGTGGTTGCAGTTGCTACTGCGCTACATAGGGATTTAGATTCTGATAAAGAAGCCAGCGATGATTATCAAGGGGACTTAGTCGCTCCAATGATAAGAGATGTAGGGCTTTCTTTAGCAATGGGGGATACACCATTAGGTGTGATGTCAGCAAACCTTGGTAAAGTTTCTTCAAACCAAAATGGTGGCTGGGATAATGCAGGTGGAAGAGATTTGCATATTGGTGCTTGGGATAAAGGAGTTCTTCCTCCTACTGCACCATTACCAATTGCTAGTGCAACTATGACAGGATTAGCATTTGCCGCTTGGCAGCAAAACAAACCTCGGTTTCATGTTGCATGTATTGGCGAGGGAGCATCTTCTTCGGGGGAGTTTTGGGAGTCGATGAATTTAGCAGGAACCAGAGGTTTACCAATAACATATATCCTCCAAAATAACCAAATTGCTCTTGATACACCAACAAATAATCAATCTGGAGTTGAAATATGGGCTGATAAAGCAAAGGCAATGGGTTTTCCAAGTTGGACAATAGATGGTTCTGACCCTGCTTCTTGGTATGCTAGTGTGGCTTGTGCCAGAGAATATTCGATGCATGGGGGTGGCCCTACTCTAATTCATGTCGAAACTATGAGGGGCTGTGGACATGCTCATCACCATGATGATTTGTACTTAGGTAGCGATTCTGGAACTCCTCCCGGTTATGTAAATAGGGAATTATTAGATTATTGGGCAGCAAAAGACCCGATAGCAACCCATCGTCAATTATTGGTTGATTTGGGTGTTAAATTAGATGATTTAGATACAATTGAAAATGAAGAGAAAAAATTAGTTGAAGATGATAAAAATTCTTTGATTGAGATGGAATGGCCAAATCCTGAAACAGTTACAAAAGGAGTCACTAGTATCTCGGATGCAGAAACTCATCAAGATCACCTCAACAGGTTAGGAAATCCAAATCTACAATATTCTGAAGCCGAATTGAAAGTAGGAGAATATAGTCTTGAATATACTAATTCCGGCGGTTGGACTTACGCTAGGGCTATTCAACAAGCAATGGTTGATATTGCAAACCGCTATGGTAATCAATGTGTATTTATCGGTGAAGATATGGAAATTGCAGGAGCATTTGGTATGAATATTGCTCTAAAAAATGCAGGCCATTCAGATAAATTGATTGATATGCCACTCTGTGAGGCTGTGATTGTCCACACTGGAACAGGTGCAGCTTTATCTGGTATGAGACCAATGGTTGAAATTCAATTTGGCGGATTTGCAGCTTTAGGATTTAATGCTCTAATCAATAATGCAGCCATGCTTAGATGGAGATGGGGTGCAGATTGTCCAATGACCATAAGAATTCCATTGGGTGCAAAAACGCGCTCAGGGCCATTTCACGCTAATATGATTGAATCATGGTTTGCCAATGATCCTGGAATCATTGTATTAGCCCCTGGTACTCCTCAAGATGCTTATGATTTATTGGTTGAAGCAGCAGAGATTCCAGATCCCGTGATAATGCTTGAGCACATAGGGCTTTATGGCTTGCGAGGAGGTTTAACCGGATGGGGTCAAAACATCAATCAACAGGTAGATGTCTCTAAAGTAAACGAGGCAATAACAAATGGTGAGAAATACAAAATTGGAAAGGCATCAGTTATCCGGGGCGGGCGTGATATTACATTAGTTACATGGGGTTCAATGGTACATGTTGCTAAAAGTGCGGCAGATATTCTTAGTGAACAAGATATTGAAGTTGAGATAATAGACTTAAGAACAATAATTCCTTTTGATGCAGAAACATGTATTGATTCAGTAATGCGCACAGGAAGGTTAGTAGTATTGCAAGAGAGCCAATGGAGTGGTGGCATAGGTCATACTATCCAAAGTAGAATCATTGAATCATGCTTCTTTGTCTTGGAATCTGCTCCTTGTGTAATTGGAGCACTAGATACTCCAGTGCCCTTTTCACCACCGTTAGAAAACCATACAATACCTTCAATCGATCATGTGGTGGAAATACTGCGAGTCTCTTGTAATCAATGACATCACACACAATGAGTAATTTAGTATTTAAAAAACGCGGGGTTGCGTTCATTTACCAGTTGCCCGTGCCATTACTATGAGCGACTATCGTATTGCAATACTTCCTGGCGACGGCACGGGTAGAGAAGTCGCAGTAGAGGCGTCAAAAATTCTCAAAACAATTGAACATAACTCTAATATTGGTTTTGATTTAACTGAAATTCCTTGTGGAGGTAAATTGTATAAAGAGACAGGTCAAGAATGGTCAGAGGGGTCATTTGAATTTTGTCGAGATTCTGCAGACGCAATATTCTTGGGGGCTATTGGCCACCCAGGTTCTTTCTTGCCAAATGGAGATTTAGCAGGTGGCTCTGTAATTCTTGGATTAAGAAGTGGTTTGGATTTGTATGCCAATGTTAGGCCAGTCAAACTTTACGAAGGTGTAATGCATAAAGTACATGGAAAGTTCACTCAAATATGGGAGCCAGAAATGGTAGATATGACAATTCTTCGAGAAAATACTGAAGGTTTGTACCATTCATTGCTCAAAAGGGCCTCAAATAGAGCACAAGGCTTAGATGAATATGTTATTCCAGATGTTGAATTTCCTGATTTAAAAGGCGAAGTTGTTTATGATCCAAGACCGATTTCATCACATGGTACTGAAAGGTTGGTGAAAATGGGTTTCGAAATTTGTAAAACTCGTAATGGTGCACCGGTTGATGGTATTAGTAGAGTTTCTTGTATCGATAAAAGCAATGTTACACGTGGTTGTCAATTATTTAGAAGAACATTTGACAAAGTGGCCTCTCAATTCCCTAATATTGCTAAAGATTATGGTTACATAGATGCATTTACACAATGGCTAACCAGGGTTCCAGAACACTATGATGTTGTAGTTACTTCGAATATGTTTGGCGATATAGCTACAGATTTAGCATCGGTTTTGCAAGGCGGAATGGGGATGGCTGGTTCCGGAAATATTGGTGATGATCATGCATTTTTTGAACCAGTTCATGGGTCATCGCCCAAATATGCAGGAATGAATAAGATAAACCCAATAGCATCAATTAATTCTGTACAAATGATGATGGATTGGCTTGGCCGGAAAAATGGAAGTCAAGATTTACTGACTGTTTCAAAAGCGATAGAATCAAGTGTAGCAGATCATTTGAAAGAGGGTAAGCATTTGACATATGATTTAGGCGGCAACTCCTCTTGTAGTGAAGTTGGCGATCTTATCGCAGGTAGATTAGCAAGAATTTTGTCAGAGTATTGATCAAAATTTCTTAGTTATTTGTACAGCAGAAGAATTCTCTAGATCTATCTCTTCATTATCTTCCTCTAGAGTCACTTCTACCTCATCTGAAGGTACATTTCTTGAAGGGCTATTCTCAAGTTTTTGGATATGTTGTTGAAGCAATTCAAACTCTATTTCCAAATCATCCATTTCATCCCTAACAGTTTCAATCTTGGAGTGGATACGCGAAGCGAGTTTCTTTAGTTTACGCATGACTCGCTTGTCGGACATGTTTAATCCTAAGTAATTCCTATTATTGAAATCATTGGCAGGCTTTTTCACTTCAAAACATTAATTTTATTGTGTAAAAAAGCAGCAATACTTGCACCGATTATAGTTGAAATGAGATATACAGGGATTGGTCCAATCGAATAAGAAATTAAGTTTGGACCAAAAGTTCGAGCTGGATTCATTGATGCGCCAGTATATTTTCCAAACAAAAAAGCAAGAATTGCTACAACACCTCCAACAACCAATGCCACAATTTCATCTCTGTCAGTTTTTGAGACAATGAGATAGATGCTATACATAAGTATGAATGTGATAAAAATTTCAATCAAAACTCCGTTTATTATCGCTACTGAAAAATTTGTTGCTCCATATGGGCCTACTAATACTGCAGCTATTGTTGCCCCAATAATTTGAGCAAAAAGATAGATTGGGAGTAATTTTTTTTCTAAATCTCCTGAGATAGTAAATGCAATGGAAACTGCAGGGTTAATGTGTGCTCCACTAAATCTTCGAGAACATAGAATTACCAAGAACACTGCTGAACCAAAAGATAATGAGATAATTAATGAAG
>MDTG01250246.1_pt1 | contig 33222 bp, 33 predicted proteins | sample 811421 | NCBI WGS metagenome assembly MDTG01 (sample SAMN05326645, study PRJNA326480) | marine metagenome | isolation source: seawater | place: Pacific Ocean: South East | collected 2011
AAATGGAAAAATAGCAGTTTGCTTAGTAGATGGAGATTTTACAGTAAAAAGAATAAAAAAAGAAAAAAATAAACTCTATTTAATGCCAGAAAATAAAAAATACAGCCCAATTGAACTAAAAGAGGAAAATGAATTAATTATATGGGGGATTGTGGAATATGTAATTAAAAAAGTATAATCCGATTATTCCTTTTATTATAATTGGATATTCATTCAAAATTTATGTTTTAATAAATTTCTTTAAGTTTCCTGAAACCTCTTAAGTAAATCTTTAATCGGTTATATTTAATTTCATTTTTTTTAAGTGCTTTGCAAATTTCTTTTGAAATCATTAAGTAACTACTTAAACCCGAAGTACTAATTCCTCCAATTAACATTGCAGTTGTAGTAATATTTGAAAATTTACATGATATGTTATTTTTTAAAAAAAACCGAACAATCAATTCATAATCTGCTCCACTTACAAAGTCTAAATGATAATATCCGTATTTCTCAAATAATTCTCTTTTAAAGAACATACTAGGATGAGGTGGCATAAAACCAATTTTTAATTTATCATGAACCCAATTCTTTGCTGAGTATCTTCTTATTATTTTTCCATAGTCTGTTAATTGTATTATATTTCCAAAAGAAACTTCAATATTATTGTTTTCATGAAATCTTGCAACATTCTCTAAAACTTTTTTATCTGTATAAATATCATCAGAATTTAATATGCCAACAATATCACCCGATGCTAATTTAATTCCTTTATTCATAGCGTCATAAAGACCTTTATCTGGCTCTGAAACAAACCTAGCTATGCTTTTTTTGTATTTTTTAATAATGTCTACAGTAGAATCAGAAGAACCACCATCAATAACTATGTGTTCGATGTTGGTATATGTTTGATTTAATATTGACTGAAAGGTTTTTTCAATTGTTTTAGAACTATTAAAACAAACTGTTATTATTGAAATTTTCAAAATCTATTTTGTGGTATGAATAAATTTGGACCATAATTTTCCAAACAGATAAGGTCCAAAAGGAATTAATAATATAAATCTTGAAAGAAAAGTACTTGGTTTTCTGTGTTTAAGAATATTCTTGGGAACATAGGAAATGTCATTATAAAATTTCTTAAAAATTTGTCGAATTTCATTTTCATTTCTATAATGAGTTTTAAATTTTAAATAACTGTATACTTCTTTATAACCATCAACAAATTTATACTTATTAAATACTAAACCTAATGCACACCAAAAACGCACACAATAGTAAGATTGAAAAATACCTCCGAAAGGAATGCCAACGTGAGGTTCTCTAAATTTATGCTTTGATGGAAAATAGGCTAAAAAATCACATCCTGTCTTTAAAACTCTATGTGATTCTGAAACAAACTTTTCTAAATCTTCCACATGTTCAATTGTTTGGTCAGAAATGACTAAATCAAAATGTTCTTTATCAAATGGAATTTCGTAATTATCAGAGTCCATGTTTTCTCTATCACTATTTCCTTTAATTTTAATTAATCTACTATTATCTATCAAGCTTTTAGTAAATTCACCATTTTTAAATCCAATGTCTACGCCGTAAGCATCATAGCCAGCGGAAATAAGTTCATTGACCAGTGTTCCATCACCACAACCAACATCGAGAATTTTAAAATTTGATTTGTAATTAGTTTTAATGTAATTTGTTAATACTTTCATCTTTTATAAATCTTATTGTTGTATTAATTGCATGCTTTAATTTAATATTATTCTCTTTAAAATGATCGTAAACACAGTCTTTTTTAATAATATTTGTAGTCATAATATTTTTTAAACGGAATGAATTCATTGGAAAATTAATATTAATTAATTTTATTAAATCACCAAATTTCGATAATAAATAAAAAATTATATATGGTAATTGAATATAATTCTTATTTACTAGTGGATCTTTCAAAATTAATTTAGCAAAATCATTCATACTCATATATGTATCTCCATAGTATAAAATTTTTTTAAAATCATTGTGATCACCTTTATCAATGATATTTTTTAGAAATATTACCAAATTTTCTACATATCCAAAAGTTTTTTTACCAATCTTATTGCTTTTGATTCCAAAAAAAAGACCCTTACTAACAATTTGAAAAAAAGACTTATAAGGTGCATTGAACCAAGGGCCCCATATTGAAGTAGGCCTTATAATGATAAAATTATTTAATTTTGAATCAATAACAAGTTTTTCTCCTATTACCTTGCTTTGACCATACAAAGTGGAGGGGTTATATTCAAATAAATCTTCTATTACCTTTTTGGTATCCAAAACCAACATTGTTGAGAAAAAAAATATATATTTTAAATTATTTAATTTTTCTACGGCACCAATAATATTTTTCACCCCTTTAGTATTTGCAGAGTAGCTAGATATATTTTTTCCATCGAGATCAGTTTTTGCTGCTAAGTGAAAGATATAATCAGGTAAATAATCAGAAATTATTTTTTTAGTTTTAGAATAATTTAAAATATTACAATTAATCCAGTATTTAATTTGATTTGAATCTACCGGCTCCTTAATATCAATATTTTTAATTTCTACTGATTTACTTGAAAATTTACTAATCAAATTAGTTCCAATAAATCCTGACCCTCCAGTTACTAAAATTTTTATTTTTGACATAATTAATTATCTTATCTGTGAGGTTTTGATCAATAACTTTAGAAAATCCGCATTTAAAATTAAATCTAAAGTTCTTTTGGAAATATACTCATAAGTAAAATAAGACCAGAATTTCATTTCGTAGGTATTTGAATTTCTTTTAATTACACTAATACAAAGTACAAATTAATTCGTCATTTTTAAAAATGAGTCTACCACCATAATGATCACAAATTTTATTAATTATGAGTTTAATATTAACTAAAATACTTTCAGTTTTAGAAAAAAACCTCTTTTTCAATCATTAATATTGTTTTATTCTAGATTTACTAATGTCAGAAAATAATTCATCATACGAATTAACAATTTTATTTAAATTAAATTTTTCATTTAAAAAATTTTTGCCTTCAACTATATCATATTGGTTGTTAATTACTTTTTTAATATTATCATTAAAGTCTTCTAGTTTATTTGAATGTGTTATGTATCCATTTAATCCATCTAAAACAACGCCATTTAGACAATTATTACATTTAAAAGAAATTGTAGGAAGATTACAGTTTGTAGCTTCAAGAACAACATTAGGGAATCCTTCATGGTGAGAACCTAGTAAAAGCATATCATAGTTAACCATTATTTCTTTAACTTTTTCATTTGAAATTATTTCACTAAAAATTATTTTATTACGAATATTACTAGTTGATAAATAATTTTTCAACTTTTTTTCCAAAGGACCTTTTCCAATAATTAGATATTCAAAATCAATATCCAACATTTCTAAAGCTTTAAAAATCCTGAAATATCCTTTTTGGGGATGTAGTCTACCTATAGATAATAACTTAATTTTTGAAATTTCATTTTTTGGTTTAATTTTTATTTGATTATCAACAAATGGATTTCCAATAACTCTAATTTTTTCTAACTCAATATTACTAAAACTATTCATTTCTAATTTCATTGCGTCTGTTTGTGCTATAAATAAGTTAAAACCATTTTTATAAAATAATTTTGACAATAATGTGCCTAAAACAAAACCTTTTAAAAAAGACTCATCTTTATTCAATAATTTTAAAATATTAGATTCTCTGGCTATGTAAACTATATTTTTAGGGAGAATACATCTAATTAGAGAAATATAAATATTAAAAAAGGAGACGGTACTAACAACAATATCTGGTTTAATTAAATTTAATTTTCTTCTTATTTTTATAGGAGCTAAAAGCAAATTTGTATTTAGATTATATATGTTAACGCTGTTGTCTAATTTGTAATGTAATTTAGAGTTGTTTACAACTATCAAACTAATCTCATATTTCATTTTTGACAGGTTATTTATTAAAGCTGCGAACACCCTCTCTGCTCCCCCAGCACTTAGTTTTGAAATAAGAAAAATTACTTTATTTTTTTTCACTAACTAGATTTAAAATTTTAAAAGCCCGTTTATCCCATGTATATTGAGACAATGCTAAGTTTTGAGAATTTTTTGCTAAAATATTTGCAAAATCTCTATTGTTATGAATGGTATTTATCGCATCATGCCATTCTTGAACATCATTTGATGATACCAATAATGAATTTTTTTTATTAATTAATATTTCTTTTAAAACAGAAAGATTTGAAGAAACAATAGGAACTCCTGAAAGCATATATTCAAACATTTTTAAAGGTGACATATATTTAACAGTATCATATTTGTTGCCTGCAATTGAAACAGATTTTTGATAAGGCATAAGTAACACATCGAATAATGATAAAAATAATTTAACCTCTTTAAATTTTAAATTAAAGAAATAAATATTTTTTACATTTGAGGTGTCTAAATTATTTATTCCATTATGGAAAATATAAAAATTAAAATTGGGATTTTTTTTAGCTAAACTAATAATAATATCTATACCTCTTCCCTCATATGTACTCCCAAAATAACCACAATTAAAATTATTTTTATTTGCGTTTTTATTAATTTTTTTTAATAAATGGTGATTTTCATTTTTAAGTGATATACTAAATGATCCTGCATCATGAAATATATTTATGGAATTTCTTAAATTTTGTAATTCATATTTTTTAGTTAGAATTTTTTTAAGTGCTGAGGAAATAACGATATTATGAACAAAATTTGATTTTAATAATTTTTTTTGAATAAATGATCTCCACCCAATTTCAACTAAGTGAATCTCATTATAAACCTTAAATCCAAATAGATATAGAAAAAATGAAGAATAAATATTTCTTGAATAACAAGTGAAATTTCTAAAAAACAATAATTGATAAATAGAAGAATATAAACCTAATTTAAAATTTAGAAATCTATCATTAGAAGTGTAAAAAGATATTACATTAATATTTTTAAAATTTACATCGTAAACGTCTTTTAAATTATCTAAGAAGTTTTTTTTATTCTTAGTTTTTCTTAAACAATAAAAATTTATTTTATTAAAATGTTTCGTTAAAGCATCGACTTGACAAGATGCGTGTACAGCATTAGCTTTGTTGGACGGATAAATTGAAGAGCTAAAGTAACTTATAAACATATTAATTTTTTCTAAAACCAATTCCTGGAAAATCAATAAATCCCCAATCTTTAGAAAGTTTAGGTTCAAAATATATTTCAATTATAGCTATAGTTTGTAATCTAAACCAAGAATCCCACAAATTAGATTCATTCCACTTTCTTGAATAATTACACCAATGATTAGTTATTAAGCTGTTTTTAGGGCGTAATAAAAAAATAAAATGTTTTAATCTTTCTATGAATATTGAGAAGTTTTTTGATCTTATGATTCCATAACAAAAATCATAAAACTTAAAAGGTCTGACATATTTATTTTCACAAAAACCACCATCAAGATTTTGTTCCTCCAAAAGAGTTTTCCTTAACATTAATAATTTTTTGTTTAATTTATCATTCTTTTTAGAAAATGATAGATAATCTATCATAAAAACTGCATCATAATCGAAACAAGCGCCTCCACCTGGATAAGGTGCAAAATGACCTTTATTGTCAGAACAATTTAGTATGTGATTTAAAGCGTTTGTTTTTACTTTCTTATCAATTTTATAATTTATATATTTAAAAATCTCGTATTGGTGATAACCATTTTGAAAACTTAAATGATTCAAATGATTGCCCCAAAATCCATTTTTATTCATGCTATTATAATGAGAATTAGCCCATTTTAAGATTAATTCACTTTTATTTTCTAGGTTTGAATTTAAAATCAAAATTGCATAAAACATTGCGAAATTTCCGGATCCAGCTTTACCATTTAATGCATCTGTTTTTTTTAATAATAGTTCAATGTTATTTGGTAGAACATCTTCAATAATATTATTAATTAACTCATTATCATTAAAATTTAATATTCTCAAAGCACTCAAAGAGAAAGTTAGTAACTGCAAAAATGGTTTGTCGAAAATTAAATTTTTATTAATTTTTTTTCTTTTTTCTTTGTAAACACTTAAATTAAATAATATTTTGTTTGACCACTCTAGTGAATTTTGATTGAGAAAATCTTTTTCTTTAATTAGATTTAGTGAAAAAATACCAAAAATTAAAGCAAATTCTGATGTTTGTGAATTTAATGTAAAAACAAATTCATTTGATTCGTTAATTGAACTATAGATATATTTTTTGAATTTTTTTCTAGTTTTATCTATCATATTGATAAAGACTTATTGTTTGATAATTTTATTTTAAAATCTTCAATAAAAAGTGGAATTAAAAAAATTAAAAAACCAATGTAGAAATCATTGAAACTTGTAAGGCAATAAATAAAAATTAAACCTAAATTAAAATTATACAGCATCAATTTATATATTAATTTAATTAAAAAAAGGACGAAAATACAACCAAAAATTCCATATTTCATAATTGAATAGTACAAATAATTGTGTGTTGGATATCCCCAAAAACTATCGACTTTTGAAAGATTATATGAGCCTAATGGAAAAATTTCGGATAAATTATTAATTAAAATATACCCTGCACCTGCAATCCTAGAGATTAGACTTGCTAAACCATCATTAATATAATATCTGTAATTTTCTAATTCCTCAAGAGCTGCTAAATCAATATTCAAATATTCTTTCACTAGAAAAATTGATAATATTGGGAAAAAAAATATAAAAATAATTGAAATTTTATATATAATAAGTTTGCTTTTAGTGTTAAGAAATTTTAAAAAATAATTTGAAACTAGACATAATAAATAAATTAAAATTGCTCCTCTAGTTTCACATATAAAACAAATAATAAAAAAGAATACTAAAAAATGATTTTTTTGCTTTAATGATTTCATTAAATAATATAATCCAAGCATAAAATAGGGAAGAGAGTTTCTAGTTTTCGCATCAATTAAATTTCCTATTTCTAAAAACCACAATATCCAAATAACAGACATTATAAATAAAACAAAAAACGAGTAGCGTGAAAAATTTTTTATGAATTTTTGAATACCAAATCCTCTAACTAGTAATATTGAAAATAAAATAGAAAGTGAAACAGATGTAATTTGTAATAAATAAAAATAATCTGAATCGTTTTTAAAAAATTGAAGTAAAAGAAAAATCGGAATAAAAAAATATATAAAGTAAATGTACTTAGGTTTAATAATTCTAACTCTGGAGATCAAATTTTGTTTATTTAAAAAAATTATTGATACTAAAAAGAATAATAATGAAAAATAAATGTAATACAAACGTATACCAAACAATGGAAGTACAAATATGTCTCTAAATAGCTCTACTAATCCAAATAAAATAATAAAATAAATAAAAAAAAGTATCCCCCCGTTTTTAATCATTAGTTAATTCTTTAATTAAATCAAATGAAATTATATAATTTAAATTATTATTCACAGAAAAAGCCTTTTTACTAAACATGTAATTATTTTGATCGTTCTTAAAAAAGTTCATATTGGTTTGTAAATATTGAGAAGATTCTACAACTTTTCCTCTTTTTATGAAATTACCAGGGATAGTTTTTGATCCAAATAATATTGAATGTATATCAAAATAAGATGAAATTATTAGGGTATTAGAAAAACCTCCAATTATTTCGTTTCTAATGAACGTGAGAAAGAATTCTATAGGTATTAAAGGAAATTTCAAGTGCTTAAATTTATATTTGCGAGATATTTTGGCAAACTTGGAATAATTAAAAAATTTAATAATATTGTTAGAACTCACCCATTTTGATAACAATGAAATTAAGTAAGTTGGAAATCTTGAAACAACTTTAGATAGGATTAAAATAATTTTAGAATTTGGAATTAGATAGTTGTCAATTGCCCTTTGATGAGGCTTAAAAAAAACTTCACTTTTATTTATTTTCAAGTATAATGATAAATCATCTAAAAACACTCCGATTTCAAATTCGTTTTTAAAGGATAACCTAGTAGGTAAAAAAAATAAAACATCTATTTTTTCATGATTTATCATAGAAGCTTTTGATAAATGATCTTTGTAATATATTGTATTATTTGAGTTCAATACAATTTTTGAATTTCTAGATTTAATTAAATAAGAAATAAATTCATGATTCCAAACTAAGTATTTTTCAGGTTTTAAATCAAAAGATGATGTTTCTTGGACAGGAATACCAACATTATTATTTAGAATTAAAATTTTTTTAGAAATTTTAATTCTAGAGATTCTCTCAATATCAGCTGGAGTATAAAAATCCAAATCATAAAAAAAAAGCTCAACAATACTGTTTTTATTAATTAAAAAATCTTCAATGGAAACAAAATTCAAATTGATAAAAGCTAACTTTAAGTTGTTTAGATATTCTAAAGAAAATTTTGAATTCTTATTTGAGTAAACTATACTAAATTCTTTTATTGATTCTTTTTCAGTTAAAGAAAAATAAAGAGAAAGCATATAAAAAGATTTTCTAATATCATTTAAATAAAAAACTATCATTTTAGGTTTTATATAAAGTGGCGTTTCCATTAGCAATTAACATTCTATAATCTGCTAATGTTTCAGAGGTTCTTTCATGTACCACTTGTAAAATGGTTATATTTTTATAAATTTTTCTTATTTGATTTATGATTTTTAATTCTAATTCTTTTTCCAATGAAGACAAAGACTCATCTAAAATTAATATAGGTCTATTATAATAAAGGGCTCTTGCAAGTCCAATTCTTGTTTTCTGACCCCCGGATAATGATGCTAAATTAAAATCTAGTGTTTGAGTTTCATATACTTTATTTAATTGACACAAATCAATTATTTTATTCATTTTTTCTTGATTAAAATCAATATTTCCACAAATACAAGATTGAATTGAATCCCCAAATAGTCCTATGTCCTGACTTACATAACTGTAATATGATTTATTGTTTTCAATCTTTATCCCTTTATTATCAGCAAACTCAATATTTCCTTTCAATGGCTGAATTAAACAAACTAAAAGATCAAGCAATGTAGATTTTCCTGATCCTGAATCTCCAGTTATTAAAATATGGTTTCCTAATGGGATTTCTAAATTTAAATTTTCAAAAACTATTTCCTTGGTGTATTTGTAATTGAGAGAATTGATATTTAATTGAATTAAATTACCATGAATTATATCAACCTCATTGTGATCATTGATTTGAATAGAATTTATAAAATGAAATTTCCTATTTATTGCTTTAAAGCTTTTAAAATCAATTGTCCCTTTATAATAAGATTTAAGTAACTGAGAAATATAACCCAGTGATTTAAATCCAAGAGTAATCAGTAAAATTAAATATGAAAAATCAAAATTTATATCACTAAAATTATTTAAGGAAAAAAACAGAAAAAATATAGTTACTAATATTAATATTATTAACTCTTGAAATAACGGTGGTTTTTTGGAAGAATTTAGATTTTCAATTAATATTTTACTTAAATCCTCTGTTTTGTAGTTAAGATTTTCCTTTGCCTTTTCTTCTAATGAAAATATTTTAATATCTCTTATATAAGAAATAATATCATTCATAAGAGTCATTATATTCCTAATATATTTAAGCTTTAAAGTAGATTTATTTAATTGAGTTTTATTTTTTAAAATAAAATATAATGAAAGAAAAATAATTAAACCCAAAAAAATCATCACTGCAATTTTCGGGTCATTTACTAATAATACTAATAAAAAAATTAGTAAAAAGCTTAAGTTATTAATAGATGATAATAATATGTTAAGAAATTGAGTCGCATTAAAAGTATCATTAAACCAATCTGAAACTAACCTTCCAGTTTTTTCTTTTTTTAATTTTAAATAGTCTATGTTGTAAAAATATTTTACAAGATAATTTACCCATCTAAACCTAGTATTAATTACGAAGTTTGAAGTAGTTTTTATAGAATAAATTCCAAAGAAGTACCTAAAAAAAGTAAACACAAAAAATATAGTAAAGACAAATAGAACCTGAGTTTTGTTTTCATAAATATGAAGGAAAGGAAAATAATCTAAAAGTTTTTCGAAAAAAACATCGTTTTGTAAAACAAATAATGATAGTGGATAAATAAGTGATAATGAAAAAATACTTAAAACTGAATCTATTACTTTTAAAGTTCCAGCGTAAACAAACTTATATTTACCTAATGTATTAAAGTATTCTTTCATCTAATTAGTTTTTAAAAACATTTTATAATCACATTTTTTTCCTCTTCTAATAGCTTAAAATAGTTGTATAATTGAAAAGCATAGACGACCCTTATTACAGGGATAAATTTTTCTTTAATCAAAAATTTATGTAAAGTTTTTGTAATATGAGATTTCGGCCTATCATTTTTAATTTTATTAATAAAATCTTCACTTAATAAATCAGAACCTTTTCTCTTTGGATTTTTAAAAGCATATATAAAATATCTTGTAAAATTATTCAGAAATAATGATTTGAGATTTAACTTTTTTTTATCCAAAGACTTTTCGTTTCCTGAATAATACTCAATTTTGTCCAATATAGGGTTAAGTTTTGAAATCAAATTTTTAACAATAACAAAATCTATTTTTTCTTCCTTTTTTAACGAAAATACCATAGATAAAAACTTATCATCAATGAAAGGGAAAGGTATATTAAATAATTTTGAAAAAATATCACATCTATTTTTATAGCCATTAGAACAATAAGTGTGATAGTGTAAAAAATCTATTCTACTATCCAAATTTGGAAATATATTTGAAATACTCACTAAGCGATTAAAAAAAATATTTTCACTTTTATTTGTATTTTCTATATTTAAGTATCTTGATATTAATTTAAATCTTGAATTATTATTGCCAAAAACTATTTTAAAATCATCATTTTTTAAAATTTTTCTATAATATTTTCCTTTATGTGCTTCAACACCAAGACCAAAAATAATTGCATTAGGAAATTTAGATTTAAAATAATTTAAATGAGATATCCATCTTGGAATATTGTCTCTGTAAATTCCAGAACAATAAAGAATAAATTTCTTGTTAAATATGATTTCTCTTGATGTATAATCAATATCATCTCTTTTAAAACATTCAAATTTCAAACCAACTTCATCAACTATTTTTTTAACAATTTTATATTCTCTTTCATTTTTATATTCATGAAATAAAAAAATTTTAAAACCATATTTTTTTTGCAAATCTATAGCAATTGATAAATTTAATCTAGAGTCAAATCCTGCTGAAATTAAAAGAATAATAGGGTTTTTTGAATTAAAACTTTCATTAAGATTTTTATTCAACTCTTTATATACATCATTTAAACTGGTATTTGGGTAATATTTTAAAGTAGAATTAAAAACCACATTTCCATTACTCATGAATTTATATATACTAGATGAATCACAAAGTTTAATGTCGAGAAATAAGTCATCATTTGGATAACTTGTTCCGCATAAATTTTGAATTAGAACTGAATTATTTATTTTTATTTCTTCATCAAAATGAATTAACTCAGAAGCAACATTAGAAATCATTATTATGTTTTTGTTAATTCTGTAATAAACTGAAAAAATAGCAGGAAAAGTATATAATTCAACAAAGTCATTATGAATTTTAATTAATGATTTGTTCTTTTCTTTTTCTAAAAAAATAGTTTTTGATGATTCTAATTTTTTTTGAAATAAACCATTCCCTAAAATTTTTAATGTTGATAATGGGTTGTTACAATTAAAAGTGATTTTCCAACTATTTAAAACATCTAAATTGATTGAAGAGTCATTCATTAAATTATAATTCTTTTTATATAATTTTTTAGAGATGTCAAAACTTCATAGGGAATTGTATTGTGTACAAGCGCTAGTTTTTTAACATTATCAAATAATATTATTTCCTCATCATCTCCCTCAACTGAAATACAGTCCATAGATATTCTGCCTAAAATATATTTGCCATTTTTAATTTTGAATTTTTTATTTTCATCTATCCTGAAAAATCCATCTCCATAACCTATATCATAGGTAGAAACAATAAAGTTATTTTTTTTAACAATATATGATTTTGAGCCGTAACCAATAGTTTCGTTTTTGTTCAAAATCCTTGTTGAAATTTTGTTAGCGTATAAAGAAAGAATGGGTTTTAAATCTATATCAGAAAATGTTGAGTAACCATAAGCATAAATTCCAACTCTAAACAAATCATAATTTTTATGATTTATTTTAAATAGAGAATGAGAATTTCCGCAATGAGTTCTAAAATTATAATGAATTTTATCTCTAATTAATTTAACATATTTGTTGAAAATTTTTTCTTGACTATAAATAAATTTATCGTCTTCATCAGACGATCTAAAATGCGTAAAAACTCCACTAATAATTAAATTTCTTTTCTTAATAATTTTAAGTGCATCATTAATTTGGTCAAAACAAAGTCCATTTCTATTTAAACCGGTATTTATTTTTAACTCTATGTTAGAGTTTTTTTGTGAAAGTTTTAAGTCATCGAGCGAATTGATAACAAAAGAAACATTTTTTTTTGAGTGTTTCTTTATACTGTTTAAAATAATTATCGAATTAAAATTATATTTAGCAACGATTTCAGCTTCATCATCACTTTTAACATAAACGTTTTCAATACCATATTCTTTTGCTAAGCTTGAAATTTCATTAATACCGTGTCCATAGGCATTATCTTTTATAACTAAACATATTTTTTTCTTATTTCCTAAAGGTTTAACAACATGATTAAGATTTTCAAAAAAAAATTTTTTATTTATAGTTATATAGCTCACAAATAAATTTATTTTAATTCAAAAATTGTATGTTCTCTAAAAGAAAGAGAATCCAATAATCTGTTATTCATTCTAGAATATTGATATGATGGATGAAATTTATAATGACAAGAATATTCATGATTTAATATCAAATCAACTGTTTCTAATCTACCATCAATCACTATAGTTTTTGGTTTATTTCCAGATTCAAAGAATAAAATAATATCATCATTTGGAACTTTTTTTCCGTCTTCAAGAACACATGGAGGTCCGTCAATATATATAAAATCTGAACCAACAGGAATTGGTTTACTAAATCTTGTAGCACTTTGATCTGGAGATATTTCACTGGGAACATATAAAATTTCTAAATCTGTATCTTTTGACAAATGCTTAATACATTCTATTGTTACTTTAGTCCATTTTTCAAAACTTTCATAAGCTACGAATTCTGAATTATTTTTGTTTGACCAAGAAGAAAAAATTGCTGATGTGGTGCCAGATCCTAACTCGCATATTTTTTTTGGAATATATTTATTTAATAAAATAAATAAGTCATAACCTTTTATTGGTTGTCTTGAATTTTTTGAACTGGAACTTATCTGCCCAAGAGTAGAAAATTTATCAAAAGACTCTAATATATTAGTAAATTTTAGTTTAAAATTTAATCCCGCATATAGCCTTAGGAAGAATCTATAAGTAAGATAGCATATTGTTATTATTTTTCTTTTCATTTTTTATTTCTCTTTAAGTATTGGTTTTCAGTATAATCGAAGTCAATAATGCTATCTACATCATAAATTTCATTTTCAGGAACTAAAATCAAGGCTGGGTCATTTTTTTTAAATTCCCAGTGATAGCCATTTTTTATAAATAGATTTTTATTTATTATATGAAATGAATGACAACCTTTATAGAAAGACGTATCCTTATTAGTTGTTACATTATTTTTATCAACTATAGTAAGAGCTTCACCATTTGAATTAAAAATCCAATCTCCTGTTTTTATACCTGCAGTATAGCTAATAGCATCTACTGTCTTAAAATGGTTAATTGCTCTTTCTAATGTTTCTAAACTTAATAAGGGTTGACAAGGATTAACCACCATTATATAGTCGGTTTCGATTAATCCATAATGTCTGAAAGTAATTCTTTGATCGTGAGTTCCTTTTTTTATCGCATCTTTTTCTCTTCTTAGAATTTTAATATTGGGGTACTTTTTAGCTATTTCAATTAACTCTTCATCTCCAATTCCAACATATACGTTGTCAACAAATCTGGCCTTAGACAATTTTTTAAGAGCAATTTCAAATAAAGAAGAATTGGCAAAAGGCCTTAATAATTTATTGGGAACTCGTGTCGAACTAACTCTAGCGTTAAATACAATAGAAATGTTTTTCATAAAAATAGTTTTAATTTTTTTGCAACGAATTCTTGCGTTCTCCGCATTGATCCATATGTTGCCCCAGCAATGTGAGGAGTAATCAGCAAGTTATTATTATTAATGCAGTATTCCTTTATCTTTGATTTTAATATAGTATTTTCAATATTTTCAATGGAAAGGACATCTAATCCTGCTGATGAAATATGTTTAGACTCTAACAAATCAATTAAAGCATTTTCTTCTAAAACTTCACCTCTCGCAGTATTAATAACAATACTGCCTTTTTTAAGTTTTTTTAATTTTTCATAATTGAAAAAATTTATATTTTTTTTTGAATAAGAAATAGAAATTACTAATATATCAATTTGTGAAATAAAATCATCCAAATCATTTATTCTATTGATTTTAGTTTTTTTAAAATAATTTTCATTTTTGTATGGATCAAAACCACATGTTTTAAATCCTAGATACTTTAGTTTTTTCTCAACTTTAGCTCCAACCCGACCACAACCTGCAATACCAACATTCAAATCAGAAAATTCATTTGAAACATAATCATATCTATCACACTTTTCTTTTGAAATAAAATCTCTGAACGATAATGTTAATTTTCTAGTTAAAGAAAGTACTAAAGACACTGTAAAATCAGGTGTAGCATTTATACTTTCTAAAAATTTAAATTCATTTTTTAAAGAAATTATATTTATACCATTTTTTCTACAATAATCAATATTAATATGATTTAATCCCGTAGTATTACTTACAATAAATTTGAGATTATTAAATGAACTTAAAAAAGAATTATTTAAGCTGATACTTAGTCCTGTTACAATAATATCTATTTCTTGCTTATCAAAATCATTTCTATCATAATAATAAACCTCTCCTATATCATTATAAATATTTAGAGCATCAGAACTAAAATTGATATTGAATTCGGTTATAAGTATCTTATATTTCAAAGTAAGTCAGCTTTTGAAAGTGGATGATTTTTATTTAAACTATTTTTTAATATTTTTCCAATAATTGATTCATAATTCGATGCAGATATTGTAGATAATGGTTTTTTAAAACTCAAATCTTCATACTTTAAAACATGACCTTCATTTAAATTTTTATTTAAATATATCCCTTTCATGAAAAGATTTCTGATTTGATGATGAGATTCGATTAACTTATTTTTTGAGTAATTAAAATTTAAACCTTTCTCCAAAAATCTAATTGAATCTGTCATTAATTTAAGCTCATCAAATGTCAAGGATGAAGAAACATCTGGACCATGATAATCTTTACTCCATGTAACATGAACTTCAATGGCTTTAGCTCCCAAAGTATAAGCTGCAATCCCAGAAGCAGGATAACCAGAGTGATCAGATAAACCAATTGGAATATTAAACAATTTATTTAGGTTTTTAATTTCACTAAATCCAATATCTTTGGGTGGACATGGATATGAATTAGTACATTGAAAAAGCAATAAATTATCATGATAATCTTTTAAATATTCTAATGAATTACCAATTTCATCATATCCGCTCATACCTGAACTGAGAAAAATTGGTTTGTTTGTTTTTCTCACGTAATCTAAAAGAGGATAATTATTAATATCTCCAGAGGATATTTTCCAAATAGGAATTTCTATTTTTTCTAAAAGTTCTGCGGCTTGAACAGAAAAAGGAGAACTCATAAAAAAAACTTTATTATTATCACACTCTTTTTTAATCACTTTCCATTCATTCTCATTGAAAGATGTTCTTTTCCAATAATCATATCTTGATTTATCTTGAGTTGCAGTTCTTAATCTAAATTTTTCAAGTTCTGAACTTTCATATTCAGCTATGTGAGTTTGAAATTTAACAGCATCAACTCCACATTTAGCAGCTCTTTGAATCATTTTAATTGCCACTCCAAGACTTCCTTCATGAGCTAAACCAATCTCAGCAATTATAAAGCATTTATTTTTTTTTAAAAATTTATTTATTTTATCATGCATATATTTCAAATATTTTTTTGGAAATTAATTTCGAAGAATTCTCTTTGTAATAAATGTTTTCTCCTTTTAATTTATCTTTTAATTTAAAAGCCCGATTAATTGCTTTGAAAATCTCATCTTCATTAAACGGACAATTTATAGTATTATTATTTTGTTCTCTGTTTTTTTGGCGATTCCCTATATTAATAAAAGGCACCTTGAAGGATGCTGATTCTCGGATTCCACTACTTGAATTTCCAATAAAACAAATTGAATTTTTAACTAAAATTGAAAAATCTTTCATTTTTAAATTTTTAATTATAACATATTTGGGGTCACTTAATTTCGTTTGCAAATCAGAAAGCATTGATGAATTTGATGCATCAATATTTGGATAAAAAAGAAAAACTTTTTTATTAAACCTATCAATAGCATTGAAAACTGTTTTTAAAACTACTTTTTCTTCTACAGTATTTGGGTGTAACAATAAAACAAAATATTGCTCATTATTTTTTAAAATTGGTGTGTACTTTGTTTTAAATTTAATATCACTATACTTACTTTCTTTACTAACTATTCTTAATAAATGATCAACAGCTGTACAACCAAAATTAAAAACTTGTTTTGAATCAATTCCTAATTTTAATAAATTATCTTTACTTTTTTCTGTAGCTACAAAATGAAGGCTTGAACATAAAGAAATTTGATTTCTAATTGTATCATCTATAGATCCTGATTTTTCTCCACCTTGTAAATGAATAATATCAAGATTCATATATTTTGCGGAAATAACTGGTCCAAGCATATCAAAACGGTCTCCAACAGTTAAAATAATATCTGTTTTGTTGTTTTCTAAATATGTGGAAAATTGAATACAAGATAGCCCTAAAGAAATACCCATAGATGAGTGCTTATCATTCATCAAAAGATTATCTATTAAGCTATCTACTTTAAATCCATCTTCTGAAATTTTTTCTGAAATATTACCATATTTTTTTAAAATTCCAGATGAACTTACAACAACTTTAATATTAAAATAATTTAAATTATTTAGCTCAGTCATTACCGGTTTTAACTTAGTATAATTTGTTCTATTAGCTATTAAGACACAAATACTTTTCTTTTTCATATCATTTTATTTTTACAATTTTAATTGTTGATCCGCCTAAATTAAATAGATTTAATATTATTTTTTTAAAAAAAAGATTAGGTGAGAAAATTAGGTTCACTAAATTGGAAACTTCAAAAAACTTGCATTTATACAATAATATTTCCAAAGACTTCGGCGTAAATCCACTCAAATGTTCAAATGGAGCCATTGTATGAACCATACTTTTTTTTCTGTAAGGCCAATTTTTCCAAATATTTTTTCCTTCATGTGCTCTTAATAAATTTGGCACATTAATGTATATTAGTGTGTCTTTCGAACAATATTTTTTTAATTCTAAAAGTTTAGATTCAGGATTCGGTAAATGTTCTAAAACATTATCTAATACAATTATGTCGAATTTAATCTTATTTTTCAAAATACTTAAATCATTAACATAGTTAATATTTTTTGTTAATTTTAAACTATTTCTTGATATACTTGGCTCAAAAGCAGTTACATTAATGGAATAATTAGAGGCTAATTTTGAAAACTCACCTTTTCCAGAACCATAATCTAACAAATTGATTTTATTTTTTTTATTTAAAATTCTTAAAAAGCCATTTATCAATAAAGTATTTGATTTTTTCTTAAGTTGTTTACTTTTTGAGTGAGGATTCAATCCTAAACTATTTGCTTTCATGTACATTTCCATCAATTGTTTATCTGTTGGAATTTCATTATACCAACAATACATGCAATCGTTGCATCCATAAATTTTGGGATGAAGTCCTTGATTTACGATTTCCTCAAGAAAAGAATTATATTTTATCTTACTAAACTCTAAAAAATTATCAATATTATCCTCATTTAATTCACATCTAGTTTCTATTTTATTAGAATTACAAATTGGACAAAATATTTTTTTCATATTTTATTATTACGATTTTATCAATTTAAAGTCTAAAATAGAATTCTTGAATAAATTAAAACTTGAAATAAAAACTGATGAAGGTGTAACTCTATCAAAATCCAAAAGATCATTTTTACATGAGGGTTTAACAAAACCCAAATGAGTAATTGCATTATATTTAACTTTTTCTTTGCCTAAAACTTTTTGAAAGACATAACAACTTGAAACTCTTTTATCAATTATAGCACTAACATTAGCTTTTGATTTTTTAAGAACATGTAGAAAATCATAATCAAAAGTTACAGAACCATCAACTGGACAATGATATGAGGGCCCATCTACATAAACAAAATCATAATCTCTGTCAGCAGGAATTTTTTCATATCTCATTCCTCTAAAAAAAGAATACTTATCTTCAATCACAGGACTTAATACAAATTCTACATACTTTTTCATGTGGTTTGGTAAAAGATTTTTTGCCATTATTAAATATTCATTTATTGATTCCATTGAGGTTATTCTTCCTTTGTATCCATCTTTTTCATTTTCTATTAGTGCATATGCCATAACAACTGTTGATACACCTGTTCCACATTCTAAAATTTCAGCAGGTTTATATTTTCTAACGTGATTGTATATGGCCCAATAGTCACTTATGTTACATCCTGTTGATTTAGATTTTTTTAAATAATCATTTAATTCATTCCATAGTCCCTTATTTTTTTTTAGTAAAAGGGTGTTTTTTCTTTCAATAATATGTCTTAGGACTATAAACATTTTAGATTTTAAAATTTTTAATAAATTCATATGTTGATCTTAATATTACTTATATAAACAATTTATAATTATTTAACTATTTAAATTTATGAGTTTATTCGGTTTGTAAAGATTTTTAATAACATATTTAAATATCTTTTTGTATGAGACAAAAAAATATTTAAATATCCCCTACTCATTATTTCATCATCAGAATTAAAAATTGAATTATTTATTTTACCTGCTACCAAGATAGCTCTTCGTTGATTTGGATCGTCAACCCTATAAAAATGATGCATGCCAAGTCTTTTTAAAATTGTCTCAACAGCAGTGTAGCTTAAACGCCAATATTCCGTTCCATAATAATCAGATTTATTTATCGGATTTGGTGAAAAGTAAGCAAACGCTTCATCATGAGGACCAAATTTTAAAGCTTTCCATTCAAAAATAATTAAATCACTTTTATCAACTAATTTCTTTATTGCGGTGAATGGGTCTGGAACTCTATGTATAAATCCTAGACAAAGACATAAATCAAATTTATTCATTGATGAAAATTTTTCAGAGTATATGTCCATTAATTTAAAATCAATATTTAAATCTTTACCAACAATTTCTTTAACATATTTAGCCTTTATAATTCTATTTTCATCAATATCAATTCCAGTTACCTTTGAACCATTTGAGGCCAAATATTGAGAAAAAAAACCTTCGTTACACCCCATATCAAGAATAGATTTATCGTTTATTACAATTTTTTCAAAAATAGGTTTTAATCTTTCTAATTTTATTAGATTTTTCCCATGAGAAACTTGTTTGCCAGGATTAGTCTCAATATTTCCAGGTAGCATAAAATTATGATTCCAGGGTTGAATCTTTCCTAATTTTTTTACTTCTTCTAAAATATTATTCATTTATTTTTACTTTTTTTATTATTGATTGAATATGTTTTCCATTTTGATTAAAGAAAAAATCAAACACTTTTTTTGCATGAATTTTTGAACATTTTTTTTCTTTCACTGGGATCCAAGTACAAATCTCTCTTTCATATACTTTTCTAATTAACAGTCTATTTGTTCTGACTTTTATTTTTTTTAGTCCTAAATGAGAAAGAACAGCAGTTCTGTGATTTCCCCCTAAAACTAAAAAAACAGAATTCCCTTGTTTATTTATTAACCAAGTACCGATTATGTGTGAATTTGGATATGTGTACGGCTTGTATCCATTTTTTTTTAATTTTAAATATAAATTTATAATGTTTTTAAATTCTGATTCGATAAAATCATCAGAAGATGGTCCACAGAATCTTGAATTTTGGATATTTTTTTTTCCTAATTTTTTATTTGCTTTTCCCCAAGGGAAACAAAACATTTTTAATTTATTTTTAGTGTTATGATCTACTAAATCCGAAATACTTTTCGGTTTAAAATATTTTAGAAAATAATATAGAGTAGTATCTTTAAAATTAATATTTGGATTATTATCATATTCTTTCAATGTTTCAATTATATGATTCCAACCTCCTTTAAATTTAGAGCCGAAAATTGTAGATGCGTCTTTTGGATTTATTTCATATTGAAAAAAAGGAGTAGTTAATAGTGTAACAAGATTCCCCAAAGTATAAAATTTTATCTTTTTAAATAACTCCATCAATTAGTTTTTCTAAAGAGAAATATATTCCCTTTCTTTATCATAATACATTTAGAAAATTCTGAAATATGGCTTTTATAAAAATCGAATTTGAATTTAAAATTTTTTAAATTATAATTTTTAAGTTTGGATTTTTCTAAAGGATTTGTGTAAAACAATGAATAAATTTTTTTTAAAATGTTTTTTAAAAAAAATTTAAATTCGCCTAACCTGTTTGTTGAAAAAGATGAATGTGCATTAGTTTTATCTTTAAATAGTATTATTTTGTCGACTAAATCTTGAACATCTGAATTAATACTAAAATGATTAGATAATGCTTTATGTTTATTAGTTTTTATATTCTCATTTTTACTGACCGATATAACAATTTTTTGTATTGATGAAAAAACTTCTGAAACTTCAAGTGGCAGTTTAGTCAATAATTCTCTATCTATATAATCAGGCACATACGAAATAACTCTCTTTCCTATAATTGCTGCTTCAATTCCAGTGGTACAATCAATGTGTATACATTTTGAACAAGCCATTATCCAAGGAATTGATGAATTTTCTCTTAAGATTTTAATATTTGAATTTTTATCATAAATTTTATAATATGTTTTTATATTTTCTTCAGGATGAGGTCGAACAATTATTTTATTTTTATTTGATAACTTATCGATTAGTTCAATTATTGCTTTTAGCTTTAATTTGTCTTCACTTATAATTTTAGTTATATTTTTAAATCTCGAACCATAGTTCTTTTCTACTAATTCATCTCCTTTTATGTTATTTCCAAAACCAAAGTTCGTATTAACTAAAATAAAATCACCGTATGTATTCTTCAGATTAGCAGCATCATCATTGTATAATCCAAAAAAATTATTTTTCAATAATAAAAATCTTGGATGTCCGGTTACAGAAAGATTTGTTAGCTTTCCATATTTTGTATTAATCATTTCTTTTTGACTTTTACCCCACAAAAAAACTTTATCAACCACTTTTAACATTTTTAAAGAATAGCGATTCAAAAGTGTACTATTATTAGGAAAATCGACAGCACCCTCTTCATCTAAATTCAAGATTATCCCATTATTAGCTTTTATTTTATCATAAATAGCATCAGAAATGTCTTGATGGTAACCTTTATCTAAATAGATGTAATCAGAAAATTTATCTAAAAGCCTGTAAATAGATTGCTTTTTCCCAACTAAAACTTGAAATCCTTTGGCAGATAATAACATTGCTAAATAAACTTTATAATCGAGTTCCCTAGAAATAGTTTCGATTGGAATTAATATTGTTTTAGAGCACTTTTTCATGACCTTAATTTTTAATAAGGTAACCATACAAGTTACTATACTCTTTAAACAAATATTGACCAAACATGAAATCCTCAATCTGATCAATATCAATACTTGAGGAAATTTCATCGCATATGTATGTACCAATGTTATTTCCTAGTAAATCATTTTCTAATATGTTTCTAGCATGTGAGATATATATGAGTCCATTTTCATAAAAACTACTATTTAAATCTTGACTTCTAATTCCTATTTTATAGTTTAGTGGATGAAAACATTGATCATCATCCAAAACTCCTATCTTTTTTTTATTTAAACCAACAGACATTAAAGAGTCATAATTATGTTTTTTGAATTTTAATAAACAATTTTTAAAAAGATTTTTTTTTCTTAACGGATTTGTAGGCTGCAATGTAACAACTATATCAATTTTAAATTTTTTAGAAATAAAGTGCTCTGTGGCATGTTTTAAAACAGAAAGTGTTGATGCTTGATCAGTAGCTAGTTCAGAGGGTCTTTTAATAGTGTCTACTCCCAAGGATTTTGAGTATGAAATTATTTGATCACAATCCGATGAAACAACAATATTTTTTATTCCTTCATGAATGGCAAACTGAATTGAATAATAAATTAATGGAAAACCATTAAATAATTTTAAATTTTTAGACGGAAGCCTTGTTGATGTTTTTTTAGCAGGAATAACGGCTAATACAGAACCAATATTTTTCAATTTCAATAGTTTTGCTGATCAATTAATTTAGAAGAAATTATATCATTAACATTTTTTATTAAATGATTCATTTCAGAATCATTCATTTCCTCAGCATTTTGGCTAGAAAGTTTATTTTTTAATCTAGTATTAATATCCTTATTTATCTCATTTCTTAAAAAAATATAATCACCGTCTAAATAAGTATATGGCAACTCTCTATCTGAAATCAAATCTTCAAATAATTTTTCACCCGGACGCAAGCCGGTAACTTTAATTTCATTAGAAATTAATTTTGCCATTTTAAACATATTTACTGTTTTCATTTTTTTTGATAAAATAAAACCTCCTTCATTGGAAGAATCTTCAATACATTTTTTTATTAATCTAGCTGAATCATTTTGACTAAACATTAATCTTGACATTTTTTTGTCAGTTAATAATAGTTCTTGCTGATTAGCCTTCCTGGTTAACCAAAAAGGAATTACAGAGCCATTACTCCAAGCCACGTTTCCAAACCTACAACATACAAATTTTATTCTTGATGAATTTGCTTCCAAAAAAAGTTTTTCCATAATATATTTTGTTTGTCCGTAGATATTATCTGCATTACAAGCTTTATCGGTACTTATTCCAACAGTTAATTCCACTTCTGAAGTTATTGCAGCTTGAATTAAATTATAACTTCCTATCACATTTGTTAAAACAGCTTGAGATGGCTGTTTTTCAGCAGTATCAACATGTTTTAAAGCAGCTGCATGAATAATAATATCTGGCTTAATTTTAGATATTTCATTAGTTAACAAACTAGCATTTTCAATACCACCAATTATGATTTCAATTTTAGGGAACAACCTTTTTAAACCTACTTGAGCTTTTTCATTTCTAGCATATGAATAAAATTTATATTTCTTATAATATTTAGAAATAAACGCTTTTCCTACGGTTCCTGTTCCACCAGTTATAAATACTTTTTTCATTAGTAAGTTATTTGTTTTTGAATTACTTTATTGCCTATTTCAATAGTCTTTAATAGATCAACTATTTTTTCTGATGAATCTCCGTCTCCATATATTTTTTTAAATTCTCTTCCTATTAATTTTTTACTTTCAAGTATGGCCTTTAAAATTTCGTTTTTATTATAGTCCACATCAATAATATTATCTGATCTTAGTCTGCCCTGTTGTCTAGTTCCTATATTTATTGTAGGTATATTAAAAGTTGCTGTTTCATGAATACCACTACTTGAATTTCCTATTAATCCACTTGATCTTTTTAAAAGATTCACGTAATCAGCAATTGAAAGAGTCTCAACGAATTTTAACTTTGAAGATTTAATTTTGCTCATTATTTTAGAAAAGCCAGCATCATTATTTGGTAAAACTACTAGTGCTTCAATTTTAGATTCAATGATTGCGTCTATGGTATTAGTAATTTGATCTTCAGATTCATGAATTTCTGATGTTACAGGATGTTGCAACATAATGTAAAAGTCTTTACTTAAATTGTATTTTTTTAAAATATTAGGATTGTCAGAAACCTGAAGAATTGCATCAATTGATGGACATCCTACATTAAAAACATGACTAGGAATTTCTCCCATTTTTATTAATCTTTCTCTAGCATCTTCATTTGCAGCAAAATGATAATGGGAAAATTTACTCATCGCATGTCTTATCGATTCATCGATTGTTCCTGTAACTTCGCCACCTTGAATGTGAGTTACAGGAATATTCATGTGAGCACCAGCAACTGCGACTGCGAAATTCGCAGCAATATCAAAACCTGAAAGAATTAAATCTGGTTTTGATAATTCTAAGGCATAGGTAATTTCTTTTAAAGCTCTTGCGAAAGATCTTACCATTGCACCGCCAGTATCTTCATCTTCCAAAAACATTTCAAATGTAGAAAACACTTGAAAACCATCTTTATATATTTCATTAATTGTTTTACCATGTTCATCTTTTAAATGTAATCCAGTAACTACTAAATCATAAGAAAGATCATTATCCTTCTGAATTAATTTAAGAATTGGCTTAAATCTTGAATAATCTGCTCTTCTTTCAGTAACTAAAAAAATTTTTCTCATAAATTATTTTATAAATCTTCGTTTAATTTGAATGTCTTTAGGAATATCTTCTTTGGCAATTTTTCCAATAATATTGTTAAACTCTTCAGCTAAAATTTCCCCTGTGCCAGGACGCTTAACCCAAATATTATCATGAGAAAAAATATCTCCTTTTTTTATTGAACAAATAGAAACAACTGAAGCATAAGCAAAATCAATTGTTGGTTTTTCTTTAGAAACTGGACCTTTTTTACCATCCCTTGCATTTTTGACGATTTTAGAAGCAAATATTAATTCTTTACACGCCTTTGGATCCATTGAACATATAATGTCAGGCCCTTGTCTGTCCATAGAATCTGTAAAGTGTCTTTCAAGAATTGCAGAACCTAATGAAACAGATGCTATACAAGGATAATTAGTTATCGTATGATCTGAAAGACCTAAAACAGCATCAGGAAAAGCCTGTTTTAACTCATTAATTGCATTCAGTCTGACTAATTTTTCTGGTGTTGGATAAATATTTGTACAATGCAGTAAAGCATAAGGAACATTATTTTTTTTAAAAATATTAACTGCTTTTTTAACACTCTCTATGGTATTCATTCCAGTAGATAATATAATGGGTTTTCCAAATGATGCAATTAATTCTAATAATGGATAATTATTACACTCCCCAGAACCAATTTTATAAGCAGGAATATTCATCTTGTTAAGCCTGATAGCTGCTGCTCTTGAAAAGGGTGATGAAATAAAAATCATACCTTTTGATTTAACATATTTTTGTAATTCAATTTCGTCTTTTTCCGAAAGTGCACACGATGCAATTATATCATAAATTGATTCTTCAGTATGTCCAGGAATCACAGACTTTGCTTCACTACTCATCTCATCACTAGGAATATGAGTTTGATGTTTTATTAACTCAACACCTATTTTACTTGCCTCATCAACAATTTTCTTAGCTTCTGTTAAACTTCCTCCATGATTAATACCTAGTTCAGCAATAACTAAAGGATCATAATTATAACCTACTTTTCTACCAGCAATTTCAAATTCGGGAAATGTTTTCATAATATTAATTTATAATCTAGAATCTATAATCTCCTTGTCTAAACAACCTTTGACATCATAAATAACATGTTTTTTTAATAAATATTGTTTTAAGTCCATTTTCTTGTACTCATCATGACTTACAGCAACTAGCACAGAATCATATGACTTTTTGGGAATTTTATGTTCAATATTTATTTTATACTCTTTTTTTACATCCGATTTATTTACCCAGGAATCTACAATAGTTATATTAATATTATAACTTTTAAGTTCGTTTATTATGTCTATAACCCTAGTATTTCTGTAGTCTGGACAATTTTCTTTGAAAGCAAAGCCAAGAATTAAAACTTCAGAAGATTTAATATCAATTTCTTTAAGAATCATTAATTTAATGAATTGATTAGCTATATATTTTCCCATACTATCATTTAATCTTCTTCCTGAAAGAATAATTTCAGGATTATAGCCAAGGCTTATAGATTTTTGAGCTAAATAATATGGATCAACACCTATACAATGACCACCAACTAATCCCGGTCGAAAATTTAAAAAATTCCACTTGGAACAAGCAGCATCAATTACCTCATTTGTATCAATTCCTATTAAATTAAAAATTTTTGACAACTCATTTACAAAAGCTATGTTAATATCTCTTTGACTGTTTTCTATTACTTTAGCTGCCTCTGCTACTTTAATACTGCTTGTTTTAAAAGTTCCTGCTTTAATAATTGAACTGTATAAAGCATCTATATCATTTGCAACTTTCTTTGTTGACCCTGATGTAACCTTCACAATATTTGTTAGTGTGTTTATTTTATCACCTGGATTAATTCTTTCTGGGCTATAACCCATGTAAAAATCTTTATTAAATTTTAAATTTGAATTAGCTTCTAAAACGGGAACGCATATTTCTTCAGTTGCACCTGGATACACAGTACTTTCTATTATAACAATATCATTTTTCTTTAAAATTTTAGAAATTAAATTAGATGCCGAAATAAGTGGAGAAAAATCAGGATTATTATTTTCATCTACAGGTGTAGGAACTGTTAAAATGTAATAATTACAATTTTTAATATCTTCAATATCACTGGTGATTTTTAATTTTTTTCCGATTTTTTCTTTTAAAATACTATTATCTATTTCTAGTGTTGTATCAATGAAATTATTTAACTCTGAGACTCTTTTTTTATTAATGTCAAATCCCACTGTGTTAAATTTATTCGAAAATTCTACAGCCAAAGGCAATCCAACATATCCAAGGCCAATTATTCCAATTTCTTTATTCATAATTATTTTTATAATCATTAATAGCTAACTCCAAACCAACGTGTAAACTAATTTTTGGTTTCCATCCAAGACTATTTATTTTAGAGGAATCCATCAGTTTCTTTAATGTACCATCAGGCATACTTTTATTAAAAATTATTTTGCCTTTATAATTTGTTTTTTTAGAAATCAATTTTACTAAGTCTTTAATTGAAACATCTGAGCCAAATCCGATATTTATAATCTCTTTATTATTGTAATTATGCATTAAAAATACGCAAGCTTCAGCTAAATCATCAACGAATAAAAATTCTCTAAGTGGTGATCCTGATCCCCATATTTCAACTAAACTTAAATTATTTTTAATTGCTCTACAAAATTTTCTTATTAATGAAGGAACAACATGACTGTTTTTTGGATGATAATTATCGTTATAACCATATAGGTTTGTAGGCATAGCACAGATAAAGTTACTATTATATTGATCCCTAAATGATTTACATAGCTCAATACCAGCAATTTTAGCAATTGCATACGGCTGATTAGTTTCTTCCAAATACCCTGATAACAAATATTCTTCTTTAATAGGCTGACTCGCTTTCTTGGGGTAAATACATGATGAACCTAAAAATAAAAGTTTTGTAACATTAAATTCATGAGAAAACTTAATAACATTGGCTTCAATCATTAGATTGTCATAAATAAATTCTGCTTTAAACTTATTGTTTGCATAAATACCTCCAACCTTTGCTGCGCACAAAAAAACATATTCTGGATTTTCATCCTTAAAAAATTGTTTTACTAAATCTTGATTCCTTAAATCCAGTTCTTTAGAAGATTTTGTTATGATATTTTTATAACCTAGAAAACTTAAATGACGAAGAATAGCAGATCCAACCATTCCATTGTGGCCAGCTATAAATATTTTGCTTGACTTAATCATTTTGTTTTTTAAAAAAATTATAATCACTCAAAACCATTTCCTCAGTAAGAGAGTTTAGGTCGTATTCTAACTTCCAACCAAGTTTTTCTCTAGCTTTTGATGAATCTCCAATTAGCAGATCAACCTCTGTTGGTCTAAAATATTGAGGATCAATTTTAATTATAACTTGACCTTCTTTTAAGTTTGAGTTTTTTGGGCATGAGTAAACAAAACCTTCTTCGTTCAAACCTTCTCCTTTAAATTTTATGTGAATATCCAAAACTTTAAATGCCATAATTACAAAATCTCTAATTTTTGTTGTGATCCCAGTTGACAACACATAATCTTCAGGTTTTTCTTGTTGTAAAATTAAATACATCCCCTTGACATAATCTTTTGCATGTCCCCAATCTCTTTTTGAATTCAAATTTCCTAGCAATAAAACTTTTTCTAATCCTAAAGCAATTTTTGCAACAGACATTGTAATCTTTTTTGTTACAAAAGTTTCTCCTCTTCTTGGGCTCTCATGGTTAAATAAAATACCATTACATGCATAAAAATTATAGGCTTCTCTGTAGTTAACTGTTATCCAATATGCGTACAATTTAGCAACTCCATAGGGTGATCTTGGGTAAAAAGGCGTAGTTTCGCTCTGTGGAATCTCCTGAACTAATCCATATAATTCAGAGGTCGAAGCTTGATAAATTTTGGTTTTTTTTGATAAATCTAAAATTCTAATAGCTTCTAATAATCTAAGTGCGCCTAATCCATCAACATTGGCAGTGTATTCAGGAACTTCAAAACTTACTTTGACATGACTCATCGCACCTAAATTATATATTTCATCAGGCTGAATTTTTTTAATTAATGATATTAGATTAAGACTATCTGTTAAGTCTCCGTAATGTAAATAAAATCGTTTATTAGGTTTTACTTTATATTCATAAATATGATTTATACGATTTGTATTGTAAGATGACGATCTTCTCTTAATCCCATGAACTTCATAATTTTTACTTAGCAAAAGTTCTGCTAAATATGATCCATCTTGGCCTGTGACTCCAGTGATTAAAGCTTTTTTCATTTGTAATATTTAATGTACCAATCTATAAAATTACCAACCCCTTTTTTTATAGATGTATTAGGTTTATAATTAAAGTCCTTTACTAAACCTGAAACGTCAGCATATGTTTCAGTTACATCACCGGGCTGAATAGGCAACATATTTTTTTTTATTTTTAATTTTAATTTTTCCTCAATAGCATTAATAAAATCCATTAATTGGACGGGTGAGTTGTTGCCAATATTATAAATTTTATAATTATTTTCTGAAAAACTAGTGCTTATTGATTCAGAAATTACATTTAAAATTCCTTCAACAATATCATCAATGTATGTAAAATCTCTTAACATTTTTCCATAATTATAAACATCAATTTTTTCTCCATTTATAGCAGCTTTTACAAATAAAAATAATGCCATGTCAGGACGTCCCCACGGACCATAAACAGTGAAAAATCTTAGTCCTGTTGTTTTTAGGTTAAAAAGATGAGAATATGTATGAGCCATTAACTCATTTGATTTTTTAGAGGCAGCATACAATGAAATTGGACAATCGGTATTATCAGATGTTTTAAAAGGAAGATTTTTATTCAATCCATAAACAGAAGAACTTGACGCATAAGAAAGATTTTTAACATTATAATTTCTACAACACTCTAAAATGTTTATAAATCCTACTATATTACTACTAATATAAGTATCCGGATTAGTTAGGGAATATCTTACTCCAGCTTGAGCAGCTAAATTACAAACAGAATCAAATTTTTCTTGATTAAATAAAAATTCAAGTGATTTTTTATCTTCTAAATTTAATTTTATAAATCTATAATTATTATTCTTAGAGTATACAATTTTATTGTATTCAATTTCGTCTGTTCTAATACCATTTTGCTTAAGTCTATCAAGTTTTAATTTTACATCATAGTAATCATTAATTTGATCTAAGCCTAGAACAGAATATCCTTTTGATAACAGTTTGCTTACTAAATGAAATCCTATAAATCCAGCTGCACCAGTAACTAATATTTTCATTTTATTCTTTTCCCTATTTGATGATATTCTATTCCCATTTCTTCTAAATTAAATCCATTATATTGATTTCGACCATCAAAAATAACTGGTGTATTCAATTGTCCTTTTATTTTCTCAAAATCAGGCGTTCGAAACTCTTTCCAATCTGTAAGTAGCACCAAAGCATCGGAATCTTTTAAAACATCATATTTAGAATCTAAATATTCTATATTTTTCAATCCTTTTAGGTAGTGCTCTTTTGCTTCATTAATTGCCTTAGGATCATATGATTTTATTTTAGCACCCCTACTCAATAATTCTTTGATTACATAAATAGCAGGTGCTTCTCGCATGTCATCGGTTCCAGGTTTAAAAGCCAAACCCCAAATACCAAAAGTTAATCCAGTTAGGTCTTCTCCAAAACGGGTTACAATTTTCTGAGCTATTACTAATTTCTGTGCATCATTTACTTCTTCTACTGCGGTTATTAATTGCGCATTATAGCCATTTTCTATCGCGATTTTAGTCAGTGCTTTTACATCTTTTGGAAAACATGACCCTCCATAGCCTGCACCAGGGTAAATAAAACTATATCCTATGCGCTGATCTGAACCAATACCTACTCTTACTTGATTCGCGTCTGCTCCGACCTTTTCACAAATATTAGCAATTTCGTTCATAAAGGATATCTTAGTCGCCAGCATCGCATTCGCTGCGTATTTTGTCATTTCAGCCGAGCGAATATCCATAAATATAAACCGATCTCTTGACATACAAAAAGGGTGATATAATTGTTTCATTTTATCTGTAGCATAATCACTATCAGAGCCAATAACTACTCTGTCTGGCTTCATGAAATCTGCAATCGCTACTCCTTCTTTTAAAAACTCAGGATTTGATACGACATCAAATTGTAAGTCCGAACTCCTCAAGTCTAATTCTTTTTGAATAGTGGACTTAACCTTGTCTGCAGTTCCAATAGGAACTGTAGATTTGTCTACAACAATTAATTTTTTTTGCATTAATTGCCCAATAGATTTTGCAACTGACAAGACATGTTGTAAATCAGCAGACCCATCCTCTCCCATAGGAGTTCCAACCGATATAAAAGCAATTTCAGAATTTTGTAAAGCTTCGTTTAATGATGTTGTAAAAAACAAATTTTCATTCTTTACATTTTTTAAAATCATGGTCTCTAAACCAGGCTCAAAAATAGGAATGATCCCCTTATTTAATTTTTCAATCTTGACTGGGTCTATGTCTACACAAGTAACCCTATTTCCCATCTCTGCAAAACACGTTCCTGAGACTAGCCCAACATATCCAGATCCAATAACTGTAATATTCATTTTTATTTGTTTTGATCTGCAGATTTTACTTGTTTTCTTAACCCAGACGAAGAAAATCGGTGATCTCTTGAATTATAGTAAATGTCAATTCCCTTTTCTTCACAATACGTTCTACCTGTAAAGTTTTTTTCTTTGTACTCATCGCCAATGATTCGAACATCCAATTTAAAAGAACGTAAAATATCCTCTAAATCTTGTTCAGAAACGTAAGGGACAATTTCGTCGATGTGTCTGGAACCTTTTAGCTGAATATAACGTTCAATAATTGTTTGTGAAGGCCCGTTTTTATCAGGACGATCAATCGAAGGGTCTAACTGCAAGCCTACAATTAAATAATCACACTGACGTTTGGCTTCTTCTAACATCTTCACATGCCCAGCATGAAACAAATCAAAGGTTGAAAAGGTGATACCTACTCTCATAATTTTATTTTATTAAAGAATTTTAATAGTATTGTTATAATATTAAAATAGTATTAATAATCGCACTTCTTGTCTATTATGAAAAACGGCTTCGCCAGAAAGTCACAATTTAATGTGCAAATTTAATGTAATTTTTAATTAATACTAAGCTTCAAAAATAGTTAGTGACTTTTGTTTTAATGACTTGTTTGAAACAAAAAAACTAACTTTTCTTTTTATTTTTAACTCAATTTTTGGAGATATTTCATCCAAATACTCTTTATTTATATTATCCCCAACAATTAAAATTTCTATAACCCCACTATCGATTCCTTTAGCATAATCTCCAAGAATCATAATTTTTTTTACATCTCCAATCCTATTATAAACCGTTTCTAAAATTTCTTCAATACCCAGGTGCCTATGTACTATTTTTTGTATGATTTTAAATAGTGGGTGGGAAGCGTTGGCCTTATAAATAACTTTATTATTCTCGTTATGTTTTTCTAAATAGCCTGCAGAAGATAAGTTATTTAATTCTTTTCTTACGGAATTAGTGGATTCTCCAAACTCATTAGCAAGACTGTTTAAATAGCCTTTATTCGCAATATTTAAAAAAAACTTAATAAGAAGTCTTAATCTAGTTTTGGATGTGATCAAAGATTCTAACATATAACTAGTAACAAAAGTACTTGATTAAAATAAAAAATCAAACTTTACCAGGCTAATTTTTATTACGTTAAGGGAAATATACTGAGATAATATGTATAAATAATCAGTAAGACTACGAGTTAAAAAATTATTGTATAATTTTGAAAATTATATGAAACGCTACTTAATCCTTTTTTTATTAATTGTAAATTCTTGTAACTATCCAAAATTATCTAGCGACGAGCTTGTTTATGAAAACAACTTTGAAGATGAAAAATTAACTGAAATTGATGGAGGATCTATTAGTTCATATAACAACACAAAGGTTTTAGGAAATTACAATAATGATGGTTTTACACTTCACCTAAATAATCTAAATGATCACGATTACGTATATGTTTCATTTGACTTATATATTCATGGCTCTTGGGATGGAAATTTTAATGGTTTCACTCAAGAAAACTATGGAACAGATGACAAGCCAGATCTTTGGGGAATGGAATTAAGACCCGATATGGATAATTATCAAGATATCGATTTTCAGAAATTTGAAACTACTTTTTCTAATAGTGTTTGTTATCCGAATTATTGTCTAAGACAGTCCTTCCCAAATAATTATCCCTTTGAAAATAATCCTAAAACCGGGTCAGATAAAATAAATTTGATTGAAAACTGCATTACGCCTGGATGGAATAATACAAAAACTTCATTATATAAAATTGAAAAAGGATTTAATCATAAAGGTAATGCTCTTGTAATAAGATTTTATGATAAACTTTTTCAACCAAATGCAATTGATCCAAATGGAGAATCTATAGAAAAATGTGATGAGAGCTGGTCACTTGACAATCTAAAAATAAGAGTCATTTCCTATGACTAGATTGT
>MDTG01423183.1_pt1 | contig 33212 bp, 27 predicted proteins | sample 811421 | NCBI WGS metagenome assembly MDTG01 (sample SAMN05326645, study PRJNA326480) | marine metagenome | isolation source: seawater | place: Pacific Ocean: South East | collected 2011
ATCTGCTTTAGTAGCATCAAATTGTTTTGTGTAAGTGATAATAGCCTCATCACGTTGACGACGAACAGTTTCCCCAATAGTAGTAACTACTTTAGTGATCGATTCTTGGTTATTATCAAGAATTTGATCATGTTTTTTAGTATCAAAGTTATATATAGTAATAGCTAGCATACTGTCAAATTACCTAAAAAGGGCAGGCTTGTAAAGAACTGGTAAGAAAAAGAGTAGAGCAATTGTTTATGAAGGAGTGCAACCTGGATACGCTTCTCTTCTTTTTCTTTTCTGATCTACTTTTGAATACCTTTCTACTAGAACTCTTTCGCTGTCAGTAAGAGATGCTCATGTGTCACTAACTAACAAATGATGTATCATAGGTTAGGGCTTGTAAGCAATAAGATATATTAATTATATCTGTATGGAGACACCTATCTGTAATGCTGTTAATGATAGTTTCTTTTCATAATGATGGTGATCACTATGTGATTGTAGAGTTGTGTTTTGATAAAGATACCTAACAAAAGAGCGTACATGGTTATTGCTATATGGGATATTGTTTTCGAAAGATAATAGTCCAAACCAACTTGATTGTACCGTTTCGTTTGGATTAGGAAATCCCAGACGTGTTAAATAGCTAATAGCATGAGGGTGCATATTATTGATGTGATATGAATAGCCTCCCCCTAGGTATAAAGAGGGGATTAAGGGTAGTTTATAAAGGATATAAACAGGGATAGTAGTATAGACCCCTTTACTAAGTAAATTTATTTTATTGTTTCCTTGATAATAACTAATTCCTAAGATAAATGAGTTTGTCTTAAATTCTAATTGAGGCCCAATGCAAGAATAACGTTCTTTAAAAGGAATATATAATGACGATCCTACCCGTATCAACGAGAAAGGCCTAAAGTTTGAAGAAGAAGGAGACGTAAAGTTGATAGAATTTAAGCGATACGTAATGCCAAATGATAGAGTGGATAAATGGCTTTCAATAGTTTCATCTATATTGGCAATATGCCCGACATTACCTTCCTGAGTATCTTGATAACGAGATTGTACTTGGGTGCCATGTGATTGAATTGTTTGAGAATAAAAACGAAGAAAGCTAGTTAATGATTTTGTAAGTTGGTAGTTTAGTAATAATGTAGCAAAATGCATAGTTCCACTTAGGGAACCTTTGGCTATTTTTGATCGTAAAACATGATCATCTGTATCGGCTAATAGGACATAGGGTGAAAATCCTAATCTTATATCGATGGATAATTTGGCTAATGTTTGGTTGATATCAAAACCCCAGTATGGCATTTTTTGAGAAAGGTCATAGGTGATAACTGTTCCAGCTTGAGTAAGAAGGGTTTTGCTTGAATCGCTAGGATACCATTGAATCAAATCATATGCTTGAAACTTAAAATATTGATATTTATAGCCCACTAAAAAACGATACGTTGTTTTGGCCAGATTAGGGTAGATTATGGAGTATAAGGCTGTACTTAATGTTAGATCAAAGGAAGAGAAGGAGAGGGTGGTATCGCTTTCAGAGTAAATATCCTGGATAGTAGAATCAGATGATAACCAATCTGAATCTTGTAGTTTGCCAGCATCATGTGAGATATTTTTTTGGATTTGTAAGTGAGCTAAAAATTGTGGGGTAAGGTATGATAATACATTAATATTAGCGACATCAACATTTGTTGGGAATCGTAATTTACTAACAGGAAAATGATAGGCAAATTGTCCAAGTTTTGATTCTGTTAGCCCTCCTATAGTATAGGTAGAAAATCCAGTTAATGGTTGTGTATTAAATTGAATAGTTATGGGGGAATAAGCATCTATAGATAATGGGAGTATCAGACATGAGATAAGAATACCAATAGGCACAAATTTAAAGAACAATATCATGTAACCGTCCGGTTAAAAGAGTGTAATATTAGACATAATAAGGATTAATCTCGAATTTTAGTCAGCGTATGAGTGTTAATATCATAGATATTGATACCAAGGGATTTAAAGATTGCATCTGAATCCCGAAACTCATTAAAGCATCCCTTTTCATACACTAATAGTTTTGATCCATCAGGAGAGAATTTAAATTCATTCAGTGTCTTATAATCATAGGTTACGGCAATAGAAGCAGTAATTGTATTGTTAGCAACTGAAAATGTTTTTAATACCCCATTATCGATGGTTTGGAGGGTATTATCCGTATGATTATAATAACTAGGTTTAAAATCAATATCATACATTGTAGATGTAGCAGTATTTAGATCATAAGAAGCAAGTGTGTTTTGAATAGGATCATAATACCAAAATGATGTAGCCGTTTTCCAAATAGCATAACCACCTAAATCTAGCTCATGTTCCAAGTCCCCTGTAATAGAAAAGATAAATAACTTGGTATAACCAAACGAAAACAAAAAAGATTTCTTGGTAAAGCGGTTAATTTGAACATATGTATCATATTCAATTTCAGGGGGGCCCGTAGTGTATATAGAGTTTCTATAGGGGTAGGAGCTTAAAAGATTATTATTCTTATAAAATTTAAAAGTAGAATCAAAATCTGGATCAACAGGAAAAGAAGTATAGGCCGTATAACGATCATTATTAGAATCAATAAACGATGATAGAGTAAGAAATATTTCCCAATCAGGATTATCCTCATGCTGAATAAATTCTGTGTTTTTGCTCATAATAATGTCTTCACGTTCAGGAGATAACGGATTAATAAGAAGAATGTCGCTGGTACCAAAACGATTTACCTGATCCCCAACTTGATACTCAATTTGTTCACCAGCCTGATAATTGGTAATAATATCTCCTTCCAAAGTCCAGTCAGATACGTAGTAACCAGAGTAAGGTTCGTGAAATTTGCGATACAAAAAATCACACCCTGTAAAACAGGATAAAATAACGATAAATAAAAGAAATCGTATTATCATAATGTTACATTATTAACTTAAAAATAATATCATTTAGTATAAATAAATCAACTGACCATGATGAACAGACTCTTTCCATCTTTTTTCTTTACTGATATCTGTAACTTTTTTAGCATTATTAGACATTACTTTTAATGTTGCTGTGGTTTTAGCAATATTAATAGAAGTTGAAAACCAAATAGGAATACGCCATCTCCAAATCCGTTTAAAAACCCACGATGAGCGCGCATGAGCATAAGCAACATTAGCACCCACTTTATCATTATGAAGATCCATTCTAGAAGGAGCATCTGATTTGGTTTCTCTAGCCGCTGTAAACTCATACCCCCACCATTTACCTAGTTCAGGTCCGATAAAAGGAATACCACTACATGAATCCGCAACTAGAGCAGCCCAGAGAGAATGCGTAAACGCGTTACCTTTGGTATCTTGTCCATAAATATTATCAACCGTCAATCCAACACCTAGTGAAGCAATTAATGTTTGAATAGGGATTCGTCTTGAGATAAAGCCTGCCGTAATAAGCATAGAAACTTGTTTTTTTGTTAATAAAATACGATCACCGTGTTTAAGCTCTATAATTTGACTAGTTTCATTTAAAATCGATTGCTGAATAGAGGCAATACTAGAAGCAATTTGATTTTGAATGTCTGGTTTGGTTATTTCTTGAACAGTCATATAGAGTGTTTCAGCTGATATTCGTTTTAATTTTTCTTCCATTCTTTTTGATAGTTTTTTACCTAGTTCTTCTTCTGTCATATCGTGTTGTGCTGAATTGCCAATAGTTTGTGTTCCCACAATTTCTTTAGCCTGTTCTTCTAAAAAAGCATCTTCGTCAAATTCAGGGTAAGATTCTTCTACTGATTTTAGAACATCAAGGTATATTTCAGCCGTAGCAAAAGCAGTGATTTGTTGAGACCCATCGGCTGATTGAACAATAAATCCCGCGTTTGGCCATTGTTCCATATAATCATCAACGGTCATATCCATCAGATTATCTGGAAAATTATTTTGATAATGTTGGTATAGATTACCTCCTTTAGGATTATTGTGATTAGGAGAGGCCTTGCCTAATAACGATGATGGCGTATCCTCTTGATTTAAAGCTCCACAACCAAAAAGGTTGAAAAGAGTAACAAAAGCAATGCTGGTTAAAATAAAATAGCGTTTCTGTTTCATAAATGAAAAACTCCTTTTATAAATAGTACCTAACTAGGTACGAAATAATATTTAGCTGTAATCGATCAATGATTAAATTATGGTGATTCAATTTTTTTTTATAATAATTACAAGAGAGGTATCATGTTTTGCATGAGCAAGTATTGATACCATACATAGGTAACAGATAAAAATATAAAATAATTTTTTTAAAAAACATTTAACCAAACTATTAGTTAACAAATGTTAACCTAATAATTAAACCATTGAGTTATAAAAGCTTTTCAAAACAGATAAAAACTATGAAAAGTGCAAGTTGATAAAAAAAGAATAAGCCATAGGTTAAGAATTAGCAAGAAAAAAATATCAATAATCAAGGTTCACATAAGAAAGTAAAAAAGATTATACTAGTGAGTATGCAATCTAATGAAAATCTAGCAGGAATATCACAGTCAGATGAGGATATACAACGTAATAAAAAGAACTTGTCAGACTTAAGTTTTGAGGTGACACAAAATCAAGGAACTGAGCCTCCTTTTCAAAATGAGTATTGGGATCATAAAGAAGAAGGCGTGTATGTAGATATTGTTTCGGGAGAACCCTTATTTTTATCTTATGACAAATTTGATTCAGGAACAGGATGGCCAAGCTTTACAAAACCGATTACCAATGAGGCTATTATGGAACATGTTGATCATTCGTTAGGTATGCAACGGATCGAAGTATGTTCAAAAAGAGCTAAATCACATTTAGGACATGTATTTCCTGATGGCCCTGGTCCATCTGGATTACGATATTGCATTAATTCTGCAGCCCTGCGATTTATTCCTAAGAATAAGTTAAAAGAAAATGGCTATGAAGATTTAGTAACATTGTTTTAGTTCTAATCCCTACGATTGCTTTCCAATGCGTGAAGTATCGGTTTGTAAAGACGTTTCGATTCATCTAATTTATCTTCCATGTTACTTAGTATCGCACTTAGTTCCGCAATATCCTTAGTTTGTAGATCATCTTGATTTTCATTGGGAAAAAAATTTTGGTGTTGTCGTATAGTTTCGATCATTCCAAACTTAAGGGATATTCCACCCTTCTTTTTTTTCATGCTGTTTTCCTGATATAACAAGGATTGAGATGAGTGATTAGGAGTATAATTTGTAGGTAAAGGATCGAGCTGAGTAATATCATCAAGGGTCTGATTATAGGGTTGAGATGAGTGATTAGGAGTATAATTTGTAGGTAAAGGATCGCGCTGAGGAGTATCATCAAGGGGCTTTTTAGCAGGATAACAGCATGAAAAAAAAGATTGAATCATGATACTGATGTCATATTAGACGAAAAATAAGAATTGTTAAAATAACTAAAGTAGATATTGAAGATAAAGATCATTGAGAACCGTTTATTGTTGTGTTCTAAAGCTGAGAAGAGGAAATATTTAAGAGCTCTTGAATACTTAAGCCCTCCTGACTGTCAGTTGGTAGTAGATCTATATCCTTTAACAATGAGTTTCTTAAAGACCAAGATGGAGATGCAGGTGCAGATGCAGTGAAAAGATGAAAGAACTTGTCACACCATGTAGGTTTGTTTGGATCATCAAATGATTCATATCTAGGAGGTTCAATAGCGTCCGTTGAGTGTGTAGTGGGGGGTAAAGGTCTGCGTAGTGTATAGAGGCAGTGTTCAATTGCGCGACAGCAAGAATTCATTTTTTAATTCCTTATTAAGCTATAATTTAGTATTAGTAATAACTAGATCAATAAATTTTATACAAACATTGGGCAATCACAAAGTCGAAAGCTGAAGTTTGAAGTAATGTGTTAAATTTTAACCAAGACCGTCAATAATGTCAAAAAAGTTAGGAAATGATGTTTTAATACAGTCAATCGTATCTAATGTAATCGGGCATCCTGATGCCAAGCTGGCAATAATCGCTGACATTGCAATACGATGATCAAAGGCCGTTTCGATAATAGGAGTTGTTGGAGCAAGCCCCCCGGTTAAGATAAAACCATCATCGTGTTCTTGAATATGCCCTTGAAAGGCTTGAACAAGATGAACAATTTGTTTGATACGATCGGATTCTTTATAACGTAACTCTTGAGCTCCAGAAATAGTCATAGTTCCAGTAGCAAACATGCCAGCAACCGCTAAGATAGGAATTTCATCAATAATAATTGGAATCAGGCTTTCATCAACGGTAATATTGGTTAAGGAAGATGACCGAACGGTGATATCAGCATAAGGTTCGATTTCCATGGTTTGATTAGAGAGGGTAATATCAGCTCCCATCGCTATTAAAACATCTAATAGTTTTGAGCGTGTAGGGTTAATACCAATCTTGGATAGTGTAATAGTTATGTTAGGATGAATAAGTCCTAAGACAATAAAAAAAGATGCCGATGAAAAATCAGCAGGGATTGTAATAGGTTTGGAAAAGGGGTTATGTAAGGGAGTAGACCCTGTAATAACAATATGATTATGATTGGTTGTAAGATTGGCTTGATAAGCCGTTAGCATAATTTCTGTATGATCACGGCAGATAGCGGGTTGTGTAATCGTCGTTTCTCCCTTTAAAAAAAGACCGGCAAATAACAAGCAAGATTTTACTTGAGCACTAGCCATAGGGAGTAAATAAGAGATAGGATTTAAGTGTTGAGCAGGAGAAATCGTTAAAGGAGGGTAGGTATCACCCGCTTCATTACCTGCAATAATTGCTCCCATTTCTCGTAAAGGTTCGACAATGCGTTTCATAGGACGTTTTTGAATACTATGATCACCGGAAATGCTAGATTCAAATTGCTGCATAGCTAAAATGCCTGTGATAAGGCGAATACCAGTTCCTGAATTACCAACATCTAAAGGTGAATCAGGAGCCTGAAGGCCCGTTAAACCAACCCCCTGGATAGTAACAAGCTTAGTATCTTTATTGATTGAAATAGAAACACCTAATTGCTGAAAGATCTGAAGTGTATTAAGACAATCCTCTGAGAGTAAAAATCCTGTAAACTGACTTTTATTATCAGCTAAAGACGCAATAATAATAGCCCTGTGAGAAATAGATTTATCGCCAGGTATTGAAGTAATATGAAACTGTTCTTGAGAAATTAAGGGAGTAAAATTAAATGCCATGAAAACAGTGTAATGCTAGATTAAGCAAGAATCAATAAAGCTTAACCTGAAGCAAAGAAAATAGATAAAAAAAATATAATTCTAGTTTAGTTAATAATTACACCCTAACAAGCATTTTAAAGTACTATCAAACACAAATTGTAGAATAAAAAGGTTTTAATAACGATGGAGCAATGCTGTAAAATTATTAAGAATTTTGACGTAATCCATTTCAACCGATAAAATAGGGATACAATTACTAGTAATCAAGAAGGAAAAAATAATGGAATATAAAGAACTTAAAAAATTAGTTGAATTAGTTGAGAATGCCGCCATAACCCACTTAAGTATCGATGAAAATGGCACTAAAATAGAAATAAAAAAAGAAATTCAAGAAACCAATTCGGTAGTATTGCCACAACCTGCTGTAGCTGCTCCGATCGTACAAAATACAGTTCAAGCTCCTGTAGAAACACAAGAAACAAAAGAAGCTCCTAAAAATAATAATTTAATTGAAATCAAAGCGCAGATGGTAGGAACCTTTTATCATTCAGCCAATCCAGATTCACCTCCCTTTGTAAAAGTAGGAGATACGATAAAAAAAGGAAGTATTATTTGTATTATTGAAGCAATGAAATTATTTAATGAAATAGAATCTGAAGAAGAAGGGGTTATTGAAGAAATTTGTGTAGCAAACGAAGCTGCTGTGGAGTATGGACAAACCTTATTTTTAATTAAAAAGGGATGATAGCGGAAAAGCGCTGGAAATTACATGCTCAAAATCAAGAAGTTGCTGATAAGTTAGCTACAACATTAAACATATCTCCCGTTATTGCGCAGTTGTTATTAAATAGAAATATTACAACGCTTAATCAAGCCATTGATTTTTTAGCGGAATCACCAAAAGAAACTCAGTTTCAAATAGAAAAATTAGACTCGTTATATGCAATGATAAAAGCATGTATTGATGATAATAAGCCTATTTTTGTTTATGGAGATTATGATGTTGATGGTATGACATCGACGGCTATGATGGTGAAATGCTTAACAGCTTTAGGGGGTATTGTGCGATACAAACTACCCCATCGATTTAAAGATGGTTATGGATTAAATAAAGGGATCGTGAACTTAGTTAAAGAAGAAGGGTGCGGTTTATTTATGACATTGGATTGTGGGATCACAAATGTAGAAGAAATTGCGTTAATTAAACAAGAAACTGATGTTAATGTCATTATTATTGATCATCATCAAATACCAAATCCAGCTCCAAATGCTGATATTACGTTAAATTCAAAAGACCCTGAGACGCCATTAGCCTTACAAGATTTATGCACAGCTGGTCTTGTGTATAAATTAGTTTCTTATATACAAACAAAAGATTCTCGAATTGATATTCAATATTACTTATTATTAGCTGCCATTGGAACGGTAGCGGATGTGGTGAGTTTGCAAGGTGAAAACAGGCGCATAGTGAAAGCTGGGTTAAAGTTATTATATAAGGTAAAAAATATGGGGTTATTAGCTCTATTAAAAGAAGCTAAGTGGGATAAAAAAGGATTATCAGTCTATGATGTAGGATTTGTAATAGGGCCTCGATTAAATGCATCAGGGCGATTATCGTCAGCAAACTATGGGGTGGAGTTATTATTAACCCAAGATAAAGATCGTGCTAAAGAAATTGCCAACTACTTAGAACGAATTAATCATCAAAGACGAGAATTGGATAGAAATGTGGTAGCAGAATCGATGGATTTAGTGAATGAGTCTAGTGATTATCAGCAGCAATCCGTATTAGTCTTAGGAAAACAGGATTGGCATGCTGGGGTTATTGGAATTGCTGCATCAAAGTTAGTTTCTGAATATTCAAAGCCAGTAGTGATTGTTGGAATTGATGATACAATAGCACGAGGATCAGCGCGATCAATGGGGGATGTTAATATATATCAGCTCTTAAAAGAATGTTCACATTTGTTTACCTCATTTGGAGGTCATAAATTAGCAGCAGGATTTAGTTTAAAACCTGAGAATTTTGGGAAATTTAAAGAAACATTAGAAAAGATTGTAAAAACAACAATTACAAAAGATGTTTTGGTGGACAGTATGACATTGGATATGAAATTAGAAACAAGAGATATATCATTTGATTTAATTGATACGCTAGATAGTTTGGGGCCTTTTGGGCATGGAAACCCAAATCCTATTTTTTATTCGGATCAATTTAGAGTAATTGATTCTAAATTAGTAGGAAATGGAAAACATTTAAAAGTAACCTTGCAAGATACACAAACAAAACAGTGTTTTGATGGGATAGGCTTTAATTTGGGAAATAAACTATCAATGGTTTATAACAAAACAAATCATATAGCTTATTCAATAGAGCGTAATGAATGGAATAACCAAGAAAAAATACAAATTAATATAAAAGATATTAAATGACTAACAAGCATGGATTTGAGGAAGTATTAAATAAGGCTAACCTGTATTTAGATGAGGAGGCATTGGGGGTATTAAAACAAGCCTATGAATTTGCAGATAAAGCACATGAAGGACAACGAAGGCAATCAAAAAAACCTTATATAACGCACCCTATTGCAGTAGCTTCAATTTTATGTGAATTAGAACAAGAACTAGATACGATTATAGCGGGTATTTTACATGATACTGTAGAAGATACAGATATTACTAGCAAACAAATAGAAGAAACATTTGGTAAAAAAGTAAGCGTTTTAGTTGATGGAGTAACAAAATTAAATAAATTAAAATTCCATTCTCAACAAGAAGCACAGGCAGAGAATTATCGTCGAATGTTTTTGGCAATGGCAGAAGATTATCGTGTCATTATTATTAAATTAGCGGATCGATTACATAACATGAAAACATTACAGTTTTTAGTGCCGGAAAAACAAAAACGAATTGCAAAAGAAACGCTAGAAATTTATGGGCCACTAGCACATCGGTTAGGAATTTATACTATAAAATGGCAGTTAGAAGATATAGCATTTCGATATATCTATCCAGAAAAATATACAGAAGTAAAAGAACTTGTGGAGCAAACACGAGAAGAAAGAGAAACGTTTGTTGAAAATATCATTTTAAAGATTCATGATCAGTTAGATAAAGAAAAAATTTCATCTAGTATTAAAGGGCGCCCCAAGCATTTATATAGTATTTATCAAAAATTAGACAAAAAAAATACAACAATACATCAACTGTATGATTTAACAGGAATCCGAGTCATTGTTGAAAAAGTAGAACATTGTTATGGAGCGTTAGGTATTATACATTCCCATTTTAAGCCTATTTCAGAACGATTTAAAGATTATATAGCTATTAGTAAACCAAATGGGTATCAGTCGTTACATACAACGGTTTTAACCGATGATGGAAAGAGTGTAGAAATTCAAATACGAACAAAAGAAATGCATCAAATTGCTGAATTTGGGTTTGCAGCACATTGGCAATATAAGCAAAGCGATAGAAAAAAACAATTAGAAACGAAATTAAAGTGGTTAAATAATATTTTAGAGCATCAAGATGAAAATTTAGCACCAAACGATTATTTACAAACTTTAAAAATGGATTTATTTGTTAATGAGGTATTTGCATTTACCCCAAAAGGAGATTTAAAAGTATTATCGCGTGGATCAACTGCGCTAGATTTTGCTTATAGTATTCATACAGAGGTAGGGCATACTTGTAAAAGTGCCATTGTAAATGGCAAGATTGTTCAACTAGGCTATGAATTAAATAATGGAGATCGTGTAGAAATAATTACATCGAAGCAATCACGCCCTACTGTAGATTGGTTACGTCTCGTTAATTCACGACATTCTCGTTATAAAATTAAACAATTTTTAAATTCACAAAATAAAGAAGATTCATTAGAAGCAGGAAAAAATAGATTAAAAAGAGCCTTTGTTTCAGAAGGATTAATTTTTGAAACATGCCTCAACGAGATTAATCAAAATGAATTTTATGATCGGTTTAATGTATCAAAAGTAGAGGATTTATATGTATATGTAGCACAAGGAGATTTATCACCAAGAGAGGTATTGCGATATATCAGTAAAAAGTTAAAAAAAGATACAGAACCAAATTTATCAATTAAAGATCCAAACAAAAAAACAAAAAAGATGTCGGGGGGCATTTATGTGATGGGAGAAAAAAATGTTAAGTTTACCTTAGCAAAGTGTTGTATGCCAATTCCTGGGGATGACATTATGGGAATTGTTGTTATTGGAAAAGGGGTATCAATACATAGACAAGATTGTTTAAATATTGCTTCTATTAAAGCCGATAGTCCAGAAAGGTTATTGGATGTCCAATGGGATATTGATCGATCAAAGCCCGTAAATTATACCTGTACATTACGAATAGAGGGCTACGATAGAGAAGGCTTATTGCAAGATTTATTAAGTATTATTTATGAGTCCAAAGTAAATTTGAGAGAAGTAAGAACTAAAATAAATGCTGATAATACGCGTATGTTTGCATCCATTACCATAGACATAAGTGATATTAAGCAATTTTATGATATTAAACGAAATTTAAATGCAATTGAAGATGTCTATTCTGTGTCACGTGTTAGTTTAGGATTAGAAAAATGAACTGTATTATTTTTACCAATAACAGTAAAAAGTGTGATGAATTACAAGCTATTTTAGTAGATCAAGCGATACAGGTTATGCGCTATAAAGAGGTAGTAGGTCATGAGATTGATGTAGTGGAGGATGGCGTAACATTTGAAGAAAATGCCTTAAAAAAGGTAAGAGCATTAAGCCATTTAAAGGATGACATTAAATTAGCAGATGATTCAGGTATAGAAGTGGATTGTTTGGATGGAAACCCTGGGATTTATTCAGCTCGCTATGGAGGTGAAGGCTTAACAGATCAAGAGCGATGTAGATATTTACTTAATCAAATTAAAGATAAAAGCAATCGTAAGGCACAATTTCGTTGTGTCATTGCAATGATATTTCCAGATGGGACAGAGCAGGTAACAGAAGGGGTTGTAAAAGGTACACTAACACAAGATATAAGAGGTAATAGTGGTTTTGGATATGATCCACTATTTATTCCAGATGGGTATGATCAAACATTTGCAGAGTTAGGACCTGAGATAAAATATCAAATTAGTCATCGTGGGCAAGCCTTAGCCAAGGCAAGTCATCATATAAAGGCATTTTGTAATACGTTAAATCATTAGCTCTAAAATAACTTTAATTTAGATTCTCTTGCAGTATTCAAGGATAAAAGCTAGAATGCTAATTCAGATTTTCGGGGTGTAGCGCAGCCTGGTTAGCGCACCAGTTTTGGGAACTGGGGGTCGTTGGTTCAAATCCAATCACCCCGACCACCTATCATCAATAATCATTAAAACTCATGGTTCCTAGAAGGCCCTTATTATTATATTTGCACGGATTTTTAGGCCATCTTAATGAACTAGGCTTTCTAAGAGACAATCATAGCTTATATGACGTTTTAGAAGTGCCTTGGGTAAACTTACTTCATGATAATAAGGATGGATCATTAGTTGATGTAGCGATAGCCATCAACGCGTATCTAGATCAACAAGAAATTCAGGAAGCATATTTGTATGGATATTCGATGGGGGGACGATTAGCTATGCAGTTAGTAAGTTTATATCCACATAAATGGAAAGGGTTAATATTAGAATCAGCTCATGTAGGGTTTGAAAGTGGCGTCCAAAGGCGAGAGGAACAATTAAAATGGGAAAAAAAGTTTACCAAGTTAACAGCTGGTAATGTAAAAGAATTTTTAAAGGAATGGTATAGCCAGCCGTTATTTAAAAATAGTAAAACGTTAATGAGTAACGAGGCTTTAAAACAGAAAGAATCGTATGATATGGATTTGATTCGAAAGTGGGGAAGACAGTTACAAACAGCCAATCAAGTTTATTTTGTTCCTACTTTAACCCGCTATAAAAGGCCTATTCTATATCTTGCCGGAGAGGATGATATAAAATATAGCAAGTTAGGACTAATGATTGATCAACAAGTAAAGACAGCTAAAACCGTGATTATCAAAGAGGCCGATCATAATGTGCATGTATGTAAGCCAGATAAGCTAAAAAAAGAAATGGATCGATTTATAGAGAAAGAAAGTAGTTAAGAAATTTTGTCTAGTAATATTTTTGCGTCAGCTTTATCTCGCTCAACCTGATCTTTAAAGTATTTAGGGTTATAAGGCATGTTTAGAAATTCACGTAAAAAAGAACGTGCCTTAGATTTTTTCTTCAGTTTAACTAAAACTCTAGCTTTTTCTAAGAGATACATAGATTCCGTCGGATCCATTGATAAAGCAATATCAATATGTTTAAGGGATTTTTTCGGATCTCCTATAGATATAACTTTGGGAGCCTTACGGTATAATCGAGATAAAACAAAATGTGCACGATGATAATTAGGATCTAATTCTAGAATAATTTTCATGGTTTCTTGGATAGGCTTAATAGAACTAAGTGATTGCAAAATACCCTTTAATTCAGCTTCTCTACCAAGAGAGATTGCATACCAATAATGGCCGTCCGTTTTTTTTGGGTACAATTCAATAGCTTGTTTTCCAAGCGTTACTCCTTTAGCAAGAATAGCCAGTTTTTCTTTTTTGGAAGCCACTAAATAATCAGGGGTACGTGATGCTGATCGAGCATAACGCCATAATAGTTCATAATCATGGCGCTTATTTTGAATATAGTCTTTTGATGAATCAATAAGTACTAAAGATTCTTTGATATGATTATCTTGATCACGAGTATCATAGAGTGTGTCAATTTTAGCTAATTGATCATGAATGGTGGTACCTAAGATAAAGACAGGAAACAGTAATAAGAATAATAAAGTAATGTATCGCGTCATGATGCAACTTGATTCGTATTATTCATTTCATTTTCCATGGTATCTTTCATTTTTTCAGCAAAACTTTCAGGGGCTTCTCGTAACGCACGATGTAAGATTTTACCAACATTAGTTTTCGGTAACTCATCACGAAATTCGATATATTTAGGTTGTTTATAGTCGGTTAAATTTGCTTTGCAATGTTCTTTAATCATATCTTCAGTTAAAGAGTCATCTGATTTAACAACAAATAATTTAACACGTTCACCTGATTTTTCATCTGAAACACCAATGGCAGCGCATTCACTAACACCATCTAAACTAACCATAACATCTTCAATTTCATTGGGATAAACATTAAAGCCAGATACTAAAATCATATCTTTTTCACGACTGACAATACGGCAGAACCCACCTTCATCCATCGTGGCAATATCCCCGGTTTTTAACCAGCCATCCGTTGTAAAAACGTTTTTAGTTTCATCTTCTTTGTTCCAATATCCTTGCATAACCTGAGGCCCTTTAACACATAATTCACCTTCTTCGTTAATAGCACATTCAGAATTATCATGGCGTCGTATGGATACCTCTGTAGACGGTAATGGAAGCCCAATCGCTCCATTAAACTCTTTGATATCTAGTGGATTAACACAAACAGCCGGCGATGTTTCAGTAAGACCATACGCTTCAGCTAATGTACAACCTGTTCGTTCTTTCCATCGGTTTGCTACTGCTTCTTGAACAGCCATACCACCACCTAGACTTAAAGTAAGATTAGAAAAATCAATAGATGAAAAATCGGGATGATTCATCAACGCATTAAATAAGGTATTAACCCCCGTAATGGCAGTAAAAGGAGTTGATTTAAGTGTTTTAATAAATAAAGGAATATCACGAGGATTAGTAATCAGTAAATTACAGCCACCCACTCTCATAAACACCAAGCAATTCGCTGTTAATGAAAAAATATGATACAAAGGTAAGGCTGTAACAACGGTTTCACATCCTTCTTTTAAATCTACCCAAGCATAAGCTTGTTGCATATTAGATAGCATATTAGCATGCGTTAAAATAGCTCCTTTGGAAACACCGGTAGTACCACCAGTATATTGTAAAAAAGCGATATCATTATGAGTCAGAGGAATAGGATGAAACTGATTAAAAGAATTATCCTGGATAACTTTACGAAATGATAGGGTGTTGATCAATGAATGAGGAGGAACCATCTTTTTAATCTTACGAACAACAAAATTAACAAGATTACGTTTTAAAAAGCCAAAACAATCACCAATTTCTGTTGTAATAACATGTTCAATAGGTGTTTTTGATAAACACTGATCAAGTACATGAGCAAAATTTTCTAAAATAACAATGGCTTTAGCACCTGAATCATTTAATTGATGTTCTAATTCACGAGGGGTATATAAAGGATTTACGTTAACAATAGTAACACCCGCCCTCATCGCACCAAATAAGGTAATAGGATACTGTAATAAATTAGGCATCATAATAGCAAGACGATCACCTTTTGATAAATTAAGCTCATTTTGAATGTAACTAGCAAAATTCTTAGACAACCTATCAAGTTCTTGATAGGTTAAGGCAACCCCCATGCTGTTATAGGCTGGTTTATCAGCATATGTTCCACACGATTGCTCAAATAAATCAATAATAGAATTAAAATCGTTAATACTAATAGATTCTGGTACGCCAGCGGGATAATTCTTAAGCCATATTTTATCCATATTTTTACCCTTTTTTAGTACTCATCATTGTTTGCAGCTGCCCCTGAAACAAAGGGGTTTTTTGCAAATAATGTTACACCAAATAATATCATATTGCCTGGCTGTATTCTACCAGGAAAGTTATAAAACTGACCGGTAGTATCATTGGCCAAAATAAAATTACCTCGAACAAATGCTCGAACAAAAATAGCAGGTTGATACACTAATTCTAGATTTGCCATATGAACAAAACCGGACGATTTTGGCATAGCGGTCCAATCTGAATAACCTGCAGTCGTATCAGGGTTAGTATTAGAAAAAGCAGAATTACCACCTTTAATATAATCTTTACGATGATGTAAAACGGTGTAGGAACTGTTTAATGAGAGATCATTGATAAAGGAGAATGGTGAATCGGACAAGGATAACGGTAATGATGATAACGAGACTGGTAAATTAGCTTTTGCCAAAAAGATACTACCCGGTCTAATCTCACAGCTTTTGATATCCAAAAAATCTTGAGTCAGTGTTCCCAGTGCAATAAAGCCTGTGGTAAATTCTAAAGAGTGATCAAGTAGCTTGATATCTTTAAATAAATAAAAATGGTGTTGAGAATAACCACGTGATGTTTCTAGTTCTTGAACACGGTCAGCTTGTTTCTTTTCAAGCGAGTCATGACCAACCATTAATTTACTATCGGTACCTTTATAAGCAACTGAAACAGGACCAGCATCCACTTTGACTCCAACAAAAATATCATTCATATTATCGGCAGTTGCTTTGTCAGGAACGCTATTATAACCAGAAAGTTCACCTGCGGCAGAACTATTGATAGTTTCACTTACTAGAAAGTAACCATCGGTATAATCAAGGACAGCTTTTTCATAAGACAGATTAGCAAATAACGTTATTTTATCAGTCAGCCCATATGCTAAATCAAGGTGAGTGATTTGTTTTTCCCAACTAGTTACTAATTTAGTATCCATAGCTAGCGAGTTTTCGGTATTAGGTACACCTTCGTTGTCATAAGTAATAAAAAAATTGTTGTTAATATGATTTAATAAATAAATATCACTCATCTTGCCATCTTTTAAGCTAACTTCAGTCCAAGTTTCACGATCTCCAGATGGATTAGCCCCCAGTGTTTCAATGCTAAAGTTATTAACATAAACATCAGCTTTGATGACACCTTTGGGCAGTGTTTTTGTAGTAGCTAAGGTAGCGACCGTTGTAAAACTGAGACATAAAATAAAAATAAGTAATTGTTTCATGATACCCTCCTTTTATTCTGCATTTAGCAGTGTTTTTGATACCGTAAATGATCTTAATAAATAATAACTACCACCACTTGTATGAGTTGTTCCAAGATCATAAGCAGTAATATCTCGATGTAAATTAATTCCAGCCGGATTTGCAGCTCCTAAAGCCGTAAATTCATTTAAAGGCCTAGAAGATTGAGCTACAAGTGCAGCACCTGCATCAGTTGAATTAGTAGCTGGAACAATAAGATCATTATCATGATAGATGATTTCATAATAAGCAGTTAGCCCTGGGTGATAATCAAAGACATCATTTTCTTTAAACTTTTGATAAAACTCATCTACTGGTGTTGCTGTATAATCTCCAGAAATTGTTTCATAGTCTGCTAAGATAGCGTCTTGAAACTCAGTAGAAAACATAGAGATTGGAGTAGGAGGAAAAATGTTGCCAGCTACAAATTCTTCTGACATAGTTGTTAATGATTTACTACCATCAAAATCATCAATAATATAGTTATAGGTAGGACTAAAGATAGTTGAAATATTAGCTTCAATATCATAAATCTCATTGTAAGCTAGTGCAACATATGCTGCAAATGCAGGAGCTGGATAGGAATTACCAGCAGGAGGAAGCATTACCGCTGCCATTCGCTGAGAAATATTGCAGGGAGGTGCGCCTGGAATAACAGCTTTTAAGTGAGCTCCATCACTACCCATGATATCAACATAAGCACTTTCAACAGACCCATCATCCGCTAACAGTTCTTTATGAGTAGCCATGACAGCATACCCTCCTTCAGAATAACCTGTTAGTGTAAAATCACCTGTTAAAGAAAATGGATTGGAAGATAGACTAGCAAAGTTAAGTGCTGCCCGAATACCATCAATGGTAGCCGATGCTAACGAAGCGCCATGCATATATGGATGAAGCCCTTCTGAAGCACCAAACCCTAAATAATCCGGCATTAAAACAGCAGTGTTTGTTGAGGCTACCATTCCCATAAGAGCAGCTGTTTCAGCCATACTTATGTCACCAATATTATGAACGATACTATCAGGATTAATACCATCATAAGCAGAAAAATCAGCATAAGCATTGGTTGGAGCATCAGCATCTAATGATGTTGTACCATGCAAATAAACAACCAAATCTAAATCAGTGTTAGCATCCGGAATCAGTAGCTTTGCAGATGCAAGTGTAGCATTTCCCTTTGCATCAATCGTATGGTAGACCAAATTATACTGATTTACAGATGCGGCAAAACCTAATGTCCCAATACCGTTACCAACGATATAAGTATCAAAAGTAGCCCCTGTAGCAGCTAAAACACTAGCCGCTAATTTATTGTCTCCATGAATTAATTCAGCCATGAATGAAACTGGATAAGAATCCATGGTGATATTAGTAATAGAAAGAGCCCCACGAGATGTGTCTGAATCACTAGATGAAGTATCATCTAATAAATTTCCACAGGATGTTAATAATAGCGATAAACTGAGAAAACAGGCACATAAAATGCGAAATAAATGTTTTGGCATAGAATCTCTCCTTTTCAATCTTTTATTAATAGTAAAACAACGGTAAAACTAGACTATTTTGATAAACTGTAAATTAACGGTAAGATTCTTTATTTTTCCAATACATTTCTATCTTTTAATATCACTATATGCCCGTTATAAAGAAGTGTTAAACATATAATTTTATATAATTTATATATAAGTAAACGAAAATATTGTTTTTGTAAGGAATGAGATCTATAGTAAAACTAGAACAACAGAAAAATAACATACAAGTTTTACTTTAAATTTTTCGTTATATAAGGTGTAATAAGAAAAAAGGTGATAAAAGATGACACAAATAGAGGGGCACGGCCTCGGATCGATACAGAATAATGATAATAAAAACCAGAAATCACAAGCTAACAATGATTTTGATATAAACTTTGACAAAATTTTAGCAGAGTTAGTAGGTGAGCAAGAAGAGGTTCTTACTCATAAAAAAAAGAAAGCTAAACTAGATCCCAAAGAGTCAATACAAAAGCCTGTAAAAGCGTTTTATAATACGGTAGTAGAGGGTGGAATTTCTGGTATTAATAAAAATGAGATTATTTCGAAAGAGCGCTATCAAGAATTATTTAACATAACATCAGATATCATAAAGATACAGTTACCTAACTTAAATAACGTATCCGATATAGAGCTTACAGCCATTGAGAAGAATGAACCGGTATCAAAAAAACGATACCAAGAATTAAATAATTTAGTAACGGACACTATTAAGACACAGTTACCAGATTTAGAAATTTAGTGACATGATTAAAATAACAAACAGTTTAGTATTAGCTGTTAGTTATCTTCTTCAGTAATTCTTCCTAAGACATTATCATAATTCCATGGGGTTCCATATACTGATCCTGTCGGAACGCCTTCGGGAAAAAAGTAAGTATACTGGCACATACAACCACTTTCTGGATTAGACCAATGTTCATTAGACATTTGTATTGGATAATAACCGTTAAGAAAATTAAATAATTCAAGTTGGGTATTGATACGTGCCCTTTCAGCATCAAAGCGAGATTCTCTAGCATCATTAACATTAGATTGTAAGCGAGGAACAACGATAGCTGATAAAATACCAATAATGGTAACTACAATAAGCATTTCCATTAATGTAAACCCAAAGTTTAATTTTTTAAGAAACATATCAATATAGTATGAATTAAATTATAAAAATTGATAAGCCTAAAAAACATGACCTAAACCAAAGTGAATATAAAAATCAGGATCTCCTTGCGAAAAATCAATTCGAATAGGGCCAATAGGAGTATGGTAACGAAGGCCTATTCCATAACCTAAATTAAAATCAGCAAGAATGATACGTTGATTAAAGGCATTGCCATAATCAACAAATAAAACAGATTGAAAATTAGTTAATAATGAATAACGTACTTCAAGATTCATTAATAAATGACGCCTACCACTAAAAAGACTATTAGCTTCATTATAACCTCGAATAGATCGAGAGCCTCCTAAGATAAAATATTCATGTTCATATGTATAAATAGATTCTTGAATAGGATAAAAAATTCCTCCTTTAAGGCGTGAGGCTAATACTAAGTTTGAAGCAACACTACGATAATAAGAAACAGAACTAGATAAACGAGTAAAGGATAAACCACCAAGTTTGATAAAGCCTAAATGATTACCTTGTTCGATATTAAAATAAATACGAGAACCTTGTTTCGGATCCATGCTATTCCTAATGGTTTCAAATAACATAACCATTTCATAAGAGTGAATAGAATAAGAAGAGATGTTATCTGATTCAAAAAGTTGAGAAATATTTTCAAATTTTAAATAAGAGTTAAGGCTAAAGAAGTCAGAAAAAGGAAGCATAATTCCAAATTTTTGACCTTGCCTTAAACTTCGAGTCGTTTGGTTATTGAGCACTTCTTGTTTTTCTAAATTGTAAAATGAAAGAGACCCTCCAATATTATATCGGTTAAACAGCCAAGGTTGAGTATACCCAATAGCATAACGGTCAAATTTAATATTAGATTCTTCTAATTGAACTTGTGTTTTTAATGTAATTAAATCACTATTCATTAAAAAATTATGACGACGATTACTAATAAATCCATAATATAGAAGTTGATCCTGCTCTAAACCAAATGATATTTTATTTAATTTTTTTTCAACAACATTAAATTTAATTTTAATAAGGTTAGAAGAAGCCCCTTTAGAAAACTCTGGAGATGAAATACTATTAAAATACCCCAAGCGAATCAGTCTCTCTCGATCTTTTCTAAGATCAAGAGAATTAAAAATCATGTCATTTTTTTGTATCATTTCACGTATTAAAATAGCTGGCTTAATATTTTCTAGACCAACAAATGTAATATCCTCTATCAAAACTTCAGTAACAGTAATCTGTAACGATTGTGATGCTTTATCATAAATAATGTCTGACAAATCAAAAAAATCAAAACCAGCTTGTTTAGTCGAGAGAATAGTAGCTTGTTTTAAACGCTCAAGCGTTATGGAGTTTAAGGGAGAATTTAATAACGAAGAGAAGGCCGTATAGACGATCATTTTAAGTCTATCACTTGAAGCCGTAACGGTAATATCATTAATAGGTAAATTTTCAGTAAGATAAAAAGAAAGGATATGATTATCATCAATAATATCACTATTGATAGTAACTTCAGAAAAATAACCCGTTTGATAAATAGTATGGATATCAGCTTTTAGCTGCCTTAACGATGCAGTAGAATTTGATAATGTTTGCAGAGTAAGTGATTCAACAGCTTGTTTAGCCAGTGAAGAGGTTAAACCAACAAATTTAATATCGTTAATAGGTTGGGTTGTATTTATATTAGAATAAACAGAACTAACAAGTAAAAAACAACAAACGATAATCCACTTAATATTCATAGTCATATCTCATGGAAAATTTGGATAAGTAATTATCAGTATTATCAAGTTGATTTTTATAATTTGAATAATTAAGCGATAAGTTTTTATTTTTAAGTAAATAATATGACAATTTTATTTCAGAAAGTTCCATACTGTTAGCTTGATTTGAATTATTATCTTCTGATAGATCCATTTGAGTAGATAGATTTAAAATAAGCCGGTCTGATAAAATATGTTTCATAAACTGAAGCCCCAACGTACTATCCGTTCCAGCAATAATTTTTTCACCTAGATTATAGTTGATTTTTAAATCGTTTAAGCCAATTTGCTTAGCAAGATTTTTTTCAAGTGGACGTAATATACTACGACGAATTAATGTATTAATTTGAGTTTCTCCAATCGTTTGAAAACCAGCTACTGAATCATCAAGATAAATTTCAGGGATTAATAATTGAAGTAATTCAGTAATATCGGAATTAGCAGCAAGGTTAGAATCTAAAATATTTTGATTTGATATAGCATATTGCTTGATAAAGGTAAGTTCTGAAATATTATTAGGCGATTCATAGACACTTTCAAAAATATCAAAATATATATTTCCAATACTACTTAACGTATCATCGATCGTCATAACAATATGAGTATATGGCAAAGACTCATTGTCAGTAACTGTCATATCATTTTCCCTAACATATAATGATTTAAGAGATAATAAAGGAGTGATAAGCGTATTTCCATTAGGATCAAGTGTGTTTGCCATATTAATACCATTTAATACAATCGATCCGTTATTGGCATAAATTTGTTGTTGAGAAGGAATTAAAATTTCAAAGTTTCTATTAAAGATAGTTAATGATCCCGTAGAAATAGGAAGTTGATTATTAATTTCAAGATTATGTAAAGGACCTCTAAAGAAAAGAGGGCTATCAGTTTTGTCAAAATCTAAATCAGCAGAAATCCCAAAAAAGCTATTTCCAAGTATAGGTCCAGAAAAAAGAACATTTTCATCAATATTAATCTTTAGATCTAAAAAAACAGGAATAGGGAATGGTTTTTGATTTTTTGAAAAAGAAATTTCACTATCCGATAACTGAATAGTAGATTTGAAATTGGGAAGATCTGTATTTTGACTATCATAAAATTGTAATGGGTTATCCCCATTTAAAGGAGTAATAAGAGTCCCTGATAATGACGTATCAGTCATAGAAACATCCCCATTAAGAAATGAATTAGCTACAACAAACGATTGATCAGACATAAAGATATTAACGCTAGAAATAATAGACTCAAAATTAGTAAGATCAAAAGAGTTGAGCGTTATAGTACCTGAAAATGATGTTTCATTATTATTTTGAGATGATGATGGGTTAGGGTGAATCGGTGCAATCAGGAGCTTAGGAAAATCAAGAACATTATCAGAGATTAAAAAAGCAGGAGCCTTAACATGGTAGGATTTTTGAGATGAAAGATTAAGAGATAAATCATGATCAGAGTTAACAAGGGTATTAACAAAAGGGTTTTCAAGGGAGCCACTAACATGAAGTAAAAGTTCCCCAGTATAATCAAGATCTGAGATAGAATTAAACAATAAGGGCATAATAGCCATGTTGTCATGACTAAGATTTAAATACATATCTAAAGAATGAGGAGAAGTTGAATTAGAATGAGGAATGGATAGATGTCCTGACAAAAAATCTTTAATAGTAAAATCAGATCCATTAAAGTGAGTGGTTTTAATTGAAAGCTGATAATCTTTAGAAATAGAACCACTTATAAAGGATTTTTTAAAAGCATATTGATTAACAAATCCATTTTTAAGATTACATAAAAAGTGAGTTGAATTGTTATTGGGCATAAATGAGATATCAATAGATTTAGCATCTAATAAATGCGTCGAAAATTTAGAAAAGGAAATAGCTCCATTTAAAATGGGAAACATAGATGACTCTTTATTGATTGATAAATTTCCAGAAAGATTACCATCCAATAGTTTAGGAAATCTAAAAGATTGAGAAGATGGTTTTTTAATTTGAGAGTTAATAGATTGAATAAAAGCATATTCGCTTTGAGAAGAAAACGGAGAAAGAAGAACAATAGAAGTTTCTTCAGTAAAAGGGGAGGAAATAGTTAAGTCATCAAAAGACGATTTATTATCAGGGAATGACTTAGAGATAGCTGAATGGAATGGAGTAGATACTTTTTGTAATTTAGAAATGGGAACATGCTTAAAAGTTGAATTAAGGCGATAGGCAAAATCACGAAAATTATGATGGTTAATAATTCCAGTAAGAAATAAAGATCCGTCATCGATATTAGTTTCCAAGATATTTATGTTAAAAGATTTATTAGATAGATTAAAATTAGCTAAATTATTTGAAAATGAGATATTATTAATCATAATAATTGGAGCTGTAGCAGATAGATGAAGGTTATAAGAGTTTGGTGAGTAAGAAAAATTTCCAGATACCATGGTGTCACCTAAAATAGAAATAGAATCATCATAAAATGAAGACAGTAAAGATAAATTAAATTTAGAAGGAGACATAATATCAAGATATAGTGATGGATTATTGATATTAAAGTTTCCTTTTAAATTTATAATACTTTCATCTTTTAAAAGGGTAAGGCTATCAAAAAGAATCATATTATTTGAAAACGATACTGCTGAATTAATAGAATCGAATGATAAAGCTTTTAATTTAACCTGATCTAAATCAAGATGTCCATTCCCAGATAACCCCTCCCGTTGAGAATAAGTTAAGGTAGTAGCACATTTCTTTATCGTTGCAGAAAAAGGAGAAAAAGATTGAGGTGTAATCGTATTAATATAAGGAATAATAGCAGTATCGATATTATTAATAGATAAATCAAAAGATGATGTCAAATCAGGTAATAAGGTTCCTGACAATGAAAGATTAGAGTCATTTTTTTGAAGCATTAGATTTTTTAAAGATAATTTTGTGTTATTAAATATCATGGCAGTAGTTAATTGATCATAACGTTGATTATTAAGATAGGGATTTACAAGATTCGCATTAAGAAAACCTTGTCTAGGGAAGGAAGGTAGTTTTCCTTGCTCCAAGGGGTACAGGGCAAAACCATTGAAGTTTAAAAAAGAAGAATTTTTAGAAAAATTTGATAAAGGATCAAAAAATAAAATATCATTTCCAGATGCAGTAATTTCTAAATAATCAGAAGAAATCGCTAAATCAACTAACAAAGGATTAATACTATCATTGATATATAAATTTCCCGATGAAATAGTAACCGCATTAGTTGTTATAAGAATAGATCCATTATAAGCATTTAAGGATTGATTAAAAAAAGAGGTATCGGTTGATAAGACGTCAATATTACCAGTAATGGTAGTTACAGGGCCGGTAAGAGTAAGAGAAATATCAATATTGCCAGTAATAATAGAAGTATCAACAACACTTGTAAAAGCAAGATTAGAGAGAAAAAATTTAGAGTCAATATAAGGGGATGTCATAAGATTATTCAAACGTAAATTACCTGCTAATAAACTATCATAGTAAATACCTTTTCCTAAATTTAAGTCTAACGCATTATTATAAAATTTAAATTTACCATGAACATCAGTAACATCCTGGTTAAAACAACGAATTTTATCAGAGTAAAAAGAACCTTTTGTAATGGGATTATTGAGATTTCCAAAAATACTAAGATCAATAGTGGCAGGGTGCTTTAAGGATAAGATATCAAGAGCTGGAAAAATAGCTTCTAATTGAGCAGTCTCAGCATGATCACTATTAAAAGCAAACTCTATCCATCGGTCATTCAAATTTAAGGTTCCATTAAATGTGACGGGAATTGAAGATACAATGCCAGAAATCTCATTAAAGGTTAATAAGAATTTAGGGTTTAATAATGTTGTTTCGATATGTCGCTGAATATGAGTTTTAGGATGAAGTTGACGAGATTTAATACCTGTAGGCACCTGATTCGTTAAGCAAAAACTACTATCCGTAAAACCATTTTCTTTAAATGTAGACTCAAGTTTTTTTGCTTCAGTAGCAGATAGATATGGTTTCATAGAGCGAAAGAAATCAGCATCAAATATACCTTGAGAAATGGTTAGGGTCCCATTAGCAGAGCTTATCAGTGAATCAATAAAGGGTGTTAGAATGGAACCATGAGTAATGTCAAAGGAAATATCATACCAAAAAGGAAGTTTGCTATCAGTAGGATACTTTTTACTAGTTATGTAGCCAGTCATAGAAGCAGAACCTTGCATATCAGAAAATCCATCTTGAGGAATAACATAGGGACCCCATTTATTAATTGGCATAGAAGGCGTATTAAATTGTAGTAAATAATCTTTAGAACTAGGTGTAATATATCCAGCTATAACAAAAGGTTTTCCTGAACTCATAAGTTGGCCTTCTAAATTCAAAATTCCTTTGTGAGGATTATTAAATTTTAAAGTGCCAGATAATTGTTCTATTGTTGATTGAAAAGGAGTTATCAGAGGCTCTTCTTTCCATCCTCGATAATCATGATAATGAAGAGAAAAATTATTAATAAAAATATTACCTAAAAATTGATTATTATGATGAGTAGTAGATATTAAGGAAACATGTCGCCATTTACCATTGGCATCACGAATAAGATAATAATCGACTCCATCAAGATTAAGATGATTAATAGATTGTAATTTATCAGGATAGAAAATAAGTTTAAAGAGATTAAAAGATAGAGACGCTTTGTTAATGGATACAACATCATAAGCGTCCGGATGATTAGAATCTAAGATTTGGATATTTTCAATAGTAATCGAATCATAAATATTACCTCGAAGTGACTGGAAATTCGCATTAATAGAAAGTGTATTCTGCAGATAAGATTGTAACCAATTTTTAGCATAAGATTGAGGTAAATTACTAAATAAAAATAAGATAATTACAATACTAATAATAGTGACAGAAAACAGAAAAATAAAAGATAGTAATTTAGCAATAAAAATAAATGATTTCATAGGATTTTATATAGTGTAAATCGTAATGAACTATTTTTCCATTTAAACACAATAAAAAGTATTAAAAGTAAAAATTAAGGAGATTCATTTAGGAATGATCGTAAAAGAGACCATGGAGTTGAATAATGAACCTTAGTAGCTAAAGCTGTTTTTTCTGAATAAGGAAGATCAGATCCTGCTTGATAGTCTGGATAATAAAAACAAAAAGGAACAGGTTCATGCGTATGAGTTTTAATATCACATGGGGTAGGATGATCTGGTAAAACCATAATAACAGAATCAGGCTGATCATTTATATAATCAAGCATAGGTTTTACAACATAGGTATCAAAGTCTTCAATAGCTTTAATTTTAAGATCAACATCACCCATATGACCTGCTTCATCAGGGGCTTCAATATGAATATAGCAAAAATCATGATGGTTTAAGATATCTTTAGCGGCAGAAATTTTATTAGCATAATTAGTATCAATAAAACCAGTAGCTCCAGGAACATGGGGCGTTTCTAAATCAACAAGGCAACCAAGACCTTTTAATAAATCAACCGCGGTAACAATACCACCTGTTTTTTTGTATTTGGTAAAAAAGGATTCCATTTTTGGGTATTTACCTTGACTCCAAGGCCAAATACTATTGGCAATTTTTTTCTGGGCATGAGCACGAGCTTGATTAATCTTAGAAGAGGTTAATATAGTGTTAGCCTTATTAATAATATCTTTAAAAGCATGCATTGTATTTCCTTGAGGCCAAAAAGAAGAGACGTTATTATCTGTAATATCATGAGGGGCAACTGTTTGTAGCGCTGAAAAGGAAGCAGGGGCAATCATAATATGTCGATAGCTAACGCCAGCAACAAATCGAATCGGACTATCTGAAAAGCCTTCATTTAATTCTTTAATTAAAACATGACTTTCTTCTGAGGAAATATGACCTGCTGTAAAATCTGTCATAATATTATTATCAATGGTTACTAAGTTACAGCGAAAAATCAAATCATCATCATTACAATCTACATTTAGGCTTGCCGCTTCAATCGGGCCTCTTCCTGTGTAATAAAGAGCTGGATCAAACCCTAAAATTCCCATATTAGCAACATCAGAGCCTGGATTAAATCCTGGAGGAACCGTATCGACCATACCAAGACAGCCTTGTTTACTAATAAAATCAATATGTGGAGTATTAGCAACTTCAAGAGGAGTCTTATTATCTAAAGAAGCAATAGGATGATCAGCCATGCCATCTCCTAAACAAATAATATGTTTTGTCATTCTAAAACTCCTTTAGGTATGGATAAGGTTTCACTAGATAGGGATTGGAATAACATATCAAAAAGTCCAGATTCATTTAATAACTCAATAATGATCGTTATAACAGGTGCTGATTGATAAATTAGAGATGATTGTAAGATAAAATCAGGCTTTGTAAGCATTAAAGGAACAACAAAGATTAAGATAATAAAAAGACCTCGAAGTCCACCTAAGATAAGCCCGAGAACATGATTAGCAACCCCCATACCAGACCAATTAAAAACGGTATGGATAAATTGAGCAATAATCTGACAGATTACAATTAAAATAAGAAAACATAAACCAAAATATAGAAAAGGATATGACCCAAAAAAAGGTATAAACTGCGAAAATTGATTAAATGTCATTTCAAAGATAGTCTTTGATAAAGAGGTTGCGATAATAATACCTAAAATTCCATTAATCATACGAACAGCACCTTGGCGCAATCCAGCAAAGCCGTTATAGCCAAGCATTGCAATAATCATATAATCAAGAAAGTGCATTATTTATTAAAGTCATCCCGTAACGAAATAAGCTTTTGTTTTATATCAGCATTGGATAATGCTAAAATTTCCATGGCTAGAATAGCTGCATTTTTAGAGCCATTAATAGCAACCGTTGCAACAGGAATGCCGGGAGGCATTTGAGAAACTGATAATAAAGAATCAAGTCCATTTAAAGAAGCATTAATAGGAACACCTATAACAGGTTTGGTAACTAAAGAGGCCATAACACCAGCTAAATGAGCCGCCATACCTGCGCCCGCAATAACGATATCGTAATTATCTTCAACATCTTTTGCTATATTATGAACGCGCTCTGGGTTTCTGTGAGCAGAAGCGACTTCAATGGTAGACTTAATATCATAACTTGATAATAAATCCTGAGCTTTTTTCATAATTTCCATATCTGATTTAGATCCCATCATAATCATTACATTTGCCATATATTTTCTCCTTAAATTATTGAAATAAAGTTTACTTGATTGTCAGTATAAGGCCAATTATTAATTTTTAAAATGGAGCAAGAAAAATTAGGACAAGAATTAACAAGTTCTTGTTTAAGAGCATTAGCAAAAGAATTAGAGTGAGAATAAAAAATACAAGCCTCTTGAACATATCGTTTCTGTTTATGTAAAAGAGTATCGATCATGATAGCAATATCGCTAACCTTATCTAAGAAATTAGCATAAAATGTTACAGTAGATTGTGACGTATTAGTTGATAAGATAATAGGATGATAATCAGTGACACAGTTGAAAAAGTTATGATGAGATTTAAATTGATCTTGAACAGACACATAGGTATTTAAGGAATCTAAAAAACATAATGAAAATCCACGTGTTATAAGACGGTTAATGACCAAATGGAGCTCTTCTAAATTAGAAAAATTGCTTAAATTAGAATAAATATAGTGAGAAATCATATAATGGGACATACCATAATGTTTTAATGGATAAAGAAAATAAGAATTGTCAGGAAATTTTTTAGCAATAGAAGCATATGCCGGAGATAATGACTCATGAAAAAAACAAATATAAATGGTCGACTTATTTTGGTTAGAATGAAGAAACTGATATAACTGTTTGGATTGATTAGCACGAGGTGTCGTTTCATCAAATGGAATAATAGTTAAGTCAGATGATAAAGGAAGCATTTTTTGGGAAAAAGAGTCTGTAATAAGAATAACATCTTTTCCAACAAGATTTTTGGGAAATAAACGTTCTTTGATAGAGCTAAGAGGTAGTGATTCTGATTTTTGAAGATGACGAATAGATGTAATCATATCAATATCATGTTGATCAAAAAGACGTGTATAGCCATCACTACGCTTAATATTAGGTAGTAACCCAAGTTGATCATAATAGCGAATAGTTCTAGGTGTAATCGTTAATAAATCACAAATATCGCCTATTTTATATAAAGTCATAATGATTGTGTTAAAGGGACACTAATTTTGATAGTGTTTGAATTGGAGTATAATCCCTTAGCCGTAAAATTAATAGATTTTTTTTGTATATTAGGATCAAGATTAACCCAGGAAAATTCATGATTACCAGCAATAAATTTTTTCTCTTTTTCAAGAAAAACAATATTATTTTCAGAATCAATAATACTAATGCTGACTATAGATGGAAATGTGATTTTAAATTTTGAATCAATCGATAGGTTAGTATCATTAGGAGTATAAGAAGTATGATCCACAGTAAGCGAAGTCTTCATGGTGTAGTAAGCCCCAGAATCTGTTGAGAATAGGCATAAATTGCCATAAGGTTGATAGATAATAATATCTGATAAAAGGTTAGAGGGTTTTAAGTAAGACGTTGTAAATAAGAGAGTTCCGGTAAAAGTATATTTAGCAAGTGTCGTATTTTTAGAAGAACCTAAAATAAAATCACCATACGATGTGAAATCAGCAAATTGATAGGAATTGGTATTAGGAGTTGACGTTAGTAAAATACCATGAGGGGAAAAAAATAACAGATCTGTTTCACAGATAACAAGAATATAGCCTTTAGAGTTAATAGCCATGTTAAGGCATATATAATCTGATAAAGCAGAATTAACTTTACTAGTAATAGATTTTAAGAGAGAGAGTTTATCATTTCGATAACGATATAGTTCTATGGAATTAGAAAATAACAAGCCTACTTTAAAAAGATGGTTGGATACACATTTAATAGGAGATTGAACTGAGGTCTTAGACTGTTCAGAGATAGTTTCTGATTTAAAGTCATAATGGTGGATATAAAAATTGTTAGATGTAATAGAAAAAATAGACCCATCTTCTGTAATAGAAACATCATAAATCGGAGGATCAGCAATCGGAATGTCAATTAATTGTGAGAAACCAAGTGGTTCAAATTTATAATAAAATAAATTATTTTGTTTGGTACTAATACCAGCGGCAAAGGGAATACGTTGAGGCCAAAACATGGGAGATTTACGTTTAGAAATCATACTAATATCAAGCGTAGAAATATCCGTTAATTTATTATCAGGAAATTGTAAGTGAAGTTGATTGTAAGTTAAGGGTAAAACTAAATTAAAATGAGTATCAAATGAGTCAGCTAATAAGCCCTTTGATGGTAAAATAATAGCTACAATAATAAGAAAAATATATTTCAAAATAATGAGAAAATTCTTAGAGAAAAGGCGTTAATTCAGCCTCAAACGCATCTTCTGATTTATGGCCGATAATACGGTGAACTTCCTGAGAGTTTTTAAATAAAATACAACAAGGAATGGATGTTATTTGAAATTCCTGAGCTTTTTGGGGATTATCGTCCGTATTTAATTTGAAAATTTCAATAGAATCAGCGAGTTTATCACTAAGAGATTCAAGTGTCGGTGCTAGCATTTTACAAGGGCCACACCAGTCTGCCCAGAAATCAACGACAACTAATTTTGAATCAGCTTGAGATAATAGGTCACTAAATGTTGAATCAGTAATTTGTTTTGTAGGCATTAGAAAACTCCTTTATTTATAATAAAAATTCAGTTTAATTAAAAAATAAGTATACCTATATCAAATAAGTTTGACAAATTAATACTAAAAACAGTGCTTAAAAAACATTAATTTAAACCATGAATTTGACAGAAGCGAGAAGCATAGCTATCTGTCATGCCAGCAATAAAGTAGCCAATCATCAGTTCACGAGAGTACCCCTTATGATAATGTAAATTAAGAAAGGATGTTGGTACAAATTCGGGTTTTGATAGTAAAAAAGAAAAAATAGTATGAATAGTATCTTTGCCATAATTATTTAAGTTCACAATGGAGGGGCTTTGATAAAAGTTTTTATACAAGTAATGTCGTAATTGAGTATTTTGTTTGGATAAGTTTTTATCAAAAGAAATAAGAGGTTTATCACTATGCTGTAAATCTTCTAACGAAGAGATAGTACTCTGTTCAATTTGGGAGCAAGATGTTTCATAAGCATTCAGTACTTGCTGCGAGATAATATGACTATTAATTAAATGGGTTCTTTCATGAGATTGTAAATTACTATAGTCGTTAGAAATAATATGATTAGCTTGTTTAAATAGATCAACATGTTTAATAAGATCTTCAATATTAAGAATACCAGAGGATAAACCATCATCAATATCATGGTTATTATAAGCAATTTCATCAGCAATATTGGCAACTTGAGCTTCCAGTGTAATATAGGCATTTTTTTGATTAGGGGTATCCCAAGGAGTTTCATGTTTTTTTAACCCTTCTTTAACTTCAAAGCTAAGATTAAGACCTGGAAATGAGGGGTACTTTTGTTCAATTTCTTCAACAAGACGTAAACTATGTAAGTTATGTTCAAAACCACCACATTTTTTTAACAAGTTATTTAATTCATCTTCACCAGAATGTCCAAAAGGAGTATGCCCAAGATCATGAGCAAATGCTATACATTCAGCTAAATCTTCATTAAGGCGGAGTAATCGTGCCAAATGACGTGAGATTTGAGCCACTTCAATAGTATGAGTAAGCCGCGACCGATAATGATCTGAGACATTAGCAATAAAAACTTGAGTTTTATCTTTTAAGCGACGAAATGATTTTGAATGTACAATACGATCTCTATCACGTTGAAAACAAGTACGCGTTAGTGACGAGTCTTCTTTAAAGGATCTACCATAAGATGAAACACTTTTAACGGCATAAGAAGCTAGTAACTGAGCTTCTAATTGTTCAAAGTACTCGCGCACTATCCTATAGAAAAGCGAACAAAAGAAATAATAGAAGAATTATTAGGTAATATCGCTTTAATAGATTGCTTATCATCTTTAATATAAGCTTGTTCAAGCAAACAGATTTCTTTAAAATATTTTGATAATCTCCCTTCAACAATTTTATCCAAAATAGCTTCTGGTTTACCTTCTTTTAAAGATTGAGATCGAATAATTTCTTTTTCGTTATTAATTTCAGTAGAATCAACATCATCGATAGCCAAGTAGGCAGGGTTAGCAGCCGCAACATGCATTGCTACACCTTTTGATAACTCAGTCTCTATAACTGTATCAAATGAAACTAAAACACCAATTTTACCATTCATATGAATATACGTTTCGATAAAAGTTTGGTTAGATACTAGTTGAAACTGTTTAACACTAATATTTTCACCAAGTTTTACAACATAATCAGATATGAAATCAGAGTAAGCCATATTATTGATAGTAGATTTACTAAGTTCATCAAGTGTGTTGATAGAGTTAGTTAAAATAGCAGTAGCAATTTCCGAACCACATTGAGAAAATAATTCATTTGAACCGACAAAATCAGTTTCGCAGTTTAATTCTAAAATGACAGCATTGGTATTAGATTTGTCAGATTGAACAAAAATCCTACCTTCAGTAGTGGATCGATCGGATTTTTTAGCAGCTTTAGCTAACCCTTTTTCTCTTAATTTTTTAACAGCATCATCAATATCTCCATTAGTTTCTACAAGAACTTTCTTGCAATCCATAAGACCGACACCTG
>MDTG01265722.1_pt1 | contig 33179 bp, 33 predicted proteins | sample 811421 | NCBI WGS metagenome assembly MDTG01 (sample SAMN05326645, study PRJNA326480) | marine metagenome | isolation source: seawater | place: Pacific Ocean: South East | collected 2011
GGAAGCGCGGTAACGCGTGAAGCTGACCAGTACTAATAGCTCAATTGGCTTGATTTATGCACTGAAAAATATTTTTAGTGAATAGAAAAATTTTTATAAATTGATATAGATTTACAAATAAATAAAAAAGCCTATGATTTCTCATAGGCTTTTTTTTTAAGATTGTGGGCTTGACAAAACACCAAGAGATCCAGATTCCTCTAACGCTAAAATAAATGAATTTAGTTTTTTGTTAAACTTAATGTCTCTTATACGCTCCCCAATAAATATTTTTTCTAAAAAAAGTAATTTATTGAAATTATCGTCAAACTTTACTCTATAAATTGATCTACCGTTCAGTGAAGTGATTAAGAAGTTGTTATACCAATATTTAGAAAATGTTTCTGGTACATTTATTATTTCAGAAATTCCTATTGCAGGAACGAATGAAAATATTGGTTCTACAAAGTTATTTTTGATATGATTTTTTTTGAATTCGTAATTTTGTCGATTTTCAAATATTTTATCAAAAAAATAAGAGTCACCATATGACGCGACAGGGAAACCATAATTTTTTTCAAAAACAATTTTATTAACTTCATCACCCCCATATGGACCATGCTCTGTAGATAATACAACATCTTGATATTTTAATAATCCTTGAGGATTTCTGTGACCTTTTGAGAAATTTTTTTTTATTTTACCATCTAATGATAAAAACAGTATTTTTCCATACGGAGAATCGTCTTTTTGTGCAAGATGTCTTTCTTTATCACTTGCCCCTGTTGATAATAAAACGCCATCATTATTATTATGTTTATAATCTATTATTCTTCCTCCTAAAGTATTCTCGAGGCATACATTAGTTTCGTAAACTTTTTTAAAATTAAGTTTTTTTTTGTTAAATTTTGCTTTTAACAATTCCAAGTAAGAACAGCTTGATTTTGCATTGCGAAAAGATGATAAAGAGATATAAATTTCTTTTTTAATATAAGCAATATCTAAAACACTGTAAATATCCAACTCATCTAAATTACTTGAAATAACTTTAAGAACTGGATCATTTAAATTTTCAATAAAATTAAATTTACCATCATATCCAACAACAATTAAATTTTCATCAGCAAACTCTAAATAAAATTTTTTTGATTTTATTTTAGCACCCTTCGCTTTATTGTAGTGAATACGTTCTGTTGATTTAATGTCTAAGTTAATTTTTTTTAAATTAATAGTTTCAAATTCTGTCTTTGGCAGGGATTTTTGATTATAGTTTGACAATCTGTAAGTTTGAATTTCACTAATATACTGTTTACCAAAAACAAGTTCTTTAATAAAAACTTTGGTATTATGGGGCAAATTTGCTCTCAAAACACTTCTAACCTGATTAAAATTAAAAGTAATTAATACTACTATGAAAAATAATAAAATTAATGTAATTTTTTTTTTATTCATAAAGACAAGCAATATAGTATCATTTATAATTTGACTATGCGAAAAAATCGTAAAATAAATAAAATAAAAGTCACAGGAGTAATCCCAATAAAAGGAAAATCTGAGAGGATTCCTCAAAAAAACTCGAGAAAATTTGCAAATACATCGCTATTTAAACTTAAGATGACTCAACTAAAAAAAACTAAAAAATTTGATAAATTTATAATATCTTCAGAAGACGAAAGTATTTTGCGAGAAGCAGAAAAATTTGGATATAACATACATTATAGAGACCCCTACTACTCAACGAGCAAAGTACCTATGAGCGAAGTTTACAGTAACATTGCTTCAGAAATAGAAGCAGATTATGTTGCTTGGATTAATGTAACAAATCCTTTAGTAGAAGCTGACATCTATGATAAAGCAGTAGAAGTTTTTAGAAAAATTTATTTGAAGTACGATTGTTTGTTGAGCGCTAAAGAAAATAAGGAAAATTTTTTCTTTAATAAAAAACCGATAAATTTTAAACCTTTCCCCTGGCCTAGATCACAAGATTTAAAGCCATTAATTTCACTTCCTTTCGCTATAAATATTTTATCAAGAAAAAATTTAGAAAAATGGGGATCTTGTGTTGGAAAAAATCCTTACTTTTATGTATTAGATCCTGTTTTGTGTACAGACATTGATGAAAAGCACAATTTTGATTTTTGTGAAATGATGTATAAAAAAAAATAATGATTTCAAATACTAAAAAAAATGTAATTGATTTATTTTTACTAAAAAATAATAAAGATTTAATTAACGTTGAATTAGTTTTTTCAAAATTTTTAAAAAAATTATTTAAAAATAAAAGTAAAAATTTTTATAAAAAAATTCAATGTGCATGTGGAAGTAAAAATATTTTAAAAAAAATAAATATAGAATTTTTTGAATATAGGCAATGTGTTTGTCGAACATTTTATGTGAATCCTATGATAAAAGATTCAACTCTTGATTTAATATATTCTAATAAAGGACCCTATGCATTGTATAGAAAAAAATTTATTGAAAATAAAAGTAAAAAGAATTTAAGAATGAATAAAATTAATAAAAGAAAAGTAAAGCAAGTTTTAAAAGTTTTAAAAAATAAAAATAAAAAACTTTTAGATTTTGGTTGCGGCGATGGAGGTTTTCTTAAAGTTTGTAAAAAATATGGTATTAAAAATCTAAGCGGAGTAGACACAAAATATTCAAGTCAGGAAAAATTCAATAATATGAGTTTTTTTCATTCATTAAATGATTTAAATAAAAACAATAAATTTGACTGTATTACACTGTGGGGAGTTCTTGAACATCTAAACGAACCAATAAAATTTTTAAAGCTTATCAAGGCTTTTTTAAAGAGAGGAGGTCACATTATTTTAGAAGTCCCTAATTCCGACTCTTTTTTAATGCACTATGCAGTTAATCACCAAAAAAAACTGAATAGGTTTCTTGAGCCAGGAAGACATTTGTATTTTTTTTCAAAAAAATTTCTTGAAATTTTAGCAAATAAACTCAATATGAAACTAATTGATTTTGAGACAAATGGATTAGATTTGCAAACAATTATTGGTCCTTCTAATAAAAAGATTACAAAATCCATTTTAGAAAACCAAGAAAATCTTGATCTTATGAAAATGTCTGACCATCTTCGATTCGTTATTCAGAAAAAGTAATTTAATAATCTTTTAATTCAGAATAGATTTTTTCTTCAACATTAAAACTATTAATACAAAAACTTTCTTTATTGTTAATATTTTTATTTTGTTTTTTATTTATCATTTCATTTACAATTAGCTTTAATCTTTCGTAGTTAGCAATTCTAAACTTCTTATTAAAATTATAATTATGTAAAAAAGCATTATTTTGCATTTTTGGGTCTAAAAAATAACAGGGGTAGCCGTGTCCAATAAGTTCATAAGCCATAGTTGAACACCAAGTTAATCTCAAACTTGAATTAATTGCATAACCATACGAGTAATTAGCTTTACCTGGATTTGTTGGTCCAGAAATTCTTTTAATATTTGCGCTTTTAAGAATTGAAATTTCTTTTTGATCGTTGAATTTGTTTCCTTCGTGATGCTTTACAACAATTTTTAAATTTGGAAAATCTATACTTAATTTTTTTAACCATCTTAATTGTTTATAATAATTATCTAAATAATTATTATCTGTCATAAAATAAGGCGCATCGTTACCAGATAAATGAATTATATCAAAATGTTCTGTTTTTAATTTTTCGGATTTAATCCATTTGCTACTAAATACGGTTGAACCTACAGGATTTATTTTTTTAATTTTTGAACCTGTTAATTCTAGTATCTTCGCGGTTTCATTACCTAAAGAAAATAAAATATCACTATTAATATAGAAACTAGTGGAACCTAAATGAAATATTATTCTTTGCGTGCAACAAGTTTTTTTTCCGCCATATTTTTTAAATAGATAATTTTTGATGGCAGAAGTAGTGTATGGCCTTTCTTGAATTAAAAATTTTGCTTGGAATTTTTGGAATACTGTCTCATATTTTATAATTTTTTTTGTTTGATCTAATAAAAAAGGAATCATATTAGCCTTTTCTTTAAAAGAAAGTTTAATAGATTTAATTAAGTTTTTGAATATAATTGAAAAAAAATGTTTTTTTATAAATTGACGAGAAGCACCAATTTGCTTCCTATATATAAAACAATTTTCCAGGTTTTTTAGTTTTTGAGAAGTGATTATAGTATGAGAAATAAATTTATTTAAAATTGAATAAGATCTTTCTAACTCTTCATTTGATAGCACCTCATCAAATATTATTTCACTTTTCTTTATTTTCTTGGAATTTAAAGAGAAAGTAAAAATAAAAATAAATGAAAAAATATATTGAATAGATGAAGTAAACAAATTTATTAATTTAAATTCATTTGAAAATTTTCCTACTCTAAAATTATGGTTATCACTAAGATATTTTTTTATTTCGAATTTTGTGACATAAATCGGCAAATTGAAACTATTAGAAATTAAAAAAGCTAAACTTGAGAAATTTTTGGTATTTATTTTTTTTTCAATGTAACCAACAAGGTTATTTGTTTGTTTAATGACATCATCAGATTTATCAATACTAAAGTTATTAATGTTCATATTAAAATGTTCAAAAAATGAACAATATAGATTTTTCAAGGTGTTTTCAAGAATTTATTAAATTTATGTAAGTAATAGTACAGCTTTTTAAGCTTTACTTTAAAGTTATAGTTATATAAATGTTCAATAATTGAACAATGAGAAAGCAAAAAGTATTAATAATAGGCGGAAGTGGTTTTTTAGGATCACATGTGGCTGATATTTTATCAGAAAAAAAATATGAAGTTACAATCATAGATAAAAATAAATCAAGATGGATAAAAAAAGAGCAAAAATTTATCAAGGGTGATATTTTAAATCCCGAAAAATTTCTACATATTTTAAAAAAAAATCAATACGTTTATAATTTTGCTGCAGTTTCCGATATAACAGAAGCAAATGATGACGCTGAAAAAACAGTAAAAATAAATATTTTGGGATTAGTGAAGCTTCTTTCACTTTGTGTAAAAGCAAAAGTAAAACAATATTTCCACGCAAGCACGATCTATGTTTCTGGTTCACATGGAGGATTCTACAAATCTAGTAAACTTTCTGCAGAATCATACGTAAAAGAATTTTATAAGTTGAAAGGTTTAAACTACTCCATATTAAGATTTGGCACATTATATGGACCTCGTTCTAGCTCAAGCAATGGACTATATTCAATTGTAGAAAAAAGCCTAAAAAAGAAAAAAATAATTTATTCTGGCAACCCAGAGTCTATGAGAGATTATATTCACATTGTTGATGCAGCAAAAGTTTGTGAAAAAGCTATTAGAAACAAAGAATTTAAAAATAAAACAATAGTAATTTCTGGCCCTGAACTTTTTAAGATAAAGGATGTTTTGAAAATAATTTCTGAAATAACTGGAATAAAAAAAGTACAATACGTTGCACAAAATGCAATAAAGAAGCATACGCATTATCAAGTTACGCCATATAGTATTTCAGAAGAAAAAAATTTTGCAATGAAATATTCAGATAGATTTAATGTTGATTTTGGTCAAGGTTTACAAAATTTAATTACAGAGTTAAAGATCAAACATAATTTTTAATGCTATCAATGAAATGAAAAAAATTAATTTAATTTTAAACTTATTAACACCTAAAGAAAAAAAATTATTTTATATCTTAATTATTCTTACTTTAGTTTCAATGTTTTTAGAGATTGTAGGACTTTCAACAATTATTCCTTTGATTTCTGTTCTGTTAAAAAATGACTTAAATAATTTCTATGAGTTTTTGAACATATCCAATTTGATTTCCAATGAAAAAATTGTACCTTATACATTAATTTTAATTGGTTTAATTTTTGTTATTAAAAACTTATATTTATGTTTTTTCGCAAATTTCCTTGTAAAATATGGAATGAACACTGGGAAAAGACTTAGTCAAACTTTATATGAAGGGTATATTAATCTATCATATCTAAAATTTATTGAGAAAACCTCATCAAAATTAATTTACAACTCTACAAGAGCCATAGATATATTTAGAGATAGCATAGGATTAATAACTCTTTTGATAACTGAATGTTTAGTTTTATTTGGTATATTAATTTTTTTATTTATCATTGATCCTTATACTTTATCAATTATGTCAGCAGTAATATTTTCAGTATTTATACTGCTATATTTTCTAAATAAAAAAAAGAACATTAGTTGGGGAAAGCAAAGCCAATTTTATGAAACAGCCAGAGTTAAAACAATAATGGAGAGTTTTAATGCTATTAAAGATCTTAAAATTAAAAATATACAAAGTTTTTTTTTTAAAGAACATGAAAACAGCAATAATCTAAGATCAGAATTTGCAATTAAGCATAATTTTAATATATACATTCCAAGATTATTTTTTGAAGTAGTCATTTTGTTCTGCATTTTAACAATAGTTTTTATTCTAAGAGAGCTTAATTTCACTCAAGAGGAAATGATTACTAAAATTGGATTATTCACAGCAGCTGCTTTTAGGTTATACCCCTCGTCTTTTAAAATAATCAACTCAATTCAAAACTTTAATTTTGGAACTCCAAGTTTAGAAGATTTAAAAAAAGAAATTTATCAAATTAATTCAGAAAAGGAAAAAAGAGATAATATAGATAAAAAATACATAAATTCTTTTAATTTTGAAAGTCTACAAGTAAAAAACTTATTTTTTAAATTTCCTGAAAAAAAAGAATTTGTTTTAAATGATTGCAATTTTAAAATATCTAGTAATCAAATTATTGGTATTAAAGGTACTACTGGATCTGGAAAATCAACTTTTATAGATATTTTGGCTGGCCTGTTACAACCTGAAAGGGGAACCTTTACGATAAATGATAAAAATTATAATTATTTTCCTGATTTTTGGAAACAAAATATTAGTTATGTCTCACAAAATATAGCTTTATTAGATGACTCTATAAAAAAAAATATTACCTTCGGTGAAGAGAAAGAAATCGACGAAAAATGGTTTGAAAAGGTAATAGAGATATCTCAACTTTTGAAGCTCTCAAAAAGTTCACCGGAGGGTATAGACGCTATGATAGGGGACAAAGGGGTAAAAATATCAGGAGGAGAAAAACAAAGAATTGGTATTGCTAGAGCACTATATTTTAAAAAACCTTTTTTAATTATGGACGAGGCGACAAATGCTTTAGACGAGTCTACAGAACTAAAAATAATGTCTGCTATTAAAACACTAACAGAGATAACTATTTTAATTATTTCTCACAAAAAAAATACTTTACAGTTTTGCGACCAAATATATGAAATTCAAGACGGAAAATTGAAAAAATAAAAATTAAACTATGAAGTTGTTAAAAAAAATCAAAACTAAAAAAGCCATTATTGGTGTTGTTGGCCTAGGATACGTAGGTTTACCTTTATGTATTAGATTTTTAGAAAAGGGTTTTAAAGTAAAAGGTTTGGATAAAAATAAAAGAAAAGTTGAAGATTTAAAAAAATACAACAGCCATATAATCAACGTAAAAAAAAATATTTTAAAAAAATATTTTTCTCGAAATTTTAAAATATCTTCAAATAATAATATTTTATCAGGAGTTGATATACTTATTATATGTGTTCCTACACCTATTAAAAAAAATAAAGATCCAGAAATGAGATATATTTACCAGGCCTCAGAGCAAATAAAGCCTTACCTTAAAGAAGACCAGGCAATCATAGTTGAAAGCACTGTTTACCCTGGTGCTACAGAAGAATATTTTGTTCCTATTATTAAAAAGTTAAAACTATCATTAGGTAAAAATTTTTTTTTAGGTTTTTCACCTGAAAGGGAAGATCCTGGAAATAAAGAATACTCTATTTCAAAAGGAAATATCCCAAAAATAGTTTCTGGAAGTACCAATAATTGTAAAAAAATAGTAGAAAAAATATATAAATCTATTTCCACAACTGTGACTGTAAGCTCGATAAAAACTGCAGAATTCACTAAACTTTTAGAAAATGTTTACAGATCGATAAATATTGGTTTTGTTAATGAGATGAAAACAATTGCTCATAGTATGGGAATAAATATTCATGAAGCCATTAATGCTGCAAAATCTAAACCATTTGGTTTTCAAGCATTTTATCCTGGCCCAGGACTTGGAGGTCATTGTATACCTATAGACCCCCACCTTCTTGCATGGCAAGCTAAAAATTTTAATGCTAATGCAAATTTTATTAAGCTTTCTAGTATTGTGAATGAAAGCATGTGCAATTTTGCAGTTAAAATTCTAAAAAGTGCTTTGAAAAAAAATAAGAAAAATATAAATAAAAAAAAAATTTTAGTTCTTGGGATGGCATATAAAAAAAATTCAAATGATTTAAGAGAATCTCCTTCTTTTAGGTTAATTGAAATTTTACAAAGATTAGGATGCAAAATAGATTGCTCTGACCCATATATTAAAAATATTAAACAAATAAATGAGGTCAAAAAACTTAATAATATTAACTTAATAAGTATAAATCAAAAAAATTTGAAAAAATATGACGCGGCAATATTAATTACTAATCATGACAATTTTAAATACAAGTTAATTGAAAAGCACTCAAAAATTGTTATAGATACTAGAAATAGTTTTAGTGAGTCTTCAAAAAAAGTATATAAAGCTTAATGAGCAAAATTTTAATTACAGGCGGAAATGGTTTTATAGGTCAAGAATTAGTGAAAAATCTTTCCGATAAAGGCCATGAAGTAACTTCATTTGATATACTACAACCAAAAGAACACAGTAATACATTTAAAACTTTTTCAGGAACTATTTTAAATCCATTTGATTTAGACAACGCAATTAAAGATTGTGAAATAGTTATTCATCTCGCTGCGATGGTTGGAGTAGCATTAACTGAAAAAAAAAGACTTGATTGCCTTGAAATTAATATTCAAGGAACAAAATTAGTATTAGACGCTGCTGTTAGGCAAAAAGTAAAAAAAATAATATTTTCTTCATCATCAGAAGTGTACGGCGATCAAGAAACAATCCCTATAAACGAAGAAGCCGATCTAAAACCAAGATCAAATTATGGAGTCACAAAATTGGTAGGTGAAGAATATGTTAAAGCTTATAGTAAATTCTATGAATTTGATTTTAACATTGTAAGATTTTTTAACCTATATGGCGGAACGCAAAGAGATGAATTTGTCATACCTAAGTTTAAAAGAGCAATAGATAAAAATGACTCTCTTAAAATTTATGGAGAAGGCAACCAAATTAGATCTTATTGTCATATAAGTGACGCCACAAATGGAGTGGCTAAAATTCTAGAAAGTGGAAAAATAAATCAAACTTATAACATTGGAAATAACAATGAACCAATTTCTGTAATGGATCTTGCATTTAAAATGGTTAATTTTTCAAAAAAAAACATTAATATAAAAAAAATTCCATTTGAAAAAAGTGACAGGAGTAAAGAAAGAGAGATTTATAAGAGACAGCCTGATATTTCAAGATTGAAACAGGATACTGATTATTCTCCAAAAGTTAATTTAGATGAAGGTATAAAAAAATTATTCGAAAACAACTAAGCTTGTCTTATAGTTTAATCAAATTTCGTAGACAGATATGAAACAAATTAACTTTGCAAGTCATTAGATATAACGATATAATTAATCTTATAAGATAGAATAAATTTAAATGGATAGAATTGTTAACATCGCAGAAATAGACTCATTAAAAAATTCAGAAAACCCTGTAGTGGTTTACTCTCTCACAGAAGAGTCCGAAGCTATAGCGAACTCTTGCCGTGATAAAGGAATTAATGTTGTTGCTTTTTGTGACAACGAAATAAGAAAGTCAAAAAAACCTTATTGCGGTTTAGAAGTGATATACACACCTGATCTGCCAAAACATTTCCCCAAAGCCAACTTTGTTATTGCTCACCACGCTTTAGATGATTGTGCTGAACAATTAATTGAAATGGGTTATAAAAACATTTATTCACCACTAAAACTACTTAAAAGCTACGATGTTAATAAACATAAACATCGAACAACTCAATCTTATATGAGCAGAAAAGTAGAACATTCGATTAAATTAAACGAACTATATTTTGATGAAACTAAAACTTATTTGAGAAGTATAGATATAGTTATCACTGAGAAATGTTCAATGAATTGTGAAAGCTGCTGCAATTTAATGCAATATTATGAGAGAGCCAAAAATACAGATAATGAAATTTTAAAGGCAGTAGAAATTATGAGCAAAAATGTAGACCACATCGCTGAGTATAGAATTATTGGAGGAGAACCCTTAATGAATAAGCAGTGGGCTGAGATTACCTACGGGCTGGCTGACAAATTTCCTGACAGCACAGTTTATATTTATACAAATGGAACAATTTGTCCAAAAGATGAAGTTTTGCAAACTTTAAAAGGAAAGAAAGTTCATTTCTATATTACAGACTACGATGAACTTTCCCGAAATATTGATAAATTAATAGAAAGTCTAAAAAAACATAATTTGGGATTTTATAGAAAACCAGCCGGAAATTGGGTGGATTGTAGTCAAGTTAAACAACACAATAGAAATATTCCTCGCTTAAAACAAGTTTTTAAAGAATGTTGTGCTAAAAGATTATACACAATGATTAATGGTAAGCTTTATACTTGTCCATTTATTTCTAATGCAGCAAATTTAAAAGCAATACCAGATAATAAAGCAGATTACGTTGATTTATTTTCAGAGGATAAAAACTTAAAAAATAAAATTAGAAAACTAGTAAAAATGGAACACTTTTTTCCAGGATGTGATTTTTGTGATGGTCGACCACACGACCCATCCAAAGCTTTGGAGTACTCTGGTAAAGGATTAATAAAGGCAGGAAAACAAATGCCTTCAATGTCTTCAAGAATTCCTTTTAAAAGCTACAACTAAGTAAATTAAAAATGTCCGAGAATATTGCTGTAAGTATTGTTGTCCCAGTTTATAATGCCAAAATTCATATTAAGAATTGTATAAAAAATCTATTAGATCAAAATTTTAAAGAGTTAGTTGAAATTATTATGGTCGATGATGCATCGTCAGACGAAAGTTTTGATCTTATAAAAAAATTTAAAATTCCAAATTTAAGATTATTTAAGTTAGATAAAAACAGTGGAGCTTCTGTTGCTAGAAACAAAGGCATATTAGAGTCGAAGGGCGAATACATCTATCTAATGGACGTAGATGACTCAATTGATGAGAATGCTCTAAAAAATTTATATTTAAAAGCAAAACAGGACAATTGTGACTTTGTTTTTTCAGATTTTAAAAGAATATTAAATTCTAAAAATGAAAGAGATAATACCTATAATTATGATGCAGATAAAAGGTTTGACAGGGCTGAACTTTTAAAAAATATGCAAAGAGAAATTAATGATCCGTCACTTGGCCATCTTGGTCTTTTTGGATGTAATGGTAGACTTATTAAAAGGTCAATAATAGAAATTAACAAGATTTGTTTTGCTGAAAAATTAAGATTTTTAGAAGATAAGACATTTTGCTGGGATCTTTTCGGAAAAATTAAAAGTGCAAGGTACATACGCAAACAATTATACTCTTATCACGTTTATCCTGATGTACCAACTGCGATTACCAAAAGCATTAATCACGGTTTTAAAATTGAATACTTCGAACTAGTAACAAAAAGAATAAAAAAAAGTTTTCAAAGTTTTGGACTAGACTCTAGCAAGATTCAAAAGTTAGTTGATCAAGGATTAATATTTTATATTATAACACTTCTTGTTTCATATAGTCGTTCAATAGCAATGGGCAAAGTTGAAAAAAAAGAAGGAAAAAAAATACGTGGCCAAATTATTAATGAAATATTACAAGATAAAAATATAAAAAAGGCTATTAAAAACTACAATCCGTCTAAAAAGGAAAGCCATTGGATTCCTAGAGCTATGAATTTTGGATCTCGTTTTTTTTTAGAGCTAGCTTGTGATTATAGAGCAAGACAAGTTATCAATAGAAGAGGAACTGGACAAGAATAAGTTTAAAATAATATGATTAATAAGAAAATTATATGAAAGTAATAGCAATTGTACAAGCAAGATTAACATCTAGTAGATTTCCAAAAAAAATTCTAAAAAAAATAAATAACAAATCAATTTTAGAAATTTTACTAAAAAGAATATCCTTGGCTAAAAAATTAGATAAAATAATAGTAGCAATACCAAAAACAAAACAAAATGATAAATTAGAGCATTTTTTAAAAAAAAAAAAATTCATTTGTTTTAGAGGAAGTGAGCTTAACGTACTAGAACGATATTTTTTTGCAGCTAAAAAATACAAAGCTGATATTATTGTTAGGATCACTTCCGACAATCCATTAACTGATCCTAAATTAATTGATTTAATTGTAAAAAAAATAATAAAAGAAAAAAAAGATTACGTAAGTAATGGACTACCAAGTTATCCGTTAGGTTTAGGAGCCGAAGTATTTACGAGTAGAGCTCTAGAAAAAATTTATTATTCAGCTATTTCAAATTTTCACAAAGAACATGTAACAGCTTATATTTTAGATAACAAAAAAAAATTTAAAACAGCAAAATTAAAAGGTTTGAATAATTATTCTAAATATAGGCTCACAGTAGATGAGCCTGATGATTTCAAGGTAATAAATTCTATTTTTAATTACTATAAGCCAGATATCTACTTTAGTTTTAAAGAAATTATAAAACTATTTAAGTTACTACCCAAAATATTTTTATTAAATAAGCATGTAATTCAAAAAAGAAAATAATTATATCAATCTCTTTTTTTGTAAGTTTTTTAAAATTAATTCTATTTTTTTTGATCTACCATAGGTTGTCCAAGGATTGAAAAGTAGATTAGTATTTTTTGTTTCTTTTAAAAAATCCTCAATAATTTTTTTATCTCTGACATTTATCATATCAAATCTAGAAAAAAGTTTTTTATTAATTGTTTTTTTATCATAATGAATTTTAATTTTAAAATATTTAAGAATATTTTTACATTCCCTAAGCAATTCTTCTGTGCTAGATTTGTTAAAAATACACTCTATGCCAATTTTAGAAATAGCATTTAATTTATATAAATTAATTCTAAATATTTTAGATTTATCGCTGTAGACCTGAATAAACTTATTGTCTTTAACTTTTGATTTTAAATTTGCATTAACTTGTAAACTTTTAAAAGCTAATGAATCTAGTTTAATGTTATTTAAATTTTTAATTATTTGTGTTGGATTGCCAGACCAAAAAATATAATCATTAATAATTTCTTTTTTATTATAAAATAATTTTAATTTATTATTTTGCCATTCAGAAAAAATTCTAGAATCTTTAAAAATTTTAATTCCCATTTTCTTCATTTTTTTCTCTATTACGTTAAATAATTGACTGTATCCTTTATTAGGTAATGAATATTTTAGAACTTTACTAAAAATTTTCTTTCTTTCTACAGCATATAATTTGTCAATAAGTAAATTTTGTTTTTTAAATCTTTTGACATTGTCATCATTATTGAGAATATTTACTCTAGATATTCCTAAATTAATGCAGCAAGACTCGTCTATTTCTTTTGGATTTAAATTACAATTTTTTACAAAATTATAAATAAGTTTTGAAATAGGTTTAGGATAAAGATCTATTCTATCTTTGAGATTGCCAGTTCTCTTTTTATTTTTTAAATATTCTCGAATATTTTTCTTCTTATAACTAATTACTGGCAAAGCTACTTTTGAAGATACAATTTTTTTTTTATTTAAATTAGTAAATGAACCATAATTAAAATTAAAATTATTTAAATATTTCGGAGCTAATTTATTTAAAATTTTAAACCATTCTTCTTTTACATCTAAGTACTGTGTGCCCTTTAAAAATGAGTGACTATCGAAATTAAAATCATTTAAGACACCTCCAAGAGATTTGTCTTTTTCATAAAGATATACTTTATGATTATTTTTTCTAAGGTAGATTGCTGTAAGACATCCAATAATGCCGCCACCAATTATTATTATTTTTTTTTTCACAGAATATTATTTTATAAAAATTTAATAGTTATTACTAAAGTGTCTCGATATCCATATTTAGTTTTTCCTAAAATATTTATAGGGTCTGTGTAATGATAATATTTTGTATCGTTAATTAAAATATAATCTCCTTTTTCTAAAAAAGATGAGTAGGTGTCTTTTTTATTAAGGCTATTTTTAATCCTTGAAACACCACCCCCTATATTGGAAGACTGAAAATTTATCAAAGCAACGTAATTAAAACCATCTTTATGCCAACCTTCTGGAACTGGATAGCCTACAAATTCTTTAGAACATTTGATACGAATTTGATGGAAACCTATTTCTAATTTTTTTTTATATAAGAATAGTTTGTTAAATTGTTTTTTGTACAAATCAATAAATTGTATTAAAACATTCTTGTCTATTTCTCTAAAAATTCTTTTTTTTCCACCAGCATATCGGTTCCTCTTTTTATCTTGAAAAAAAAAACTATTTTTTAAAAATTGAATTCTCTTATTTTTATTATCAATTATAACTTTAGAGTATTTTCTAAATCTAAAATGATATCCCTTAGATTTTTCATAAGGGTCAGCAGGAAGTTTATTAAAGTTTGTTATTAATCCCTTTTTTATAGCACCTATATTTCCAACAATAAAATCAATCATTTATACAAATTTTCTATTAGTTCAATCCAGTCTTTTATGGATCTTACATTAGACGCATTATTAATATCAACCCTTTTAAATTTTTTTTTAATAGTAAAAAAAATGTTTAAATGAACCATAGAATCCCATTGGGGAATTTGGCCTACGGCTAAATTGAAATTCAATATTTTTTTTAATTTTAAGTTTTTTTTTATGATATTTAAAATTATTTTATTTCTTTTTTCTGTATTCATTTCATTTTTGTAATATTAAATACCACCAACAATCTTTCTTTCTTTTATTATTGATCTCAAATTTACTATCGTAAACAATAGATATATATTTAAATTTATTAAAATATGTTTTTATTTCTTTTTCAGAAAAAAAAGATGCAACGAGACCCAATTTTGATTTAATTTCTTTTTTAAAAAAAAATTTTTTGTTGGAAAAAGCATAGTGGTTATTGCTAAATAAACTTGAAAAAAAATAACCTCCTGGTTTAAGAAAGTAGTGAATGTTGTTAATTATTTTTTTTACATCTTTTTTATTGTTATGAGTCATAGATCCTCTATCGAGACAAAGGTCAAACTTATTTTTTTTAAATTTAACTGTTGAAAAGTCATCAAGTAAAATTTTAACTTTTTTATTGTTCTTAAATATTCTTTGAGATATCTTAACCGCACTTTTAGACCCTTCAACTCCAACAATTTCACTGAAACCCAAATTATTAAAGAGTCTGAGGTTATTTCCTGTACCAGAGCCCATTTCAATTACTTTTTTGGATTTATAATTTTTAACATATTTTTTTGTAGAAGCGATTACCCATTCAAAAGGGTAGTCATTTCTTTGTTTTTTCTTTGAGTAAACTTCTTGTTCCCAATTTAAATCAAAAGACATAAAATTATTCAAATTCCTTTATTTTAAATTTTTTAAAGTGAAAAAGTTTCTTTTTTTTAAGTTCATTAATTGTATTTTTTTTTAGAAAAAAATATGGATTTTTTTTCAAATTTTTTAAACCAAAATTTAAAAATTGTTTAGCATCTATTTCTTCGTAGGTAAAGTTATTAGAAGTTTTCTTAATTTTCATAATTTTTAATCTTAAAAGATTTTTTTTTAATTTTTTTAAATCATATTCTATGTTTATTTGTTTTGGTCTAACTTCAAAGTAGAGCTTGCATTTAGTGTATTTCCCTTTTTTAAATGTTTTGCCAATAAAAACTTTACCATATCTATATAAAGCACCATATTTAATTGATCTCTCTATGAACATTATAAAAGAGGGGGCAAATTCTGCCCCAAAGTTTAAAATTTTTCCTTTTTTTTTTACTAAATAATTAAATTCTGAATGTTTTCCAAATGGATCAAAATAATTATTTTTGTAAAAATTAATCTTGCTAATAGATCCGCATGTTGAAAACATCGGCGTTAATGTCCTGTTTTTTTTAAATTTATTTCTAAACATTTCTGAAAATGATCCCACATAACTTCTGTCTTTTTTAAAATTAAATTTTTTTGTTTTAACAAAATCAAAATTATAAGTTGGTATTATTAAGTCATTTTTTGAAATATTCATTAGTTCTTTAAACATCTTTTTAAGAATCTTTTCTTGATTTGTTTGCTTATTATTTTTTTTTATTTCTTTTAAATAATAGTTATAAAAATCTGTATGTGCGAAATAAGTCATTATAATTTAATTGTTGAAACCAATTTATTTAAATCAGTTTTTCCAGATTCAAGTATTGGAAATTTTTTTAAAATAAAAATATTTATCGGTTGTTCATATTTTTCTAAATGAATAGATATTATTAATTTAATTTTTTTAATTAAATTACTACTATTTTGATTTTTGAATTCAACAAACATTAAAATTTTATTTTTATAAATAGTAAGTTTTATTGGAAGCAATAAATGTTTAAAAATAATATTTTCTATTCTTGACAAATTAATTCTATACCCATTTAACTTAATATACTCCTTAGTTCTGCTTTCAAAAATAAATTCATTTTTTTTATTAATTTTTACAATATCACCTGTTTTGTAATAAATTTTTTTATTCAATTTAACGAATGAGTTTTTGTAATTTACATATCCAAGCATTTTTTGATTACCAGATAAATATAATTCGTTATTTTTTAATTTTGCTAAAACACCAGGTAAAGGTTTACCTATCGGTATTTCCTTATATTTTCTATTCATATTTATTTCGTGACACATAGAATTTACAGTAAATTCAGTAGGTCCATAAAAGTTGTAAACTTTAACGGAATTAAAATATTTTTTAATTTTGGATAAAAGTTCTACATTAAATCTTTCTCCTCCTAAATTAATTTGTTTAATACTTTTCAAATTATTAATTCCTATTTTTTTTGAGAAATCCAAAAATTTATCTAATGCTGATGGTACTAAATATATTGATTCTGCTTTTTGACTTTTTATCATTGATAAAAGAGAAATAAAATTTTGAGATCTGTCTGTAAGTACAATTTGAGAGCCATATATAAAAGCAAAAGCAAAATCAGCAATCGTAATGTCAAAAGTTAATTCACCGCTAATTACTATTGATTTTGCTCTCTTTTTAGACTTAAATTTTTTTTTTATACTTTCTATGTATGAGCTAAAACTTTTATTAGAAATACAAACCCCCTTTTTTTTTCCAGTACTTCCCGAAGTAAAGATTATGTAGGCAATTTTTTTGTAATTTTTTTTAATTATCAAACTACTTTTTTTATTATTCAATTTTCTAAAAATAATTTTATTATTTTTCTTCTCTACTAAAATATTAACATTTGAGTCATTAATTTGATATTTGATGTTTTTTTTTGGAGTTTCTAAAGATAAGGGCAAATAATAACCTTTGGATAACCAAGTTGCAAGTATGAGACAAATATAATCAGAGTCTCTTGGTAGCAAAATAGCGACACCTCTATTTTCAGAATTTTTCCAAATTGAATTTAAAATATTTTGATATTTTTTTATTTTTAATACAATTTCTTGTTTAGAATAACTTTTAAATGAATCTGTAATTAGAAATTTATGATTAAAACCTTTTAAATAATTAAAAACTATTTTATCTAAATTTTTCATTTTTACGTTTAATTCGTTATTAAGTTATATTTAATCAACATTTTATTTATCTTAATTATTTCTTGTTTTGACAAGTTAGTTAAATTTGAAATATTTTCTAGGCTATTTTTTCCATCAGCAAATTGTAAAAAATCTAAAATTTTTCTTGAATTTATTTTTTTTTTTGTCTTTTTTAGTGTACTCAAGCTTTCATCAAGATTTATCTTTTGTAATTTGGGTTCACAAAAAATTTTACTTTGTGGAATTATATAATTCATTAAATTTTCTATAGATTTTTTCGCTACCTTGTATCCTCCATTTAAACCTTTTTTTGTTACCAGTGTAAAATCATCCAAAGAAGTATGATATTCTGAATACTCTCCATATTTAGTTCTGAGAATAGATGCTATCGGTAAATCAATACCAGGAGAATTAAATTGTCTTTCATCTGACCCTCTGCTATTAAACGAATAAGTTTTATATTTTGTTTTTAATTTTTTAAATGCTTCAATTGCCGCATAATCAGACATAGAATTTTTATATTTTGTAGTTAAAAGAGAATAATTTCTTTCATCTCCAATACAAGTTAGGACGTATCCTCCAATGGTATTTCTTTTAAGCTTATTAAAATTTTTTTCTATATAAGCAACTGCTCCTATAGTTTCAGGAATAAAAATAAATCTAATTGATTTTTTATTTTTCTTTTTTGAGAAGTGTTTTGCCAATGAAATTGACACCAAAGGGCCAGATAATTCATTATTGGCCATTTGCGGATGGCACACGTATGTTGAAATTAATATTTCTTTTTTACTTTTACCAGGTATAAATATTTCTCCATAATTTAAATTACCTTCTTTTTTAAAATTGGATTTAATACAAATTGTAAATTTATCTTTTTTTCTATATTTTTTTTCTATATTTTTTTTTTGATTTTCTGAAGCACAAAATCCCCAATAGTTTTTATAGTAACTTGTGATGTAAGGAATCGCATTGGGTTTTTTTTTTATTGTATTAATTTTATTTAGTAGATCTATTTTGTTGATTTTTTTATTTACTGGACTTGAATATCCTACTAAATGTAAATTATTTTCTTTAATATCTATTATTTTTTTTTCAAATTTATCTTTAATATAAGCTTCAGTAACGTTCCACTCAGGCGGAATAGTCCAATCAAAAACTCGTTTTCCTGATTTAATCTTTTTTATTTTTAAGGCTGGAACAACTCGTTTTAGAAATTTTAATGTTTTTACTGTTCCTCTGCCTGTAATACTTCTATTTATTGAGAATAATTTTTTTCCTAAATTGTAAATTTTATTGTTGATCATAAATGTTCAATATTTGAACAATATATGACACACAAAATATAAGTAAATAGAATACTTGGTAAAATAATAAATATAATGTTTTATTCAAATATATAATGCTATTTTTATTTAATTCTTTACAATTTAATGTAAATTTACTATAAATGTGTTCAAATATTGAACAAATGACTAGTAATAATTCTGATGAATTTAACCTTTTGAGGAAAATTCAAAATAAACCAGGACAACCACAAAGAGAGCTCGCTAAAGATTTAGGCTTCAGCTTGGGAAAACTTAATTATTGTATGAAAGCTCTTAAAGATAAAGGATTAGTTAAAATTAACAATTTTAAAAAAAACAAAACTAAGCTGAATTATCTATATGTTATTACTCCAAAGGGAATATCTGAAAAAACAAAAATGACAATTCGATTTATGAAGCTAAAAATGAATGAATATGATGAGCTAAAACAAGAGTACGAGAAACAAAAAAATAAAAAATAATTATCAAAATGATACCTTACAGCAGACAATTAATCAGTAAATCAGATATCGCTTCGGTAAATAAAGTTTTAAAATCAGATTTTTTAACGCAAGGACCAAACAAAAAAAAATTTGAAAATCTTCTATCGAAAACTTGTGGTGTCAAATACTCTTCAACTTTCAACAGCGCTACTAGCGCTCTCCACATTGCTTGTTTAGCCTTAGGTGTTGGCAGAGGAGATGAAGTTTGGACATGCACTAACTCATTTGTTGCTAGTGCTAATTGTGCCTTGTATTGTCAGGCTAAGATAGATCTTGTGGACATTGATCCAAGCGATTTTAATATGTGTATGGAGAGTTTAGAAAAAAAACTTTCAAAAGCCAAAAAAAGAAATAAATTACCTAAAGTAATAATTCCCATTCATTTTGGTGGACTACCACCAAACCTCAAAAAACTAAAAGAGTTGAAAAAAAAATATAAATTTAAAATAATTGAGGATGCTTCACACTCTATAGGAGGTATGTATTTAAATAAAAGAGTTGGAGACTGCAGTTATAGCGATATAACTGTATTTAGCTTTCATCCTGTAAAAATTATTACAACCGCAGAGGGTGGAGCAGCCCTAACTAATAATAAAAAAATTTATCAAAAATTAAATCAACTTGGAGCTCATGGAATAACCAGAGATAATAAATTTTTGAATAACAAAAAAAAAGATAAATGGTATTATGAACATCAAGCATTAGGATACAATTATAGACTAAATGATATTCAGTCAGCCTTAGGTATTACACAACTTAAAAACTTAAACAAATGGGTGAAAACAAGAAATCGTATAGCAAGAAATTATATAAAAAGTTTTAAAGATCTCCCGCTTGACTTTCAAAAAATAGAAAAAGGCTTAGTTTCAGCTTATCATTTATTTGTAATTGTACTTAGAAAAAATAAAAAAAAAATTACAAGAGATAAAATCTACAAACACCTAAAAAAAAATAATATCTTAACTAACGTTCACTACATACCAATTCATAAACAGCCATTTTTTCAACAATACAAGTTTAAAAAAAAAGATTTTATAAATGCAGAATATTATTATGAGAATTGTTTATCTCTACCTATGTTTGCTGGCCTTAAAATGAACAGCCAAAAAAAAGTAATAAGAATTGTTAGAAATTTATTTATAAAAAATTAAAATTGAAAAACTCTTCAAACAAATTAATTGAATTTTTAAATACGGATAAATCTTTTCAATTTTTTAGCACAAAAATTGAGGAAGAATTAACTTTAGGTAGAAAAAAAGTAATTGCAGGTAAGTGGTATTTTAGGGATTTAAAAGATTATGAAGAGTCTATTAATGACAAGAAATCTTTTTTGATTTCTAACAAAATAAATGATGAAAAAGACTTAAAAGATGATTACATTTACATACAAAATTTATTAAATGTTTATTCGCAAAATATAGGCAAATATCTAAATAAATTTCACAATGTAGAATTTGACCAAAGGTATTGGGACATAATTATTTTACCTTGGCTAATTACTTATTTGCCGACACAGCTATATCGTTGGAGAATAGTAAATAAAGCAATTTATGAAGATAGGCAGCTTATATTTTCTGATTTAGATCAAGAAGAAATTATACCAAATACAACTTTAGATTACTTAAATTTAATAAGAGAAAACAACCAATTTAACCATCAAGTATTTAAAAGAATATTAAATTATTTAAAGGTTAATGAAAATAAGAAAATTAAGTTTATAAAGTCAAAAAAAAAAAGTGATAATAAAAAAATTAAAAAAAAAAAATTAACAAAAATTAATTTATTATTTTATAAATTTCTGGAATTAATAAGCATCATTGTATCAAAAAAAAATTTAATTTATATAGACGATCATCTTTTTAGAAAAAAGATATTACTTCAATTAAATTTTAATTTTAAACAATTTCCAGCTTTTTTATTTTTTAAAAATTATGAAAATCTTATTATATCAGATTCCAATCATAGTAATAAAAAAAGAGAAAAAATTGATAATTTAAATTGTCGTGAATTAAATAAAAAAGATCTTTTTACTAATTATTTAGACCAGGTAATAAAATTCGATATCCCTAGGTGCTTTTTAGAAAATTACAAAGTATTAAATAAAAGCGTTGAAACCATCAAATATAAACCAAAAATTATAATTTCAGCTTACCATTATCACAACGAGAGGTTTAAATTATGGATTGCTAAAAATGTAAAAGATTGTAAAACTCTTTTTTTTCCTTCATCCCACGGTGGTGGAAATCAATTAATGTTTTCTGCCTGTTATCAATTTGAAAAAAAAATATGTGATAAAAAAATAGTTTGGACAAAACCGAGAGAAAGTAATGACATACAATTACCTTCATCAAAATTTATTGGTTTTAAAAACAACAGATCAAAAAAAATATTTATAACTTACGTAGAAATGCCGTCAACAAAATATCCCTTAAGAATAAATGGTGACGAGCATCAAAGCTACTTTAAAAATTTAAAAAATATAGAGTATGTAAAAAAATATTTAAAAGAAGAATTTTTTCATCAGTTTATATGCCTACGTTCTGGAGGTGAAAATATTCTTGAAAGAAAAAAAGTAATTAAATTATTGGGGAAGAAATACATTGATAAAAAATTATCTCTTCATAAATATCTTGATAAGTCTAAAATTTTGATATGTGCCTATCCAGAAACAGCTTTTTTAGAAGGACTGATCTCCGGCCCGACTATATTAATTAACAACTTCACAAGGATGCCATTAAACGACTCAAGTAATAATATTCATAAAAAATTAATAGATTGTAAAATTTCATTTGAGTCAATTCATGAAGCAGTATTACATTTAAATAGAGTTGCGTATGACCCTTATATCTGGTGGAACTCAAAGGAAGTACAAAATACTGTTTTTGAATTCAAACAAAGATTTTGTAAAATTGAAAATAAACCGGTTAATTCTTGGAAAAATTTTATAAGAGAAGAACTTAAAAAAATAATATAAAGATAAAATAATGAATTACAAAAAATTAAGAAAAACTTACTATATTCATGAAAATGCTCAACTGAAAGAGTCAACTGGTTACGAGTCTCATAATTGGTTAGAAGCTCCTTACAGCAGTTTTAAAGCAACCTTGTACATTGAAGCTTCAGTTTTTTTAGTTTATTTCCTGCAGTTTTCAAAAGTATCCCCTAATTTTATAACAATACTTTTTATATTAAGTGGATTTGTAGGAGGAGTTCTTCTTGCTAGTGGCGACAATAACTTGATTTATATTGGAGTTATAATTTTTTTCTTTAGAAGCATATTAGATTTTACTGACGGTTTGTTGGCAAGGGTAAAAAAACAAACATCAAAACTCGGGGATTTGCTAGATAATTGGGGGGCTATAGTAGGATATTATAGTTTTAGAGCTGGCTTAGGAGTATATCTTTTTAATAAATACGAAGAAACTCAATATTTAATACTGACACTTTTATTTATTTCTTTAATCTCACTAGACGTCAAAAATTTCTTTTATCAAATAACTGGTCATAAAATTTTAACTGAAAAAATAAAAAGTTTTTCTTTAAAGAAAAAAGCAAAAAAATCAAATAAAAAAAGTAGTTTATCTTATTTAAGTTATTTAAAAAATATAATTAAAAGCTTATTTGATGACAGATCTAGATCAATTGATTTTATTGGTTTGTTAATACTAATTGATACCTATAAATATGAAATAATATTTGTAAGATATATCTTTTATATTATGATAATAAGAGAAATTGTAAAGTTTACTAATTCTTTTTACTTAATTTATTTTAAGGAATTTATAAAAAAATTTAAATAAACAAGGGATAAAATGAAAATAAACAATGATTGAGTCAAAAATTTTTTTTTCACATCTTAAAAAAAAAAAAATCAATTTTTTTTCTGGTGTACCAGATAGTGTTTTAAAAGCGACAAAAAGTTTTTTTGAGAAAAAAAATAAAAAAAATCATATAGTTGCAGCTAATGAAGGCTTATCCGTTGCAGCCTGCATAGGACATCATCTAGCTACTGGTGAAATGGCTTGTGCGTATATGCAAAACTCTGGGTTAGGCAACGCTATTAATCCATTAATATCAATAGCTCATAAAAAAATTTATTCTATACCGATGCTTTTATTAATTGGGTGGAGAGGTGCTCCAGGAACAAAAGACGAGCCGCAACATCTTGTTAAAGGTGCAATCACGAGAAATCTCTTAGATTTATTAGACATAAAGTATTGCATCTTAAATAACACTAAAGACTTTACAAAACTTAAGAAGTTAATAGATTATGGTAAAAAAAAAAAACAACCCGTAGCATGTCTTGTTAAGAAAGGAACTTTAATTGATACAAATAAATCAAAGATTAGAGTAAAATCTATTTCTAATATTAAAAGGATAGATTTTATAGAAATTTTATTAAATCAAATAAGTCGCGATACAAATATTATTTCAACAACAGGGTATACATCTAGAGAACTACATCAGATTAGATTAAATAAAAATTTAAAAAAAGGTAAAGATTTCTATATGGTTGGCGGTATGGGGCATTCAGGAATGGTCGCACTTGGTAGTTCGTTAAGTTCAAGTAAAACGACACTATGTTTGGATGGAGATGGCTCTTTAATAATGCATATGGGATCCCTTGCAAATATTGGATTATTTGGAAAAAGAAATTTTAAGCACATTTTATTTAATAATTACGCACACGAATCGGTAGGAGGGCAAGAAACTAATTCGCAAAATATAAATTTTGAAAAATTAGTATATGCCCTAGGTTATAAGAAATATTTTTTGATGAATGCAAAAAGTAAAATTAAAACTTCACTACAAAAATTTTTAAAATCCTCAGGACCTTCTTTTCTAGAAGTAAAAATTGAGATGGGATCAATAAAGGATCTGATAAGACCAAAAAAACTAATTATGGTTAAAAATAATTACCTAGGTAAAAATTATGATTAAAAAGATTAAGTATTTTAAATTTAAAAGACCATATGTTCTAGTACCCATGAGCTTGGATTTTTTACATCATGGCCATATTAATATTTTAGCAAAAAGCAAAAAACTCGGAAACATTATAGTTGCTCTCAGTACAGACGACGGTATTTTAAGTTACAAAAAAAAAAAAACTTCTATTCCATATAAAGAAAGATTTAAAATTGCCAGCAGCCTTAAATATGTGAGTTATGTGATTCCAAGTAGAGGTCCGGAAGATTTTTCTAAGCTTGCAAAAAGATATAAGTGTGAATTTGTAGTTCACGGAGATGATTGGAAAAAAGGTTTGCAAGCAAAATATAGAAAAAAATTAATAGCAACAATGAAAGAATGGAAAGGAAAAGTTATAGACTTACCTTATACTAAAAAAATTTCATCAACAATTATTAAATCAAATCTCTAAAAAATGAGCACCCAAATTAAAAATATTCTTAGTGTTGATAAACTTTTTAATGATAAAACAATTAATAAAATATTAATTGTCTCAGGAAAAAATTCTTATTATAAAACTGGAGCAGATAAAATATTTTACAACAAAATTAAAGATAAAAAGGTTTTTTTATATTTAAAAAAAACAAAACTTCCTGAGTTAACAGAACTTAAAAATATAATACAATTTATAAAAAAATTTAATCCAGATCTTATTATTGCTATTGGAGGAGGATGTGTTATGGACCTTGCAAAAGTAAGTAGTGTAATTCACTCTAATGATAATTTAAAAAAAAGAGTAATAAACTCTGATTTAGAAAAAAAAAAAATCAAACTATTAGCAATTCCTACCACTGCAGGATCTGGAGCTGAAGTAACGTCTAATGCAGTGATTTACATTAATAATATTAAATATTCTGTTGAGGGTGATAAAGTGAGACCAGATTTTTATTTCTTGATTCCAAAATTGCTTTTGTCTTCTGGTTCAAAATTAGATGCAACAGCTGGGTTTGATGCTATTAGTCAAGGAATTGAGTCTTTGTTTTCGGTGAAGTCTAATGATGAAAGTATTTTTTTTTGCAAAAAAGTCATTAAAAATACTTTTAAATAATAGTTCTTTTTTTAGTTCTAAGAATATTTTAAATTCTCATAAAATGGCAATCGGAGCAAATTTGGCAGGAAAGGCTATAAATATATCTAAGACAATTGCACCACATGCTTTGTCCTATTCATTTACTACTATGTATGACGTTCCCCATGGGCATGCAGTTTCTTTATCACTTAATAGAGTGTTAAAATTTAATTTTTATAATCAAGCTAAAGCAATTAGTAAATATGATCTTAAAAAAAGATATGATACTCTTTTTAAAATTACAAAAACTAAAAATATTGAAGATTTAGATAATTACCTAGAAAAATTAAAGAAAAAATTAAATTTAGAGCAAAGTTTTAAAAAATTAGGTATAAATTTTAAAAGCGACTCCAACAGAATTTTTTCTCAAGTCAATGAGCAAAGATTAAAAAATAACCCCGTAAAGTTATCAAAAAAGGACATTTCCTTACTTTTTAGAAATATTTGAGATTTAGAACTTAGGTCTTTACGATGGAGCTAAATTTGTGTAGTGTTCATTTTTTGAACAAATAATGAAAAATAAAAAAACCATATATATTGGATTAAGCGCAGATACCATTCATCACGGACATATGCAACTACTTGAGAGAGCTAGAGCATATGGAGATATTATAGTTGGACTCTATACTGATGAAGCTATAGCAGAATATAAAAGATTGCCTTACTTAAACTATGAACAAAGAAAAAAAATTTTGATCAATTTTAAAGGTGTTCAAAAAGTTTATCCTCAAAAAGAATTTGATTATTCGAATAATCTCAAAAAATTAAAACCCGATTATATGTTGCATGGTGATGATTGGAAATTTGGATATATGAGCAATATTCGAAAAAGATGTATAAAAGTTCTAAAGAGTTATGGAGGAAAGCTTATAGAGGTGCCACACACAAAAGGTATCTCTTCATCTGCACTTGTTAAGCAAATAACCTCTTCAACTATTACTCCAGATTTAAGAAGAGGGTTGTTAAAAAGATTAATACAATCAAAACCAATTACGAGAATTTTGGAAACTCATAGTCCCATCTCAGCAATTATTGCCGAAAATTTAACTCATGAACAAAAAGGAAAAGTCTCTGGATTTGATGGTTTTTGGTCTAGCTCATTAACTGACTCAACTGCGTTAGGTAAACCTGATAATGAGTCTCTTACCAACTCAGAAAGATTGATTAGTATTGACAAAATTTTTGATGTGACAACCAAACCTCTAATATTCGATGGTGATACCGGAGGTCAAATCGATCATCTTGATATGAAAATAAAATCTATGGAAAGACTTGGTGTTTCGGCAGCCATTTTTGAGGATAAAACTGGTTTAAAGCAAAATTCACTTTTTCAAAATACTTCTAATCAAAAACAAGAAGATAAAAATAAATTTGCTGAGAAGATTTTAATAGCAAAAAAAGCTCAGAGGAGCGATGATTTTATGGTTATAGCAAGAATTGAAAGTTTTATTTTGGGAAAAGGAATTAAAGATGCATTATCAAGAGCTGATAAATACGTAGCCTCTGGTGTTGATGGAATAATGATACATAGTAAATCAAATTCCCCTAAAGAAATTTTTAGTTTTTCAAAAGCATTTAAAAAAAATTTTCCAAGAATTCCTCTGGTTTGCGTACCTTCTACCTATAATCAAGTCAGAGAATCCGAATTAATAGAGAATGGTTTTAATGTTGTAATTTATGCTAACCATATGCTTAGAGCAGCTTATCCTGCGATGAGAAATGTAGCATTAAAGATTTTAAAAAACGGAAGGTCTAAGGAAGCAAATAAGGATTTACAATCGATTAAAGAAATTTTACATTTAATACCTGGAGCCTAAAAAATCTTAAATTAAAAAATGGACTCAAATTTTACTAGTCTCATTCAGATTCTAAACAATCATAATGTTTCTTACTGGTTATGCCATGGAACTTTATTAGGAGTTATTAGAGACGAAAAATTAATAGAGTGGGATCATGATATAGACATAGGCTTGTGGGAAGGACAGATTAGTAAGGCATCAATTATTAAAATTATGGAAGAAAACGATTTTACTTTAAGACAAGGATTTGGAGTAAAAGATGACATCATTTCATTCGACAAAAAAGGTGGTAGAATAGTAGATATAAATTTTTATGAAATAATAAGATTTAATGAAGGGCAAAAAGATATAGCTTATGTTAAATGGTTTATACCAAAAAATAATTTTATGAAATTAATAGATGCACTTTCAGACTCTGTAAAATATGAAGGTAAGTTTAGAAAATTTATAAAACTAACATCAATTTTTCAAGGGATATTTATTTTTCTAAAATCAGTTTTAATCAAATTAAAATTATTTTATAAAGAAATAGGTTATTCGGAACCAGTCAGTTTATTGAAAAATATTAAAAAAATTGAATTTAATGGACTTCAGGTAAATGTTCCCGTTGAGTCAGAAAAATATTTAAAATATTTGTATGGGAAAGAATGGAAAATACCCAAAAAAAATTATATTTGGTATAAAGATAGTAACGCACTATTTTCAAAAAAAAAAATAGATAAAAAAATTTAATGAAAAACTCTATTGATCAATTTATAAAAAAAAAAAATAATAAAAAAATATTATTTACAGCAGGTCCAGCAAGCTTAACTAGAGAAAACATAATTGGATTAGCCCCATGCTTTGGAAGAGGTGATAACGATTATAAAAAAACAGAAAAATTTGTACTATCTAAAATCAAAAAAATTTGTGGACTTAAAAACATAGTTGCAACCCAAGGATCTGGAAGTACAGCATTAGAAATTACTGCTTTGAATTTTTTGTATGGAAATGTTCTTATTATTTCCACAGGTTACTATTCTGACAGACTCTTTAATCTTTCAAATTTTGCAAAAAAAACACATAGAAAAATAAAAAAAATTGAAAAAGTGAATTGGAAAAATTTAGACAATTTTAAAAAAAAATATGATTGGGTGTGGGCGTGTCCAACTGAAACAAGTTGTGGATTAAAACTACCAATTAAAGAATTAAAAAAATTTTCAAATAAACTAAATGCTAAGCTTGCATTAGATGCAACAGCTTCAGTTGGATTAGAAAGTAATCATAAATTAGCAGATGTAATTTCTTTTAGTTCTTGTAAAGGATTGTTCGGATTAACAGGTGCAAGTTTCATTTGTTACAACAAGCCACCTAAAAATAAAGTAAATTCTTTTGTTTTAAATATTAACAATCTTAAAGAAAAAAAAATGACAGGCCCTTATCATACAATTCAATCACTTGAGCCAATTTTAAGAAATTATAATCAAATACGTAAATCTGTTCTGATTAATAAAAAAAAAATAATAAAAAAATATAAAAAATATTTGACCTATAAAATAAAAAATCAACCTTTACTTTGTACATATATTAATTCAAAAATTAAAAAAAATAATTCAAAAGTTTTACTTTATAAACCTAGAATAAATTTACCTGGATCAGTCATTTGTCATCTAGGAGAAGCACATCTGGGGTCAAAAGCTAAGGGAAAAATCATAGATTTTTTAGATTTAGATTAAATGAAAAGAAAAAATAAAATTAAAAGAGTTATGGTGGATATGACAGGATCTATTATTCACCACGGACATATAAGATTACTTAAAAAAGCCTCTAAACTTGGCAGGGTAATAGTTGCCTTAACTTCAGATAGAGAAGTAAAAAAATATAAAAAATTTAAACCACCTTTGAATTTTAATCAAAGGAAAGAAATTCTCGTAGCAATTACTTATGTTGAAAAAGTCATTAAATCAAATTTTATCATAACTGATAGATTTTTAAAACAGAACAAAATTGATATTCTTGTACACGGTTCTGACAATAAAAATAAAATAAATTCAAAATTTTTAAAAATTTTTAAAAGAACTAAAAAAATAAATAGTACTAAATTAAGAAAAAAAATAAGTATAATATAAAAATGCTTAAAATCCGAACTTATTATGCCTAGATGAAAAATAAAAGAATTAAAAAAAGAAAAAAAGTTTTAATTGTAGGCGGAACAGGATTTTTAGGATTTCATCTTGCGGAACTTTTTATCAAAAAGAAGTATAAAGTTTTTAGTCTTTCAAGGTCAAAACCAAAAAAAAATAGAACAATTCCTAATGTAAAATATTTAATTAGCGATATCTCAAATAAAAAAATTTTAAAAAGAAAACTAAGTAAGATAGTCAATTTAGATTATGTAGTAAATTTAGGTGGTGAAGTAAGTCATAAAAACTTCCGAAAAACTTATCTAAGTCATTATGTAGGCGTAAAAAACTTATCTGAAATTTTTTTTAAAAAAAAAATAAAAAAGTTTATTCAAATAGGTAGTTCAATGGAATATGGGCACAACAAATCTCCTCAGATCGAAGAAAAAAACAATTTACCTAAATCAAACTATGGTAAAGCAAAATATTTAGCTACAAAACATCTAATTAATTTAAACACAAACTATGAGTTTCCAGTAATTATTTTAAGGCTGTATCAGGTTTACGGACCAAGGCAAGATCCCAATAGATTAATTTCTTTTGTAATTAAAAATTGTTTAAAAAATAAAAAATTTCCTTGTTCAACCGGCAAGCAATCAAGAGATTTTTTATATGTAAGTGATTTTGTTAAGGCCGTCGACAAGTCGTTAAAATCTAGTGATGCAGTACACGGTCAAATTATTAATATTGGATTTGGTAAACCTTATAATTTAAAAAAGATAATAAATTTAATTAGAGATGAGGTACAAGAAGGAAATCCCGAATTTGGTAAAATAAAACTTCGTCAAGAAGAAAATTTAGTAACTTTTCCGAGTATAAAAAAAGCAAGAAAAGTATTAAACTGGAAGCCTGTTACTAAATTTAAAAAAGGAATTATTAAAACTATAAAATATTACAAAAAGGCAATATGAAAGTAGTTATTCTGGCAGGAGGCCTAGGCACTAGATTAGAAGAGCTAACAAAAACCATACCTAAACCGATGGTAAAAATAGGCAGATATCCGATTTTGATTCATATCATTAATCATTATGCAAATTTTGGTATCAAAGACTTTTTAATAGCAGCAGGATATAAAAATAAGGTAATAAAAGATTATTTCAAGAACTATAAAAAAAATGGTGTCCCTTTTAAAACTAAAATAATGAAAAAAAATTGTAATATTTCTATCGTGGACACGGGGACAAGCTCATTTACTGGCGGAAGATTAAAAAGAATGAAAAAATATTTAAAATTTGAAAAAAATTTTATGTTTACTTATGGAGACGGTATTTGTGATGTAAATATTTCAAATTTGAAAAAATTTCATTTGAAAAACAAAAAATTAATAACAGTAACATCAGTGCGACCTCCGGCGAGATTTGGTGAAATAATTCTTAAAAATAATATTGTTAAATCATTCAAAGAAAAACCTCAGGTAACCAATGGCTGGATAAACGGAGGTTTTTTTGTAGCAAAAACGAGCTTTTTAAAACTTATAAATGGTGACTCAGAAATATTAGAAAAAAAACCTTTAGAAAAAGCCTGTAAAAAAAAACAATTAATTGCTTTCAAGCACTCAGGTTTTTGGAAGTGTATGGATGTTAAAAGAGATAGAGATGAGCTACAAAAAATTTATAAATCTAATAACTTTAATTGGAAAATTAATAAATGAAAAAATTTTTTAGAAATAAAAAAGTTTTGATTACCGGTAATACTGGTTTTAAAGGGTCTTGGCTATCATTGTGGATGTATCATTTAGGTGCAAAAGTAATGGGTATATCTAATGGATATACATCTCAACCTTCAAATTTTAAAATTTTAAAATTAGAAAAAAAAATTACTCATAAAAAAATAGATATTAGAAATTTCAAAAAAACTAGTTCGGCTATTCTGAAATTTAACCCAGACTTTATATTTCATTTAGCTGCTGAGGCTATAGTAAAAAAAGCATATAAAAACCCTTACTATGCATGGGCAACTAATACTTTTGGTACAATTAATGTTCTAGAAACTTTAAAAAAAATTAAAAAAAATATTGTAGTGGTAATTATAACAAGCGACAAAGTTTATAAAAATCTAGAAATATCAAGAGGATATACCGAAAGCGATATTCTTGGTGGACTTGATCCATACAGCGCATCAAAAGCTGCAGCGGATCTTGCAGCCCAATCTTATATTAACTGTGATTTAAGTAATAAAAAAAATATTAAAATTTCAATAGCAAGAGCCGGGAATGTAATAGGTGGCGGTGATTGGTCTGAAGGTAGAATTATACCTGATTGTATTAAAAATTGGTCAAAAAATAAATCTGTGAAAATCAGAAGTCCGAAATCAACCAGGCCTTGGCAACATGTCTTAGATGTTTTAAATGGATATATAACTTTAGCAATTAAGCTTAAAAAAGATAAAAACTTTAACGGGGAGGCTTTTAATTTTGGGCCAAAAATAGAAAAAAAAAAGTGAAGTAATTAATGTTGTAAAAAAAATGCAAACTTACTGGAAAAAAGGCAATTGGAATATTGAAAAAGATACAAATTTAAAAGAATCAAAATTACTGAAATTAAATTCAAGTAAATCTAAAAAAATATTAAAATGGAAATGTAAATTAAACTTATCTAAATCTATATTTTTTACAGTGGATTGGTATAAAGAATACTATAAAAAACAAAATGATATGTTCAAATTTTCACAAAAACAAATTGACAACTTCCAAAATTTAAAAAAATAATAATTTTGAAACTTAATTATGAATAAATTTCCATTAGTAAGTGTAATTATGAACTGTTACAATGGAGAAAAATTTCTATCAAGTTCCATTGAGAGTATTTTAAACCAATCATATAAAAAGTGGGAAGTAATTTTTCTTGACAATAATTCAAAAGATAAAAGTGAAAAAATTTTTAAGAGTTATAATGATAAAAGATTAAAATATTTTAAATCTTCTAAAAAAATTAATTTATATGCTGCGAGAAATTTAGCTCTAAAAAGAACTAAAGGAAAGTTGATAACTTTCTTGGATGTAGATGATTTATGGGATAGGGAAAAACTAAAAAGACAAATAAAAAAAATGACTCAGGAAAATACGTCTTTTCTTTACTCAAACTATTACATTCTTCATAATAATAAAAAAAAAATTGCTTTTAAAAAAAATCTACCATCCGGGTATATTAGTAAAAGATTATTTGAATATTATTTTATTGGAATTTTGACAGTTATGTTTAAAAAAGATTTATTAAAAAAATACAAATTAAGCTTTAATGGAACATATAAAATTATTGGTGATTTTGATTTATTTACAAGGATGAGTGTAAAAACAAGTTTTACGTATTTAGATAAACCAGTTGCAACTTATAGAAAACATGGTCAAAATTTTTCGAGAAAAAATACTCAATTGTACATCAAAGAATTAAGTCATTGGTATAAAAAAAATAAAAAAAAATATTCAAAACATAATTTTCAAAAATTTTTACTAGAAATAAAATATTTAGAAATTAAATCAGATATTTTTAATAATAAGTATACATCTGCTTTTAAAAAATTTAATAAATTTCCTTTATCTATGCAAAAAATAAAATTATTTTTGTTATTTTTTTTAAGTAAAAAAAACTTTAGTTTTTAAAATAATATGAAATAATTTCATATATAAGGGCATGTAGTTCAGTGGTAGAACGCTACGTTGACATCGTAGAGGTCA
>MDTG01030221.1_pt1 | contig 33159 bp, 33 predicted proteins | sample 811421 | NCBI WGS metagenome assembly MDTG01 (sample SAMN05326645, study PRJNA326480) | marine metagenome | isolation source: seawater | place: Pacific Ocean: South East | collected 2011
CTGGTGATCTCCATCGCCAAGAAGTACACCAACCGTGGCCTGCAGTTCCTCGACCTGATTCAGGAATGCAACATCGGCCTGATGAAAGCGGTAGACAAGTTCGAATACCGTCGTGGTTACAAGTTCTCGACTTATGCCACCTGGTGGATCCGTCAGGCGATTACCCGTTCCATCGCCGACCAGGCACGGACTATCCGTATTCCGGTACACATGATTGAAACCATCAACAAACTGAACCGCATCTCCCGTCAGATGCTGCAGGAGATGGGTCGTGAGCCAACACCGGAAGAACTGGCTGAGCGCATGGAAATGCCGGAAGACAAAATCCGCAAAGTGCTGAAAATCGCCAAAGAGCCGATCTCCATGGAAACCCCGATCGGGGACGATGAAGATTCGCATCTGGGTGACTTTATCGAAGATACTCAGTCTGAGTCGCCACTCGATACCGCCACTACTGACGGTCTGACTGAAGCGACCCGCTCGGTACTGTCCGGCCTCACCGCCCGTGAAGCCAAAGTACTGCGCATGCGTTTCGGTATCGATATGAACACCGACCACACGCTGGAAGAAGTCGGCAAACAGTTCGACGTAACCCGTGAGCGGATCCGTCAGATTGAGGCCAAAGCGCTGCGTAAGCTGCGTCACCCAAGCCGCTCTGACCATCTACGTGGCTTTATCGACGAATAAGCCAGCCCGACCTGAAAAGCCCGCGTATGCGGGCTTTTTTATTGGAAAATCAAAGGGGTGGCGCGAACAGCTTGAGGTGCTTATAATGCCCGTCTGATGTTAGCTGCCCTATTCCATGTGGCTTTTAACAGTGGCTTTTAACAGCAACAATCAGAGCTCTGTGCGCCGCGCCCGGCCGCAGCACAACAGAGACAGAAAACGGGCCTTTAGCTCAGTTGGTTAGAGCATCCGACTCATAATCGGCAGGTCGACAGTTCAAGTCTGTCAAGGCCCACCATTTTCTCCTCCCGTTTTGTCCTCATTTACGTCTGCACCACCAACCACCGCACCTTCCAATCTGCCCCCACAAATCTGCCCCCACAAATCTGCCCCCACAAATCTGACACCGTCTTGACACTTCCCGACACTCTGCCCGCTCCGGCCGGAGAATCATGCAAGAATCTCACACTATCGCTATAAAGCCTGCTGACAGTCCTCGCTGATACTTACACGCTGGACTAGTTTAATACCGTGCGTGGTCGTCAGGCAGGCACAGATCTGCCAACCAGCCGGGGCAGCAACCCTCAATTTGCATGCTGCACCGGCGGGTGCGCGTCCACACAGCAGCCGGCGCAGGCTGCTGCTCTGTAAAACCACAAGAAATCAGAGGTAGCAAGATGATCAAGGTCACCATCAACGAGACAGAACATTCGCTGGATGTTCCTGACGATACCCCCATTCTGTGGGTACTGCGGGACACTCTGAAACTCACCGGCACCCGCTTCAGCTGTGGCATGGCACTGTGCGGCGCCTGTACTGTGCATGTCGATGGCAATGTCGTGCGCGCCTGCTCTACCCCTATCGCGTCTGCCGCGGGCAAGCACATCACCACCATTGAAGCCATGAGTGCCGATCCTGTTGGCCAGAAGGTGCAGCAGGCGTGGATGGACGAAGCCGTTGCCCAGTGCGGTTACTGTCAGAGTGGCCAGATCATGAGCGCGGTCGCATTACTGAAGAAGCACCCAGCCCCGACCGATGATCAGATCGACAGCCTGATGAGCGGTAATATCTGCCGCTGTGGCACCTATCCCCGTATCCGCAGAGCCATCCACCGCGCCGCAGACAAGCAGAGCGCGAATATCGACAGCGCACTGTTTACGGAGGTGAGAGCATGAACAGCAAAGTGAATACCAACACCCCGCAACAGACGTCAGACAGCCCTCAGGAAGTGATGCTGGCCAATGTCAGCCGCCGCCGCTTTATGCAGGGAGCAGCGGCCGCCAGCGCTTTTGTCCTGGCTGCACGCTTTGCCCCGGCCAGTGCGGAAGAGAAAAAACCGGTATATGGCGCCGCGGCCATGCCCCATGGCTGGGTCGATGACCCGGATGTGTTTATCAGCATCGCCAGCGATGGCACCGTCACTCTGATCAACCACCGTGGTGAAATGGGCCAGGGCATCCGCACCAGCATCATTATGGTCATGGCCGACGAAATGGGCGCTGACTGGCAACAGGTCAGAGTTGAGCAGGCTATTGCCCACGAAGAAAAATACGGCAACCAGAACACCGACGGTTCGCGTTCCATGCGCCACTGGTTTGAGCCGATGCGCCGCGCCGGCGCCGGTGCCCGTTATATGCTGGAGCAGGCGGCAGCCAAACATTGGAATGTGCCGGCATCAGAATGTAAAACCGATGTTCACAAAGTGGTTCATAAGCCCAGCGGACGCTCACTGTCGTTCGGCGAACTGGCCGCGGCAGCAGCGGATATTGCGGCGCCGGAACGTGCTCAGCTGATGCTGAAAAAACCGGACGAATGGCGTTACATTATGCAGAAGCCGGAACAGTTTCCGGCGGCCAACCAACAACAGCCTCTGGCCATTGATGGCATGGACATTGTGACCGGTAAAGCTCAGTACGCCGCCGACGTTTACTGGGACGATATGCTCTTTGCCGCCATTGCCCGCCCGCCATCCTATGGTTCCGCGGTAAAATCCTTTGATGATGCGGCAGCCCTGAAAGTACCGGGTGTGGTGAAAGTTATAGAAATGCCCACCGCCAGTCAGCCGTCCGCGTTTGAGCCATTGGGCGGCGTCGCCGTGCTGGCGGAAAATACCTGGGCGGCGATCAAAGGCCGCAATGCGCTGACTATTGAATGGGACGATGCCCCGGCTGGCGACAATGCCACATACGATTCCGCAGACTACCGCCGCTACCTGGAACAGACGGCGGAAAAGCCCGGCAAGCTGGTGCGTGAACAGGGTAATATTAAGCGTGCCCGCAAAGGCGCCGAACAGGGGCTGACGGTAAATTACTATGCCCCTCACATGGCTCAGGCTCCGATGGAGCCCATGGCGGCAATCGTCCGCATTGAGGGCGATAAAGCCCATGTCTGGACTTCGGTACAGAATCCTCAGGCAACCCGTGACGGCGTCGCCGGCCGGCTGGGTCTGGAACCACAGAATGTGACGGTTGAATGCGGTTTAATGGGCGGTGGTTTTGGCCGCAAAGCCAAACCGGATTACGTTTTTGAAGCCGCCGATTTATCCAAAGCCATGGGCGGGCGTCCGGTGCGTGTGCAGTGGACCCGGGAAGACGACCTGCATAATGGTTTCTTCCACACCGTAGCGCTGGAACATATGAGCGCCTGGATGGACAACCGCGGCAAAGTGACCGGCTGGCTGCACCGCTCCGTTTCGCCCAGCATCAGTTCATTGTTTGCCCCGGATGCCAACCACCAGTCTGCCATGGAGCTGGCCCAGGGCGTGCGCAGCATGCCGTTTGATATCCCCGCCATCCGGCAGGAAACGGGCGCCGCGCCGGGGCATATCCGTATTGGCTGGTTCCGCTCTGTGTATAACATTCCCCATGCCTTTGCAGTGCAGAGCTTTGTCGCCGAGCTGGCGCATAAAGCCGGGCGCGATCATAAAGAATTCCTGCTGGAATTACTGGGCCAGGACCGGCAGATTGATCCGCGCAAATTCAATGAGACATGGAACTATGGGGAAAACCCTGAGCTCTACCCCATCGATACCGCACGTTACCGCGCTGTGATTGAACGTGCCTGTAAAGAAGCAGGCTGGGGCAAAAATATGCCGGCGCGCCGCGGGCTCGGACTGGCAGTACACAACAGCTTTGCGTCTTATTGCGCGGTTGTCGTCGACGCAGAAGTCACTGACGATGGTGACGTTATTATTCATCGCGCCGACATGGCCTTCGACTGCGGGCCACAGATCAATCCGGACCGGGTAAAATCTCAGCTGGAAGGTGCCTGCGTAATGGGAACCGGTATTGCACTGATGACGGAAATTACGGCTAAAGATGGACACATCGAACAGAATAATTTCCACCAGTACAAAGTACCGCGCATTCCGCAATCACCCAGGGCCATCCACGTTCATGCGGTGAACAATGATATTAATGTACCACCGGGCGGTGTGGGCGAACCTGGCCTGCCTCCGGTTGCGCCGGCGATCTGTAATGCTATTTTTGCGGCGACCGGCCAACGCATCCGCAGTCTGCCCGTTGGTGATCAGCTGAAAGGAAATGCTTAATGCAACATCTCGACACTCTGGTAGCTGAACAGGCCCTGAACTGGCTCAATGAAGGCGAAACAGTGTGGTTCTGCACTGTGCTCTCAACCTTTGGTTCATCCCCGCGCGAGCCGGGATCAACCATGGTGGCCAGAGCCAATGGCCAGCATACCGGTTCGCTTTCCGGCGGCTGTGTCGAAGATGATTTTCTTGAGCGTCTGCAACAGGGCGAATTTGCTGAACGGGTGCGTCAGGAACGCTACGGCGAGGGTGGTCAGTCTGACCGCCCTCAGATTCAGTTACCCTGTGGTGGTCTGCTCGACGTGCTGATCGAACGCCTGACACCGGATGAAACCAATATCCGGCATATGCAGGATCTGCTGGCCACGCTGCAGGGTCAGCAGCCCATGCTGCGCAGCGTTTCGCTGAGCGATGGCAGTATGCAGCTCACACCCACCGACACTCAGGGCGGACAACGGATAAAAACCATCGGAGACCGCATCCATATCCGTGTCGGTCCGGCACAGCGGTTAATCATTGCCGGGCTGTCGAGTGTCTCCCGTTATTGCGCCGAATTTGCTGTCGCGATGGGCTATGACGTGATCGTATGCGAACCCCGCGAAGAAGAATATCAGGACTTCTCCTGTCCCGGTGCCCGCCTGGAAACCCTGATGCCCTCGGCCTTTATTAAACGCGAAGGCAATGTACATGCGCAGACGGCGATCGTCGCCATGACCCATGACCCGCGCATTGATGATCTGGCCATGATCGAAGCGGTGAAAACCCGGGCCTTCTATATTGGCGTGATGGGCTCACGTAAAACTTCGGATAACCGCGCCGCCCGTCTGATGCGCTCAGGCGGATTAAGTGCCGAACAGATTGAGCGCATCCATATGCCGATCGGACTTTCGCTGGGATCAAAAACACCGGCGGAAATCGCCCTGGCTGTGATGGCGGATATGCTGCGCAGCATGCGGGGCATAGAACGTCATGCGCTGTGAAAACACCGCAACGCTGAATGCGGCACATACCAGTCCTGAACCTGAAAACAGACTCGGGCTGGTCATGGCGGCCGGATTTTCAACACGGTTCGGAACACAGGATAAACGCTGTGCACAGTACGCCGGTACAACTTTACTGAACGCGTCGTTAAACAACCTGTTACCGGCCTTTAAAACCGCGGACGGAGATTATCAGCTGGCGGTGGTGGTACGCCCGGAAGATTCGGTGGCGAGCCTGGCGATTCCACCACAATGCACAATTATACGTGCCGCCAATGCCTGTGACGGCCTGAGCAGCAGTATCTCTGATGCCGTCACCTTCATCAGCCAACAGCCGCGATGGCAACATATTCAGACACTGGCGCTGATGCTGGGAGATATGCCCGCACTGCAGACGGAAACGGTAAACAAGCTTGCGCAATACGCGCACCAGAACAGGATTATTCGCCCGGCTTTCAGACAACAGCCAGGCCACCCGGTGTTTTTTGGCCGCCGTTTCTGGCCGGAATTAATGACGTTATCAGAGACCACATCCGACCCTGGCCAGAATTATGGCGGGCAGCGCTCTGATGCGACGGGCGCAACCAGCGTTGGTGATACAGGCGCACGCAAAGTTATTAAACAGCACGCGTCTGAATTTTCTCTGATACCGGTGGAAGACGAAGGCGTTATTTTTGATATTGATACGCCGCAACAGATTATTCCAACGGATTAAATATGCCATATGGCCGGTTTATTCAAACAAAAACGGTTAATGAACGACGGCCACGGGTGTGCCCATTTTTTATTTTCCCGACTCAGGCCCCAAACAAGTTGTTCAGCCGCTGGCGGAAAACATCCTACACAGGTACATCACAGGTACATCACATCTACACCCGGGCGGTGAAATACAGTCTGTTGTCTGAGTGCGCCTTATCGCCCGTTGGCCGGTCAGCTATAACAACTGACATAACATGGTTCTTTTCATGAACCCAGCTCATAACTATATCCGGACTCAGTACATTGATTACCTTGCCCGGGAATGAAATCTTAAATAACGCCTGATTCAATGACGGAGAAACAAATGTCGACTATTTCTGCACAACATCCGTACCAGCAAGATCAATCATCGCCTGCTCACTCCCCGGCGAAAGGCAGAGGGTTAATACGTAACATCCTGAATACATTGTCATTGTCAGCGATTATCGGGCTCCTGCCTGTCACTGCAGAGGCTGCAGAATCCGGCAACACATTAAGTGACGTATCACCGGCACTGGCGCAGGCCGACCAAACGCTGGTTGGCAAAGAATTATGGCAGCGTGCCGGACTGTCAGCCCGGGACCGCAGTCTGGTCACGGTGGCTGCACTGGTCGCCAGAAACCAGAGCTATCTGCTGCCACGGGAATTAGAACGGGCACTGGAAAACGGCGTAAAACCAGCCGAACTGTCTGAGTTGATTAACCACCTCGCTTATTATGCCGGATGGGATAACGCGCTCAATGCCGCCAACATCTGCCATGTTATTTTCGCCGACCATAAAATCCCGTCCGAACAATTGCCAGCGGTTGACCCTGAACTTTTATCTTTTGATAAAGAAGCAGAAGATCAGCGCCAGTCGTTTGTCTCTTCAACCTATGGTGAAGTATCTCAGGGCGTTGTCGATTACACCCAGACTCAGCTGTTTCTCGACCTCTGGCGCCGTCCGGATCTGGCACCCCGTGACCGCAGCCTGATTACCGTCAGTGCATTGGTTGCTTCCGGACAACCGGAACAGATTGGCTTCCATCTGAATAAAGCTATGGATAATGGACTGAAGCAAAAAGAAGCCGGAGAAGCGCTGACACAACTGGCCTTTTATGCTGGCTGGCCGAAAGTTTTCTCTGCCCTGCCGGTGGTCAAAGACGTACTGAATAAACGCCAGAAATAACGCCGGGCCTGTGTCACAGCAACTTTTTCAGGTTGCTGTGATACAGGCTAATTCTTCGATTCCCGTTATTTTATTGATACGCAAACCCACTCACATTGACCGCACCAGATCAGGAGACAACCTTGGAAAACAGTGGCAACAGGCTTTCATTTATTGCTGCAACTGCTTCACTGCTGATGGTGTATCTGGCCTCTGCGGCGCCTATCCCGCTGTACGGCATTTATCGCGCAGAAGATGCGCTGAGTTATACCGACCTGTCACTCAGTTCCGTTTTTTATTTCGCTGGCGCAGTCTCAGCACTGGTTATCTTCGGCCGCCTGTCCAATCACTTCGGCCGCCGTCCTGTCGCTCTGCTGTCCGTCGCTATGACGGCTCTCGCGTGCCTGCTGTTTTTTAATGTACACAGTGCCACCCCTTTATTGGCCGGGCGTTTATTGCAGGGACTTTCCTGCGGTCTGGCGTCCACAGCGCTCGCTTCCTGGGTGGTGGATTGTGCTTCTTCAGTACCGGCCTGGCTGTCACCGGCCGTGCTCAGTACCGGTCCGATGACCGGCCTGACCATAGGCGGAATTGGTTCTGGCTTTCTGGTGGAATATGCCCCACTGCCAAGGCAATTGATTTTTATGATCGTCATTGCCCTGCTGGCATTGTGCGCTCTGCTGATTATTAAAGGCACAGAAACCATAGACGCAAAACCCGGGGCACTGGGTTCTCTGAAACCAGACCTTAAATTACCGGCCACCGCCCGCCGGGCTTTTCCTCTGGCCGCGGTGACTTTCGTCTGTACGTGGTCATTAGGCGGTTTTTTTCAGGCCTTTGGTCCGGCCATGGCACGGGAACAATTACACAGCGCCAGTGCATTAGCAGCGGCCCTGGTATTCGCCTCGATTATGGCACCCGGTGCCATTGGTGCATCACTGGCCGGACGTACTCATGCGGTTAAAGCGCAGCGGCTGGGGATGCTGTCCTTTACCGTAGCCGTTATGGCCCTGCTGTGGACACTGGACATGGGCAACCTGACAGCGTTTCTGATTGTCAGCGTGATTACCGGGATTGCCCAGGGCACGGTACTGGCCGGCAGTATTCAGACCATGGTGTCAGATCTCGACATAACCGAACGTGCCGGTGTGTTATCAGTGATTTATGCCACCTCGTATACAGGGGCAGCCATTCCGACCCTGTTAGCCGGAAAAATGTCAGAACATTTCAGCCTGCTGAGTGTGGCCTCCGGTTATGGCGTATTAGCCCTGGCCGGTTGCGCTATTGTGTTTATAACGCCCCTTTTCAGCAGGAATCACACGACCAATGAAACCTGTTAACTATGCTGTGAATTTAATACTGACCAGTACCCTGCTGTGTGCCCTGACAGTCAGCGCAGATGCTGGTCGGGCGCAACCGGAAGAAAACAAATCATTATCTGCGGCTGAGGAGAAAAGCATGCGAATTACCATGGAAATTGATGGCCAGACCATCAACGCCACACTGGGCTCAGGCAGTGCCGCAAAGGATTTTTACGCCCTGCTGCCATTGACCTTAACGCTGACGGATTACGCCGCAACGGAAAAAGTCAGTGATTTACCGGACAGCCTGTCGATACAGGGTGAACCGTCAGGCACCAGTGCAAAAGCCGGTGACCTTACCTACTACGCCCCCTGGGGTAACCTGGCTATTTTTTATAAAGATTTTCACCACGCATCCGGCCTGGTGAAACTCGGCACCATGGAATCTGGTGTCGATCTGCTTAAGAAAAAAAAGGGCGCATTTGACGTCACCTTCAGACCTTATGAGTAGCTTCTGCCACAACACGGAACACCCATCACTCAGAAACGAATGAGGAGATAGCATTATGTCTGCACCCATCCGCGTTGGATTTATCGGTCTTAACCCTGACAGTCATTGGGCTGCGACCGCCCATATTCCGGCATTGAATACCCTGTCCGATCAATTTCAGGTTGTTGCGGTTGCCAACAGCTCGCTCGCCAGCAGCCAGAAGACCGCCGATGCCATGAATCTGCCCTACGCCTTTGCCAGTGCTGAAGAGCTGGTACAGTCGCCGGAAGTAGACATGGTAGTGGTCACAGTCAAAGTACCTCATCACCTGGAACTGGCATCCGCGGCTATTCATGCAGGCAAACATATTTACTGTGAGTGGCCACTGGGCAATGGTCTGCAAGAAGCACAGCAGCTGGCCCAACTGGCCGCAGAGAAAGGCGTTGTGGCTGTGTGCGGAACCCAGGCCCGGGCAGCACTCGAAGTAAAACATCTCGCGCAGTTAATTAAAGATGGCTATATCGGCGACGTTCTGTCCACCAGTATTATCGGCTCTGGCGGTAACTGGTCCGGTGAAACCACGGATGAATACTATTATCTGTTTGAGAAAAAAAATGGCGCCAATATGCAGACCATTCCGATGGCTCATACCTTAGCCGCGGTGAAAGATGTTTTGGGTGACTTTGGTGATCTTCAGGCCAGTTTCATAAGTCATTTTGATCAGGTTAAGATCACAGACACAGGGGAAACCAAAGAAAAATCTGTCCCCGATCAGATACTTGTGCAGGGCAAGCTGAGCAGTGGTGCTGCCATCAGCGTACATTACCGCGGTGGCGTCAGCCGTGGAACCAATCTGCTGTGGGAAATTAATGGTACCCGTGGTGATATCCAGGTAACCGGTGACCTGGGGCATGCCCAAATGATCCAGCTGACGGTGCGGGGAGCGCACGATGATGACGAAGCATTAACCACACTGATGCCGGAAGAATCCGCTTATCAGGGTCTGCCGGAATTTCCCGGAGCGCGCAATGTCTGTGGCGTTTATGCTGCTATGTATAAAGACATTACCACGGGCAGCCGGCAGGCACCTTCTTTCGACGATGCAGTAGCACTGCACGAAGTCCTCGATAAGATTGAAAAATCAGCAGGCTATTGAGGTCATTCGCTATTGAGCTCACCTGCTATTGAACTCATCCTTTATGGCCGGCTATGCCGGCCATAAAGCGTCAGATTAAAATTCAATGTAATGGAAATAACCGGAGTCAATTATGAATAAACTAAAAGCACTGATGCTGACATCTCTGATGGCAGTATCTTCCTCTGTCGTCTTAGCCGGCGGTATGGAAATCAGTAAAAACGGCAGCCGTGAAGTGATGGACGGACCAGCGGACAAATTCACAGGCGACGCAAAAGTCGAAATGCTGTTCAGCAATAAAGAACCTTTTGCCGTCAATGGCGGGAAAGTCCGCTTTATGCCTGGCGCACGTTCCAACTGGCACACGCACCCTGCCGGTCAGGTGCTGATTGTCACCGACGGTCAGGGCTGGGTTCAGGAAGAAGGCAAACCTAAACAGGTGATGAACCCGGGTGACGTCATCTGGTGCCCGCCGGGTGTTAAACACTGGCATGGCGCTACCGATAAAACCGCCGTCACCCATTCAGCGATTCAACAGTTCAAAGAAGGTAAAAATGTTGAGTGGCTGGAGCCGGTCACGGACAAGCAATATCTGGGTAAATAATTATTTTCCCTCAATATTCTTTTCTTCAGGCTTTGCCACCGGCTTAGCCTGAAGAACAGGATTTCGCCCCGCTGTAAAAACAGGCTTCTGCCAGAAGGTGCAGAGCAGTATAAAGACCGTTCAAACAGCAATAGTTAAAACACCATCAGAAAAACAAAGAAAGCAGCGAGGCCGCAGAGTGAGGAAATTAATGTTGGTGTCAGTCATTATAATCATAGTCGTTGCCGCAGGTGGCTATCTTTACCTGCAGTCACCAAAGTTTGGCAAACTGCCTTCAGGCAAAGATCTGACGGCTATCCAGCAGTCACCTCATTATCGCAACGGTGAATTTAAAAACCTGATTGACACACCCATGTTTACTACCGACCAGTCGTTTCTGTCGGTGTTGTATCAGAATATGACGACAACGGTGGAACGTCTGCAACCGGAACAGGCAATCCCGTCAGTTAAGACTGACCTGAAAGCTATCCCCGCAAATCAGGATGTCGTTGTCTGGCTGGGGCATTCTTCTTTTTATATTCAACTGAATGGCAAACGGATTCTGCTTGATCCTGTATTCAGTGATCATGCCTCCCCGGTATCCTTTGCTGTCCCTGCGTTCAAAGGCACCAATATTTATCAGGCCAGCGATATTCCGGATCTGGATGCTTTGCTGATCAGTCACGACCATTGGGATCATCTGGATTACCCCACGGTAATGGCGCTGAAAGATAAAACCGCGCGGGTGATTACGGCGTTGGGCACGGGTGCCTATTTCCGCCATTGGGGTTTCAGTGCCGATAAGGTGCATGAAGGTGACTGGTATGATGTGTTCGAACTGGGCCAGAACACCCGGATACATCTGGTTCCGGCGCGCCATTATTCCGGCCGCCTGCTGAAACGCAATCAGACGTTGTGGACAGGTTTTGTCGTGGAAAGCCCACAGCAGCGGTTACTGTTTGGCGGTGACTCAGGCTACGGACCACATTTTGCGGAAATCGGGCAACGCTTCGGCCAGTTTGATTGGGTCACGCTGGACAGTGGCCAGTACGATAAACGCTGGGCCTATATTCATATGACACCGGAAGAGGCTCTGCAGGCTGCGGAGGATCTTAACGCCCGGCAGTTTATGCCCTGTCATATCGGCCGTTTCGCCCTGGCCAGACACGCCTGGGATGAACCTTTTCAGCGCGTTGCCACAGCCCGGAAAAAGCAGGATATTGAACTGCTGACACCAGAAATAGGTCAGCCGGTAATGCTTTCTGCAAGCTCGTCCCAATCCTTCACCGACTGGTGGAAAAACTGATTCAGTGCCTGAGGCACATAAAAAAGCAGCGCATCAGCACCAGCGAGTCCAGAGGACTATTTACGGAAATCTCTCTGCCTGTTTACAGGATTCACAACGAAGTTGAATTTCATGGCTCTGACTAAAATTCAGCGACAGATCTGTATTGGAGAACAGTATCAAGGAAGCCATTACTTCGCCTCTGGAGCGCCGAAATGAACGATGATATTACTGGTCCGCCGGGCATGGATGCCCGGCGAGCGGACAGCGACAGGGATGTCGCACGGGCGCGTGGCCAGAAAAATCGAGAGAATGAGGGGGAACGCTCCAGAAAGCGAAAAGCTGGGGGCGGCCCTGCCGGCCAGGGGATAAGTTCCCCTGGGAGGCATTCGGCATTGCAGATTTAAAATCCGCTTATAGAAAACAGTTTTCTTTCAAACGATAGAATACCAGTGGCATCAGCGCTGCTTTCTTCCGGCTAATAAAAAGCCTGAGATACTTCAGTCTTTTTTAACCTCACCGGACAGGTATTGTTCGTCGCTCACAGGCTCCATCCACTCTACCGGACTGCCATTCAGCGATTCCTGCACTGCCACATGCTGCATGTAGCTTTTATCCGTAGCACCGTGCCAGTGGCGGCGCCCACAGTTGCAGTAAATTAAATCACCCGGGCGGATTTCTGTGCGTGGTCCGCCTTCGCACTGTGTCCAGCCAACGCCATCGGTTACCAGCAACACCTGTCCCAGTGGATGAGTATGCCAGTTAGTGCGGGCACCGGGTTCAAAATTCACCACGGCCACGCCCAGACGGGAAGGCTCTGGCGGGTTCATCATTTTGTCGATACGCACAGTGCCGGTGAACCATTCTGCCGGTCCTTTGATCGCTTCGGTCGAACCGGCGCGGATAATCTGCATATCTTCAGATGATTGGTCACTCATAACGAACTCCTCAGCAATCGTGTTAATCAGGCAGTTCAGAACCTGCCGTTGAGAAGTTTTACTCTAGCAAAGTGATATTAGGTCGTGTATACGTAAAATACTGAATTCAGTATGAAGTAATACTTAACAATGACAGAACACAGTCTGGATGATCTTAATGTCTTTGTGACCGTCGCCCGGGAAGGCAACTTTACCCGCGCAGCCGCCCTGCTGGGGGTTTCTCCTTCTGCCGTCAGCCAGACGATCCGCAATCTGGAAGAGCGCCTGAGCGTGCGCCTGCTGACCCGCACAACCCGCAGTGTGACACGCACCGAAGCGGGTGAAAATCTGTTGCGCGAGGTTGCTCCACTGCTGGATCAGCTGCAAAGCAATCTGATGGCGGTATCCGATCTCAGTCAGCGTCCCTCGGGCACGGTACGCATTAACGCCGATGAATACGCCGCCCGTGCGGTCCTGTGGCCCAGGCTGCAGCCCTTGCTGGAACGTCACCCGGATATCGTGCTGGAACTGATCACCGACTACGGTCTGACGGATATCGTATCAGAACGTTTTGACGCCGGCGTCCGCCTTGGCGGAATGATCGCCTCTGATATGGTAGCAGTGCCTATCAGTGCCCAGATGCGTATGGCCGTCGTGGCATCACCGGACTACATCGAAAAATACACGGCTCCGCTGACGCCGGAAGACCTGACCCGCCATCGTTGCATTAACCTGCGCCTGCCCACCCACGGCGGGCTGTACGCCTGGGAATTCAGCAAACAGGGGCGGGAATTTCAGGTACGGGTCGAGGGGCCTTTAATCATGAACAGTGTCATGCAGATTCTCGACAGCGCCCTGGCCGGCGCCGGTCTTGCACAACTGCCCGAAGGACTGGTACGTAACCACACCGCCGCCGGCACTCTGGTGGAAGTTCTGAGTGACTGGTCTGAACTCTTTGATGGTTATCATCTTTATTACCCTAACCGCCGCCAACAGACGGCCGCGTTCCGGGTGGTACTGGAAGCCCTGAAAACGACCGCATAAAAACCGGGCCACCAGCACCGGCGCGCGTGCTTATCCCGAATGACTGTCTGCCCGTGCCTTATGGCGCACAAGCCGTATGCCGTCACGGGCATTCAGAATCATGAGGCTGATATTCACCGCACCGGCCAATAATTCAAGCGCCTGAACCAGATAAAAACCGCTCGTGAAATATCCGTTTTCAGCCGCTGTTTTCAGAAACACCGCTGCCGGAATCAAAATAAACAGTCCATTGGCAGCAATCAGTCGCATACGTTTTTGCTTACGCCTCTGCCCTGCATTTTTTCCCGGCGACACCAGTTTATAACCACTGAAGCCGGTCAACGCCATCAGCGGAATTAACAGCCAGATACCATAAAATATACACTGTTTAACCGTCACCCATTGCTGTTGTGAAGCAAATATTTCAGACACCAGCGTGGCAGAAAAAAAACTGATAATCAGCAGCAGCGCGGCGATTCCGGCCAGGGCATGCAGGGACGTCAAATATTGTTTCATTGTACCTCTCCTACCACAGCGTACGGTATGAAAACGGCCGGTGGCAGGCGCGGCAGCTGCTGACAGAGAACTGCAGCGCCTGTTCAATCTGCGACTCATCCTGCTGACGGATACCCGTTATGATATTGCGGTAGTCACCTGCCAGATCCTGCAACTGCTGATCAAAGTCCTGCCAGTTATCCCAGACTTTATCCCGGCTCCGGCCTTCGCCTTTCGATGACAGCGGAAACAGATTACGCAGACTCAGTACCATTTGTTCCAGTCCGGCGGCTGTGATTTCTGCACTGTCGTATTCGCCGTTTTTCAGTTGTCTGGCGAGTGTTTTCGAATCCTCTTTAAGGTCGCTGAACAGCTGCTGTCGCAGCCCGGTTTCCGGCTCTTCAGCCTGTGACTGTGTGCCGAATATTAGCGGCACGATAAGCCAGATCAGCAGCCAGGTCCGGCTGCGGTGTCTCAATCCTTCCGTCATCATTCCACCCTCTCTCCAGGTTATTGACCTTTTTACAGTATATTGCAATTACAACATTTGCAAATGCAAATTTATCAAATGATAAGATACTGTGGTAAAAAGTAACTCTGAAGCCGGGTGAAACAGACATTGTCCGACCTGGCCTGTGAATGAACGGAGCTGTAGATTGTGAAAATTGTTGAAAGTGATGCACTGTTACCACGCCATACCAGCTTTGGCTGGCTGATTGCCGTACTGGCGTCGCAACTGGAAAGTGATCTGGACAGCAGGCTCAGAGAAATTGGGCTGAACATAGGTTCATGGCCGACGCTGTTCGCCCTCTGGGAAGAAGATGGTCTGACACAGACCGAGTTAACAAACCGTTGTCACACGGCACACTACACCACCACGCGTACGCTGGATGCACTGGAGAAACAGGGACTGGTGGAACGCCGGCCTCATCCCACCAGCCGCCGCTCCCATCTGGTCTGCCTGACCGCGCGCGGCAAAAAGCTGGAAACCTCAGCAACGGCCATGGCACAGGCTTGTAATGAAGATGTTCTGTCTGCGCTGTCGGCAAAAGAAAGAACCCAGCTGAATACATTAATACTCAAACTGCTGGCGGAATAAACGCCTTTTCTTTATTTATTCAGAGGTTGTTTATTCGCAGCCTCTTTATTCCACCCGGTAGCGGATGCCGCCTCAATAGACGCACGGATACTCCTGTCCTTAAACAGCAGCGCCAACACCGGCCGTAACAGATCTGCCATTTTGGCTGACAGTGTCATCTGAAATGGTACGGTGCGGAACGACTGACGTTTTTTCATCATCTTGATGGTGACTTTTACCACGTCATCGCAGGAAATCATTTTCCAGAATCCACGGCGGTTGCCGCCCCAGAGTTTACTGCCGGCAGAATCCTGCAGCGTGTTTTCCATCATTGCGGTGCGGAAAAATGTCGGATGGATGGAGCCCACTGCGACACCATAAGAACGTAACTCAAGCCGGATACTGTTACACAGTGCCCATACCGCTGCTTTGCTGGAGGTGTAATGAGCCTGCAGCGGCGAATGAAAAAACGACGCCATCGACGCCGTTGCCAGCAAATATCCTCGGCTCTGTTTAATATGGGGAATGGCGGCATGGAACGTACGCCATACACCATTTAAATTAATATCGATAACCCGCTCGAACACCTCCGGCTGCATACTTTCCATCGGTGCAAAGGCGGTGATACCCGCGTTGGCAAATACAATATCCAGCCGGCCAAAATGCTCTGCGGCTTCATTCATGGCCGTTTCAATACTCTGCATATCGCGCACATCCACCTGCCAGGCCCGTACTTCATCCTGTGCTCCCAGCGCGGACGCCTGGGTCGTCACGCGCCCGGCATCGATGTCCATCAATGCCAGTTTCGCGCCTTGTGCCAGACAGGCTTCCGCCACCCCACTGCCCAGCCCGCCGGTAGAACCGGTAATAACGATCACTTTATCTTTCAGATTTATCGCCATGCTGTTTCCTTTTATTGTTGTCGTTATTGTTGCCGTTTTTTATTAAAGCGGTACCTGCTGTTTCAGAAACGCCAGCTGACGGCTGACAACCTGTTCAAACGGCACCCCGCGGTAAATATCAAAATGACCAAGATTGAGTTCCATAATTTCCCCGCGTACAGCCTTGTGCGCATAACGGCGCGTTGTTTTCGCCGGCGCAACCGAGTCCTTTTTACAGATGCAGAACAGCACCGGAGACCGGATCGCCGCCACACGGCGGCCCGGGGAATAACGCAGAATATTCAGGCCAATACGGGCCGCCACCTGATTGCGGAACGACGAGCCTTCCGGCACCAGCGCCAGATAGCCGGGCATGGCATCCGGCGCCGTCATCAGCGCAGCCGAAAAAGGTTTACCGGCGGTGTTCAGCATCACAGGCTTTGCACCAAGCCAGCTGCCGATAATATCCACCAGACTGAGTAAGGTGACCTGCAGAGAGGTGATGGGATTGACGGCCAGCACCGACGCCAGTCCATCGGTAAAAGGACATTGACTGATCACAGCGGCGAGATTGGAATCTTCAGCGCCCAGCGTAAGCACATGCCCACCGCTGAATGAACTGCCCCAGAGAATGACACGCCCGCTGTCTGTCCATTCCAGGCTGCGGGCAAAGCCGATGGCAGCCCGCCAGTCATCCAGTTGCATACTGATATCCAGAATCTGCCGCGATATTCCCCCACTGTCGCCGAAACAGCGGTAATCAAACACCACACAGGCGTAGCCTGCGGCACAGAAGCGCTCTGCGAAGGCATCCAGCCGCATATCTTTGACCGCCCCCAGACCGTGGGCCATAACGATGACAGGACAGGGAGACTGACCCGGCGGGCGGTACAGCCAGGCGGCGCATTCGGTTTCGCCGGATACAAAATGCACATGGGTTGGGTTACTCACAGGACTCCCCGGATGTTGCTGATTGTTATTATGCTTGCTCTTAAATTTGAATATACTCAAATTTTGTATACATTCAAATTTAATTTTGCATGCTAGAATGCCGGCATGAACAGCCAAGCCCCTCTCAGACGCAATAACACCAAGTCTTCCAGCACCCGCAACAGCATCATTGCTGCGGCCGAGGCGCTGGTGATTGAGCATGGCATCAGCGCGCTGACGCTGGACGATATCGCTTCACAATGCGGTATTACGGTTCAGACCATCTACAACCGGGTTGGCGGGCGTTCGGCGATTCTGATTGCCATTGCCGAAAAAGCGCTGGAAGAAAACCGCTACTACATGAAAGAAGCCTACGACCGTGACGGCACACCGCCACAGCGCCTGCTGGCGGTTATCGAAGGTTACTTCCGCTTCGCGACTGAAAAACCCTACGCTTTCCGCTTAATGGCCAATCCGCCGGAAGACCCTAAGGCGCTGAATAAAATCACCCAGCTGGTACAGAAACATAACCGTCAGCTGGAAGAAGTGATTGAGGATGGTATTCAGGCCGGCATGATTGATGCCGGCATTGATGCTGCCAGCGCGGCAACGGCACTCTGGGCCGCTGCCAATGGCTTACTGGCTCTGAACTGGCGTGCCGACCGGGACGCCATGACCGGCAATGATCTGCAGGGCGTGCTGAATACCGGCATTCAGCTGGTGATGTCAGGTCTCTTCCTGCAGCATGGGTAATCCCTGTAAAAAACTCTGCAGACAGGGGTTATCGTTCGTTCCCTGCCAATACACGCCCTGCACTACGGGCGGTGAATAAGCCAGCGGCCGGAAGACGGCTCCTTCCAGTTGCATACGGCTCATGGATTGCGGCACCAGAGAAACCCCCAGTCCTTTGGCCACCAGATTGACAATGGTTTGCTGCAGATTGGTCTCCAGCGTGATATCCGGCTCGAACTGATCGACCGCACAACAATCATTTACCGCACCACGTAATTCCGGCGCGGCACTGTGAGGCAGAGAAATAAAAGCCTCGTTGTGCAGATCACCGGCACGGATTTCCCGTTCCCCGGCTAACGGGTGCGTGGCCGGCAACACCGCACACAGGGACTCACGGAACACCGCCTGAAAAGACAGCGCAGAAGCCACCGCAGGCGGAAAGCTGATGCCCACATCCACTTCCCCGCTCATCAACGCCTGTGGCAGGTCTTTGGGCAAGGTTTCGGTCAGCTTCACCGTCACATCCGGACACTGGCGGCGATAAGCCGCCAGCAGATCCGGCAACACACTCCAGGCAGCGTACATGGTAAACCCGATACGCAGCTGCCCCACTTCTCCCCGCGCGGCTGCCTGCGCGGAACGTACGGCAAATTCATAGTCATCCAGCAGGCGGCAGACATTGTGATAAAAGTGCTCTCCCGCGCGGGTCAGACTCACCGCCCGGGAATGACGCTCAAACAGCTGTATGCCCAGCGCTTGCTCCAGCGCGGCGATCTGCCGGCTCAGTGGCGGCTGCGTCATATGCAGTTGCCGGGCAGCCTGTCCGAAGTGCAGCGTCTCCGCCAGAACAACAAAACTGCGCAGGTGTCTGAGATTCACAGCCGATACCTTTTCTGCATTAATTGTCATTTAAATAGCATTAGACGGTATCAATAAGCAAGATTATGCTGCCCGTACCGGCTCCATTATTATCCCTGACCCATGGATATCCGCATCGACAGCTTCCGTTAAAGGCCACACTATGTTGTTTATTATTTCCACTCTGCTGCCGGTGTTTGGCCTGATTTTTCTTGGCTGGTTACTGCGCACCAGCCAGCGCCTCGGGGAACAGGCCGCCTCGGAACTGAACCGCTTCGTTGTCTGGCTGTGCCTGCCTTCTCTGCTGTTTCATGCCATGGCCACAGCCGCCATGGAGGATATCTGGAATCCGGGATTCGTTACCGCGTTCACCCTTTCAACCCTGCTGATCTATGGGCTCACGCTGCTCTGGCGGGTGAAGCAACACGGGCTGGCGGTAGCCAGTCTTGATGCTCTGAGTGCTTCGTACGCCAATACAGGTTATGTCGGCATTCCTCTGTGCCTGTTTGTACTGGGTGATGCCGGGCTTGCACCGGCGCTGGTGTCATCACTGGTCGTGGTCAGTGTGCTGTTTGCGATTGCCGTGATCGGCGTGGAAATCAGTACGCAGAAAGGAAAAAGCGTCTGGCAGGCAGCGCTCAAAGTCACGCTGGCGTTACTGAAAAATCCGTTGGTTGTGGCGCCGTTTCTCGGGGTTGGCTGGAATCTCGCGGGCTGGCCTCTGCCGCATATCGCTGCCGACTTTCTGCAGCTGATCGGTGATGCCACGGTACCGGCGGCGCTGGTATCACTGGGCGCTTTTCTTGCCCACAAACAACCGGGGGCCGGCCAGGGAGCCTGGCCACTGGTATTCATTAAACTGATTATTCATCCGTTGCTGACCTGGGTGCTTGCTTACCATGTGTTCGCGCTCGACCCTCTGTGGGCCGCGGCAGCGGTCTTGCTGGCAGCTCTGCCCACCGGCACCGGTCCTTATATGCTGGCCGAATTCTACCGTCAGGAAGCATCGGTGGTGTCGCGTACCATTCTGTTTTCGACTCTGGCATCGGTACTGACACTGGCCGCCATTCTGCTGTGGCTACCACAGGCATCATAACCACGCCCGATAACAACGCCTCATAAAAACGCCTCGCTGCCAGTCGTGACAGTGACCATCACTGCGGTGGCAGACCATTTTCCTTTGTAGCCTGCCAATGTCGGACATTGCCGGCGAAGGCAAAACGGCGCCCCGCCGGTAAAATCCTCTTTCACCTTGTTTTATAACGCTTTATTCGCCATGGCACGCTTTTCGCTCAAACGTTTGTAAATGCACAGACAGTTTTAACGGAGCGGAGCCAATCATGGGCGCCACAATAACACTTGATTATATAACCCACCGCTATCGCGCAGATGGCCCCACTACGCTGGAAAATATCGATAACCGCATTGATGCCGGTGAGCGTGTGGCACTGATCGGCCGCAGCGGCTGCGGTAAATCCACGCTATTGCATATGCTCGCCGGGTTGTTGCTGCCATCCGAAGGCTGCGTGCGCATTAACAGCCACCAGGTCACTAAGCCCAGCGCGAAGTGGAATATGATGTTTCAGAAACCATCACTGTATCCGTGGATGTCAGTGCAGGAAAACGCCGCCCTGGGCCTGCTGTTCGCCGGTATGGGCAAACAGGAAGCTGCCCGGCGTGTCGGTGAGCTGCTGGATAAAGTAGGCCTGCACGATAAAAAAGATGTGAATGTGCAGAGCCTGTCCGGTGGCCAGCAACAGCGTGTGGCACTGGCCCGTTCACTGGCAACCGATCCGGAAGTACTGCTGCTCGATGAGCCTTTTTCTGCGCTGGATGCTTTTACCCGTACCGCGTTACAGGAAGAAGTGCCTGCCCTGTGCGCCGCCCGTGACATCACTATGGTCATCGTCACCCACGATATCGATGAAGCCATCACCATGGCCGACCGCGTACTCATTATGTCGCAGAACCCTGGCCGTATTGTCAGTGAGCTCAGAGTAGACCTGCCCTTTCCGCGTCGCAGCCATGATCCTGAATTCCAGACACTGAGAAGTGAACTCATGACACGTTTCCGCGACACCGATGATGGTCTGGCAGGGCGTAAAAGCGATAAGGACGACACACAAAAAAAGCAGCCAGCGGTGCGCCGCGTCGTCTGAAGCAGTGAATTTTAAACGTTAATTAAGCGCAGAATATTAAGGGGTAACCACAATGTCCGATATTAACCATAACAGTGACCAGTTAAGTGAAGAAGAGCTGGAATACCTGCAGAATTACGAAATGAGCCGTCGCGACTTTATGCTCGACTCATTAGCGATGGGCGGCCTGGCTGCTGCCGGCCTGGGCGCGTTAGGCACCAGCGCCAGTGCATTCGCCAATCTGCAGGCGCCGGAAGATGAAGTGGTGCGCATCGGCTATCTGCCCATTACCGATGCCACGGTTTTACTGGTCGCACACGCGATGGGATATTTTGAAGACGAAGGTCTGAAAAGCGAGAAACCCACACTGATCCGTGGCTGGTCACCTCTGGTAGAAGGCTTTGCTGCGGGGAAATTTAATCTGGTGCATTTCCTTAAACCAATTCCGGTCTGGATGCGTTACAACAATGGTTTCCCGGTGAAAATTATGTCCTGGGCGCATCTCAATGGTTCCGGTGTGGTGGTGGGTAAACACACCGACGCGGAAAGCTTTGCCGACCTGGGTGGTAAACAGGTTGCAGTACCTTACTGGTATTCCATGCACAATATCGTGCTGCAGATGGCTCTCAAACACGTTGGTCTTAAACCGGTAATTAAAAGCCAGGGCGAACCGCTGGCCGCCGATGAAGTGAACCTGCAGATAATGCCACCACCGGATATGCCACCGGCTCTGGCAGCGAAAAAAATCGATGCCTTTATCGTCGCCGAACCCTTCAATGCCGCCGGTGAAATGCTGGCCAAAGGTAAAATGTTGCGTTTTACCGGTGATATGTGGCGCAACCACCCATGCTGCGTTGTGTGCATGAATGAAAATCAGGTGAATGCCAACCCTGAGTGGACTCAGAAGGTGATGAACGCCATCGTCCGCGCCCAGGACTACGCCCAGAAAAACAAAAAAGAAGTGGCTCATATGCTGTCCCGTAACGGCAAAGGGTATCTGCCGATGAAAGCGCCGGTGGTGGAACGTGCCATGACTCAGTATGACGTCACCAACTACAGTCAGCCTCCGGCCATTCAGCATCCGGAATGGGGCAGTGGCCGTATCGACTTCCAGCCATGGCCTTTCCGGTCCGCGACCAAACTGATTGTTGACCAGCTGAAAGACACACTGGTTGGCGGTGATGCCACTTTCCTGTCGGAGCTGGATTCTGACTTCGTCACCAATGATCTGGTGGACTACAGATTCGTTAAAGCGGCCATGGAAAAATACACCGGCTGGCAGGATGCTCCCGGCTTTGATGCCGACAATCCCTTTGACCGTGAAGAGGTGGTGTCGCTGTGAGTCAGACAAGTATTGCCCTGCAGCCAGGTAACACGCCATTTCCGGCACGCCTGCTTGGCTGGATAAAATCACTGCAATACCCGCTGCTGGGGATTGCAGGTCTGTTAGCCCTCTGGTGGTTCGGCGGTTGGCTGATTGCCAATGACCCGGATACCGAAGCCTTTGCCGCCTTTGCCCCTGCGCCGACGTTTGATGCCCTGGTGTATCTGGTCAGCAGCGGCAGCCTGTGGCAGACCATCGGCTCCAGCCTTTACCGTATTCTGACCGGTCTGATATGGGGGGTTGGTATTGGCGTGCCGGTCGGGGTTCTGATCGGCTACTTCAGCCGTGCCATGCAGGTTTCCAATGTGCCCTTTCAGTTTCTGCGCATGATCAGCCCGCTGGCGTGGATGCCCATTGCCGTACTGGCATTTGAAACCTGGGATGCGGCCATTATCTTTCTGATTGTGATGGCCAGCGTCTGGCCCATCATATTTTCCACCGCCCACGGGGTAAAACGTATTGATCCGAACTGGTTTAAAGTGGCGCGTAATCTCGGTGCCAGCGGACCACAGATGCTGAAGCGCATTATTATGCCGGCGATTATGATGGACGTAATGGCTGGTATCCGCCTCGCCGTTGGCGTCGCCTGGGTGGTATTGGTACCGGCAGAATACCTCGGGGTAACCAGTGGTTTAGGGTATGCCATCAACGATGCCCGTGACACACTGGAATACGACACTCTGGCGGCGGTCGTCATCGTTATTGGTGTTATTGGTTATGGTCTCGACTGGATATGCGCTCAACTGCTGCAACGCTTTAACTGGCATGTGGAGTGACCCTTAACTGTTATCCATCCCGACATTTTCCGATATCGTTTTATCGCGGCCCTGCTTTGCAGGGCTTTTTTATGCCTGTTCATAGTGCACATAGGGACAGTTAAAAAATATCAGCAGGGACAATTCATAAAAACACGAAGAAAATCCATTTAAATACAAAACAGGATCACTCAAAAACCGGGACAGTTAATAAATAACGACAGGGACAGATTGGTCAGAATAAATCAAATAACTGAAAACGCCTTATAAAAAATAAAAAAGCATTTAAATGTTATTTTTTATTCACTTTAAACAGTCCACAACCGACCTTAATCAGTGCAAAAAAACAGGCAACGGCCTTGCCCTTGTGCATATTAATGTCTCCTAATATATCTGGATGAAGGCTTTATTCCTCGGATCGTCACTATTCTTAAGCCTGACGACAATCTCTCCATCATTGTCCATCAGGGCACAGCTATTGCAGACAATGTTAACAAGGTAAAACTAAAAAAACGTATCCATGCAAGATACCTGTGCAGGAGTAAACCATGAACGCATACGATCCGGCTGATAATCTGATTCCATTAAGTGAAGCCGATAAAGGGGAAAGTGACCTGATGGTCGTCCATGAAGGGGCCAAGTTAATCGGCCAGGCCGCCACCCCGGAAATCGCCATCACCAGTCTGTTAAGACTGATGTCCCAGATGCTGGGGCTTAACCGTGGACGGGTATTACTGCCCACCGCCTCGGGGAATGATCTGCAGATACGTTATTCTTACGGCCTGACCGATGATGAACGTGAACGCGGCGCTTATGCTCTGGGCGAAGGCGTCAGCGGTAAAGTGATGAAAACCGGCCAGGTGGCCGTGATTCAGAACATTGATGAAGAGCCACTGTATCTTTACCGTGCCGTAGAACGTTCAACCCTGCCCCAGGAAATTGTCGCTTATATCGCCGTACCGGTTCTGGATGGTGAAACCCCCATCGGCGTATTAGCCATTCACCGTCTGCGTAAACGCCGGCGCGCGCTGAACAGTGATGTTGTTGTGATGCGTATTATGGCGACCTTCATTGCCCAGATGCTGAAAATCAATGCTCTGATCGAAGACCGCACAGCGAATCTGCGGGCAGAAAACCGTGAATTAAAAGACGCGCTCAGTAAACGTCGGCACAGCCATGGCATTCTTGGTGAAAGTCCGGCACTGCACCAGGCATTACAGCAGGCATTACAGGTGGCTGATACGCCGGTTACGGTATTACTCAGCGGCGAGTCAGGCACAGGTAAAGAAAAATTCTCCCATATGATGCACCTGAACAGCAGCCGTAAGAACGAAGCATTTCTGGCCATTAACTGTGCCGCCATTCCGGAACAGTTGCTGGAATCCGAATTATTTGGCCATGAACGCGGTGCCTTTACCGGCGCCACCGCCATGAAAAAAGGTAAAGTCGAACTGGCCAGCGGCGGCACCCTGTTTCTGGATGAAATCGGTGACCTGAATCTGGAACTGCAATCCAAGTTACTGCGGGTACTGGAAGGCAATGTTATTCAGCGTGTAGGCGGTGTTAAAGACGTACCGGTGGATGTACGAATTATTGCCGCGACTCACAAAAACCTGCAGCAGGCAGTCAACGAAGGTCGTTTCCGTCTTGACCTGTTTTATCGGCTGAATGTATTCCCGCTGAACCTGCCCCCCTTACGCGAACGCAACGGCGATATAGGCCTGCTGGCCCGGCACCTTTTACTGTCAGCCAATAAAGAATATGGCCGTAATGTGGTGCTGGCTCAGGGAGTTATGGAAAGACTGCAGAGCTTCAGCTGGCCCGGCAATATACGCCAACTGGAAAATGTTATTAAAAGAGCCATTCTGATCAGCCAGAATGGCCAGGTCGGCACCGCGGAAATAGAATCCATTCTGCAGCAGGAATCCCATATCAGCAGCCATGTTGAAGCCGGTCAGTCCGCATCTGCCGATATGACCCCCACCTACTCAGGTGCCGGACAGCCGCAACCCGGCTATCCGCATCCACACTCCGGCCAGCCGGTGTACCACAATCCGGCTTTCAGCCCTGCCCCTAACAGCCCCTCTTATCCCGGGGCCAGTGGTCAGGACGCCAATGGCTTTCCGGCCAGTGGATACAACACACCAAGACCTTACAGCTGGGTCCGTGAAGACGAGGCTGAAACTCTGCTGGAAGCTCTGCGTATGGCCGGTGGCAATAAAACCCGGGCCGGATTAAGTCTGGGACTGACGCCCCGGCAATTCCGCTACCGTATGCAGAAGCTGGGGCTGGAAGGCAAAGCATAATCAGCGCCGGACACCTGGTTCGACAGAAAGGCATGCAGGGTTCGTCACCCTGTTATTGATTGCCGGTGCTGCGACAAAGGATCGTCCGGCACCCGCTAAATCCGCTATAATGCAGCTCACCCTATGTGAACGCCGGACATGAACATGGTGCCCCCATGTTAATCTGTTAACTTCCGACAGACATGTCGCAACCTCATCGGCCAACCGCCTTTCTGTGTATGCCGGAATCTTTATGCCGCTTTTTTCCGACTTTGATTTAAATCCTGCACTGCTCACCCGCCTTAACCAGCTGGGACACCATGAACCCACCCCCATTCAGAGCAAAACCATTCCCCTGATTTTAAACGGGCGGGATGTCATGGCGGCGGCCCAGACAGGTACCGGAAAAACCGCCGCCTTTGCCCTGCCTTTACTGCACAGGCTGATGAGCAGCGAACAGACGGGCAGCCTTTTGCCACGGGCGTTAATTCTGGTTCCCACCCGCGAGCTGGCCGAACAGGTGCTGCAGTCACTGCAGAGTTACAGCCGTCTGTTACCACTGCGCAGTTACGCTGCCTATGGTGGCAGCAGCATCAGCCCCCAGATCACGGCACTGCATGAAGGCATCGATATTCTGGTGGCCACACCAGGACGTTTACTTGATCTTTACCGTCACGACGCCGTGACCTTCCGTGGTCTCAAATATCTGGTTGTGGACGAGGCGGACCGTATGCTGGATGCCGGTTTCGCCACGGAACTGGACGACATCCTGTGTGCGATTCCCCGACAGCGCCAGACGCTGTTGTTTTCCGCCACCTTTTCTCAGCCGGTAAAAGAAACCGCCGCCAAAGTGCTGCAGGACCCGGTCAGTGTCGAGGCGTCAGCTCCGAACAGCAGCGCCGATACACTGACGCAATGGCTGATACCCGTGGATAAAAAACGTAAAACGCAAGTACTGCAGCAGTTGCTGGGACACAAAAGCGGTCAACAGGCACTTATTTTCGTCAACACCCGCCACAGCGTCGATCAGCTGGAAGCCGGACTGCACAGCGCTGGTTTCAGTGTCGCCGGCATTCATGGTGAGAAAACTCAGGCTAACCGGACTTCAGTGATGCAGGCTTTCCGCCGTGGTGATATTCAATATCTGATTGCAACGGATGTGGCTGCCCGCGGACTGGATATTCCTTATCTGCCACAGGTTATCAATCTTGCTTTGCCACTCAATGCCGAAGACTATATTCACCGCATTGGCCGCAGCGGGCGCAATGGCCGGGACGGCGAGGCCGTTTCACTGGTCTGTGCTGATGAAGTACATCAGCTGGCAAAAATTGAACAACTGAGCGGGCAACTGCTGGAACGCAGACCAATGCCAGGTTACGAACCCACTCATAAAGTGCCACTCACCGCTGTCGGAGGCACTGTGCTCACCAAAGCAGAAAAAACACTATCAAAACCGCGTCCGGCCCGCAGTCCGTCAGCGAAAGGACCGCGCCTGTTTGATCACAGTGAGGATGGCCAACGCCGGCCTGACCGCAGACGCCGGCGAAAAAAATAACCGCCGGCAGATAAAGATACGCACTGTTTCCCGGCCGGAAAACAGTGCGTGTGTTGCAGACAATTACACCAGTGACCAGTAACGGCCGGCCACACCAATAATCACTTCGCAGATGCCCAGCACCAGGTTGGTAGCAATCACAGGCTTCATATTATTGTTGATAATTCTGGCCGCCAGTTCCGTGTTGCCAGCGTCGGCAGCCTTACACAAAAGCTTATAAGGCATAAAATAAAGCCACGCGAACGCCAGTATCATAAACAATCCGACCGCCTGCATCAGATGAATATAAGGCGGTGCTTTCGCCATGCTGCCCAGCATCCATATTTCGCTGTATCCGGTAACCAGAATGACGGCAATAAACAACCAGACCCAACGGAAAAAACGGCTGAACACTTCGCGCAGCAATGTAATTCTGTGGGCTGGCTCCAGGGTCGCTGCGGCAGATGGTCGCAGCACCATAAACACCAGAAAAATACCGCCAACCCAGAGTACTGCAGCCAGCGCATGAAAAGCAGGAATTAAAGACATCCAGAACATAAACGTACCTTTGTAGTGATCACAGGGCTTATCAGTGCATAAAAAAGGCCGCATAAAGCGGCCAACCTGCGACATTGTGCTGAATCAGCTGGCGTATGGCAGGCCTTCTTCTATTGGCAGCGATTCATCACGCGACCATTCGTTCCAGGAACTGAAGTAGAGTTTAACATCTTTAATACCCGCTGCCTTCAGTGCCACCAGAGTATTTGATGCACGGGCGCCTTTGAAGCAGTAAAGGTATACGGTTGAATCTTTAGTGACTCCCGCAGAGGCGCAGTCTGCCAGAATTTCTTCCGGCTCTTTAAATACCGGCACGGAACCAGGTTTCATCAGCCGGTACCATTCCAGCCATTTCGCTCCGGGTAAACGTCCTTTGCGCGGACAGAAGTCTTTGCCGTAAGGAGATGAGCTGGTACCCACCCATTCATCGACGTCGCGGACATCCAGCAGCACAATGCTGTCATCATCCAATGCTTTCAGTACATCGTCTTTGTCGATCATCAGATCATGGCCGGTATCTTTCAACGGGAATTCCGCTGCTACCGGTTCGGTAACATCGGTGGTTACCGGCATACCGGCCGCGTGCCAGGCCTGAAAACCACCGTGCAGAATAGACACTTTCGGATAGCCCAGATAAGAGAGCAGAAAATAACCACGGCAGGACTGGCCGAAGCCTGTGTTCATCGCATCTTCATAAATAACCGCAGTCTCTGCCCCGGAAAGCCCGGCAGCGCCAAATTCTTCGGCAAACTTACTTTTCAGTTCCTGAATACCGTCTGCTGTCGAGGTCGCCAGAAAGGTAAAAATATCATGCATATTGATAGCACCCGGCACATGCCCGGTGGCAAAAGCCTCGGGATTACGGGTATCAATAATCACAGTGGGTTCATTTTTGATCAGTTGGTCCAGGTCCTGTGGGGTTAACAGAATGGCGCTCATGTTCGTACCTCCGGTTTTGGTTTTAAATTTCCACAATTGGAAAATGTTCGTCTGATGTCCGTCCCGTCAGAGACTTTCACCATGGGTTTTACAGGGTTGAAACGTCAGGCCACCGCCAGCGATGGCATATCGGAAATCAGGGTTTTATGCATAGCAGCAGCCTGTGACGTACAGCGGCCACTCAGCGCGAAACCGGCGATCTTGCCATTAACCCGGTATTCCATGCGGCAGTTATTACCGTCCTGCTCAGCCAGATGCCAGGCCCCCTGCCCGGCAAATACCAGATCCGGCGGGCATATGGTTAATGCCAGACCGCGGGTTTTGACCCGGATCAGCGTGGGCATAAATTCAAACGGACTGCTGCCACCACACAGGGCAGCGGACAGGCAGTCCGCCTGACGGCGGATAGGTTCAAGATAAAAATAGGTACGCCCCAGGGTTTCAGCGCAATCACCCAATGCATAAATGTGAGGGTCACTGGTCTGCATGTTGTGCTGATCAACAAGAATGCCCCGGTTGACGTCCAGCCCGGCCTTTTTCGCCAGACTGATATCCGGTGCCAGACCCACTGCAGAAATGACCAGATCACATTCCACCGCCTGACCATTCAGCAAGGTGACCTGATAGCCGGTCTCTGCATGATCCACCCGGCTGACACTGGTACCTTTATGAAAACGGATACCCTGACTGTGAAAGTTATCCTGTAAATGAGCGGCCAGTGGCTGCGGTGCCAGCCGGCCAAGCAGTTGCTCCCCAAGATCCACTACGACGGGGGAATGTCCGGCACTGGCAAAGTCTTCTGCAAATTCAGCTCCGATCAGTCCGCCACCAATAATTAAAACCCGCTTCTGACCTTCATCCAGTTTTTCACGCAGCTTGCGATAGCTGGCCAGGTCATTAATTCTCATCACATCGTCCACGGCATCACCATCCAGTGATAAGCGGATCTGACGCGCTCCCATGGCAATCACCAGATCGCCATAAGCAATATTCCCTTTACCTGTCATCAGTTTTTTGCGCTGCGCCTTAATCCCTAAGACACGGGTGTTGGCCTGTAAGGTGACCCCCAGTTTATCGGCCATTGCCGCGCCGGAAACTTCCACCAGGCTGTCAGCACTGCGCCCCTGACTGATCGCCATCGACAGCGCAGGTTTCGGGTAATAACAGCCATCATCGGCAGTAATCAGGGTAACCGGGCGTTCACGGTCCTGTTCACGGATCTGCTCAACCAGTGTCCAGCCGGCATAACCACTGCCGATCACCACAATGGCGTCATCGCCGCCAACTTTGCCACGTGCACGGCGCGGACGGACCGGTGCCGCTGCCTGTTGTGCCGCCGCGTATTCACTCAGACGGATAAAATCCGTTTTATCCACGCCACATAACGGGCAGTACCAGTCATCCGGTATATCTTCAAATTCGGTGCCCGGTGCCAGACCGCTGTCCGGATCGCCTTTCGCCGGGTCATAAATCCAGCCGCAGGTTTTACATATCCAGCGGTCCGCCAGTGTATTGGCATCACTCATGTCTGTGCTCCAGTCTTTTCCCGCTCAAACGGGTGATCCTGCTCAACGTTGTGCATTCAGCAGCGCTGAAAAATCCACAACCATTGCCTCAAATAATGGATCTAATTCATTTTCTGCGAGGTCGTTTAATGCCTCGTTCTGCCAGCGGGCAAATACTTCACCAGGCAGGCGATAATTCATCTGTAACTGCCCTTCTGCATTACGGAATATATGAAAACGCAGAGGAATATCGATGCCCGCCTGAGGACACGCCGCCCATACCCGGGTGGCATAATCCGGACGGAATATTTCATAGATACGCTCGCAGCTGACCTGATGGCCAATCAGGGCTGCTTTTTGTTGGCCGTTGATACAGGCAACCAGCTTCATGTTGTTGGCATCCAGCACCTGCGCCATCACATCATCGAGCCGGGCTTCATGGTCTGCGAGCGTAATCGTCTGCATCAGCTGGCCGCCATCGCATCAAGTTCTTTACGCAGGTGTTTAATCGCCGGCGTTACGATGGCAACAAAATAGGCTTCACGCAGTTTGCGTTGTGCCGGTGCTTCCACCAGATAACCGTTGGCACCGGTATGCTGCATAGCGGAGTTTGCAGCACGGATGGATAATTCACCGCCCAGCAGGCGCGCTTCCAGTACTGTCCGTATGTAATCAATATCCGGATTAAAAGGCGTCGTACAGAGTTCAGCGATGGCTTCCCGTGCATCTTCGAGTTCTTCGCGCAATTCGTCCGGGCGGTCATCCAGGTAACAGTTAACATGAGAAAGGCGCGGCTCAACCTCTTCGCATAACTGTATACAGCCGTCGATCATTCCTGTTGCCATGCCCGTCTGCAGCAGAATAAAACCGGCTTTCATTTTTTTCAGATAAGGCATCAGCGGATCGCCGACGACGTGAGATTTCGGCACCACAACATCATTGAAATGCAGCGCATAAGTGCCGGTACCCTCCATACCGCAGAACGTCGCCAGGCGTTTCATTTCCAGCCCTTCCCAGCTGGTATTCACCATCGCCATAATGTCACGGGATTCGTCACCGGCGATGTTAAAAATTGAGCCGAACCAATGGCCCTCGTCCAGATTTGAAATCCATGGCAGCTTACCGTTAACGATATAGGCATCGTCAGTTTCTTCTGCGCTCAGATGTAATGGCTCAATACCGGCCAGATATTTCATCGGGTTGGACAGTGCCGTTCCGCCCAGCGCTTCGCCACTGACCAGCTTGGGCAGCAGGTTGTCTTTCAGATACTGGTTGTCAGACATTTCCACATACCAGCAGGCGACGTCCTGAGCCCAGACCATAAAGCCGGTGGACATACATTCCTGTGACACGATATCCATCACTTCAAGTGCTGCCACAAGGTCATGAGTACCGCTTTTATTCTCTGACGCAATATGCTGACGGAAAGCCCCTGCGGCACCCAACTTACGTAATAATTCAGCCGGGTAATAACCGTCACGGTCGATTTTTACCGTCAGAGGCTTGAGGTCATTACGCACTATCTCACGGATTTGGTCATACAGTGCCTGGCCACAGGCCGCAGTCTCAGAAGCTACAGAAGTTACAGCTGTCATAGCATTTTCCTCATGGTATTAAGCGGCGGGGCCTGCGGCTTTTATCGTTACTCAGCGGCAAACCCTTCAGAATATGGTGCTTTCATATTCTTCGTTTTTGTTTACGGCTCTGCGCCTGGCCATGCAGATTTCGCAAATCTTTCAGCAGGCGGTCAGCAGAGGCTGTCGGATAGTTATTGGCAGCAACCATGCCATTTTTAAATTTTTCTTTTAAATCAAAGTCTTATAAAAAAATATCGTAAAAATCCCGCCGTAAAGGAAAAACCGCCGGCAGTAATGTCTGACAATGTCGGACAGCTGTGCGGACAAAGTAAAGGCAGTGCATCAGCCTGAACAATTCCAGACAAAGTGACATTGGCAGCGCCATGCTCAACATTGCTTACATTGCATAGCCGAAAAACCGGCTTACTTTTTCGGTTTTTTATATTTATTTATATTTTTCAAACACTTATATAATTGGCCTGGTTTTTGTCATATCCCCGCTGTCAGGTGACAAAAACAGGAGCGCCAATAACCGGGCGAGCATCCTGCAATAAACATCGCAGAATCGGGGAATTAACAATGAAAAAGATGTTCCGGGCCACGGCCGGACTGCTGGCCACAACGTTCGCCAGCCTGCCTGCTGCTGTCAATGCGGCAGAAACACTGACAGAAGCTGTTCAGCAAGGCACCACCAGCCTGCAGATACGTCCACGCTTTGAATATGTTGATCAGGACGGCCGCAATAAAGAAGCCAATGCATTAACCACCCGCACGCAACTGGGGTTAACGAGCGGTGACTTTCATCATTTTAAAGCCACACTGGAATTCGAATCGGTTAACGCAATCGGTGACGACAATTACAACAACACCAGGAATGGTAAAACCGGTTACCCGGTTGTCGCAGATCCGGCGGATAGTGAAATTAACCAGATCAATATCAGCTACAGTGGTTTCAGTCATACAACCGTTACCTTTGGCCGCCAGTTAATTGCCTATGATAATCAGCGTTTTATTGGCACGGTTGGCTGGCGCCAGAACGAAGTAAGCATGGATGCTTTCAGTATCGACAGCCAGCCGCTTGAGAATCTGGCGCTTCATTACGCCTATGTGGATAACGTTAACCGCCTCTTCGGTAACAGCCATCCCGGCGATTGCAACACGGGGGCCGCCTGTGCCGAGTTTGATATGAGCTCACATCTGCTGAATGCTTCCTACACGGGTCTGGCATTTATGAAAGTTACCGGTTATGGATATTTTCTGGAGTTTGATGACTTAGAAGCGCGCTCTTCCCAGACTCTGGGGATTCAGTTAAGCGGAGCACCAAAAGTCAGTGACATCCCGCTGATCTATCATGTGGAATACGCCACTCAAAGTGACTACGCCGACGGCTCAGACATCATCGACGCCACATACACCAGCCTCGCGCTGGGTACTGAAGTCGGCGCTACTATGGTGAAACTCGGACAGGAAACACTGGGCGGCGACGGCCGTTACGGCTTTGGTACACCGCTGGCCACCGTGCACGCTTTTAATGGCTGGGCGGATATGTTCCTGACCACACCCGTGACCGGCCTTGTCGATACCTACCTGCAACTGGCTAGTGGTCCATGCGGAAAATAATGTAATCTAACAATAAATGAGCGTATCATCCATTTATTATGCGTACACCAAAACCTTTTCAAATTTCCAGCGATA
>MDTG01241417.1_pt1 | contig 33139 bp, 31 predicted proteins | sample 811421 | NCBI WGS metagenome assembly MDTG01 (sample SAMN05326645, study PRJNA326480) | marine metagenome | isolation source: seawater | place: Pacific Ocean: South East | collected 2011
CCATGAAAATTATTTATCATACAAATCTATTTTAGTAGTTATTAAATTGAGTATTAATTTTATTTCAGTTACAGTAATTTGTATGTCTAAATTAAAAACTAATGAGATTCAAAAAAATGTTCCCAAAGCATGGACTCCATCACTTGATTCACCAATAATAAAGGCAAAAAATGCGGAAATTTGGGATGAAGATAACAAAAGATATTTAGATTATGTTGGCGGTTATGCTGTTTTAAACACTGGTCATGTCCATCCAAAAGTAATTGAAAAAGTTAGAAAACAGCTAGATGATTTTACTCATTCGTGTTTTGCTTATGCTCCACATCAAAATGCAATCGACCTATGTACTGAATTAAATACAAGGTACCCAATAGAAGATGAAACAAAGACATTTTTAGTAAACAGTGGTGCGGAAGCTGTAGAGAATGCCGTCAAAATTGCCAGATACTATACAGGTAAGCAAAATATTATTGCTTTCAAGGGAGGATTTCATGGAAGAACATATATGGCAATGGGTTTAACTGGAAAGGAAAATCCATATAAAAAAGGTTTCGGTCCATTTCCTGATTTTATTTCTCATGCGGAATTTCCCTATAAATATAGAGGAATAACAGACGATGACGCCATTGAAAATTTTGAGGATACTGTACAGAAAATAGGTAATTCGAATATTGCAGCAGTTTTAATAGAAATACAGTTAGGTGAGGGTGGCTATATTCCGGCATCAGAATATTTCTTAAAAAATATAAAACGTATCGCTAATGAAAATGAAATACTTCTTATATTTGATGAGGTGCAAACAGGTTTTGGAAGAACAGGAGAAATGTTTGGTGCAAGCAAAGTTAATGTTAAACCTGATATAGTAACTTTAGCTAAAGGTATTGCTGGAGGGTTTCCACTAGCTGCCGTTGTTGGTAGAAGCGAGATAATGGATGCAGTGCATGATGCGGGAATAGGTAGTACTTTTGGTGCATCTCCAGTATCCTGTGCAGCTGCACTTGGAGTACTTGATGCTTTTGATGAAGAACATATTTTAGAGTCAGTAAAGAGGCACTCTAAAATAATGAACGATTCATTAAATATCCTTAAAAAGGAAAATGAACTTATAGGAGATGTCAGAGGTTATGGAACAATGATTGGTGTTGAGATTATTTCTAATAAAAAGAAGAAAACCCCATCAAAAGACATGGCAGCAAAAATTATAGCTAATGCAAAAAATTCTGGTTTACTACTCGTTAGTTGCGGACTTGAAGGAAACGTCATTAGATTCATGGGTCCACTTACTACCCCAGATGAACAGGTTGTCGAAGCGATGGGTATTTTTACAGACTCAGCGAATTCTATTTAATCAGTGTGTGTAAGCTCGTGGAGCTTTTTTAAAGTATCTGAATCTTTCGCAGCTTCCGCAGGAGCTTTCATAAGCCAAGCAGAGACCAAATCTAATGATTTTAAATCATTCTTCATGGAGAAAAACTTCATATATCTGATAGCATCAATTACAACACCAGCACTGTTTGGAGAATCCCAGACTTCAAGCTGGAGTTCTATGTTTAGGGGAACACCTCCGAATGCCTCTCCCTCAAGACGAATAAAAGCTTTTTTACGATCTTCTAACCACTCTACATAATCAGAAGGCCCAATTCTTACTGTACCTTCTTCCATTCCTTTACCTTTATTAGCTACAGAAGTGACAGATGTAGTTTTACTAGTTCTTTTTGTTTGAAGTCTGTCTTCTTCCAGCATATTGAGAAAATCCATATTTCCGCCAACATTTAGCTGATAAGATCTCTTCAAGTTGATACCTCTGTCTGAAAAAAGCTGAGCAAGAGCTCTATGAACTATTGTTGCTCCTACTTGACTTTTAATATCATCTCCGATTAACGGAACATTGTTATCAGAAAACTTTTTGTACCACTCTGGATCTCTCGCAATAAATACAGGGATGCAATTTATAAAACCAACCTTCGCTTCAATTGCACATTCAGCATAGTATTTAACTGCTTCGTCAGATCCAACTGGCAAAAGATTAACGAGAATCTCAGCTTCTGAGGATTTTAATACATCTACAACAGATTCCGAGTCTTCCACTGGATTAATTATATTCTCAACAAATTTACCAATGCCATCTAGTGTTTTACCAGGACTTACTTTCACATCAAGGTTTGGAACATCAGAAAATTTTGTTGTGTTATTTGGTGATGAAAAAATAGCCTCTGATAAATCTTTTCCAACCTTGTTTTCATTGATGTCGAAAGCTGCAACTATTTCTATATCAGAGACTCTAAAGCCTCCAATTACATCTGATATTAAGCCATTTTCTGTGTCGTTAACCTGATAATATTGAAGACCTTGAACAAGAGAGCTCGCACAATTTCCGATGCCTAATACTGCTACTTTGATTTTGCTGTTATCCATCCGATAACTTTAGCAAACACTAGTTTTATGATAATTTATAAAAATTAATTAAATAGATAATTAAACCAGCTTGCTGAATTGTAGAGCATTGCAACTATAAAATACAATATAAATGAAGCAATTCCAATTATTTGGAGCATTTTTAAAAATTTATTCATACCCCAACATTACAATTATTAAAAAATAAAATAAATACAGTTATAGTTTAAATATGATAAAAAATTTATCTCCCTCAAGAGCATCTCAATTTAAAACTTGTCCACAACAATTCAAATTTTCGAACATAGACAAAATTAAAGAACCTACAAACTTAGTTCAAGCTAAAGGAACAACAGTACACCAGGCTTTAGAAGATCTCTATAAGCTTCCAAGCGAAGATCGAACATCAGAAACTCTATACAACCTTTTTAGAAAAGCTTGGTCAAACGTTAGAGGCAATGATGAGCATGTTAATCTTTTTGATTCAATAGACGATGAGAGAGAATGGGGTCAAGAAGGTCTTAATTTGCTTCATAATTATTTAAAGCTCGAAAATCCCCAGCAACTAGAGCCTTTGGAGCAGGAAAGGTGGGTTAGAGGTTCAATTGAGGATTTAAATTTACGGGGAATACTCGATCGAATGGATGAAGACAAAGATGGAAATCTTATAATAGTTGACTATAAATCAGGAAAGTCCCCTTTAGCTAAATATAAAGAACCCAGATTCTTTGCACTGAAATTATATGCCTTACTTATCAGAGATGAACTAGGAGTGACTCCTGTTGAGTTAAAATTAATTTACCTAAAAAACTCGACAATTCATACATTAAAGGTAACTGACGAAATGCTGGATGAAGCGAGATTAGAAATACTTAATATCTGGAGCGATATTAAAAAAGCGTTTAATGAAAATAATTTTCCTGCAACCAAAAATAACCTCTGTAAAGACTGGTGTTACTACAAGCCAATTTGTCCAATATTTAATGAGGATGCACCGAATACAGATTCATTACGAATAATTGAAGAACGTATATCTGAACTTAACGAAACTATTGAAGCAATTAATATGTTTGAAAGCCCAAATGAATTACCTGAATCAAGCCCGTTAAAAAACGTAGACTTGGTGAAAATTAATGAAGAACTTGAATTGTTAAATGTTGAAAAAAATTCAGTACTAGAAAGTATTTCAGATTTATTAGGGAAATAATCCTCTTGTTAGTTTGGCAGCTGCTACACGTTTAATACCTTTAATTAATGCTCCAGTTCTTAAATCACAGTTATTTTTTTGTGATATAGTCCACACTTCTTCAAAAGCAGATGTCATTGTATCAATAAGTCTTTCGTATAGGTCTTTTTCCTTCCACAGATAGTTTTGTCTATTTTGAACCCACTCAAAATATGAGGCGGTTACACCACCAGCATTGGCAAGAATATCTGGAATTATTAATACATTATTTTCTCTTAATATTTTATCAGCACTTACAGTTGTAGGTGAGTTAGCTGCTTCAACCACTACGCTTGCTTTTATATTGTTTACATTAGAAGTTGTGATAACCCCGCCTACAGCAGCTGGTATGAGTACGTCGCACTCAACCTCTAGAATATCTTCAGATAATTCATCTGCCCCTTCAAATCCAAAAACAGATTTGCTCCTAGCAATGTGTTTAAATAATTCAGGGATATTTATGCCTTTAGGATTGTAAATACCACCTCCAAGATCATTGACAGCTATAACTTTTGCCCCCCTTTCATAAGAGTCAAGCGCAGCATAACGTCCAACATTTCCAAAGCCCTGTATAACAACTTTCGATTCATTGTATTTTTTACCAATCTTTTGCATTGCTTGTTCAGTTACGGCTACAGCTCCTCTTCCAGTTGCCTCTCTTCTTGTCACGGAACCTCCCAAAGACGCTGGTTTTCCAGTTACAATTCCTGGTTGTGGTGAGCCTACAAAATTACTATATGTATCCATGATCCATGCCATTGTTTGTTCATCTGTTCCAAGATCTGGTGCTGGAATATCTTTATCAACACCTATAACAGGTAGTAGTTCAGCTGTATATCTTCTTGTTACTCTTTGTTTTTCTGCTCTTGTAAGCTTTGAAGGATCTATTGCCACTCCGCCTTTAGCTCCACCATAAGGCAATCCAACAATTGCTGACTTCCAGGACATCAATATCGATAGTGCTGTTACCTCGCCTAAATTAACATCAGGAGCAAATCTTATTCCACCTTTTGTCGGACCCATTGAGAGCACATGCTGAACTCTATATCCTACTACAGTCTCAACTTCCTCATAATCATCTCTTCTAAATGGAAATGTAACTACAAGTGCTCGTTGTGGATGTTTTAGTCTCTCTCTAATGTTTGAATCAAGATTTATTAATTCTGCAACTTCTTCATATTGCCGGATAACCTCTGTGTACATATGAGATTCGAATAACTGAGGATTTGTCATTACCAGTTATTGTATTCAATAATTATAGAAACGTCATCTCAAATGATTTTTTTGTCACACCTAATTTCTATATTTAAAAATATGAAAAATAAAAAAATTGAAGAAATTCTAAATATGATTGGCATAGAGACAATATTATTGTGTGAAAATCATACAGATAAATGTAGTTGTCATAATGTGGTCAAAGAGGCTGCATAATTTAGGAGTTAAAAATGGTAAATAATATTGATGAAATTCTTGAACTTACAAAAGAAATATCATCACAAGATTCAGAAGAAATCGATCTCACCGTTACACAGTATGGTGAAGAATTAACATCGACAGAGAATCTAGAATTCTTGTGGGTAGCAAGAAACACAACTAATTTAGTAAAAACAAAAAGTAACGACATCAAATCTTTTAGTGACAACAAAATGGCTAAAAACATAGAAGACAGTGGTGCTATTAGATTAGGTGATGAAGTTTTTATTTTTAACAAATCTTACAGTTGGAAAGTTCAGGATCTCCGAAATTTTGTAAAATGGCTCATTGAAAAATCAGATTCTGAGGATGAATTAATAGAGTCATTATTAGCTGTGATGGGTCAGAATTTTGTACCAAAATTAAAAGGACTTGATGCTATTTCCTCATCAAAAAATTTAAATACAGAAATGATACGAGATACTTTTTTGTATAAGGAGTGGAAAGAGAAACCGGAATTAAAATCAATAAATACAAACAGCTCATCTGCACCTCTCTGGGCTAAAGAATTAAAGCATAAAGAAAGAAGGAAATAATGAATCAGCTGTATGAATTATCACGACAGTTCCCTGATGAATGGGTTAAGAAAGCACCAAAAGGTAAATTTGGAAATTATATTCCACATTCAGTAATTACTCAACGATTACTTGAAGTCTGCGGACCATTCAATTGGGAGGTTGTTGAATTAATAAGAGAAGAAAAGAGTGGAAAAGTTGTAGGTTGTTTTGGAAGACTTACTGTTGAAGTAAATGGAAAAGAGGTAACCGTTACAGCTATAGGAGATGTAGAAAGTGAACAGGGTAATGATGGAACCAATGCTAAACATGCTGAATCAGATGCATTTAAACGGTGTGCAATGAAAATTGGGCTTGGACTACACCTTTGGGCTGGAGAGGAATACTACTTGGACAAAAAATTGTCAGGTAAAACCAATCCATCAAAAATAAAACTACAATCAGCTTAATTTATTAATTTACCGTTTGTGCACTCCAAAGTGATAGTCATAGGACCATCATTTTCAATTGCAACAATCATATTTTCACCAAAAATGCCTTCTTTAACGTTTGAATATTGTGATAATTCTTGAACTGCATACTTTATAATTTTATCTGCAATATTTGGATCTTCTGCGTCAATGAAAGAAGGTCTATTACCTTTTAATATATTTGCAACTAAAGTGAACTGGCTTACAAGTAAGATTTCACCATTAATATCTTTTATTGATTGATTTATTTTATTAGATTCATCGGCAAAAACTCTTAGGTTACCAATTTTACGAGTTAGTATTTTTGCATCCTCAAGAGTATCTCCCTTTTGAACACCCCAAAGCAAAACAAAGCCTTCTTTTATTTCAGAGACTAACTCTCCCCTAACAGATACTTTTCCACTTTTGACTCTTTGTAGTACAACTTTCATATAAATATATTATGGTAGATATATGACTTTAGATAATAAAACTATTCAAATGGCTAGTGGACCTAATTATGCAGCATTTACTACTTTATTTGATAGTGGCTCACCACAAACACATGTTATGTGGGTTGATACAGATGGAGAGCATATTCTAATTAATACTGAGATTCATAGAGTTAAATATAAAAATATTAAAAACGACAGCCGCGTTACTGTGATGATTTGGAAAAACGATGATGCTTTTAAATTTGTAGAAATAAGAGGACGTGTAGTTGGAGAGATCACTGGTGAAGAAGCAGAAAAAAATATAAACGATTTATCCCAAAAGTATTGGGATAAACCCTACCCTTTTACAATCCAGTCAGAACGAATTGTTTTAAAAATAAAAGCAGAACGTGAATTCTTTTTTAACTTAAAAGATGCAGATTTTGAAAATTAATTACTCTTTATAGTCGTAAAACCCTTTACCCGTTTTAACCCCTAAATCACCATCTTTTACTTTTTTTTCTAGAAATTCTTTCGGATAATCCTCAGGGTTTTTTGTTTCATTATATATTTTTAATTTTGCATAATAATGAATATCCAGCCCAGAATAATCTGAAATTTCAAATGGACCCAATGGATGATTAAGTCCCTTTTTAATTGCTAAATCGATATCTTGAAAATCAGCTATTCCTTCATCGTATAAGTTATATGCCTCGTCAACCAAAGCAGCCAACATTCGGTTAACTATAAAACCTGGTGTTTCTTTTTTTAAAGTTACTAGGGACCTCCCCATAGCTGCACCAAGCTTTTGGGTTCTTTCAACAACCTCTTTTGTTGTTGTTTCTGGAAAAGATATTTCGACCAAATCCATTCTTAGTGGTGGATAGAAGAAATGCATATTTATAAATCTTTCAATATGACTACAGTTTTTAGCAATTTCTGATGCAGGGATGAATGAGCTATTTGTAGCTAGTACCACTTCTTCAGATGTAAGCTCAGAAAGTTCCGAAAATATCTCAACCTTTTCTTCTAGTTTCTCAACAACAGCCTCTATCATAAAAGTCTTGTTATTTGAGACATCTCGTATGCTTTCAGAAATATGCAGATTTTTTTTAAAATTTTCTAAATGTTTTTCGCTATAAATATTTTTTGATACGAGATTTTTAATGTTATTTTCTGCAAACTCTAATTTTGCTGATAAATTTTCTACATCTCTATCAAATATATGCGTATTAAGACCTCCGATAGCAGCTAGAGAAGCAATTTGACTTCCCATTTGTCCCCCACCAATAACTCCAACCTGTTCAATCATTTGTGTTTATTGATTTCTCTTCTAGCAATAGATCTAAGATGTACTTCATCAGGTCCATCAGCAATTCTTAAAACCCTAGCTCCTGCTGACATCCTAGCTAAAGGTGTGTCCTGTGATACTCCCATTGCTCCATGAGCTTGAATAGCTTTGTCAATAACATAAGATGCGGCCTCTACAACAGTAACTTTGATTGACGAAATTTCAATCTTGGCCTCTTCCTTCCCATAAGTATCAATCAACCATGCAGTCTTAAGAGTTAAGAGTCTTGCTTCTTCAATTTTAATTCTTGATTTTGCAATCCATTCTTGAATTACTCCCTGTTCAGCTAATTTCTTACCAAAAGTTTCTCTTTGGAGGGATCGTTTTATCATAAGGTCTAATGCTCTTTCGGCCATCCCAATAGCTCTCATGCAATGATGAATACGCCCAGGTCCTAGTCTGGCTTGAGCAATTTTAAACCCGAGACCTTCACCTCCTATAATATTCTTTTTGGGAACTACAACATTTTCAAAAAGAAGCTCCGGGTGACCTGTGTATCCATCGTCATATCCGAATACCTGCATTGGACGAATTATTGAGATTCCATCACTATCCATCGGCACGAGTATTTGGCTCTGTCTCTGGTGGGGTGGATTTTCTGGATTGGTAACACCCATAAATATACAAATTTTTGCTCGGGGATTTATGGCATTAGATGTCCACCACTTTCTTCCATTAATAACATAGTTATCACCATCACTTTTAATAGAGCTGTTTATATTGGTAGCATCTGAGGATGCCACATCAGGTTCTGTCATAGCAAAACAGGATCTAATATCTCCTTCTAGTAACGGTGTTAGCCATTCTTCCTTTTGTTCTGGAGTTCCGAAATCATGTAAGACTTCCATATTGCCTGTATCTGGAGCAGAACAATTAAAAACCTCAGGAGCCCACCACACTTTTCCAGTAATTTCAGCTAGTGGAGCATACTCGACATTTGTTAAACCAGCTCCATATTGCTCATCCGGAAGAAAAAGGTTCCACAAACCCTCTTCTTTAGCTTTTGCTTTTAATTCATCCAGTAATTCTGGAATATGAAGAGAATTTCCTGAATCTTCTATTTCTTTGTCATAAGCTTCTTCATTTGGATATATGTAATCATCGAAAAATCTATTAAGTCTTTCTTGTAAATCTAATGATTTTTTCGAGTAATTAAAATCCACAATTTATTCTATCAATATTTTAAGAACGATGAACAAACTTTATGTAATATATTGATACATGGAATTTTTTAATACAACAGTCAGAAATTACATTTCATCAAGTGTGTCTTTAAATAAAAATTTTTCATTTGAACAATTTAAAGTTGGCAGATCGAATATAACATATAAAATCAACGATGAAAAAAATGTTTACGTATTGAGGAGACCTCCATTTGGAGAAAAGCTTGAATCTGCTCATAACATGCAAAGAGAATACAAAATATTAGAGGAATTGCATAAGAATCAGATAAAGGTGCCTGAGCCAATCCTTCTTTGCACAAATAGAAAAATCTCTGACGAAGATTTTTACATCATGGAATACATCGAGGGTGAAACAATTTCTGATAATATTATTGCTTCGAAATATCTCCCAGATGAAAAAAAATCCATCACGACTTCTTTTATAAAATCTTTAGCGGAGTTGCATGATTTTGATGTATTAAATTCTGCTTTAAGTGATTTAGGTAAACATGAAAAATATGTAGAGAGGCAGATAAACAGATGGAACAAGCAATTTAATTCTCAAAAAATTCGAGAAATTAACGATTTAACTGTTGCAACAGAAATTTTATCCGAAACTATACCTAGCCAACAAAAAATTAGTATCGTTCATGGAGATTACAGATTAGACAATGTTCGAATCCAAAATAATAAAGTTGCAGCAATCTTAGATTGGGAATTATGCACCATAGGAGACCCTTTAGCTGATCTTGGTACAATAATTGCTTCTTGGTCTAATAGTGAGGAAAAAGACACGCCATTTATTTATTCACCATCTTTGAGCGATGGTTTTTTGACTCGATCTGAAATACTTTCTTTGTACGAAGATCAAACATCTCTTAACTTAAAAGATATTGAATTTTATGTAAGGCTATCTTTCTGGAAACACGCCATGATAATGGAAGGTGTCTACGTAAGATATTCGCTCGGTTATTATGGAGAAGTAGATAAAAAAGATATTGATGCATTCGCGAAAAGTACTATAACTTTTGCTAAAAAGGCATCAACCATAAACTTACTAGAGGAGATTTTATGAAAGTTATTCCAGCTACCGAACTAGAAAATCATATTGGTGAAGAAATTGGTGTTTCTGAGTGGATTGAGGTATCTCAAGATAGAATTAATCAATTTGCCGATGCAACTAATGATCATCAATTCATACATGTTGATCCGGAACTTGCAAAGACTGCTCCTACCCCTTGGGAAACTACTATCGCACATGGATTCTTAACATTGAGCCTACTTTCCTATATGTCAGCAACATCTGGTTTTATGCCTGCTGATATGCAAACAGCGGTAAATTATGGTCTCGATAAGGTAAGATTTATGGAAGCTGTGCCAGTAGACAGCAAAATAAGGGCGCGATTTGTGCTTGCTGATGCACAATATAAAAAAAATGGGAGATGGCTAGTAAAAACCTCTGCTTCTATTGAAATTGAAGGATTTGATAAACCTGCAGCAGTCGTTGAGGCGCTGACGTTATACATAGTTAAAGAATAGTAAAAATAATTTAAGGAGAAATTCATGAGAGAAGCAGTAATTGTATCAGCAGCAAGAACACCAATTGGTAAGGCTTACAGGGGCGCTTATAACAACACTGGGGCGCCTACATTAGGATCTTATTCTATAAAAGAGGCCATCACAAGGGCTGGAATAGATTCAGCTGAAGTTGAAGATGTAGTTATGGGTTGTGCTCAACAACAAGGAACTCAAGCACTTAACATAGGAAGGTTAAGCGGTATGGCAGCTGGACTTCCTAATACGGTTCCCGGTATGACAATTGACCGTCAGTGTTCTTCAGGCTTAATGGCGATTGCGACAGGTGCAAAGCAAATTATTACCGACAATATGGATGTTGTTGTTGCAGGAGGAATTGAGTCAATATCTCTCGTGCAGACTGCAGATTTCAGACTTGATGCCGATCCATTAGTACTAGACATGCAGCAACATGCCTATATGCCAATGATTGAAACTGCAGATCATGTTGCTGAAAAATACAATGTAAGTAGAGAAGCTCAAGATGAATACTCTTTAGAAAGTCAGATGAGAACTGCAGCTGCACAACAAGCTGGTAAATTCGATGATGAGATTATTACAACTTCATCAACAAAACTTGTAAAAAATAAAGAGACTGGTGAAATAACTGAAGAAATTGTTGAACTCTCAAAAGATGAGGGCAATAGACCTGAAACAACACTAGAAGGGCTATCATCACTTCCAGCTGTGTATGGTGAAGGCAAATTTATTTCTGCAGGTAATGCTTCGCAGTTATCAGATGGTTCAGCCTCAGTAGTTCTTATGGAAGCTAAAAAAGCCGAAGAAAAAGGTTTAAACCCACTTGGATACTACAGAGGAATGACCGTTTCCGCACTAGCTCCTGAAGAAATGGGAATTGGACCTGTTTTAGCTGTTCCAAATTTATTAAATAAGTTTAATTTATCAGTTGAAGATATTGGTCTCTGGGAGCTCAATGAGGCATTTGCCGTACAGGCTTTGTATTGCAGAGATGAACTCGGGATTGATCCAAGCATTTATAATGTAAATGGCGGATCAATTTCAATAGGACACCCTTATGGTATGACTGGAGCAAGAATGACCATGCATGCACTAATTGAAGGAAAAAGAAGAAATGCAAAGTTTGTTGTCGTCACTATGTGTGTAGGAGGCGGAATGGGTGCTGCTGGATTATTTGAGGTTATCTAACTCTTAATTTTAATTTAATTTATTGTATTAAAGTTTTTAAGAATTCAATACTGACCTTTATAATGCTTTATGGGAAAAATTGTTGATAAAAAATCTTACTTGAACTCAATCTCTAATAGAAATCTAAAAATTTATCTGATGGGTGAACTTGTAGAAAACCCTCTCAATCATCCTATTATTAGGCCAAGCATAGAAGCTATGGCTGAAACATACGAACTTGCTATAAAAGAACCAAAATTGGCATCAGTGAAATCACCCTATACTGGAGAAAATATAAATAGATTTCTTCATATTGCTGAAAGCCCCGAAGACTTATTTCTTCAAAATAAAATGCAAAGAAAACTAGGTCAATTAACTGGTACGTGCTTTCAGCGATGTGTTGGAATGGATGCATTTAATGCTCTTCATTCCGTAACTTATGAGATCGATGAGAAATACAACTCCCAATACCATTCAAATTTTGTTAATTTTTTGACTGAAATGCATAAAGACAATTTAGTTGTTGGTGGTGCGATGACTGATGTAAAAGGTGATAGGTCTAAATTACCTCATGAACAAGAAGATGAAGATCTTTATCTTAGGATTGTTGACAGAAACAAAGATGGTGTCTTTGTTAAAGGAGCTAAGGCTCATCAAACTGGTTGTATCAACTCTCACTGGATGGTAGTTATGCCCACTTTAAGATTGACTGATAAAGATAGAGATTATGCAATTGTTGGAGCAATACCCGTAGATGCTGAGGGCATAACCTATATTTACGGTAGACAATCATGTGACACACGAAGTATGGAGCCAGGTGAATACGACGTTGGCAACAAATATTTTGCAGGACAAGAAGCAATGGTAATTTTTGATAATGTATTCATACCTAACAAATATATTTTTATGAATGGAGAGTTCGACTTTGCATCAATGCTTGTAGAAAGATTTACAACTTATCACAGAAGGTCCTATGTTTGTAAATCAGGTGTAGGAGATGTGCTGATTGGCGCAGCAGCTACAGTTGCCGAATACAATGGTGTTGAAGAATCATCTCATATTAAAGATAAATTAGTTGAAATGAACAAGCTAAATGAAACTATTTATGCAACTGGTATTGCATCTTCTTTACAAGGAAGTGTTACAAGATCTGGAAACTATATTAATGATGATTTACTTGCAAATGTTTGTAAACAACATGTTACAAAAGAAACATTCGAAATTGGTAGACTTGCACAGGATTTAGCCGGTGGGTTAGTCGGCTCAATGCCTTCTGGAATAGATTTTAATGAAGGGGTCATGTCGGACGATTTAAAAAAATATTTAAAAGGTAAAAATGATATTAATTCTGAAGATAGAGTTAAAATTTTACGCTTAATTGAAAATATGACTCTTGGGAGAAATGCTGTAGCGTACCTTACAGAATCATTACATGGTGCTGGATCTCCACAAGCACAACGAGTTCAAATCCGAAGAGGTATTGATATTGAGAAAAAGAAAGAACTTGCTAAAAATTTATCTGGTATAACTGAAAGGGAACAACATTGAAATCAATTGTATGCACTAAGTTGGGTAATCCAGAATTACTTGAGATTATGGATATGAAAATACCTGTACCAAATGAGAATGAAGTTTTAATCAAAGTAGAAGCTGCAGGTGTAAATTATCCTGATGCCCTACTTGTTCAAGGACGTTATCAGGTTGTAGTAGATCCACCTTTTACACCAGGTAATGAAATTTGTGGCTACGTTGAAGAAGTAGGAGAAAATGTAAACCTTGTAAAAGGTACAAAAGTAATTGGATTACCTGAAATTGGAGGTTTCTCTGAATACGTAACTTTAAATAAAGGTCTGGTATTTCCGATTTCCGATTCAATAAGTTCTCTAGCTGGTGCAAGCCTTCCTATAAACTACGGAACAACTTATTATGCACTTAAAAGGCGTGCAAAAGCGAATAAAAATGAGTCTCTTCTCGTTTTAGGTGGTTCTGGTGGTATTGGCACTGCTTCAATTCAATTAGGTAATATATTAGGACTAAATACCATTGCTGCTGTAGGTTCAGACGAGAAAGAAGAATATGTTAAAAGTCTAGGTGCAAATCATATTATTCGATATGACAGTCAAGATCTTAAAAATACAGCCAAAGAAATTACGAACGGTGATGGAGTTGACATTGTTATTGATCCTGTTGGAGGAGAAGTAAGCGAGGAGGCTCTACGTGCAACAGCGTGGAACGGAAGACATCTTGTGATTGGATTTGCTCAAGGAGAAATCCCGAAAATCCCATTGAATATTACATTGGTAAAAGGTGTATCCATCGTAGGAGTTTGGTGGGGTCGATGGACTAAAACTTCTCCGAATGAGACATCTGAAGACTTTCGAGAATTGATTGGGTTTATAGATGATGGGAAGTTAGATATTGTTCCTAAAAATGTCTATAGCTTAGAAGAAACTTCAGTAGCAATGAATAATTTCCTGAATAGAAAAAATATTGGTAAAACTGTAATAAAGTTTTAGCTATTTTTTTGAAGCTTCAAAGTAAGGATTATTACCAGATGCATGATCAGTAGCATCAATGATATTTCCTATTTCAGGAATTGCTTGTCTTAAAGATGTTTCTATGCCTTGCGTTAAGGTAACTTGTGCCATACCGCAACCTTGACAACCGCCTCCAAGTTTTAAGTATATGTCCTGCCCTTCAACACCTACGAGCTGAGCAACACCGCCATGGGAGGCTATCGCAGGGTTTATTTGTGTTTCAAGAACAGTTTTAACTTTTTCAGCTAACTCCCCTATAAGTTCCGGTAGATCTTCAGGATTTCCAAAAATTTCGGGACTTGGTGTATTCGGATTATCCATTGTCAAACCAGGTGAAGCAGGGTCATCTGAAAGTTCTAATTTTGCATTATTAAATTTATCTAAATCTTTAGAAGCTATAATTACTGCAAGCTCTCCGAAATCTATTCTGGTGTCATCCGATCTTGCTTGTTCTAGGTCAAGGAAGCTTAGATCATAAGTGTACTGATTTCCCTGAACACCATCTATTTGTAAGAATAACGCATACTCGTTGTCCCCTGGTTCTTGCTCTTTTATTTCAAGTATTTTCTTAACTGCTTCTGTGCCAATATCAAATTTAAATTTATCTGTCATATACTTAATAATAGTAAAACTGTGGATAGTGTAAATAAATGAACAAAGTATTACTGGTTATTCCAGAAAATAGTTATAAGTCAAATGATTTTGTAATTGCTGCAAAAAAACTTGAATTACCCTTTTCTATAGTAACTGACAGCGAACAAGTTTCAGCAGACTTCACTGACAACATATTCATTGTTGACTTTTCTAAAGACATTACAAAAGACCTTTTAAATAAACTAAGTGATATAACTCATGTACTACCAGTTGATCACTCATCTCTAATTTTTGCTTCAAAATTAAGAGATGCACTAAAGTCAGTTGGAAATAGCCAAATCTCAGTTGAAGCTGCAATGAATAAATATACTTCTAGAAAAGTTTTTAATAAAATTACTGGGATAAAAATTAATCATGAGTATGTGAACTCTATTGATGATATTTATAAGTTTATGTCAAACAACAGTGCTGCTGTTCTTAAGCCAACAAAAGGAACTGCAAGCAATAGAGTTATTAAGATAGAAAAAGATAATGTCCAAAATGATTATATTGAAAATTTAATCAACAATTGTTCGAAAGATGAATTAGTAATTGAGGAATTTATTCAAGGGAGCGAATATGCTTTTGAAGGAATGCTTATCAATTCCGAACTGTATAATTTTGTAGTTTTTGATAAACCATTGATATATAAAGAGCCTTTTTTTGAAGAATCAATATATTTAGCTCCAAGTAAATTAACAACTGATGAAATTTCTACCGTGCAAAAAATACTTGAAAAAGCTTCTAAAGAGCTAGGACTTGAACATGGACCAATTCATGCAGAATTCAAAATAATTGAAAATGAAATATTTATAATTGAAATTAATCCGCGAATGATTGGTGGCCTTTGCTCGAGATGTTTAAATTTTGGTTTATTTAAACAGTCTCAAGAAGAACTCATTCTGTCTTCTTTTGTTAGCAATCAATTCAAAAATATAGAATTATTAAATAAATATGTAGGTGTTTTAATGCTGCCAGTCCCAAAAAGTGGAATTTTCAAGTCTATAAATAAAGATGAAATAACAGCAATCGAAAATGTATCATCAGTTGAAATTACTGTTTCTAAAAATAGTATTATAAACATGCCTCCTGATGGTGAGAAATATTTAGGTTTTGTATTTTCACGTGGTGAAGATGATCTTAAAGTTCTTTCAGCTTTAGAAAAATCATTAGCTGTAGCATCGCCTGTAATTCTTGATTAATGTGTGATAACCTTCATTCAAGATGAGTAATATATTAATTTCACTGAATGGTGAATGTAGTATTGAGAGAAATCAATTACAAAGTGAGTATCAGCTTATATTTGGGGTTGATGGTGGTACCGAGTTTTTATACAAATTATTTTTACAACCTGATCGAATAATTGGCGATTTTGATTCAATTGATGATAATACAAAAAAACGAGCATTGCGTGATGGTGCTGAAATTTCTGCCTTTAGTTCTGATAAGGATAAAACTGATTTAGAAATAGCTCTTGGGATAGCAAAGGAAAATAATGCATCGGATATCACTATCATTGGAGGTGAGGGAAAAGAGTTGGATCATTTATTTGCAAACCTGTTAACTCTATCATCCTTTCACTCAACTGAAGAAATAAAGTGGATAACTAAATTGGAAACCATAATTTTTTCAAAAAAAAACTATTTTAAGTTAAAGAAAAACACAGTTTTTAGCATACTCCCTTTGTCTAACATTAAAAATTTATCAATTAAAGGTGCAAAATGGGAGATAAAAAATGAAGAAATACCATATGGTTCCACAAAAACTCTAAGAAATATTTCTTTAGATGATAAGATTTTTATAGATGCAACAAATGGCAAGTATTGTTTAATTGTTAAAAATTAAGATCTCGGTATATCTTTCCAAGGCTTATCTTTATCAAGTTTTTGCTCTCCTGGTAGCCCCAGCACTCTCTCTGCGATAATATTACGCATAATTTCAGAAGTTCCACCCTCAATTGAGTTGGCTCTTGATCTTAAAAATAGACTTTGTGTATCTGTAAATCCAAATGTATCATTATCAAAATTTAATTCCGGCTGTGTTAAGGCATAACCTCTAGGAAATAATAAACCATCATTACCCAAAAGTTCCATACCAAACTCATAGGAAGCCTTGTTAATTTCAGCCTCATAAAGCTTACTCGTCGAGCCCTCAGGTCCAGGTGTCCCCTTTTCCCTCATTTCAGACGCCCTAATATTGGTCAACCTTACAGCTTCTTGTTGTATCCATAGTTCTATTAATTTATCTTTTTGGACTGGATCTTCGAGTTTCTTATCATTCCATAGTTGAACCAAATGACCAGGAGCACCACTTCCTCTTTCTCTTACATTACCTCCAATAGCTACTCTTTCATTCATTAGAGTGGCTAAAGATACCCTCCAACCTTCACCAAGACCACCAAGAATATTTTCTTTTGGTATCTTTGTATCTGTAAAATATACTTCATTGAATTCAGCTTCACCAGTTATTTGTCTAAGAGGTCTAACTTCAACACCTTCTGATTCCATGTCAACAATAAAGAAAGTTAGTCCTCTATGCTTTGGAGCATCGGGATCTGTTCTTGTAACTAAAAGTCCCCATTTGGCTAAGTGTCCAAGAGTTGTCCAAACTTTTTGACCGTTAACAATATATCCATCCCCGTCATCGACAGCTCTTGTAGACAAACTTGCAAGGTCAGAACCTGATCCTGGCTCAGAGAATAATTGACACCAAATTTCTTTTGCAGTAAACATTGGTTTTAAGTATTTTTGAATTTGTTCGGGAGTACCATATTCCATTATTGTTGGTGCACCCATTCCAATCCCTAGTATGTTAGCTATACGGTTTTGCTGAGAGATTCCCTCATTTCTTAATTTTTCTGTTATCAACATTTGATATTTTGGATTGAGCCCAAGCCCTCCAGATCCCTCTGGAAACTGGACCCAAGCTAAACCGAGATCAAATTGTTTACCCCAAAACTCACTAAGATCTTGTCCATCTTGCCTGAAGTCAATTAATTCTTGTAGTCTACTGTTTACTAATTCTTCAGCTTCTAATTGTTTAGTTTCCATTTTTCCCATAAAAAATTATACATTCATATACAGTTTTAGTTAACTTCCTTGGATGGCTTTCTGAATAATCATAAGCTCATCTTCATTACTAAGAGGATAAGTGCCGTCTTTGATTGTTCTAATCTCTTCAATATTTTCTGAAATATCTTCTGCTGTAGCGCTTGTATTAACATACCCATTATGAGTAATTATTCCTATTCGAGCAAATCTTCCAGCAGCAACTCCAAATATTTCATGTGTAGGCTCACAGGATTCAGATGCCAAATAAACAACCATTGGAGTAACTAATTCAGCACTAAATAATTTACCAACATCTTCAGGTAACAGTGCTTCAGTCATTCTGGTATAAGCAGTAGGTGCAATTACATTTACTTTAATATTATATTTCGCACCCTCAATAGAAAGTACGTTAGTTAAGCCAACAATACCCATTTTGGCTGCTCCATAGTTTGATTGTCCAAAATTTCCAAAGAGACCAGACGGAGATGCAACATTTACAATTCTTCCATAATTTTTTTCTTTCATTACTTTAAATGCTGGTTGACTTACAAAAAAAGTTCCCTTTAGGTGCACGTCAAGTATCAAAGAAAGTTCATCTTCCGACATGTTGGCAAAGCTTTTATCCCTCAAAATACCTGCATTGTTGATAACTGCATCAACTGTTCCAAAATTATCTACAGCAGATTGAACGATAGATTCTCCACCTTCTTTAGTAGCAACAGAATCATAATTCGCCACTGCTTCACCACCATTTTTAATTATTTCATCTACAACATCATCAGCTGGAGAACTAGCAGAACCGGAGCCATCTACCGATCCACCTAGATCGTTTACAACTACCTTAGCCCCTCTACTTCCGAGCTCAAGTGCATATGCTTTACCTAAGCCATTACCAGCTCCTGTTACAATTACAGTTCTATTTTCAAAATTTACATTACTCATAACTTTTACTCCTCATACATTGCGTCAATTTTATCTTTATAGGTTTCATTAATAACATTTCTTTTTAGTTTAAGTGTTGGAGTAAGCTCACCACTTGTATCTGTCCACTCTTCCTCTAAAATTGTAAATTTTTTAATTTGCTGAACATTTGCAACTTTGCTATTCGCTTTATCAATTTGTTCTTGAATTGCATCTATAACATTAGGATTGTTATGAAATGTATCAATATCATAATCAATAGAGTTTTCATTCGCCCACTGTTCGCTGGTACCCTCTCTATCTAAAACAATCAATGCAGATAAGAATTTACGCCCATCTCCTACCATGCATATCTGACCAACAAGCGGGTGAGGCTTAATTAAATCTTCTAATTCAACAGGAGCAATATTTTTTCCACCTGAAGTAATTATTATTTCTTTCTTTCTTCCTATAATTTTGATATATCCATCATCTCCAATTTCAGCTAAATCTCCAGTGTGTAGCCAGCCCTCTGAGTCAAAAGCTTCCTTAGTAGCTTCTTCCTGTTTGTAGTAACCATTCGTGACGTGCCCACCCCTCATACATAGTTCACCATCATCAAGAATTTTTATCTCCGTACCTGCAAGTGGAATTCCGACTTTACCAATTGGATTAAAAACCTTTGGTATTGGGACACCTGCAGATTTCAACTTATTAGTTAAAGACTCCACAGCATTAGTTGCTATTCCTACAGTCGCAGGACCAGTATCTTCGGTCATTCCATATATTTCTGTTACATCAATATGTATAGCGTGGAACCATCGTTGAACATCTGGATTCATAGCTGCTGCCGCAGTAACAAAATATTCGGTATTCTGAATGCCCAAGCCCTCTTTAAATTTAGAAAATACAAGCTTATTGAAAACTGTATCTAGCAACTTAACTTTTAAAGGTACTTTTTCGCCTCTCTGTTCATAACTTACTCTTTCAAGTCCATTATCAATAGCTTTTAGAGCTAAATCAGCTTTATCAGATTCGTTGATTTTGTTAAGAAGTCCAGCTTGAAATTTTTCCCATACACGCGGAACTGCTAGAAATACGCTTGGTTGTATAGTTGGAAGGGCAGCTGCCATATCTTCTAAGACGGGAACTGGAAATATTTGTCCAGTTTTATAAATAGCTTGATAATGATCTCCTGCTCTTGCAGCAATATGAGCCATAGGCAAGTATGAAACTATACGCGGATGCATAGATGCTGGCACTAATTCACCAAATAAACTTTCATTGGTCCAAAGGACATTGCGATGAGTAATCATTACACCCTTAGGATTACCTGTAGTTCCAGATGTGAAAATTAAACATGCAAGTGACTCAGGTGTCACTGTTTTAATTGCTTCAACTAAAAGGGAGTTGTCATTTGCATTGATGCCTGCTCCGCGTTCTATTAATTCATGGTATGAAAAAACATAATCCCTATCACTAACTTCTTCATATCCATTGATTACTACAATCTTTTCAAGTTTTGGGCAATCTTTTCTCGCTTTATCTATTTCATTAAATAAATCTAGGTCACCTGCGACGGCTACTTTGGCTTCCATTAAGTTTGCTACATATTCGATTTGTCCTGATTTAAGTTGCTTATAAAGAGTTGAGGGAGTTGCACCAGAGTGCATAATTGCAAGATCAGCAATATTGTGTTCTTTTATATTATTTGACATAATAAAGGCAGTATCTCCTGGGGTTAATCCAATATCAATTAAACCAGAAGCTAAATTGTGAATATTTAATCTGTAGTCGCTCCAGGACATCGCATCCCATGCAGAATACTCTTCATTGACAGGTGTATTTATGGCAGGAAAATCTGGATAATCTTCTGCATTTTTATCAATGTAGTCAATTAATGTTTTCCCCTCCACTTTTGCATCAATAGATGCTGATTGATCTTTTAGAAATTCATGTAATTGATTTTTCATATTCTCCTCTATGACGATATATAAATTTTACTGGATAATTTAGAATTTAACTACTGAATTACTCTTAAATTATCCTTTAACAGAACCTGCAGTAAGGCCACCTGTAATTTGTTTTTGGAAGAATACAAACAAAGTAGCAATTGGTGCAGCGGCTAAGACAGATGAAGCTGCTATGACTCCCCAATCAGCATTAAAATCATCTACGAATACAGTATTTATACCTACAGCAACTGTCCACAAATTTTTATCTTTTAAAAATATCGCAGCAAGTATGTAGTCGGAATAAATACCTATAAATGTAATTACAAATATAACTACAAGTATGGGTCTGGAAAGAGGTGCTATGATTTTTGTAAATATTTGAAAATCATTAGCTCCATCTACTTTTGCAGCTTCATCCAAAGATGGTGAAATAGTATCCATAAAACCTTTTATAAGCCAAGAGTTGAACCCAATGGATCCGCCCAAGTACACAAGTATAAGTCCCAGATGTGTACCAAGACCCATAAAAGGCAGGATGTCACTAATTTGAAAAAATAGTAAATAAATTGCCACAAAAGCTAAAAAAGCCGGAAACATTTGGACAATTACTAAAGTAAGTAAACTTGCTCTTCTACCTTTAAATTGAAGTCTAGAGAAAGCATATGCTGCCAAGGTTCCTAAAAATACATTAAACAAGGATGCAATTATTGCAACTTTATAGGTATTAAATAGCCATGTAAAATATGGTACCAGAGGGTCACCAGAGAGTGTCTGGTAATGCTTTAATGTAAAACTGTCTGGAAGAAGTTTAGAATTAGCTAGGTTCGCAAAATCAGCAAAAGAATTAGTAACAACAAACAAAATTGGATATATAGCAAATAGTACAAAAGTAATACCTACTAAATGCCTCCACCCATACTCTTTAAACCATTTTAAAAAATTAAATGTTTCCATATATGCGCTCCAAACGTTTTGTATATCTGAAAGATATTGCTGAAATTAACAAAACTATTCCAAAAATGATAATTGTCACACTAGATGCTAAGCCAAATAGGTTTCCCCTACCTCCAGAGATGGCTAAGCGATATGAAAAAGATATCAAAATATCCGTCCATCCAACAGCTACCTCACTTCCAATAACAGGTGGACCACCTCCAGAAAGAAGAAAGATTAATGTAAAATTATTAAAATTAAACGCAAAACTTCCTATTAATAATGGTGAAATAGAGACCATTAGTAGTGGGAAGGTTATCCTCCAAAACGACTGTATGCCAGTTGCTCCATCAACCTTTGCTGCTTCGGTTAACTCTTTTGGTATAGACTGTAGTGCTCCTGTTGTTATCAAGAACATATAAGGAAAACCAAGCCAAGTATTTACTAGAAGAACTGCAGCACGAGCACTTTCTTTCGTTTTAAGCCACTTAATTGGTTCTATATCAAAAAAAGTATAGATAGGGTCTAACCACGTATTGATAACTCCATAATCTGGATTTAATAGACCTTTCCATACTAAAACAGAAACGAACGCTGGAATAGCGTAGGGCAATATATACAAAGCTCTGTATATTCTTTTAAACTTCAATTTCTCTTTATTAAGAGTAATACTAAGGAGTAATCCAACACTAAAGGCTAAAAATACCGTAAGAGTAGCAAACTGAAATGTCCACTTTGTTACCAACTCGAGAGGACCTCTGATTCTTTGGTTTGAAAAAAGTTTTTTATAGTTTTCTGATCCAACAAAAACTCTCCACCCTGGATCTACCGATTCACCGTTACACAAGAAATTATCTCCATCGCTAGAGCAAGTTGTGTTAGTTGAATTGTCATACAAAATATCATTATCAGAATCATACGAATATCTCTGTGAAGTTGACAAAAGTCTTCCAGTAGAAGATCCAAAAACAGATATCTTATAGAGTTGAGCTCTTGTTCTGGTATCTATAACTAAAGATAGTTCTTGTAATTTACTAGCTAAATTAATCTGATCTTTTCCAAGTAGCAACTTAAAACCATCGGGTGGAATAATTTCACCAAGTGAATTTTTTAATGATGGCTCATGTTTTGCAAAAGTAGCTTCCTTAATAGAATCTTGATTAACGGCTTTTCCAAATAAAAACTGGTTCTCATTTAAATCTGCACCGAAATAATATTCGTTGTTGTCGTCTTCAAATACATAAATATCAAATTCTACACCTCTTTGATCGTCCGGTGTATAAGTTCTTGCTTCAAGTAAATCAATAGCTTGTGTCTTTGTCAGAATATGGCCAGTTGACCAGTTAGTAAAAGAAACATAAGTGTTATAGGCAGCAGGAAATACTACAAAAGAAAACATAAATATTACACCAGGCGTAATCCACTTTAGAGCTACAAATTTGTCTGTTAGGTATGTGAAATTTATTAAAAACATAATAAAGATTAAAACAGAGAGTAAAAACCAAGATTCGAAAGTAATTATTAGAGGTATCAGATATACGGAACCAGCATTAAAAATGCCTAAAAAAGCATATCTTATTATCGAAGAAAGTTTCATAATTTAATAGTATCAAAAAAATTGGGGCCCATGAGAGCCCCAATCTAATTTATAGTAATTACTTATTATCCGCCTGCGATTGCTGTTCTTACTTGCTCAGCAGCTAATTTAATAGCATCTGTAGCCGTATTAACAGTTACACCAGTTTCTTCATTAGTACCATAGTTTTGGTCTCTAATAATCAACATAGCATCGCCAACAGGTCCCCAAACTGATCCCATTTCTGGAATGTTAGGCATTGGAATACCGTTAGCTGCACTAGCTGCGAACTGTGCGGCTATAGGGTCTGCAGCTTCTACAATTGCAAATAGCGATTTTGTAGCAGGTAGTCTTGGATCAGAGTTATACATAGCCTCTTGTACGTCAACAGTAGCGAAAAAGTCCAATATGAAACTTTGTGCTAATACTTTGTTGTCGCTAAATGAAGAAACCATTGCTCCTCGAACACCAACAAATGGTGTTGCGGCATTACCATCAAACTGTGGAATTAATGCAACTCCATAATCTACTGCAGATGCATCGTTTCTAGCCCACGGACCAGTCATCCAATAAGGTGCTCTTCCTTCTTGGAATGCAGACATGGATGCTCCGTAATCAGTAGATGCAACTGTTCCATCTTTTACTAATGAATCTAAGTATTCAGCAGCTGCAATAGCTTGAGCGTTATCTAGCCCAATATCTGATGGGTCAAATCCTGCATCAAATGCAAAGATATATCCCCCGGTTGAACCAAAAAATGGATGCATATGGTAAGCGTCTCCGCCACCTCCGCCACCTGGTGCTCCAACACATAATTCTGTACCTGCAGCATCACATGAAGCTTTTACATCAGCCCAATTTGTAGGGACTCCATCTACTAAAGATTTGTTGTAATACATAGCAATTGCTTCTGTTGCATATGGAAATCCATATACCTCTCCACCATAGCTAAAACCTTGTACGCCAACTTCAAATATGTCTGAAGCTACTGCACCAAGGTCAAGAGGTGCAACTACACCATTAGCAGCTAACTCTCCAACCCAGTCATGGGCGCCAAGAAATACATCTGGACCTTCTCCAGCTGGACCAGCTGTTTGAACATCAGTTCTTATTTGTCCAAAATCATAGACAACTACTTCTATATCTACACCAGCTGCTGCTTCATATGCGCCTACAAGAGGATCTAAAGCTGTTGCCACTTTTTCTTCAGCCCATACCACTAGTTTTACTGGTGGTGGTGAAGTTGTAGCAGGAGCAGCTAAGGTTTCTTGAGGTGCTTCTGTTGTTTCAGGTGAGTCAGATGCAGTATCAGAGCCACCTCCACAAGCAGTAACAACTAATGAAAGAAGTACTAAAATTACTAAATATCGTAATTTATTACTTTTCATTTTTCTCCTTTATGAATATTTTCTATAACTAGGTTAATATAACAATAAATTGAGACTGATGCTTGGAAAGTATTCAAATTAAACCTATTTTTCAGTAATTATGGTTCCAATACCTACAATATTATCAATTTGTAGATTTCCATCACTAAGATGTACCTTGCTATCACCAAATAGTACCTCTGCGCTATGTGCTGTGGTTTGAATTTTCAGGCTTTTCATATTTTTATCTCTATTTATAATGCATAAAAGTGATTCATCTCTTAACACTCTACGAAACATCACTATTTCATCATTTGAATCTATAAGCTCAAATCTGCCATATTTTAAGATCGGATTTTGATTTTTAATCTTCATAAGATTAGTTGTATAGGAAAATAGGTCAGTATTCCATGAATCCTCTGAATCCCATGGATAAGGTTCTCTATTGAATGGATCGTCGGCACCGGATAGTCCTATTTCATCTCCATAATAAATACCAGCGATTCCAGGAAATGTTGCTTGTAGAAAAACAGCTCCAAACATTCCTTCAGGGTTTTCTCCACATCTATTTAGAAATCTTTTTACGTCATGAGAACTGAGTAAATTTTGACATGATGATAGCGCTTCGAAGGAATACATAGAATATAAATTTGCAAGAGCATCACTAAATTGTCTTGGTGAAGTTCTTTGTGTGGCAAAAAAATCTGTCATTGCTTCTCGGAAAGAATAATTCATAGTGCCATCAAACCTGTCACCCTGAAGCCACTGAGATGTGTCTCCAAAAATTTCTGAAATAAGAAGAACATCATGTTTAGTGGATAGGGCAATTTCTCTAAAATCTTTCCAAAAAGAAAAGTCTAATTCTTTGGCAACATCCATCCGCCATCCATCTATATCAAAGTTTTTTATCCAATATTCAGTAACATCTAATGCCCATTGTATGGCATCTTTATTTTTTAAATTAACCTTCGGCATATCAGGGACTCCCCACCAAGCTTTGTACGAGGGTTCAATAATAGGTCCGTCATCATCTTTAATTTCGACAGGTACTTTTGTCTCTTCAAAAGTTTTCTCTAAATATTTTTTATAAACATCAGCATTTCCATCCCAACCAACTTTATAAGTGTTGGAGTACAAATGAGGTCTGTGTTGAAGTCTTACTGGATAGTCGTAAACCGTGAACCAGTCTTTATATTTAGAGTTTTCACCATTCGAAATTAAATCCTGGAACGCAAAATGTCTAGGATGCACATGATTTAAAGAGCAATCCAAGACAATTTTCATATTTTTTTTATGAGCTTCTTCGATTAATTGTTTGAATGCATTATCGCCTCCAAAAGAATCGTCAATTTTAAAGTGATCCCACGTATCATATTTATGAGTGCTACCTGATAAGAAAATAGGATTCAAATACAAAATATTAACTCCGATACTTTGAATATAATCCAACTTTTCAATAACCCCGTACAAATCCCCACCATGAAAACCCAATCTTGTTGGGGTAGATTCCCAAGGTACGACATGTTCTGGATTTAATGAACTATCACCATTTCTAAATCTGTCGGCGAATATTTGGTACATCACTCCTCCGTAAACCCAGTCAGGAATTATATGGCGATTGAAAGTCTCGGGGTTGTATACCCACTTCTCCGATGGTGATATAAAGTTAGCTACTCCACTTGTTCCAAAATAAATATTAAGGTTGTCAATGGTACTAGCAGCAAAGCTGAATTTTGCCTCTGTTGATCTAAATTCCAATTGCACTTCCCAGAACTTAAATCTATCTGTAGATGCGTAGACTTTAAATTCTAGTGGTCTTAGTAAATCATCTTCAAGTAGCAGCCAAAGTTTATCTATACCAGGCTCCGTATGTACTCTTATTGCACAAGTTCCATCATGGGATATTGAAAAATATTTTTTATTATTAAAATCAAAACGAATATCATAATGTCCCAAATGAACGTCCCCATCAAAAAAATCTATTTTTTGTGCTTCATCTTTGTCTATAAATTCTGGTGTGTGATTTTCTACCATTTTCTTTCTTTCTAAATCTTAAGCCTATATTATATACTTTATGTTGAAGGTGGTTTTGTGGATTTGAAAAAAAGTAGCGGGTTAATTATGCACCCGACCTCTCTGCCAAGTTCTTATGGAATTGGTGACCTTGGGCAAAACTCAAGACTATTTGTTGATTATTTATACGAAACAAATACCAAAATTTGGCAGGTTCTACCCTTGGGTCCAACAGATAAAATTGAGTACTCTCCATATTCCAGCTCCTCATCAATCTTAGGAAATATCAACATATTAGACATTGAGAACTTTTCTTCCATGCCTGAAAAAGTCTTTGAAAAACCTAAATTTCCAGATACTTTTGTTGATTTCAAAAATGTGTATGCATTTAAAGATGCGGTTATAAGAGATATTTCTAAAGACATTGATATAAATGAACCATGTTATCAAAATTTTCTGGAAGATAATATGATTCGAGAACATATAATATTTCTAACATTAGATAGAGTAAACAATAAGAGTTGGACTTTATGGGATGAATTCGAAAAGACGTACTCAGACGAACTATATGAATACGTAGTGGATAAACATCATCTTAATTTTAAATATAACCTTTTCTCTCAATACGAATTTTTTCAACAATGGAACTTATTAAAAGGTTACGCAAACAATCTGGGAGTCAATATTCTCGGAGACATTCCAATTTATGTAAATCATAATTCAGCTGATGTGTGGGGTAACGAATCTCTATTTGACCTCGATGATAAAGGTAATATGTCATTTGTTTCAGGAGCTGTGCCAGATGACTTTACAGTCGAAGGACAAGTCTGGAATACTACGCTTTATAACTGGAGTAAAAATCTTGATAATAATTACGAATATTGGATAAAAAAACTTAAATACAATCTTGATAAAGTTGATTATTTAAGAATTGATCATTTTGTTGGTTTTTTTCAATACTGGGCAATACCTAATAACGAACCAGCATTAAATGGAGAGTGGAGAAAGGGACCTTGGAAAAATTTTTTCGAGATAGTAAGTAAGGATGTTTCAATGTCGAAGTTACTAGCAGAAGATCTTGGAGTTGTGCTACCCGAAACTGATCAAATCCTAGAGACATATGACATACCTGGTATGAAGGTTTTACAACAGAGAATTCCATCGGATGAGAATGATAATGATGAAATACACCCCCATCAATGGAATAAAAATGTGATTGGCTATACGGGTACTCATGACAGCCCAACAATAAAGGAGTGGCTTGAAGATGCAAATAGTACACAAATCAAAAGCTTTGAAAAATATAAAAGTAAATTAAATCTAAGTTTCAATGATAATATTTGGGATTTTATTTCGTTAGTTTGGGAATCCCCTGCTCTCTTATCTGTCACAACTGTTCAAGATTTACTAAAACTGGATAAAACTGCTCGTTTTAACATTCCAGGTACTCAGACTGATAACTGGTCTTGGAGATTAAGTAGTTTAAAAGAGCTTGAATCAACGATAGAAAATCTAAAAAGTTTGAATGAATTTAATTTAAGAGTTATTTAATATTGACTTTTTATGTAGTCTATTACCAAATCTACTTCGTTATCAGATAACCTTTGGGCAGGCATAGACCCCATTCCTTTTGTGATGGTTTGCACCCAATAAGAATCTGACATCTGAGCTGCCTTCGAATCAGCTTTTAAACTAGGTCCTACACGTCCAGAAAAATCAGAACCGTGGCAAGCTGAGCATCTAGATGTGTAGATTTCTTCTCCTGATGTTAATTCAATTACTTCTGTGGAAGTACAGGATATGAAGACAGTAAATAATAAGATTATTATTTTTTTCAATTTTTATTCTTCTTCTAAACCTGATTTAAATTCTCTTGTTGATTTACCTAATGATTTAGCAAGACCGGGTAAACGTTTTGCCCCAAATAACAACAATAAAATTGTTAGTATTATTAATAATTCTGGGAGTCCTAATCTCATATGTTAATTCTACCTAAATATTCAAATTATTTTAATATATTGATTTCTTTTGAATAATTGAAATAAGAAAATATCCTATCAATGTGAAAATTGCAAAGAATATCAATTCTTCTTGAAATTCCATATTTGGTAAAAAAGGCTGACTTGTAATAGTTTCTTCAATGCCATCACTGTTTATACGTGTTTCCAATGCTTTCCTAAATGGCCAAATTTTTATTAGTGAACCTATCAAAAAACCCGACAGTAGGGACAGTAAGTTCTGTTTATAATTTTGAAATAAAAAATGAAGTATCCTACTAAATATTATTAATCCGAATACACAACCCAACCCAAAAACAAGTAGTGTTCGGATATCAAATTCCTTAATCGCAGTAATAATGTACTCATATTTTGAGAGTAAAAGGAGTATAAAAGATCCACTTATTCCTGGCAGAATCATAGCTGTTATAGCTATTGATCCAGTTAAAAAGATAAATACATCCGTATCAGGTATTTGTGTGGTATTGGATAGGGATATTAATGCTGCAATAAGAATACCGAAAAGAATCCAAATTATGTGTACGGCTTTTAATGAGTTGATGTCTTTTATTATCAGGAAAGCAGACGATATTATTAAACCAAAGAAAAAACCCCATATTTTATATTCATGATTTTCTAATAAAAAAACAATAATTTGAGCTAGTAATATTACAGAACTTGCAATACCTAAAAGCAAAATTGATAGAAAGTTACCATTCAAATTTTTCCAAAAAACTTTGAAGCCATCTTTAAATAATGTTTTTAGAAGTGATATATTTATGTTTTTCAAAGTGGAAATAAGTTCTTCATAAATTCCAGTAATTAATGCAATGGTACCACCTGAGACTCCTGGGACTATGTCTGCCGCTCCCATTGCAACACCCTTAAAATACAGTCTTAAAAAAACGTTCATTCAACTAGCTTTACTGCTTTTACTAAACAATCTAAACATCAAGGGTGAGACTGTAGCAGTGAGAACGGCTAATAATATAATTTGTTGTTCCAAATTCTTACTTAATAAATCAAGCTCAACACCAATTTCAGCCATTGCAATTATGAGACTAAATCTTGCTGACAACAGAAACCCTCCAGCAAATATTTTAGAAATTGATATTCTTGAAAATATTAGAAGTAGTGAGGGTAAGAGTTTTACAAGTACGGCAATTGCAAATAGATACAGTACATCAATATAAAATTCTGTATTTGAAAATAATGAAATATCATAATTTAAACCAATATTTATAAAAAATATAGGAATCAGGAATCCATATGAAAAACCTTTAAGACTGCTTTCTAAACTACCCCTATTTGGAAAAACGAAAGCAAAAAGTGTTCCAGCAAGAAATGCTCCTAAAATTGCTTCTATATCAAAAAGGACAGCTACTCCGACTAGTGCAAGCATTAAAGCTAGTGAACTTCTTATACCTAGTTCCTCAGGATCGTTACCATCAAACATCCTAGAAAATAATTGAGGATTCCACCAAGCTAATCTTCTTAAAATTCGCAGAAGGAAAATCACAATAGCAAAGTAGAGAATGATATTTAGATTTGATATTGAAAAGCCGTCCGATTTAATAACTGAAGCATAAACAGTGGCAGCTAGAAGAGTTAAAATATCAGCAAGTAAGGCAATAATGAATAGCATTTGCCCATAATTAGACTTTATTGTATCGTCGCTTCTCAAGACAGATATTACAATGTCTACACTTGTTGTACACAAAACTAATGCAAGAAATATTGGGTACTCTAACTCTGTAATTATTAAAAATGATACAGCAACAGTAGACAAGTAAACAACGATAGGTAAAGCTAACGTTCTAATTCCCTTTTCCCTAAAAGTTTCTAGCTCTATTTCGAAACCCGATAAAAACATAAGTAGGAGAAATCCCAAGACAGCGAGTCCTGAAATAAATTCAGATGGAGAGACTAGGTGTAATACAGGACCAACAATTATTCCAAAAGCAATTTCAAGAACAATAGATGGAACTTTTAGCCTTGATCCAACTAACGGTAGCAAAAATGCGCCAAGAGAGATTACAACTAATGAAATTGCATCAAAACTTTCCATAAGTCTCCTAGTTTGGAATGTAAAGAACTGATGAAGATGAATTTTGAGAAATATATTCTGTAGTTTTCTTCACTTGCCAACCATTAGCTTGGTGATGACCAATTACAGAAAGGTCAAATTTATCAGATAAGGATATAAAAATCTTTGCCTCGTTACCCTCCTCGGATAAGATTTCAAGTTGAACTTCATTAGACAAGGCGGCGTCTTGTATTTTCTGAATAATGGTGTTTTTAGATTCTGTATTGTCGTGGGAGATAAACTTAGGCTGATCAATGATAACACTGTAAGTTTTAGCATTTAAGGTAGATGCCAAGTCAAAAGAAATTGTCGTAGGGCTATTTTCAGAGAAATCAGAATTAGCTAAAAACCCAATTTTATTAATTGGTGTTGTTCCTCTTGAAAACATAATTGGAATAGTGTTCCTATTAGAAAAATTAATATATGAACGAATAGTAGAAATCTTTACTTCAGAATCTACAGGAATAATTAATGTTCCTATAGATAGTTCAGCTAACTTTGTTTCTATTTCTTTTAATGAATTTTTTTGGATGTTAACTGTTCTGAATTTTTGATCTTTTAATATTGCTTCAAAAGTTATTTCATCAGTCTCTTTTGAATCTGCAAATATACTCTCTTGAGAAAGGATCACCAACTCTTCCGCTTTAGTATTTCTTGTATAAAATTCAGCTTCTGTAAGGTTGCTAAGTTGATCCTCTGAGTTGATTATGATTGCTGTATTTTTTCCAAATTCAAGTGGAAATCGGGATTCTGAACCAGAAAAAAGTTTAATAACGTTTCCAAATGCACCAGATTGTAAAACAACTGTAACAAGATCTCCTGTTTGAAGTTCTGTATCACCATGTGGAATTACAACATTACCTTTTCTAAAGAGAGCACCTACTATAAAATAATCAGAGCCTATTTCCTTTAATTTTTTACCCCTTACAGGACTATCAGCGTTAACTTCCAACTCAATAGCCTCAGCCCGTCCTCCCGCAAATGCCTGAGATACAACTCTTCTAGGTTCTAATATATGTTCAAATCTTCTAGCTAATAAAATATCTGGATCAACCAACTCTACATCTAATTCTTTATATTTTTTTTCATTATCTTCCTCATTAAGAACAGATGAAAGTCTTGATATTTTGTGACTTTTAGCTAGCTTCAATATTTCTAAATTTACTTCATCGCTTAGGGTTAAAGTTATTAGTGCACTTGCAGATTCTATTCCTGCTTTTTTTAGTACTAAAGTAGATGTCCCATCACCCTGATATTTCTCGATTTGCCTATTTGGATTAAAATTTCTGAGTTTGTCTTGATCCATATCTATTACAGACACACTCCAGCCAGTACTTATCCTGTTGATAAGTTCTTTAGCTTCTCCATGTGCGCCTACAATAATTACTTTCACGTGCTTTATTATGTCACAAAAAAAATTTTCATAAAGCACTACTTAAAAAATATTATCTTAAAAACCTCAATGAATATGGAGTTATTAATAATATTTTATAATTTTAATTCTTTTTTTGTCCATAAATATATGGTCTAGAGATAGGTCTGATAAAAGTGGTTTCTTCAAATTTCTGTTTAGACATTAAATAAAAAATGCATGACATCGCCATCCTGCACAACATATTCTTTGCCTTCTGAACGCAGCTTACCTGCTTCTTTCGCACCCTTTTCGCCACTATTTTTTATATACTCATCGTAGGATATTGTTTCAGCACGAATAAATCCCTTTTCAAAATCACCATGGATTCTTCCCGCTGCCTTAGGGGCAGTGTCACCAATATTTATTGTCCATGCACGCACTTCTTGAGGTCCAGCAGTAAAGTATGTTTGTAATCCAAGTAACTTATATCCAGCGCTTATTAGCTTGTCCAGACCAGATTCACTTTGACCTAACTCTAATAAAAATTCAACTTTTTCTTCTTCTTCTAATTCGGAGATTTCTGCCTCTATGTCTGCACATATAGCTACTACTTCAGCATTTTCAGTATTTGCAATATCAAGTATTGCTTCATAATGCGGATTATTATTAAACCCTTCCTCACTTACATTTGCTACATATAAAACAGGTTTTGCTGTTAATAGTTGTAGGCCTTTAAGTATTTTTTCTTCTTCTTCATTGAAAGCAAGGGAACGAACACTGTGACCCTCTTCTAGTACGGGAAGAACTTTCTCTAATAATTCACGTAGCGGTAGTCCTTCCTTTTGTCCAGATTTTGTATTCTTAAGTGCTTTTTCGTACAACTTTTCAACAGAAGTTAAGTCAGCTAAAACTAACTCTGTGTTAATAATTTCTATGTCATCAATTGGAGAAACTTTACCTGCCACATGCACTACATCATCATTCTCAAAAGCTCTTACCACATGAATAATTGC
>MDTG01237512.1_pt1 | contig 33127 bp, 28 predicted proteins | sample 811421 | NCBI WGS metagenome assembly MDTG01 (sample SAMN05326645, study PRJNA326480) | marine metagenome | isolation source: seawater | place: Pacific Ocean: South East | collected 2011
AGGCGGAGCTGCTCGAGCAGCTCCGCCGCGCGCTCCCGGAGCAAGTCGCCGCCGAGCCCGTGGCGCAAGCGCTCGCCCCGCTGATCGACGCCCGCCTGCGCGCCGCGCGCGCCGAGCTCGCGAGCGAGGTCCTCTCCAGCCTGCGCGGGGAGCTGGACCTCGCCGGGCTGCGCGAGCAGGCGGTCAGCGAGCCGACCCTCGCTGCGCTCCAGGAGCGGATCGACCTGGGGCGGCTCGAGGAGGGCGTGCGACGGCGGGCGGCCGAGCAGAGCACGCGCGAGTCCCTCGAGGCGCTGCGGGCCCGCCTCGACCTGGCCGCGCTCAGCGAGCAGGTCAGCGCGCGCGCCGCCGAGCAGGCCGCCGAGGGCGCCCGCCAGCGACTCGACCTGGCCGCCCTGGCCGCCGAGGTCCGCGAGCGGGTGCGGGCCGACCTGGTCGCTCGCCTCGGCCAGGAGGCCGCGGCTCAGCTCGACCGCGCAGCGCTGGAGGCCGAGCTGAGCCGGGGCGCCCTGGCCCAGGCGGCGGGTCAGCTCGACGCCGCCGGCCTCGCCCGGCGCGTCGAGGCCGACGCGGTCTCCGCTCTGCGCGCCCAGACCCTGCAGGCGCTGCGCGAGGCCGTCGACCCGGCGGCGCTGGCCGAGCAGGTCGGCGAGCAGGTGCGCGAGCAAGCCGCGGCCGAGCTGCGCAGCCGGCTCGAGCCCCAGGGCTTGGCCAGCGAAGTGCGGGAGCAGACGCGCCAGCGCGCGCTGGCCGAGCTGCTCGAGCGCCTCGACCTGGGCGCGCTCGCCAGCGGCGCGACCGAGCGCGCCAGCGCCGAGGCGCACGAGCTCTGCCTGGGCCGCCTCGACGTGGGCGGCCTCGCCGAGCAGGTCCGGGCGGAGGTCAGCTCCAGCGCGGCCGGAGCGCTCCGAGCCGCCGTCGAGGAGCAGCTCGACGCGGGCCAGCTGAGCGTCGAGGTCGCCGAGCGCGCCACGACGAGCGCCCAGGAGGCCGTGGGCGCAGCCCTCGACCTCGGCGCCCTCTCCGCGCGCGCCGGCGCCGGCGCCGTCGAGCGCGCGGTGAGCAGCGCCCTGGCGCGCCTGGACCAGGAGCTGGACCTCGCGGCCCTGGCCCAGCAGGTCGCCGCCGGAGCCAGCGAGCGCGCCCAGGCCGAGCTCGAGCAGCGCCTCGACCTGGAGGGCCTGCGGGCCGAGGTCGAGGGAGGCGCCACCGACCGCGCCCTCGGGGGCGTCGCGGAGCGCCTCGACCTGAGCGCGCTGGCCGTCGAGGTCACCCGTCGGGCCACCGAAGCGGGCGTGGGCGCGATCGGCGCCCAGCTCGACGTGGGGGCGCTGAGCGAGGCCAGCGCGGGCGAGGCGCGCGAGCGCGCGGTGGCCGAGGCCGTCCGCCAGATCGGCGAGGCCCTCGACCTGGGGGCGCTGGGCGCCGCGGCGGGCGCGGAGGCGAGCGGACGCGCCGCCGAGCAGGCCCTGGGGGCGATCGACCACGAGCAGCTCGCCCAGGACGTGTCCCAGGAAGGCCGCCAGCGCGCGCTGACCGAGCTCAGCCACCGGCTCGACCCTCTGGCCCTCAGCCACGTCGTGCGCGAGCAAGCCACCGCCTTGGCGACGGAGGACCTGATCGCGCGCCTCGACCGCGAGCGGCTGCTCGGCGACGCCAGCCAGGCGATCCTGACCAAGCTGCGAGAGGGCTTCGACGTCGACACCCAGCGCCAGGAGGTCCTCGGTCTGGCGCGCCAGCGGGCCCTGGCCGAGATCGAGGGGCAGCTCGACTCGGACGCCCTGCGGGTCGAGGTCAGCGAGCGCGCCGGCGAGCGGCTGACCCAGGCGGCGGTGGGGGGCTTCGACCACGAGGCCCTTCAAGCCGACCTGAGCCGCACGCTGGCCGAGCGGACCCTGGCCAAGCTCGAGGCCGAGCGAGACCTCGAGCAGCTGCTGAGCGCGCTGCTCGAGCGGACCCGCGCCGAGGTCCTGGGCGCGGTCGAGTTGGACGTGGCCCAGGTCAGCGAGCGAGCCCAGGCCCAGCTGGCCGAGCGCGCCCTGAGCGACTCCTGGCCGCAGGTGCAGGAGCGCCTGGCCCTCGACGAGCTCGTGGAGGGGGTCGCGTCCCAGGCCAGCGAGCGCGCGGCGGCGAGCCTGCTGGAGCGGGCCGAGGCCGAGGGGATCCCCGCGCGCCTGAGCGAGCTGCCAGCCCGTCTGGCCGAGGAGGCCGGGGCCAGCTTGAGCGAGCAGGTCGAGGCCCGCCTGGCGCAGCTCGACCTGGCGGCCCTCGAGGAGCGCGTCAGCGCGTCGGTCCTGGCGCAGGTCCAGGGCGCGGGAGCTGGCGGCGGCGTCAGCGAAGAGGCGCTGGAGCAGGCCGTGCAGCGCGCGAGCGAGGCAGCGCGCGCGGGTGTGGAGGAGCAGCTCGGCGCGCTGCGGACCGAGCTCATGGCCAAGATCGCGGAGGCCACGATCCAGAACCGGCCGCCCGACCTGAGCGAGCTCAAGGCCGAGGTCCTGGCCGCGGTGCAGTCGGCTGGGGGCGGGCGAGACGGCGCCAAGGTCCCCGTGATCGACGCCAAGACCTTCGCCGCCCTGGCGCGGGAGGTGAAGGGCCTCAAGTCCGCGGTCGAGGGCTTGCTCGACGAGCGCGACCCCGTTCAGCTCTTCCAGTCGGAAGAATTCAAAGCCGCCTTCGATCACAAGATCAAGGGCGTCCTCAGCTACGTGGAGGGCGACCTGGTGCCGAAGGCGATCAAGAACAAGTTGCAGGAGGACGCGTCGTGAGCGCGAAGAAGTGGACGTTGGCGCTGGTGCTCGGGCTCTCGCTCGGAGCCTGCAGCTCCGAGGAGCCCAAGGCCGACGAGGCCGCCAAGAGCGAGGCCAAGGCCGAGGAGAAGGGCCAGGAGGCGCTCCTGGGCAAGGAGATCGCGGCCGACACCGAGATCGTGATCGCCATGGACCACCTCGCGCAGCGGGGCGGGGTCGAGCTGATCCTCGAGGCGGACGTGTTCGGGACCCTGAGCGGCGAGGACGTGCAGACGCTCAACAAGACCTACACCGCCAAGCAGTGGCGAGAGGCCCTCGACGACCTGGCCAAGCGGGCCAAGCGCAAGCTGGTCGCGGAGGAGCGCGAAGGCCGCCAGGTGCTCCGGATCACCAAGTAGCGCTAGGAGCGCCGACCCAAAGCCCGCTGACAAATGCGGGCTCGTCATGGGACGGGCCCCGCTCCGTCGCTAGACTGAGGCCCATGAAGTCGCGCTTGCTTTGGTTCTTTGTCGCGCTGGCCTGTTCGACGGGCTGCGCGGTCGACCCACCCACCCCGCTCGAGCGGGACCCCGAGCACGTCGCCCTCGCCGAGGGGAGCCCGCTCGGGCTCCGCATCGCGATCGCGCCGATTCAGCTCCCTCAGCGCGACGCCGCAGGCGTCGCCGCCCTGGGGAGCGCGGCGGCCGCTTGGCCGGCCCGGGAATACGCCAGCGAGAGCGCGGTTCCCCTCGACGCGCGCGAGCTACAGCGTCGCCTGGGGCGCGTCGGGACCTGGGTCCTCGGCGGCGAGGAGTCGCTCCTCACCAGCGAGGGGGGAGCGGCCGACGAGGTCGCGCTCCTGGCCCAGGCCGAGGCCGAAGGCGCCGAGCTCCTGGTCCGCCTCGAGCTGCTCAAGAGCCGCGCCAGCTGGATCGAGCGCGACGGGCTGTGGTGGTGGGGCAACCTCTTCCTGTTCTGGGGGATCGGCGTCTACCCGATGCTCTTCGTCTCGGACGAGGTCTACGCCGTCGAGCTGATGGCGCAGCTCGAGGTGCGCGAGGTGCGCAGCGGTCGCACCCTGCTGGCCCGGACCCTGGCCGCCGGCCACGCCCGCTCGCTCAACCACCCGCAGCGCGGCTGGAGCCTGGGCGGCTTGCTCTGGCTGCACCCCTACACCCTCGACGAGGAGGACTACCGCGAGGTCGGTCGGGCCCTCTATCCGCACGCCCGCAAGGACCTCGAGCGCCAGGTGGCTCAGCTGCTCTCGACCGAGCTTCGCCAGCAGGTCGAGCCCCTGCTGCCTCAGATCCGCGCTGGCGCCCTCGGTCCGCGCCTGCGCGCCCTCGTGATCGGGGTCAACGGCCCCAGCGCCGAGTGGGACTTCGACCACCCGGGTCCCCTGGCCGGCGCCGAGCAGGACGCCGCGGACGTCGCCAAGCACCTGCGCGCCTGCGGGGTCCGCCCGCTGGTGCTCAGCGGCGCCGCCGCGACGAAGGAGGCGATCGAGGCCAACCTCCAGCGCCTGGCCGGCGGGATGCGCGCCAGCGACCGGCTGCTGGTCTACTTCGCCGGCTTCGGCCGGACCAACCGCGAGGGCCTGCCGGCCTGGATCGTGGCGGACGGCCCGCTCGTCCTGGGCCCGCTGGCGGACCGCCTCTCGGGCTACGCGCCCGCCCAGGCCCGGGTCGACTTCGTCTGCGACGCCTCCTTCGGCGCGCTCGGCGGGGGCCGGACCTTCCCGGGCGGCTCTCCGCTGGCCCGCGGCAGCCTGGGGGCGCTGGTCGAGGACCGCCCCTGGCGCCTGCTCTGCGCGGCGCGCCCCGAGCAGACCGCCGTCGAGAGCAAGGCTCCCCTCCCGCGCGGCCTGTTCAGCGAGTGGCTCCTGACCGCGGCGGCGGGCGCCGGCGACCGCGACAACGACGGCCAGCTGAGCCTGCGCGAGGCCTGGGGCTTCCTGGTCCGCTGGGTCCCCCAGGAGGCCCAGGAGGCCGGCGCGGAGCAGCGCCCCTGCATGTGGGGAGGTGAGCGCGACGCGCCCTTCTTCCCGCTCCGGCTGCCGCAGCCGCCCAACCCCGCTCCGGCCGCTCCGCTCACGCCTCAGGCCGAGGCGAGCCCCGACCCGCTGACGGGCGACGCGCCCGCCCCAACCGAGCCGCTCGCGCCCGCCGAGCCAGCCCCCGCGCCGACCCCGGACGAGTGGCGCCTCGAGCCCGAGGGCGACGAGATCCCGACCGTTCCGCCCGCTGCGTCCGAAGACGAGATCCCGAGCGCTCCCGCCCGCCCCGGGCAGTAGCGGCTCAAGCCTGAGCTTCGGCGCGACCGCTGCCGAGCAGGACGATCGTGCCCGCGCCCATCAGGGTGGCGAGGAGGCTGAACACCGCAGGCAGCCCCCAGCGATCGGCGAGCGCCCCCGTCGCCAGCGCTAGTGCGCCGTAGACCCAGCTCCGCGCCTGGCTCTCGAGCGAGAGGGTCGTGGCGCGCAGGTAGGGATCGGTCGATGCGTTCAGCTCGGCCACCAGGATCGGGCGTCGCAGGTTCTGCAGGCACGCCAGCAGCAGGAGGGCGACCAGGCCGGCGCCTCTCAGACCCAGCCACAGCCCGCCGGCCACGACGAGGAAGGACACGGCGGCGGCGCCGTGGACCGCGCGGAGGGCGGCCCTTCTCCCTCCCCAGCGGGCCTCGGTCGGGGCGCTCAGCGCGGAGCTCGCGCCGGCGGCGAGCCCCTGAGCGAGGTAATAGGCGCCGATCCCCAGCGCGCCCAGCCCGCCGACGACCTCGAGCCCCCACGCGCGGGCCCCCTCCGCCAGGTAGGGCTGGAGATAGGCCAGGGCGAGCTTGATCTGGGTCTCGAACAGGATCGAAGCCAGCAAGAGCGGGACCAGCCCCGGCAGCCAGAACAACGCGCGGAAGCGCGCGAACCAACTCGGCGCGTGTCCGTCCGGCCCTGGACCCCTCGCTGGGTCCGGGGGAGCTGCCGCCGCTCGGCTCCACTCCCCCTCCAGCTCGCGCGGGTAGCTCAGGATGAGGACCGCCCCTGCCAGGCTGAGCGCGGCCGAGAGCCAGAACAGCCCCGCGAAGCCTTGGGTCGCGTAGACCACAGCGCCCCCGAGCATGGCCGCGACTCCTGCCGAAGACTTGGAGAACACCCGCGTCAGCGCGATCACCGCGGTCGCTTGCTCGCGCTCGCCCCGTCCGTCCAGCCAGTCGAGGATGATCGCCTTGTGGGTCCCGGAGCGGAGGGCTTCGCCCAAGCCGAACACCGTCTGCGCTGCGCACACGCCGAGCAAGGGCTGAGTCCAGCGCACTGAGAGCCCGAAGAGCGCGAAGGCCACGGCGTTGCAGCAGAACATCGCGATCAGGCAGCGCCGTCGCCCGTGGCGGTCGGCGACTCCCGCCAGGGGCAGCTCGAGCACACCGGTCAGCAGGCGCTCGTAGGCCAGCAGCGCGCCCACCGCCGTGAAGCTCAGCCGCAGCCCTTCGAGCAGGTAGAGCACGAAGAAGGGCTCGAAGGGGCGCAGGTTGCGCAGGGTCGTGTAGCCGCAGAAGCGCGCGATCATGCGAGCGCGCGCGACCGCGTCGGCGCCGCTCAATGGCGACCCCGTCGCAGCCGCTCTGGCAGGCGGGCGTAGGCGTCGAGCACCGCCACCAGGCCGGCGTCCCGCGCGCCCGCCAGGGCCTCCTCGATCTGGCCCGCCGCCTGGTGCGGGTCGAGCTCGCCCGCGAGCAAGCCGGCCAGGGCGCCAATGATCGCGCGGCGCGCGAGCAGGTCCGGGGCCTCGGGGCCGGTCGGCACCACTGCCAGCGAGCGGACCTCGCTCGAGGCCGACTTGGCCAGCTCGGCCTCGCCCGCTCTCAGCCAGGCCACCGAGCGGTTGAGGGTCTGCCTGAGCACCCCCGCCTCGTCGCCCGCCTGGAGCGCGGCGCGCTGGGCGCGCTCGAAGGCGTCTGCCGCGTCGTGGGGCTCCCCCGCCAGGAGTAGGGCCTGCCCGCGCAGGGCCTCCGCCTGCGCCCGCTGAGCGGGCGAGCGCGCGAGCGCCGCGGCCCCCTCCGACTCGTCGAGGGCGGCCTCGACCTGGCGCGCGCTCAGGTAGGCCCGCGCCAGGAGGGCTCGGTCGGGAAGCGGATCTCCCGCGCCCGTGGCTGAGAGCGCGCGAGCGGCTGCGGCGTGCTGCATGGCGAGGAGCGCTCGCCCTCGCCCGAGGGCTTGGCGAGCGAGCTGAACCTGCCAGGCGTGCTCCCGGGTCGGCGAGAGCGCGAAGCCCCCGAGGGTGCGCATCTCCTCCAGGCGTCGTGCGCTCGCCCAGTCGGCCTCGGCCAGCGAGAGGGCGCGCTCGACCTGGGCGGAGGGCGCTCCGCCGGCCTGCCAGGCTGCCCCGAGTCGCAGGTAGGCAGCCCGCGCCTGCTGGCTGGCGGTCGGCCAGCCCTCGGCCGGGAGCTCGCGCCCGACCTCGCCCGCGGCCAGCGCCCCGGCGGCCGCGCCGAGGGCGGCCTCCGCCTCACGCCAGGGAACGCGTTCTGGTTGGCCCTCTTCGGCGGGCAGCGGCCGCCAAGCTTGCGCCTCGCCCGGGGGGAGCGCGGCGAGCAAGTGGGCGCGCGGCTCGAGCCCGAGGCCCTCGCGCGCGAGGAGCGCGTGGGTCAGGTCGAGGCGCTCGCGCACGATCGCCCGCAGGCAAGCGGCCCCGGCCGGGTTCAGCCAGGGCTCGATCCGTTGGCGCAAGGCGTCGACCTCGGCGGGGTCCGCGCGGGTGTCCCAGGCGAAGGGGCCGCGCGGCGGCGGCGCCTGCTCGGGAGCGGCGGCGCAGCCGGCCAGGGCCGCCGAGAGGAGGACGAGCTGAGGGAGCTTGGACATGGGGGGCCTCGAGAGCCGGCGGCCTACTTGGTCGGGTCGGGGATCGGGAGCAGGTAGTCCTCGATCAGGTTGCGATAGCCCTCGCTCCCCGGGACGTCGTCGCGGTCGTAGCGCTGGAGCGCCCGCTCACCCATGTCGTGCCAGGGATGGAGCGAGAGGGCGCGCATTCGCGCGCGGGTGCGCGCGGCGCCCTCGGCCGGGGTCGAGAGCACGTGCGGCGTCACGAGCAGGATCAGCTCGCGCCGCTCCTCGTTGCGGATCGTCGAGCCGAAGAGCCAGCCGACCAGCGGCAGCTCCTGCAGCCAGGGGATCCCCTGCTGGCTGTCCGACTTCTCCTTGCGGATCAGCCCACCCACCGCCAGCGTCAGGCCGTCCCGGGCGATCACGGTTCCGACCATGTTGGCGGTGCTGACCGTGTCAATGGGGACGGACGAGATCGTGCCGCCCGAGCTGACGACCGGCAGCTCGGCCCCGGCCATGTTGACCGTGGAGATGTCCTGGACCAGGGTCAGGCTGACGGTGCGGTCGGCGTTGATCCGGGGGATCAAGCTGAGGGTGTTGCCGATCGCGCGCAGCTCCACCTCCTGGCTCGAGGTCTGGGTCTGGATCGTCTGAGTGGTCGTGGTTTGGACGTCGATCCCGCGCACGAGGGGCCGCTCCTCGCCAATGAAGATCTGCGAGGTCTCGCCGTTAGCGCAGAGGAGGAGCGGGGTCGCCAAGGTCGAGAGCCGGCTCTCGCGCCCCAAGAGGCTGATCCGCGCTTGGACGTGCTCGTTGAGCAGCTGATAGACCAGCGACCCACCCCCGACGGCCGGGGAGCCGAGGGCGCTCAGGGCGGTCGTCGCCACGCGCGAGGCGTCGAAGGGGTCCCGGTCGTCGACCCAATCGACCTCGAGCGCGCTCTCGAAGCCATCTCCGAGGCGAACCTCGAGCACCTTTACCTCGAGCAGGACCTGACTGAGGGGCCGGTCGAGCTGGACGATCAAGCGCTCGATCTCGCGCAAGGCCTCGCGGTCAGCGGTGCGAACAACGATCAGGTTGTGGCGCTGGTTGACGCTGACCTGGATGATCGGCTTCCCCTCCACGAGGCCCTGCGCGTCGCCCTGGACCTGTCCCTGGTCCTCGAGTGACTCGGCCAGCCGCGCCAGGCGCTCAGCGGTCAGCCGCCGGGTGTCGATCGTGGCCTCGTCGGGGTCGGTCTGGCCGCGAAGACCAGCACCGAATCCACCTCCGTAGCCGCCGCCGTAGCCGCCGTAGCCCCTGGGCGAGCCGTAGCCACCGTTGACCCCGGTCCCCCCCAGGAAGTTGTTCTGGATCCCGCCGTAGCGAGTCCCGGAGGAGAGCCCGCTCCCCGCGTAGCTTCCTCCCCCTCCGCCCTGAAGGCCCAGGCTCCCACCGCCCAGGCTTCCGCCGCCAATCGGCGTGTTGACGCCCAAGCTGAGGTTGACCCGCGGCGAGAAGAGGCTGCGGATCGTGGTCGCGATGTTGAGCACGTTGGGGTTCAGCAGGCTGAACACACGGGTCACGGGCTCTCGGACGATCGTGAGGTCCTTGCTGTATTCCTCGGTCGTCATGACGCGGACCAGCTTGCCGTCGGGGCGATACCACAGGTCGTGACTCTTGCAGATCCCCTCCAGCGCTTCGCGCACGCTGACCTCGCGCAACACCGTCCCGCTGAGCTGGATCCCCGCCGCCTTCGGGGTGACCACGAAGTTGATTCCAGAGGCCTCTCCAAGCAGCCGGAGCGTGTCCTCGACCCGCGCGCCCGCGCGCAGCTCGAGCCGCGCGATCTGGACCTCGCTGGCGAGCTCGTCGGTCCGGCTCGACTCGGCCTGGCGAGGGCTGGGGTCGTTCTGGGCCCAGGTGACCTGCCCCATCAGGAGCGCGCAGGCGCCGACGAGCAGGGCGAGCGTGCTTCGCCGCTTCAACGAAGCGTCCACTTGATCCTCCCCGTCTCGACCTCGAGGTGGCCGTCCTCGATCGCGAGCACCTCGAGGTAGTCGACCGCCTCGCCCGCGCCGCCTTGGTTGAGCGCCAGTCGGTCACCGGGGCGGACCACGTGGACTCGCCCCGCTACCTGCACCAGCGCTCGGCGCTGGCCGCCGCGCGTCCGGACCAGTCCCAGCAGCGTCGCCCGAGCGCGCGCTTGACGCGCGCTGGTTTGCTGCGGAGTCGGTGGCCCACCGAGCAGGCGGCTGTGGAAGGGGTCCCGCAGCGGCTGGACGCTGCTGACCGGCGCGGGGGTCGCGGGCTGGCCAGGCCCTTGGGCGCGCGACGGAGGCCGCCGCTGAGTGGGCGGGGTCTCTTGTGCGAGGAGGGCTCCGCCCCCCCCCGCGCCGAGGCAGAGCGAGAGCGCGAGGCAGAGGCGAAGCGATGGCTTGGGAGGGGACACGAGTGACTCTCAGCGCGCGAGCGAGAACAGGGCCTGGAAGAAGCTGATGTAGACGAAGCCGACCATGCCGCCGACCAGCACGATCACGACCGGCTCGACCAAGCCAGAGAGGACCCGCAGCAGACGCTGGAGCCGCTCCTCATAGAAGCGGCCCGCCTCTTCGAGGACGTCGTCGAGGGAGCCCGAGCGCTCGCCGATTCCGACCAGCTGCTGGATCAGCGGAGTCACCGTGGGGTGAGCGACGCTCTCGGCCAGGGAGGACCCGTGAACGACCCGCTCGGCGGCCCGCTCGAAGACGGCCCGGTAGCCTCGATTCCCGCAGCTGTCTGCGAGCACGCGCAAGGCCTCCAGCAGGGGGAGCCCGCTGCGCAGGAGCATTCCCAGCGTGTGCCCGAGGTGCGCCATGGCCGCGGTGCGGAGCAGGTGGCCCAGCCCAGGCACGCGCACCAGGAGCCGGTCCAGGACGGCGCGCCCGCGTTCGGTCCGCCACAGGAGGACCAGCGCCGCGAGCGCCGCGGCGATCCCGTAGAGGACCGTGGCCCCGTGGGCGACGAGGAAGGCCGAGAGGTCCATGAGCTGCTGGGTCGTCCAGGGGAGCGTGCGCCCGCGGCCGGCGAGGAAGGCGGCGAACTTCGGCACGACCTCGGTCGTCATGAACCAGAACACGCCGCAAGCACCCAGGAGCACCAGCGCCGGGTAGCAGAGCGCGCTCAAGAGCTGGTAGACCAGCGCGGCCCGCCGGTCGATGTAGTCGGCCGCCCGCTGGCAGGCGACCTCGAGCTCGCCGGTGGCCTCCGCGGTGCGAACCAACTGCGCCACGAGGGCAGGGAAGGCTCGCTCTCGCTCGAGCGCGCTCGAGAAGGGGGTCCCAGCCTGGACCGCGGCGCTCAGCCGTTGGGCGACCTCTCGCAGCCCGCGCCGCTGGCCGGTGCGCGCCAGGGCGTCGAGGCCCTGCAGGAGGGTCAGTCCGCTGCGGAGCATCAAGCCGAGCTGCTTGAGGAAGAGCACGCGGTCGCCGCTGGTCGAGAACCCGCAGCTCAGGTCGAGCCCTTCTCGCTCGTCCGAGCCGGACGAACCCAGCTCCTGCAGCTCGAGCGGGAAGAGGCCCTGCCCACGCAGCTGAGCGGCCGCCGCTCCGCGGTGCGGGGCCTCCACGGTGCCGCTCACCTCTCGACCCGACTCGTCCAGAGCTAGATAGGCGACGCTGGCCATCAGGCGCGGGCCCTCCAGGCCTCGGCCGGACTGGTCTCGCCAGAGAGCACCTTGGCCAGCGCGTCTTCGAGCAGGGACCCGCCGCCCTTGGCGCGAGCCAGCTCCAGCAGCCGGTCCTCGCTGGCGCGACCCTCGATCGCGCGCGCGATCTCCGAGTCGACCCAGAGCGCCTCGGTCACCGCCAAGCGTCCCTGGTAGCCGCTTCCCAGGCAGCTCGGGCAACCCTCGGGCTCCCACACCCGCGCCGCCTCCGCGTGGCCCATGCGCGCCAGCTCGCCAGGCTCCGCCTCGCGCGGCCTGCGACAGCGCTCGCACAGGCGCCGGACCAGGCGCTGAGCCAGCGCCCCTCGCAGAACCGAGGCCAACAGGAAGGGCTCGCTCCCCAGGTCGATCAGCCGCACCGGGGCAGCCGCGGCGCGGTTGGTGTGCAGGGAGGAGAGCACGAGGTGCCCGGTCAGCGCCGCCTGGACGGCGACGTCGGTCGTCTCGCGGTCGCGGATCTCGCCGACCATGAGCACGTCCGGGTCGTGACGCAGGAGCGAACGGAGGGCCCGAGCGAAGGTGACCTTGCCGGCGCGGTCGACTTGGATCTGGGTCACCCCCTCGACCATGAACTCGACGGGGTCCTCCACGGTGAGGACGCTCAGGTCGGGACGGGCCAGCTCGCGCAGGGCAGCGTAGAGGGTGGTCGTCTTGCCGCTGCCGGTCGGACCGGTCAGCAGGAAGAGGCCATGCGGCTGGGCGAGGGTCTCCCGCAGCCGCGCCAAAGCCTGCTGCGAGAAGCCCAGGTTTCCGATCGTGAGCCGCTGGGTCTCGACGCCCAGGATCCGCAGGGTCGCGCGCTCGCCCTCGCGTCGGGTTGGGATCGTGGCCAGGCGAAGGTCGAGGTCCTGATCCTCCTCTTCGAGGCGGTAGGAGAAGCCGCCGTCCTGCGGCTCACGTCGCTCAGCGATATCGAGCCCGCCCAGGACCTTGATCCGAGTCATGAGCTGGTTGGCGTCCTCGTGGGGCAGCACGGGGCCGTGCGGCTGGAGGCGACCGTCCACGCGCATCCGAATCGTGAGCCCATCCTGTTGTGGGTCGAGGTGCAGGTCGGAGGCGCGGTGCAGCCAAGCCTGGCGGAGGAGGTCGTGCAGGAAGGCGACCGCGTCCCAACCGGACTCGCTGGCGGCCGCCTGCCCAGTCGCCCGCCGCAGCACGGCCTGAAGCGCGCTCGGCTCGGCCAGGCTCAGGCGCGGAGGGGCTCCCAGGATCGTCGCCACGGCTTCGATCGCCGCCTCCTGCTCGGGATCGCTGATCGCGAGCAGGGGGGCCCCGTCGGGCGCCTGCACCGGCAAGATCCCGCGCCGGATGAGGAGGCGCACGGGGAGCAGAGCCAGCCGCTCGCGATCCGGGACGAGCTCGCAGGTCTCGCAGAAGGGGAGCCCTCGCTGCTGAGCCAACGCGCGGTAGAAGACCTCGCGGGGGAGGCGCAGGCGCGCGCTCGCGACCTCGAGCGGGTCCTTGCGCGCCCGCCGAGCCTCCGCGATGAGGGCTCCCTGTTCGCTCGCCTGGAGCAGCCCCGACTCCGTGATCGCGCGCAGCAAGTGCTGAGGGCTGACGCTCACGGGGCCAGCACCATGTTCATGTGAAGGGGCCCCGCGCCGGACTCCGGCGCGCTCAAGCTCAGCTCGAGCACGCACGCGCGCTCGGTCTCGCCGAGGAAGTCGAGGAAGCGCACGAGCCCCAAGAAGTCGCCGCGGGCGCTCCAACGGATGAGCACGCGCTCGCGCTCGTGCTCGGCCAGACGCGCCGGGAGCGATCGCGGCTCGCTCGAGCGACTCCGCCCTGGCCTCTGCTGGGGCGGCTCCCAGGGATCGGACACGTCGACCGCCAGGCCCGCCTTGGCGGCCAAGCGTGAGAGCTCGCCGGGGGGGAGGGGCTTGGGCGCCGGGCCCTTGGCGCGTCGCTCGTCGGCCAGCTGGCGACGAAGCCGAGCGACCTCTTCCTCGCTCGCCCTGGGCCTGCGGGCCAGCTCGCTGCTCGAGGTCCGGGCCCGCTGGAGCTCCTGGTAGCGCGGTCGGACACGCACCAGGCCCCAGCTGATCAGGAGCCCGATCCCGAGCGAGAGGAGCAGGGTCGAGGTGTTGGGCGCGCCCTTCACGGTCGCTCCGCCCGGGTGAAGGTGAGCGAGAAGCGGTAGTAGGGCTCGCCCTTGGCGGGCGAGACGGAGGGCAGGCCCGCGACGAGCCCGCGGGCGCGCAGGCGGGGAGCGAGGCTCGCCGCGAAGCGGCTGACCGCGGGCTCGTCCAGGGAGACCCCCTTCAAGACCAAGCCGCTGGGCACCTCCTCCACGGTCCGCAGCTCCAGCTCGGGCGGGATCGCCGCGGCCAGGTCGCGCAGCAGGAGGGGGAGCCCACGCGCTCGCTCGCGGACCTCGCGCTCGAGGGCCTGGGTGGTGCGTTGGGCGCTCAGGCGCTGTCGCAGGCTACGCACCTGCTGGCCCGCCTGCGCGCGCGCTTCGGCCTCGGCGAGCTCGGCTCGCGCAGCGCGGAGCTCGCGCCCGAGCTGGAGCTCGACGCCAACCACGAGCGCCAGGGCGAGGCCGCCGCCGGCCAAGCCCTGGAGCAGGCGAGCGGGCGGGCGCCAGCGCCGACGCGGCGCGGCTGGCACCGCGGCCAGCCGGGCGCCGCCGTTCAAGCCGAGGGCGTGCCGAGCCGCTCCGGCCCAGCTCGCGGGGACCTGGCTCGGGGAGAGGGGATCCTCAGCCGCTGGGCCTGGCAGCTCGCTCCAGGGCTCGCCAAGGAGCGCCTCACGCAGCTCGGCGGGGACGGGGCCAGCGATCCAGAGCGTCGCCTCGCGCGGGAGGAGGCTCAGCGCCAGATCCACCTCGCCGCCCACCGCGCAGCGCGCGACTCGAGCCGCGACCACGCGCCCCCGCTCGATGCGCTGAGTCGAGACGGCGCCCCGACCGAGCTCCAGGACCACGGTCGAGCCTGCGGCGGGCTCGAGCTCGGCTGCCGCGCAGCCCAGCGAGGGATAGAGGCCCTTGAGCCGCAGACCGGCTCGGGTGAAGGCAGCGCGGGCCGCGTCGCGCGCGTGGGGGCGGAGACCGCAAGCCAGGAGCGGTCCGCGGCCCTCGACTCGGGCCCACCCGCAGGCGACTTCGGCCTGACCCTCGCTGGTCGGCCCGGGTTCGGGCTCGGGGGGGAGGAAGGGCTCGAGCTCCCAGCCCAAGAGGGTCTCCGTTCGCTCAGGCGGGAGACGTCCGTGCCCGGGCAGCTCGACGCAGGCGCCGACCACCTCGCTCGAGAGCAGGATCGCCGAGCGCGGCAGCTTCTCCCCCGAGGGCAGCGCGGCGCTGAGCGCCTGCTTCAACTCGTGGAGGTCCGCCCCCAGCTCGGCGCCAGCGGGGACGCTCGCGCTGGCGAGCGCGCGCCAGCCAGGCGCCCAGCCGAGGACGGCGCCCCGGCAGGTGGCTTGATCGCGCGCGACCACGGTCAGGCGCGGGGCGCGCCGGGGCAGCGGGGCCAGGGGGGAGGCTGGCGGAGGCGTGGGGCTGCCCGCGGGATCGGCGAGCAGCTGAGCTTGGTCGGGCTGCCTCACGGCGTCGTCGGCTCGTCCAGAACGAGGGTCACCTCCGACGAGGAGACGCCCGGGAGGAAGGTCAGGGTGGTCAAGGGGCCGAGCAAGTCGGGTTCGTCTGCGTCGCTCCCGGCGCGGACCAAGGCCAGGGCCCGCCGCCCCCACGGCACCTCGAGCGGCCTCGCCTCGTCCGCCGGAACGAGAGGCCCGAGCGACTCGCTCAGGTCCCCGTCCGCGAGCTCACCCAGGAAGGGCCCGGAGACTCGTCGGTCCCAGATCAGCGACGTTCCCGCTTCACTCGGCCGGGGCGCCTTGGCGGCGACGACCAGGACAGCGACCTGGGTCAGGTCGGCCGGGGCGCCGCTCTGGTTGCGGACTCGAACGCTGAGATCGGCGAGGGAGACGAGGTAGTCGCGCCGCCCGACGAGCTCACGCCGGGTCCTGGGCTGCTCGAAGGCATAAAGGCCGCTCGGCGCCCCCGCGCTAGAGAGGTCGAGCGCTTCGTCCTCGGCTTCGTAGCGCCAGCCGTAGTTGCCGTCCTCGTCCTCGTCCACGTTCTGCCAACCGTCTCGGTAGGCCAGGACCTCGACGCCCCCAGGGCCGGTCTCGGTCTGCCCGCGCAGATAGGGCCCTCGCCAGCCAGCACCCACGGCCGCTCCACGGGGGGGGCGCTCGGAGCTGGCGACCTCGGGCAGCTGGTCCTCCGCCAGGTGCACCTTCCACTGCAGATTCGCGCTGCTCGGCGCCTCGATCAGCTCGCTGAGGCTCTCGGGGAGCCGCCCCATGTCCGCGGCGAAGCCGCCGATCGCGACCTGCTGACCAACGCGTCGTTCCTCCTCTCCCAGGATCGCGACGCGAATCCGCTCGCGGCGGACCTTCGTGTCGTCGTAGCGCGACTGCTGATCCACCTGGGTCCCCAGGCTGCTCGCCATGCCAGCGACGGCCGCGAGGAGGAACACGACTAAGAGGAGCTCGAGGAGGGTGAAGGAGCGGGGAGCGAGCATGGTTCAGCGGTAGAGGTAGAGGACCAGGTCGTCGCCCGAGCCCTGGGGCTCGAGTTGGTGGTTCTCCCCGAGGCAGATCAAGCGGGCTTGCTGGCGATCGCTGGGGACGATCAAGAGGTAGGGGCTGCCCTGCTGCTCGAGGTCGGCTCCCGCCGGGAAGGGAGCCCAGCTCAGCTGGCCTGCCTCGCCGCAGGGGTGAACGAAGGGGTCGGCCACGGCCGGCACGCCGCTCAGGGCCACTCCGTGGAGCGCGGCGTCGGCGTCGACGCCGGGCGCGATCCGCCGATCGAGGAAGCCAGCTCGCACCTGCCCCTCGCTGCCCATGCTGAGGTAGGGGCCACGCCAGCCCCGCCGGCGGTCGGGGTCCCAGCTCGCGAGGGGGTGGTCCGGGAGGGGATTCAGCACCAGTTGCCAGAGGTTGGCGGCTGAGTCCGCCCACTCTTCGACCTGGAGCGCGGGGACCCCCAGCTCCTCGATCCGACTCGCGGAGACGGCTCCCACTCCTCGGCCTGCCAGGTCAAAGGGACCTTCGCCGGGGAGGTAGCCCGTGTCGGCCTCGAAGCGAAGCAAGGCCTCGCGGACCTGAGCCATCTCGTGGCGCGCTAGATCCCGCTGCGCCGGGGCGCGCACCCCTCCCATCGAGGCGACGAGACCACCGGCCACGATCGCGAGGATCGCGACCACGGCCAGGACCTCGAGGAGGCTGAACGTGCGCCTGGCAGAGGCCTTCAGGGTGCACCTTGGGGGAGAGGAGAGCAGGGGACCAGCGGATCGGCTGCAACTCCCGCTCCAAGGCCCCTTCACGGCGGAGGCGGACTTGGCTCCCCGGGGTGACGCGCCCTGCGCCAAGGAGGCGCAGAACCATCCTGGCGGCCCGCAGGAGGCTCCCAGGAGGAGGTGACGCGCCGTGAGCCAAGGCTGGGGCGGCCTGCCCCAGGTGGGCGGCCCAAGTCGTGCGCTGGGGAGCCTTCGCGCGGCCCTGAGCTTGCAGAGCTGATTCACGACCCCCCACCCAACCTCTCACTCCTCTCACCTCTCTAAAGGAGCGGCATGACTCAACGACGCACCAAGGCGTTCACGCTGATCGAGTTGCTGGTGGTGATCAGCATCGTCGCGCTGATCAGCGGCGCCGTCGTGGCCCTCAACAACGGCCTCACGACCGACTCCGCGATCACCATGACGATCGCCACCCAGAAGCAGCTCACCAACCAGGTGGCCCAGTTCCACCGTGGACATGGAGGACGTCTCCCCGACGGCTTCGACTCCATGCTCCGGGACGACTACGCGACCAACGCCCTGGGCGCGGCCGCGACCTACACCACCACTGGGCCCCTCGAACTGGTCGACCGGACGACCGACAGCGAAGGGAAGGGCGGCGCCCCTCGCGGCCTGATCTACACCGGCTTCGACGCCGACCAGGACGGCTTCGCCGACGAGGGAGCGCTGGCCAAGGGTCTGACGATCATGTCCTGGAGCGGCCAGGGGGTGCACACGCTCACGATCGCGCGCCTCAACGCGACCGACCTCGCCGCGCTCAACTCGCTCGGGCTCACCCACGTCTACGACATCGCCCACGACCAGGACCTCGTCGACGGCGAGCTGACCCGCGTCCGCCGCGACCTCGCGGTCGGTGACCCGATCGTGATGCTGGATCCGGGCGGCCTCGGGACGACCTACGACGCCTTCACTCAGACAGACGGCCTGACGGACGCCGAGGTCCTGACCAACCGCCCCCACTTTGCGGTGTTCGGGATCGGCCCCAACTGCAGCCTGATCGGCGATCGGCGCGGCGGCCTCCAGGAGGCCCCGGTGTGCTCGACGATCGTGCCCTGGATCACCGCCGCTCCCAGCGGCAACAACGGCTACTACGACCGCTATATGGCGGTGGTCAAGCTCCCCGTCGATCCGCAGGACGAGCCCGCCTTCGTGGGGGTGCTCGAGTCGAACGGCTGGGGCGTCCACTCCGCCAAGATCTGGTATTCGCGCAACCGCGAGTAGCCCCCTCCCTCCAACCTCCCCTCCAACAGCGCGCGTCGCGCTCCCGCCGACGCGCTCCTCCAAACCCTTCGCACCAAGGAAATCGCATGACCCTTCGCACCACGCGACGTCGCTTCACCCTCGTCGAGCTCTTGATCGTGATCGCGTTGATCGCGGTCGTCAGCGGCATGGTCGTCGGCCTTTTCGGCTCGGCCGTCGACAAGTCTGCCGCGACGGCCTCCATGGCCACTCAGAAGCAGCTGGTCAATCAGTTCAACTCCTACCAGCAGCTGCACGGCAACACCCTCCCCGACGACTTCGACTCGCTGATGGCCGAGACGGTCACCGGCACCTACGACACCGTCGGCACCTACAGCGTGATCGGCGAAGGCACCTTCGACATCAACGTGGCCGCGGACCCGACGCTCTTCTTTCGCCAGCTCGTGCCCCCCAGCGCGACCACCAACGAGCAGTACATCAACCGCGGCGTCCACCTCGACGGGTACACCGGCGCCAACCGGACCCTGACCGTCAAGCAGCTGAGCGACGACGACGTGCGGGTGCTGGCCAACCTGGGGATCACCACTCTCTACGACCTGCGCGAGCGGGACCTCTTCTACGGCGAGCCGAGCACCACCGCCCGCGCGATCGCCAGCGGCGGGCCCATCGCGATCGTCGACCCCCAGACCGTGGCCGGCCAGCGGCTCTACCACGACTTCGGCATTGACCTCTCGAACCAGACGGACTTCCCCCGCAAGGGCACCGACGACGCGGGCACGCCCTGGGACGACAGCGAGGAGCTGACGGACGCGGCCCGGGTCCTGGCCTTCCAGCAGGGCTTCTTCTACGTCCTCGGCGTGGGCGTCAACTCCGAGATCGTCGGCGACCAGCTCGCGGGCGTGCAGGAGCCCCCCACCAGCGCCGTCGTCTCGCAGGGCTTCTACAACTACTTCTCGCTCGTGATCAAGAAGGGCGCCGCCAGCCGGGGTGACCGCAACCCCGGAATCGCGGGCGTGCTCGACCCGCGCGGCCGCGGCGCCAGCGCGGCCCGGCAGGCCGTGAACGCGATCCAGTAGCCCAACTCCACACCGACCGACCGGCACCCGCGCGCCGAGGCGTTCTCGGCGCGGGGGGGCCACTTCCCTCCCAGGTGCAAGCGTGGCGCGCTCCGCTCTCCGCAGCCTCAAGCTCTTCGTGGTGCTGGCCGCCCTCCTTGGCTCGGCCAGCGCAGGTCTGTTCCTGACCCTCTTCGGGGGAGCGTCCAACGAGAAGGCCCCAAAGCTGCGCACGACCGAGTCCCTCGAGAGCGAGCGCGCCGCCGAGCAGGCGGGCTACGAGGTGACCATGTCCCCCATGGGGACGGTTCGCTTCGCGCGGCCCCCGCGACGAGTGGTCACTCAGGACGCCAACTACAACGACATGCTGGTGGCGGCTGGGGTGGGCGAGCGCCTGATCACTACCGGCTACCCGAACAACTTCTTCGAGGGCTTCTACGCGCAGATCCCGGGGCTAGCGCCCGGGGGCGGGATCGACCGCGAGCAAATCAGCTACCTCAGCGGCACCCCCGGGATGCAGTTCGACAAGGAGCTGCTCTATCGGCTGAAGGCCGACGTGCACCACATAGACCCCATCCAACTCGCCATGCGGCGCGGCTGGAGCAAGGCCGACATCGACGAGATCACCCGCAACGTGGGGCCCTTCTTCGCCAACCGCTACAGCCGCGAGAACATCTACCCGGGCCAGGAGCCCTACGAGTTCTATTCGGTGTGGGGGCTGGGCGAGAAGGTCGCCGAGGTCTACCGCCGGGGCGACTACGTCCGCCGCCTGCACGCGATCGGCGACGCGCTCGAGGCGCGGATCCGCGCCAAGCTCCCGCCCCTCGAGGAGCGCCCGCGGGTCGGGCTGATCTACTACGGCCGCAGCAGGATCACGCCCTACAGCCTCGGGCACGGCGGGTTCAGCCAGGCCCACTACGTGGCCGTCGGCGCGCGCGACGCCTTCGAGGGCCACGACCTCTCGACCTACGGCGAGGGGGGCGGGACGGGCACGGCCCTCGACCTCGAGGGCCTGCTCTCGATCGACCCCGAGGTCTTGATCATGCCCTTCGCGATCTACGGCGCCCCGGGCTCGGGCAAGGGCGCGCGGGCCGGCTACGAGGCGCTGCTGAAGCTGCGCGACGACCCGCTCGGCAAGCGGCTGAAGGCGATCCAGCGCGACCAGGTCTACCCGGGCGGGACCCCGCTCCAGGGCCCGCTCTTCTACCTGTTCCAGGTCGAGATGGCCGCCAAGCAGATCTACCCGCACATCTTCGGGCGCTACCGCGACGACCAGGCCTACCCCCCGGCCGAGTGCCTGTTCGAGCGGGAGGCGGTGGCCCAGATCCTGCGCGAGGCCCATGGGCGCTAGGCCACCCGAGTGGGCCGCGGGCGAGGTCCAGCCGCACCGCAGCGCGCGGGTGTTGGCCTTGGTGGCGCTCGTCTCCTTCCTGATCGTGAGCGCGGCGACGTTGATCCAGATCGGCGCGGGCTCCTACGACATGACCTGGCGCGAGGCCTGGGCTGCTTTGAGCGACCCGGCCCTGTGGCGCGACCCCAGCGTGATCCTGCGCCTGTTCCTGGGCGAGGGCGCGGCCGATCGCTTGGGCTGCTGCACGCCAGAGGCGATCCCGACCGCGACCCTGATCGTGTGGACCGTGCGCATGCCGCGGGTCCTGGTTGGGATCCTGGTTGGGGTCAACCTGGCCTTCTCCGGCTGCATCTTCCAGGCGATCACCCGCAACGAAATGGCCAGCCCCTACCTGCTCGGCGTCAGCTCCGGCGCGGGCCTCACGATCCTGGTCGTGCTGGTGATCTACCCTCACCTTGGGGTGCACCTGCCCTTGCTGGCCATGGTCGGCGGCATGGTCGCCTTCGTGCTCGTCTACGCGATCGCCTGGAACCACGGCACGAGCCCAGTGCGCCTGGTGCTGGCCGGTGTAATCGTGGGCGCGGTTGCCGGTTCGATCCAGACCGCGCTCCACTACCTGGTGACCGACATCACGGTCGTCCAGGACGCGCTGGCCTGGACCTCGGGCTCGCTGGTCGGGGTCGGCTGGGCGCAGGTGCGCATGATCGCCCCCTGGACCGTGCTCTGCGTGACCCTCGGCCTGAGCGGCGCGCGCTACCTCGACGTGCTCCTCCTCGGCGACGAGACCGCCAAGGCGCTCGGCATGTCGATCGAGCGGGCCCGCTTCCTGCTCGCGAGCGCCGCCGTGCTCTCGGCGGCCTCGGCCGTCTCGGTCGCGGGCCTGATCGGCTTCGTCGGCCTGATCGTGCCGCACATCGTGCGCAGCCTCGTCGGCTCCCCGCACCACCGCCTGCTGGTCGGCTGCCTGCTCGCGGGGCCCGCCCTGCTGGTCGGCGCCGACGCCGCCGCCCGCCTGGTGCTCAACCCGCTGCAGGTCCCCGTAGGCCTCGTGCTCGGGGTGCTGGGTGGCGGGTTCTTCCTCTACCTGATGCGCCGCAAGCGCGACTTTGGACGCCTGTGAGCGACGCCGCCCCAGCCCCAGGAGCAGACCCGCCCGAGGAGGCTGGCCTCTCAGCCAGCGAGCTGACCGTCCGCTACCGGCGCGACCGCCCGCCGGTCCTCGAGGAGCAGTCGATCGCGCTGCCCCTGGGCGGGATCAGTGTGTTCATTGGCCCCAACGGCTCGGGCAAGAGCACCTTGCTCAAGGCGCTAGCGCGCCAGCTCAGTCCCGAGGCCGGCCAGGTCGTGTTGGACGGGCGGGACCTCGCCAGCTACAGCGGACGAGAGCTGGCGCTGCGGCTGGGGATCCTGTTCCAGGAGAACTCGGCCCCCAACGACCTGAGCGTCGAGGAGCTGACCTATCACGGGCGCTACCCCCACCGGCGCCTGTTCGAGTCGCTCACCGAGGCCGACCACGAGGCGGTCGAGCGCGCGCTCACTCTCTGCGGCGCGACCCACCTCCGCCACCGCCCGATCAGCCAGATCAGCTCGGGCCAGAAGCAGCTGGCCTGGATCGCGATGCTGATCGCGCAGTCGCCGCGCTACCTCTTCCTGGACGAGCCGACGACCTACCTCGACATGGCGCACCAGTTCGACGTCATGAACCTGATCGAGCGCCTGAACGAGGAGCTGGGCTGCACGATCGTGATCAGCGTCCATGACATCAACCTGGCCGCGCGCTATGCCGACCACGTGTTCGCGCTCCGCGAGGGGCGCCTGGTCGCGTCGGGCACCCCCGAGGAAGTGCTCCGGGTCGAGACCCTGCGCGAGGTGTTCGAGGTCGAGACGCGCATGTTCCGTGACGAGGAGACGGGCACGCTGCACTGCGTGCCCCTCGGGCGCAGCGCGCCCGAGGTCGCCCAGCCGTGAGCGACTCCAACGAAGCCGCCGCCGAGGACGCACCCCTGGTCCACGAGAGCGCCCTGCGCGTGCTGGGCCTACTCGAGGCGCCCGACTCTCCCCTCGCGGAGGAGACGCCCCTCTTCGCCGCCGAGCGCGGGTTCGCGGCGCGAGAGGGAGGCCCCTTGACCCGCGCCTTCCTGGCGGCGATCCCCTGGGCCGACGAGCTGATCGTCGACTCCTCCCTGGTGTGGCTGATGCCTGGGCTGGCACACGGCTTCCCGGCTCCGCACGGGCGCCGCGGTCCGCGCGCCCCCCTGCGCTTCCTCCACGAGCCCTTCCCCGGCTGCGACGAAGGCGTCCGCGGCGCCGCCAACCGCAACCGCGCCGCTCGCCACTGGCTGTGTGTGCTCGGCCATGAGGCCACCCCCGAAGCAGCCCTGGGTACGCTGGCCTTCGAGCGACCAGACCTGGCCGCCGAGTTCTGGTTTCCCCGCGAGGGCTTCGAGCTGCGCGAGGCGGAGGTCGAGCGCCGCCTCTTGGAGGGCTCCCTCCGCCGCGAGCCTCTCCCGCGACGCGCGCTGGTCGAGTTCGGCTGGGGGACCTTGCTCCGCTGGCGCCCCGCCGCCTCGACCGGGTTCCAGTTCGTGCTCCGCGCAACCGCTGGCGCCGAGCGTCCCGCCGTCAACGGCCGACGCAACCTGTCCATGGTCTGAGGAGGCCGCGTGATCCGTGAGTCCACCCTGGAGGTGGTCGGCTCCTTTCCGACCTTTCCTCAGGAGGTGATCCGCGCCGAGCTGAGCCAGCCCCGCGTGGGCGTCGGCGAGGCGCGCGGCGGCGGGCCAATCCACCGACGCTTCGTCGAGGACCTGCCCGCGGCGTGGCGCGCCGATCCTCACGTCGAGGTGTTCAGCCGGGTGCTGTGGCTCAAGCAGGGCTGGTATCCGCTGACCCCGCACTACCACTTCGACTGGGGTCGAGGCGGCGAGGGTCCTCGTGTCCAGACGCGGATGGTCCTGCTCGGCGGCGCCTCGCAGACCGAGTTCGTGCTGGGGCCGCTCGAACACCCTCGCGAGGAGGATCGGTGCGAGCGCCGCCCTCCCTGGGACGCTGCAGTCCAGGCCGGCCTGGCTGCCGGGACCCTGCGCACCCAGCGCCTCGAGCCCGGACAGGTCGTGCTCTTCGACGACCGGACCCTGCACCGAGCTCGGCCCGCGACCGAACCCGGCTGGCGCGTCCTGATCCGCGCCATTCGCGGCCTGGAGCGGAGCGAGCGCCCGGGGGGAGGCCGCCGCTACGAGAGGCGCTCTCCCTTCACCACCTGCCGCAACGGCTTCGTCCCCGAGACCGAGGACGAACGCGCGCGCTACGCCCCCTACCAGGACGAGCACAAGAGGAGGAGAGCGTGACCGAGGGAGAGCAGCGCGAGGGCACACGGCGCGGGCGCAAGCGGGGAGACCCCTGGGAGGGCCGCCCAAAGCTCCTGGCCGTAGCCGACGTCCAGACTGGCTACCACCACGACTCGATCTCGCATGCCCTGGCGACGCTCGATTTCCTCGGGCGCGAGTCCAAGGCGTTCGTGGCCAACCTCCGCACCGACTCGCAGCTGATCACCCGCTCTCCGATCGTGGGAGTCGGCGCGAAGTACGGGGGTAAGCGGGTCAACGCGCGCGACCTGAGTCACTACGACGCGCTCTTCCTGCTCCCCAGCGGAGAAGGGACGCTCAGCGCGGAGCAGAAGGCGGACCTGCTGGCCTTCGTCCACGACGAGGGGAAGGGCCTGCTGGTCGGGCACGCGGGGCTGCTGGGCTTCTACGACTGGCCCGAGTTCGGCGAGCTCTGCGGTGCGCGCTTCGGGGGCGAATTCATGAGCGAGGCGCGGGTCCTGGTCGAGGATCCGGCGTTTCCCGGCGCCGACTCCTTCGGCCTCGAGCCCTTCTGCTACCGGGAGCAGCACCCGATCCTCGCGGCCCCCTACGCTCGCGAGGGGGTGGAGGTGGTCCTGCGGCTCGACCCCGAGTGCCTCGAGGAGCGGGTCCGCGCCAAGCGCGGCGACGACGACTTCCCGGTCGTATGGACGCGCCGCTACGGGAGGGGCCGGGTGTTCAACGTGGGCTGGGGCCACCTCGAGGAGACCTGGGACGACCCGCGCTTCCGCCGCCTGATCCTGGGCGGGATTCGCTGGTCCATGGGCCTGGCTTGAGGGCGATCAGCCCTGCTCCGGGCTGCGCTCTCCCTCGGGCGCGTCGAACTCCTTCATCTTGCGCCGGAACGAGGCCCGATTCATGCCGAGCAGTCGCGCCGCCGCGACCTGGTTGCCGCCGGTCCGTTCGAGCGCGACCTCGACCAGGGTCTGCTCCAGCCTCCCGCGCAGCTCGTAGAAGAGCTCGCTCGCGTCGCTGGGGATCGCGAGGACTTCGCGGCAGACCGCCCCCTCGAAGCCATGGTCGAGCTGAGCGCTCCGCTCGTGATCCCGCAGGGTGAAGTGCTCCGGCCCGAGCTCGAGGCCGCCGCCGAGCTGGATCAGAGCGTCCTCGATCGCGTTGCGCAGCTGGCGCACGTTCCCGGGCCAGGGCCGCAGCCGCAGCTCGCTGAGCGCCGCCTCACTCAGCCCGACCTCGGGTCGCCCGAGGCTGGCCAGGAAGTGCTCGACCAGCAGGGGCAGGTCCTCGAGGCGATCCCGTAGCGGCGGGAGCTCGACCCGCGCCACGTCGAGGCGATAGAAGAGGTCCTGACGGAAGGAGCCCGCCGCCACGCGCTCCTCGAGGTCGACGTTGGTCGCCGCCAGGAGCCGGACCGAGGCCTCCCGCGAGCTGTCCTCGCCCACCCGCTCGTAGGTTCGCTCTTCGAGGAAGCGGAGCAGCTTCCCCTGCGCCAGCGGGGTCAGCTCGCCCACCTCGTCCAGGAAGAGGGTGCCCCCGTCGGCGAGGTCGATTCGCCCGGGCCGATCGCGGTGGGCGCCGGTGAAGGCGCCGCGCGCGTGCCCGAAGAGCTCGGCCTCCAGCAGCTGCTCGGGGAGCGCGGCGCAGGACACGGCCACGAAGGGCCCCTTGGCGCGCTTGCTTCGCTCGTGCAGGGCTCGCGCCACGAGCTCCTTGCCGGTCCCGCTCTCACCCCGGATCAAGACCCCGGCCTCGGAGGGCGCCAGACTGCCGATTCGCCGGCCCAGCTCGAGCATGGCGGGAGAGCACCCCACCAGTCGCGGCGTGGCGCGCGTGAAGGAGCCGGTGGGAGGCCGCTCCACGAGGAGTCGCTCCAGGAGCTTGGGCAGCGCAGCGGGCTCGATCGGCTTGGAGACGTGCTCCCGCGCGCCGAGCGCCAGCGCGTCCATGGCGTTGAGAGCGGTCGGGGCCGAAGTCATCACGACGACCTCCGGCGGCGGCGCCAGGCTCAGCAGCTCGGGCAAGACCTCGAGCCCACCCTTGCGCGGGAGGTGCAGGTCCAGGAACACGGCGGCGGGCAGCTCAGCCCGCGCGGCGCGCAGCCCGCGTTCGGCGCTCGGCTCGCTCACGACCTCGTGCCCGAGCTGCTCGAGCTCGAGGCTGAGGGCGAGGCTGAAGCCAGCGTCGTCGTCGATGACCAGTAGACGTGCCACGAAGGGACCCCTCCTCGGATCCGAGACCGCTCCCCAGCGTCGAGCTGGTGTGCACGCGGAAGGCCAGCGAGGAGGGCGCTAAGTGCACTCGCCACGTGAGGAGGGTGACGCACCGCGCGCCAGGGTGGCTCAGGATGCGCCAGGAAGAGAGAGAGAAGGGGGGCGGTCGCTGAGGCGTGGGGTTCAACGCGGGGCGAGTCATGAGGAAAACAGGAAGCTAGGAACACAGGAAGTCGGCAGGAGGGTGCGGAGCGGCGCTGGTGGAGCGACAGGGAGCTACCGGAGGGCCGAGCACTTACCGCGCCTTCCAGTTGTTCGGCGGCCCGCTGCGCGGGCCTCGTCGCCTGCGGCGACAAGGAATACGCTCGGACAGGCCTGCATGAGCCTTGAGCTTCCTGCACGACTCGCCCCGGCCTGTCCTCCCGATTTCGGAACGCGAAGGAGCTGTCGCTGACTGCAACCGCTCAGCACACGATCACCGAGTCGTAGCCGAGCCCAAAGATGGGGTCTGGGGGTACCGCCCCCAGGAAAAAATGCAGCAAGGAGGAGCACCACCGTGGTTCTCCTCCCTGCCAAAGCGGCAAAGCCGTGCACCGTGTCATGGATGGGCGATCGCTACTCCTGGGGGCCGACTCGCAGCGAGGCGAAGCTGGCCTCGAAGAGCGCGCGGAGGGCGGGGAGGTCTCGCTCGGCCGCGTAGCCGGCGAGCACGATCGTGTGGTGGTCGCGGAAAGCGACGCGGCGGAGGGCGACGATCCGCTGGCCGCCGGCCGCGGGGGCCAGGACGGTCAGGGTCTCGAAGCGGGCGTCGGCCTCGCTCTTGGTCTTGACGTCGAGGCGCAGCTCGCCGCGCAGACCGAAGGTCTCGATCTGCTTGGAGTCGCTGCCGATCCGGCGCAGCTCGTCCTGGAGCCAGCGGACCTGCTCGCGAGGACCGACGCTGGCCTGGGGAGCGGAGACCGCGAAGGCGTGGACCCGGGGTCGGAAGGCGCGCTCGGCCGCCGCGGGGGCGCGGAACACGAGCACCTCGTCGGCCTGGCTGGTCGTCTGCTCGCCGCGGACCCAGCTGGCCGTCCAGCCGCGCGGCTTGCGCAGCTGGAACACGCCGTTGCCCGTGGGCTCGAGGTCGAGGGGGTCGAGCGAGATCGGGGGGAGGGGGAGGGGCGGATCGTCGATCCGGCTCTTGGCCGCCCGCCAGGCCTCGCGCTGGGCCAGCCACCGCGCGCCCTTCAGGTGCGCCGGCTCGTGGTCCTCGAAGTAGCGATCCGTCAGGACGTCGCTCTCGGGGTCGAGCCAGCGCACGTCCTCGAGGTCGATCTCCATCCGCCCCTCGTCGGGCTTCTTCCAGCGCACGACGACCCGCCCCGGGACCGAGCGCTGGTCGATCTCGCCCACGATCACGTCGCCGCGCTCGAGGACCACGATCCCGGCCTCGCACACGGCCAGGGGCAGGAGCAGGGCGCCGAGGGCCAGCAGGATCCGGTTCCGAACGCTCACGAGTCCTCCTCTTGGGGCGCCAGGCCCAGGGCGTGCAGCTCGCTCAGCCGAGCGCGCTGGATCAACTGCCGACGCGGAGCGTCGGCGCGGTAGCTGCGGAGGCCGACCAGGGTCGCCAGGAGCAGCGCCGCCGCCACGGCCAGGACCCGGCCCCAGCGGAAGCGCCGCTCGCTCGGGGTCAGCGGCTGCTCGCGCAGGGCGCCCACCAGGCGCTCCTCGAGGTCGGCCGGCGCCGCGAAGGGCTCGAGCGCTCCCGCGAGGGCGTCCTGCTCGGCGCGGAGCGCCTCGACCCGGGCCGCGAGCTCGGCGTCCGCGGCGCAGGCCGCCTCGACCTCCTCGGCCGCGCCGGGCTCGAGCAGGTCGAGCACGTAGTCGAGCAGCTGCTCGTCGCTGAAGGTCACTGGAGCTCTCCTCGCAAGCGGGCGATCGCTCGGTGCAGGAGCACCCGCACGTTGGCGGGCGTCAGGTCGAGCAGGCTCGCGATCTCGGGCCCCGAGAGCCCGAGCGTGTACTTGGCGTGCAGGACGGCGCGCTGGCGGGGGTCGAGCCCCTCGACGGCGCTCGCGAGGGCGGCCCGCTCGTCCGGCTCGGCGCGGAGGGGCGCGGCCGCGGTCGGCGGCGGCGCGTCCTCGAGGGGCACCAGCGCGCGGCGCGCGCGGAGGTGGTCGAGGCAGGTTCGCTGGGCGATCCGCAGCAGCCACGAGCGGAACTTGCCCTGGCCCCGGTAGCCGGCGCCGGCGGGCGACGAGAGCGCGCGCCAGGCCTTGAGGAGAGCCTCCTGCGTCACGTCGTCCGCCTCCTGCGCGTCCCCGAGGGTTCGTCGACACAGCGCCCACACCGCGCGGGCGTGCCTGCGGATCAGGGCCTCCATCGCCGCCCGCTCGCCATGGGCGGCGCGCTGGGCGAGGTCGTCGTCGTCGACGGGTCGAAGGCTCACGATCCCCATTCCACCTGAGTCAACGAGCCAACCTGGGGGAGCGTTACAGCTCGGCCCAAGGACCGACGCGACAGCGACTTAGAGGGGGAGCCGCTACGCGAGGGGGACGCAGCGGCAGGAGCGGGCCTCCCAGAAGGCCGCGCGCTCGGGCTGCCCGAGCTCGTGGCAGAAGGCGACCAGCTGGGCGTAGGCCTCGGCGTGGGTCAGCGCGTGCTCGTAGGCGGCGCGCAGCCAGGGCTCTTCGTGGGCGAGCAGCTCGGGGTCGGCGGGGTCGAACTCGACCAGGCGCCCGCGGGCCTCGGCGGCGACGCGCGACCTCGCGGCCTCGTCGAAGGGTGGCCGGGTCAGCCGACGCTCGGCGGGGACCTGCCAGGGCTCGCTGTAGCCGGCTGGCGGCAGGCTGGTCGCGACGCGGGCGTCGAGGAGCAGGGCCGCGCGCGCGCGCGTCGAGTGCAGGTTGATCGCGCCGTGGCAGGCGTGGCCGTCGACGGCCCACACCTCGCCGGTCTGCATCGCGATCGCGAGGTCCTCGAACACGTGCACGAAGGCGGGGTCCGCCTCGAGGGGCACGATCAGCCGGCGGGCCGCGTATTCGTCCACGTGGGCGCGGAGCTGGGCCCCGGGAGAGAGGACCGCGATCCGCGCCAGCTCGATGTCGAAGCCGAGCCCGCTGGCCCAGTCGACCACGGCCGCGGCGGCTGGGAGCTCCTGGCAGAGGGGCGTGGGCTGGCTGGGCTCGCTGAAGGGGCCCACGCCGTAGTCGTCGGCGCGACCGCTGCGGTTGCGGAGGGGGACGTTGACCCAGCCGGGGAGGTCTGGGACCTCGGCGCGCAGCCGGCGGACCAGCGCGTGGCTGCGCTGCGCGTCAGCGAGGAGCTGCTCGGCGTCGACCGGTGGAGTGAGGGGAAGCAGGCCGCAGGGCAGCATCGGCCTGCGCTAGCAGTCGATCCGCAGGATCCCCTGCCCGACCTGAATGATGTCGCCGCTGCGCAGCGCCACGCGGCGGACGGTGCGTCCGTTGACCATCAGCCCGTTCTTCGACTTGAGGTCGGTCGCGATGAAGGTGCCGAGCTTGTATTCGATCTTGGAGTGCTCGCGCGAAATGCTCGAGAGCGGGAGGCAGATCCCGCAGTCCTCGCCGCGCCCGATCACCGCCTCGGTCTTGCTCAAGCGGAAGGCCTTGACCGGCTTTCCGTTCTCGAAGTAGGTCAGGCGACCCTCGCCGCGGTCGAACTCCTCGGCCTTCTTGGTCTGGTACTCCTTGACCTTGTTGTCGCTGTGGAGGTCGACCGGCTTGAAGCGCTCGGTGTCGGCGCCCGGCTTGGCCTTCTTGGCCTTGGCCGAGCGGCGACTCTTGCCGCTCCCGCTCGCGTCGACGCGCTTGCTGCGGCCGGAGCTGCGACCCGACTTGCTGCTCGAGCGCCCCGACTTGGAGGAGGAGGAAGAAGATGACTTCTCGCTGCGACCCGAGGTCGCCGCGAGCGAGCGCTTGCTCACCGCGGCGGCGCGCTTGGACGAGACGCCCGAGGCAGACTCCTTCGGCACGCGCACGGTCGCGCCGCAGGACTTGCACTTGAACTTCTTGCCCGCGTACTTGTCGGGGACCTTGTAGGCCTTCTCACAGTCGGTGCAGGCGAACTTGATCGACACGTCGCTGGAACCTCCGCGAGGTGCAGACGATACCAACCTCGTGAGCCGCGGGGGAGCCTGCCCGATGCCTCGAGTTGATGCCTCGAGTTGAAGCGGCTATTCCGCCCCGCGCAGCCGCTGCTCCTCGGCCTCGAGGACCGCGAGGGCCCGCGCGAGGGGGTAGCGCTCGACGGGCGGGAGCTGGGGGCAGGCCTCCCGCACGAGCGCCAGGCCTTCGGCGGCGCTCAGGACGTGGTCCCCGGCGGCCCGGCGAGCCTCCAGTGCGCTGAGGAAGGCCCGAGTCGCCCCAGGCGTGCTCCGCTCGATCTCCAGCCACACCGCGAAGGAGAGCGTGTAGAGGAGGAAGTCGCGGGTGTCGGGGTCGTCCCCGCGCGCCTCTCCGGGCGCCCAGCCGCGCTGAGAGATCCCGTCGGCACGCAGGAGCATGGCCTCGAGCTCCGAGAGCCCCCCGGCGAGCTCGGGGTCGAGGGCCTTGGCCTGGCGAACCCGCGCCACCGCCCCAGGGATGTCGTTCAGCGAGAGGTTGGCCTGGTTGGGACCCAAGAAGCGGTGCGAGCGCACGATCCAGGGGGCGAGCTGGCGCCAGCGCCCGAGGTCGGCCCACTCCTCGCCAGCGGCGAGGCGCTCTTCGAGGAAGCGACGGGCCTGGCGGAGGTTGGCGAGGGCCGACCGTCGCGCGCAGCGCGCCAGGACGCGCTGCTCGGTCAGCTCCGCCACGCCGTCGTGGATCCAGCGCAGGTAGGGGTCGATCACGGTCACGCGCAGCAAGACGACGGCCTCGGCCATTTCGTGCCCGGTGGTGCCCAGCAGCGACGAGCGATCGTCCTCGAGCGGATAGGCGAACACGATCACCCACCGCCCGCGCCCGGCGGAGTCGCGGGTCAGCTCGCAGCGCGTCTCTCGAACGCTCTTGGCGTCGCCCTCGCTCGGGTAGACGACCAGCTCCGCGCGCGGCGGCGTGAACCCGAGCTCGCCCGTGAGCTGGGAGCGGACGTCGGCCACCTCGCCCAGGAGCGTGGAGGCGGTGGCCCGGGGGAGGTCGCGGTAGTAGATCCGCGCGGCGCCGTCGTCCAGCTCGACGTGAGCGAGGAGGTGGCGGTCCTCCAGACGAGGAGGCTGGCTCGCGCAGCCTGCCAAGAGCAGGCCCGCCAAGAGCAAGACTCCGATCCTCGCGCCCCGCTGCTTCACCCGCCTATTTCACCACATCCCTGCCACACCGCCTCGGGGTCAATCGCAGGCGGGCTCCCGAAAACGCACCCCGTCCTCCAGGCGGTAGGCGCTCAAGGACTTGCCCCATACGCAGCCAGAGTCCAGGCCGACGGCGTCGGGGGTCTCGTGGAAGTCCAGGGCCGCCCAGTGGCCGAAGAACACGCGCTCCTGGCCAGCCCAGCGCCGCCCGGGCGCCGAGAACCAGGGCTCGCTCCCCGCCGGTCGCTCCGCGGGAGGCCCCTTGAAGTTCGCCAGGGGGCGCCCCTCGGCGTCGAGGGTCCGCAGCGTCGTGAGCGCCTCGAGGGCGCCCAGGAGGGGGTCCTTGGCCCGCTGCTTCTTGTCGAAGTAGCGCTCGAGCAAGGCTCGCCACTCCGCCCCGCGCAGCTCGCCCGCCAGGGCCTCGGCGTAGCCCTGCGCCTCGTCGAGGGTCCACTGGGGGAGCAGGCCGGCGTGGACCAGGGCCGCACCCCGCTCCCGGACGAGGAGCGGCTGGCGGCGCAGCCACTCCAGCAGCTCCTCGCGATCGGGGGCGGCCAGGATCGGCGCCAGGGTGTCCTTCTTGCGCGCTCGCCGCAGCCCAGCCGCGACGGCGAGGAGGTGCAGGTCGTGGTTTCCGAGCACGACTCGGCTGGCCTGGCGCCGCGCCCAGCGGAGCGCGTCCAGCGAGCGCGGTCCGCGGTTGACCAGGTCGCCGGCCAGCCACAGCTGATCGCGGGCTGGGTCGTGCTGGATCCGGGCCAGGAGTGCCTCGCAGGTGCTCATGCAGCCCTGCAGGTCGCCGATCACGTAGGTCGCCACGGGTTCATCCTACGCCTGTATGGTGGGCTCTCCACGAGGAGACCGCCTGGTGCCTACCCTCAGCCTGGCCGCCGTCGACCTGGGGTCGAACAGCTTCCACATGGTCGTCGCCCGCCAGCACGAGGGCGAGCTGCGGCTCATCGACCGGGTCCGCGAGCGCGTCCAGCTGGCGGCCGGGCTCGACGGGGAGCAGAACCTGACCGAGGAGGCTCAGGAGCGCGCCCTGGCCTGCCTGACCCGGATGGGCGAGCGCCTGCGCGACCTCCAGCCTCAGCGTGTGCGCGCCGTGGGGACCAACACCCTGCGCAAGGCGCGCAACAGCCGGTCCTTCCTCCAGCGGGCCGAGGAGGCCCTCGGCCAGCCCATCGAGATCATCGGCGGGCACGAGGAGGCGCGCCTGATCTACCTGGGCGTCGCCCACGGCGCCGCCGACGACGACGGGCGCCGGCTCGTGATCGACATCGGCGGCGGCAGCACCGAGTGCATCCTGGGCGAGCGCTTCGACGTGCTGGAGGCCGACAGCCTGCACATGGGCTGCGTCAGCTGGAGCCTGCGCTACTTCCCCCAGGGGGAGCTCAAGCGCAAGCACATGCGCGCCGCCGAGCTGGCCGCGCGCCTGGAGCTCGTCAGCCTCGAGCGGCGCTTTCGCAGCCTGGGCTGGGACACGGTCCTGGGAGCGTCGGGCACGATCCGCGCCGTGTCGGGGGTGCTGGCCGCCAACGGCTGGACCGAGGGCGAGATCACCCCCGCGGGCCTGCGCAGCCTGCGCAAGGCGATCCTCTCGGCCGAGCGCCTGGAGACCCTCTCGCTCCCCGGCCTCAAGCCGGAGCGGGCCCCGGTGATCCCAGGCGGACTCGCGATCCTGCGGGCCGCCTTCGAGAGCCTCGGGATCAAGCGCATGGACGTCTCGCGCAAGGCCCTGCGCGAGGGCGTGCTCCATGACCTCCAGGGTCGCGAGCGACACGAGGACGTGCGCGACAGCACGATCCGCCGCTTCGTCCAGCGCTACGACGTCGACCTCGAGCAGGCGCTGCGGGTCGAGCGGACGGCGCTCTACCTGCTCCAGCGCGCCGCCAAGGGCTGGGGGCTGAGCGACCCGGCCGACGCGCGCCTGCTCCGCTGGGTCTCGCGCCTGCACGAGATCGGCATGGCGATCAACTACACGGCCTACCAGAAGCACGGCGCCTACCTGCTGCAGAACAGCCACATGCCGGGCTTCAGCCGCAACGAGCGCCAGCGCATGGCGGCTCTGGTTCGCTTCCAGCGCCGCAAGACCGCGGGCTCGGTCCTCACCGAGTTCCCGTCCCTCGCTCAGCGGCGCTACCTGCGCCTGGCGACCCTGCTCCGGCTGGCGGTTCTGCTCAACCGCGCCC
>MDTG01003004.1_pt1 | contig 33121 bp, 37 predicted proteins | sample 811421 | NCBI WGS metagenome assembly MDTG01 (sample SAMN05326645, study PRJNA326480) | marine metagenome | isolation source: seawater | place: Pacific Ocean: South East | collected 2011
CAAGATTATCTATCCATTTAAATTCATAGGGTCTCCATTTTGGGTCATCACAATTTGGAGGAAGGATAGGGCTCCAAATTGTTGGTGAATTTAATACAATATAAGTATCCATAAGAAGATCAGCATATCTTTTTACCTTAAATTTTAGATAAGTTGTTTCAGTCATACTCAATGTTCTTTGTCCCTCATAGTCAAGTCTAAATTTTTGTAATCCAAAATTTGTATATTTGGAATATGTACATTTAAAAAAACTTTTAGTAGGATTACCAGTTAATATTAGATTAGCATTTCCATACGCAACTAAATTTAAAAGACCACCAGCCATATTATATAATAACCATATTATTATTTAACTTTCTTTGTATTAAGAAAATATAATAATCACCATGTAATATAAGTAGATGGACAATAGTGGATCAAAGATAAAAGAACGTGCTAGTGAATTTATTAGAATTATAAAAAGTAATCCAAAATTAGCAGCAGCATCTGTAGGTGGACCACTTCTAATAATTGGAATATTATTATTAGTTTTTTTTGTAATATGGATTTATAAACTATTGACATTAGATAAAAAGAATTGTTCCAAAATGAATAAAATGTATAGTGAATTTCCCCTAATAGCAAGTTTTAATCCCAATATAGATGACTTTAGCTATAACTTGCGTGATTATTATGTAAGAACAGCTTATAATTGTTGTGCTCCTGGAAATTATAAAAATACCTTTGTTAATTTATGTGCTTTAAAAAATTGTATTAAACAAGGTGCTCGCTGTCTAGATTTTCAAATATATTCTCTTGATGATAATCCTGTTATAGCGGTTTCTTCTGTAGGAGATTATAACACTAAACAGTCTTTCAATAGTATTCCTTTTGAAAAAGCTATGAGAATTGTTAATAATAAGGCATTTTCAGGTAATGACTGTCCAAATCCAGGCGACCCAATGATTTTACATTTTAGAATTTATTCACAAAATAAAAAGATAATGGATAAAATGGGCAAGATTATTTATGATAAATTAGAAGATAAAGTATTAGGTCCTACTTATAGTTATGAATATCAAGGGAAAAATTTAGGGTCAGTACCAATTTCTGACTTACGAGGTAAGATTATAATTATTGTAGATAATAATTATGGAAAAGCTACAGGAACTAAATTGGATGAATATGTTAATATTACAAGTGGTTCTGTATTTATGCAGGCACTCAGATACTACGACGTTAAATATACACCTGATATGAATGAACTTCAAGAATATAATAAAAAACAAATGACAATTTGTCTTCCTGATTCAGATAAAAGTCCTGAAAATCCATCTTCATCTGTTGCTATGGAATATGGATGTCAATTTGTTGCTATGTGTTTTCAAAAACGAGATTCTGATCTTAAATATTATAATTCATTTTTTAATGATGCCGGAACTGCGTTTGTTCTTAAACCTGAATCTTTACGTTTTATACCACAAACTATAGAAGTTCCAGAAGACGCTCCTGAAAGCAACTCATATAAAGATAGAGAAATTAATACTGTTATTGGTCAAGTTGGCAATATTTAGATAATATATTATATTAATATATTATATATTATGTATTCTAATAAAAATTTAGAAGATGTTGAATTAGAAATATTACGAAATGCTGTTGATAAAGCAGAGGAAAAAATGGGTAGACAAAAAAATCAGTCACCTGAAATAAAAAATATGATACAAATTGTTGAAAAATTTATAAAAAAAAAAAAATTAATATGTTACGGTGGAACAGCAATTAACAATATTTTGCCTATTAAAGATCAATTTTATAATAAAGATGTTTCAATACCTGATTATGATTTTTTCTCTCCAAATGCTCTTTCTGATGCCAAAAATTTAGCTGATACATATATAAAAGAGGGTTATGAAGATGTAGAGGCTAAAGCAGGCATTCATTATGGAACATACAAAGTTTTTGTTAATTTTATACCCGTTGCAGATGTAACACAGTTAGACCCCAAATTATTTAAAACTATAAGTAAAGACAGTATAAAAATTAATGGTATTAACTATGCTCCTCCAAATTTTTTACGAATGGGAATGTATTTAGAATTATCTAGACCAAAAGGCGATATTAGTCGATGGGAAAAAGTATTGAAAAGACTTATTTTATTAAATAAAAATTACCCTTTGACAAGTCCTAATTGTCAGGAGATAGATTTCCAACGAGATTTTGAAGATAATACTAATAAACGTGAAAAAATATATTTTATTGTAAGAGATTCTATAATTGAACAAAAATTAATTTTTTTTGGTGGGTTTGCATCTAGTATGTATGCCAAATATATGCCAGCTAATAGACGTCGACAAATTTCTGCTATTCCTGATTTCGATGTTTTAGCAGATGACCCTGAGACCTCTGCTAATTTAATTAAAGATAAATTAGAAGAACAGAATATTAAAAAGGTTAAAATTTTTAAACAACCGCCAATTGGAGAACTTATAGGTACTCATTATGAGGTAGTAGTCGGTTCAGATACTGTTTGTTTTCTTTATGAACCAATTGCTTGTCATAGTTATAATGTGGTTAAAATAGATAATAAAATAATAAGAGTAGCTACGATTGATACTATGTTAAGTTTTTATTTAGCATTTATTTATGCTGATAGAACATATTATGATAAAGATCGTATTATTTGTATGGCACAATATCTTTTTGAAGTTCGGGAAAAAAATCGTTTAAAACAAAAAGGTTTATTAAAACGATTTAGTATTAATTGTTATGGAAAACAAGATAGTATTGAAGAAATACGAGCAAATAAAGCTAAAATTTTTCAATACTTAAAAGATCGACCTAATAGTGATATATATCAAAAATATTTTCTTAGATATATTCCCAAAGAAAAAAAAATGAAAAAAAATAATAGTACAAAAAAAATAAGTCAAATTAAAAAAATTAAACTAGACCCTACTAAAACTCGAAAAGCATTAAATATTGAATATTGATTATTAAAAATTATAGTATCTAGTTATTATAATGAAAGAAGTGCGACCAAATAAGTTGGAAAACGGAGAAGACTATTATATTGAGATGGTTGGGCGGTATAAAAACCGCTATCGCGAATCAGGAAAGGCTATTGGAAAGGGATTTATTAGAACAATTACTTTTGGAGAAATTTTACAAGAAGGACACGGATCTATCGACTTTGGCGGCATTTCTCCAGATTGTTTTAATGATGATGATATATTTGTCAAATTTCAGAAAGTTGTTCCTGTTAATCCGGATGAAAGAGAATGTGGTATTTGTCATTACAAATTTTATCCAGCAACAACAGATAATTTTAATGAATTGACGCTGGATCAAAGTGTGTGGTCATGTGGTGGATATAAATTTTTTAAAATGAAAACACCAGAATTAGTGAAAAAAGTGAAAATGCAAGCAGTGGATAATATGGCTTCGAAATATTTCGGGCCGGGTATCGAATCTCAAGAAGATGTTAAATCCGTTGTAGCTAGTTTTATTCCCCCAGCGACCCGCGCGTCCGCGGGGGGAAAAAAACGAAGAAAAAAATCATGTAGAAAAACACGCCGTAAAATTCGTAAAACAAAAAGAAAATCGCCTAAAAAGAAAACAAAAAAAGGAAGATAAGTTTTTGAAATAATAATTAATTAAAAATTTACTAACTAATTATTATTTTATTTTTTAGATCTAGTTCCTCCTTTAGTTTTTCCTTTAGTTTTTGATGGTTTTGATGATTTTTTCGTCTGTGAAAATCGAGCGGCGTTTTTCGCGCGCAGGGCTGCTTTTCGGGCATCATTAGCTGCTCTACTAGCAGCTATTTTGGCCGCTAGAATAGAAATTTCTTCCTGGGGGGTGGGGAGGATTTTGGGACGAGGACGGGGTATTAACCTTATTGGCTTAGTAAAATTCGGAGAAAAAGGGTCATTATCCCTCCAAAAGGCGCCAACATCAGCATCTTCATCTGATCCACGAAGGCGATGAGGGGCTTCGCAAGCAAAACGTTCTCCGTCAGCTAGCTTATATGGTCTAATATTATTTTTAATTTCCAAATCTATTTCTGGATATTTGCCTGAAAAACTATTACCCATAAGATCTATACCTGTTATCCTAATATTAGCTACATTAAATCTTGCTAATCTTTTATCATTTGTTTCTATCCTGAATGGTATAATAGGGCCACCCCAGAGGACCGCCTGCTGGGGGAGGTCAACATTCGGGGTTATACTTATAGTATAATCAATGTCTAAGTCATTGTTTAATGAAAATGCACCCGGTTCTAATACCTCGGTTCTAGCTAAAGGACGTGTAAAATTATAATATCTATTAAGATCACCAATAGGAGATATTTGAATTATCATAGGAATTTGAGTCATATTTTTAAATAAAATAGTTCTAGCGTCATTTGGCATTGCCCCACCTTTTACTCTTTTTAACTTTCTACTATATCTTTTTGATTTTCTATGTCTAGGCATTATAATATAAATTAATATTATAAATGCAAAATATTTTAAAATGTATAATTTTAATTGTTATAATCTTATTTGTAAGTTCTCAAAAACATGTTAAAATAAAAGAAGGTTATGAATCATTAACAACTTGTGTTGAACAAGGATATTCAAAAGACTTTTGTCTAAATGTTCCTATACAAGCAAATTTAGACACAAGATGTAGGTGTGCTACGGGTGAATTTGGAAATTATAAAAGCCCAAGTACATGTGATTGTCAACCATTTAATTTAGTTAATGATGGTTATAATCAGAGTTAATTATTTCATTAAAATTTTTTTCTGTTTCATAATAACCTGGACCTCCTTCGGCTTTTGGAGGACGATAATATTCACTTGTTAGCCATTGATTTAAACGCTCTTCAACAGCATAACGACAAACTTTTTCATCTTTTAAATCTTGTTTTATTTTATTAATTTCATGAAAAGAGTTTATATATAATTTATAAATAACTTCATCTAATTTTCCAACATTATAATTATTTTTAAGCATATAATCAAAAATTTCTCGTTTTGTTATAGGCTCCTTTTTATTTAAAAAATTACGTGTTAAGTTAAAAATTAATTTATCAAAATTTTCATTCATCTCAACTAATAATATTTATTATACTATCTTTATTACAAATTTAATTTATATAGTTCATAGTCACTATTTACTATTTCTAATTGAGAGAAGGTTTTATGTTTTTTTAAATTTCTAGCCCTTTTTTTTTCAAGTGATTTATTATAACTTCTAATATCTACACATTTATAATAATCATCTATAATTGAATAACATCTTTTTGTGATTATTACATCATTACAGTCTTTATTTTTCTCAACACATTCAAAATATTTTGTTACTTCAAATTGACATTCACCTGGTTCACTCATTAATATTTAATATTATATTTATTTTTAAATTGATATTTATTTTATTACAAAATAAATATTAAGAATGTTTGAAAGACCAAGTTGGGATGAGTATTTTTGTAAATTAGCTACACTAACAGCAACACGTTCTTCATGTGATCGTCTTCATGTAGGATGTATTTTAGTTTTAGATAATAGAATTATAGCACAAGGTTACAATGGTTATTTACCAGGTGCTCAACATACACCATTAATGCGAGAAGGACATAATGTTGGAACTATTCATGCTGAACAAAATGCTGTTTTAGATTGTGCTAAAAGGGGTGTTAGTTGTAATGGAACTACTGCTTATATTACACACTATCCATGTTTTAATTGTATTAAAATTTTAGCCACAGCAGGTATAAAAGAAATTAAATATATTGAAGATTATAATAATGATCCTATGGTGATTGATATAGCAGATTTTGCTAAAATTAAAATTGTACATAAACCAATGATTATACACTGAAATATGATATACCACTATTAGTTATATAGTAGAGTAAAGCAAACGCAGTACTATTGAAAACATAACCAACAAGATTAGGATTACCGTCTTTTTTAAAGAGGGGGGGTAATATTTTTATTATATTTTTTCTTATAATTGGTAATTGAAATATAAAATATAATACAGCTATTAATATTGGAGTTTGTAGATCATTATATAATAAATCAACTTTACTAGCAGTTTGCTGTTTTTGAGCATTACGTCTTATAATATCTTCACTACTTTCTCCACTACCAATATAATCTGTTGAACTGTTTTGAGGTACATAATTTGGTCTAGCAGAATTATCTTGTGTAATATGAACCTGTTGTTGGGGGATATCACGAGACGGTAAATTTAAAGCACCAACACTTGCTGCTTGTTGAATGCCAGTTACGAATTGATTAATATCTTTGGAAGAACCAATACCGTTTGGGACAGCATTTGGATCACCATTCGAAGCAGTGATTTTATCATCATTAGCTCTTTGATTTTGTAAATTTTGTATAGGATTTTCAACAACTACATTTTCATTCATTTCTAATTTAATATTTCCACCAGTTTGTGGTGATATAGGAAGATCATCAAGACTTGTTGCCATATTTGATATATATCCTATTGGGTAAATATATCAAATTGTTCTACGCAAATTTTACAATTTTATGATTTTTTGGTTGACATTTAACAGATTTTTCTTTAAATTTGTAACATTTTCCATCATGTTTATATATATTATTTTTTACATCATCTAATGGTGGTGCTTCAAATATTAAACAGTTTCTTTTATCACAAGATTTTCTAAATAAACTTGCTAGACCAAGACCCAAAATAATGGATATCAGATATTTTCCTATATTTGTATGTAAATTTTTAATAAGTTTTTGGATCATTATAATATAATATTATATTAGTTTTGCATTAGACGTTTGAAAAAATCTGGAGTTTCATCCTTAGTAGTAGTTTGAGCAGGAATTTCTTTAAATTTATTATTACTAGCAGGACATTGAACTTGTTTTGAAGAAAATTGATAACAGGTATTAGCTTTATCTTTATATTGAATTTTATTTATATTATCAGGTGTTGGGTAAACATAAATAACAGTGGGTTCATCATGTGTTAAATAAACAAATAATACTCCTATTGCTAAACTGATTAAAAATATAGGTACATGAATAAATTTAATAAACATATATATATATTTACCTATAATTATTTCTGAACATATAGTTCAGGTAGAGTATAAGGTAATTGAACTAAATGTTTGTTATCTTCTTTATCTGTTTCAATACCAGAATATTTATATTTAATATCTCTCATATCATTAACTAAAGGTCTAATTTGAGAGATATATAGCTCTACCATATCTCTTATTAATTCAGGTTTTTTTTCAATATTATATTTTGTTTTTATATTTTCTAATTCTTTTTTAAAATCCAATAAAGTTTTATTCATTATATTAAGTTCTTTAATAGTATCAGAATTTCTAGTGATAGAAATATATTTACGTCTTAATTCTACTAAAGAATTATGCCATTGTTTTAATTCTTTTTTTATTTCTTCAAAATTCTCTAATGCTTTACTTTCATCAACATAATTAAATAATAATTCTAGTTTTGTTTCTATTATTTCTGTTTGTAAATCTTTGACTTTCAAAGAGGCTTTTTCTTCATAAATACGCATATTGTACCACCTTCCTCTATCTATTTTCATGTTTAGTGAGCAAGGTTTTTTCGCACCACATATAGCAACTAAAAAGGGTCCATTTTTCTCGTCATCAGAAATTATTTTGAATGTTGTCCCACCTGGTTTTTTACAATTAACACATGTAGGTATTAATTGCATAAATTTCTGTCTTTTTTCTTTTGGACTTAAGCTTGCGTTTCTTATTATACTTTTCTTTTTATCATTTATACGTTTTTCATATAATCCTTTTAATTTATAATAATTATCAATTTGTTGAGATGTTTCTTCATCCATATATACTCTACTACTAAATTTTTCTTCTTAATCTATCTATTTCAGGGTGATCATCCCATCTAGGTAAATTTGTAATCATACTTTGATTTTGTAAATGTTTTGCTGCTGCTATTTGTTCTAATTTTGATATTATATAATTTTTTTCTTTTCGTTTTTTGGCAGCAATCTCACTTGGTGTTAATTTTCCTTTATATTTATAAATTAAAAATCCACCTACAATTAGTACTAATAAAAATGACATTCCAATATTAAAAAAAACACTCAAATTTTTTTCCTTAAATTTATGACATTCTTTAAGAGAACTACTTATAAAATATTTAACTCCTGGTTCACACAATGATGGAGATTCTTCCATTCATAGATATTACTTGTAAAATTTCAAAAAAAATTGTACATATTATCTATAATGAGTGATACACCAAATCCTACATTAGCAGTAGTATCTTTTATAGGTTTAACAACAATATATGCTCCTATTAAATACTTTCTAGAGGCACATAGACATCGTGATGGTGGGATTCCAAAGATTATTATACTAAGTATTTATGTTCTTTGTCTTACTATTATACAATTTGTTCTAAACTTATTTCTAACAAATGCCATGTGTGGTGGTTATCAATGGGGAACATCATTAATAGTAACATTAATCCCATGGATTGTTATCTTTGGATTAATTAATATATTATTAGTAGTATTTCCTGGTTGGCTAGGGCCGTTTTCTAATACTTTTGGATATATGATAGCACTTATTGCGGGTCTTAATAAACTAATTTATAAAATATTTAAGTCTAAAGATAAAGCATCCGGAAATATACTGCCAACTTTAGAGGAAATATATGGAAATAAGTCTTTATTAATAAATGAAATAACAACACAAAATTTTGACGAATTTTGGAATAGAACTTCTAATTCTGGTCTGTTTAGTAATGATGCCAATATTTATAAGAGCCAGTTATTCAATATGATAAGACTTAAAACTATAGTTTCTGAATATGTTTGGCTAATTCTAACTGGAATATTTGTAACATCGGTTAGTTACAATTATATTGTTAATAGTAAATGCTCTTTTTCTGAAAAAGAAATGAAAAGTAAAGTAGATTCTTATGATTCAGAAATTGAGAACGATATTAGTACCAATGAAGAGCCTAGAATCTATACTGAGAGTGATTAAAAATTAATAAGTTTAGGAGCTGCTAGATAATATAATATTATGAAATAAGAGAGAATTGCCAAAGTAATAGATAAAAGCCAAACAGGAACTACTGTTTTATTTCTAAAGCCTATTCCAAATTCTCGTAAACTTCCATCTCTATTATAAAGAAATCCTGGTTTCATTAATGTAATTATACAATAAGAAATTAAGTATAAGATAATTGCTAATACTGTAATATGACGCCTTACAAAATTTCTGTTAATGGACATATATATATATATCTAGTATTTTTGCGAAATTAAACATACATTCATTTTTTTGTATATTTAATTATTAATTATAAGAATATACCTATATATGGTCAGGCAACGCTAAAATATGATGATAAATTAATAATGTTCATCTCCATCATAGTCGTCTCCCGGATCATCATCATCAGGCATATTTATCCTTAATTCTTCCGTTTCAATGCGGTCAGCTTCGGCTTGAGACTCAATTTCATCTAATATATATATATTTCTATTCATTTCTGTTACTATATCTGTATTGTTTCCTATTTTCATTTCAGCCATTATTTGTTTTTCCATAGCATCTCTTTCTTCATCATAAGTCTCTTTTTGATAAATAGTTAATCCTTTTTGTAATCCTTTACTCCATTTTTCTAATTTATTATTTTTAAACATATTTTCTATCTCTCTTTCTTCATCAGTCATTTCTTTAAAATTATGTGTAATAATATCCTTTTCTTTTTCTTTTGCTCGATGTACCCTTTCCATTAATGAATCATAGCTATAATTAATAGTATTTTTATCGGAACATACAATATTCATAAAAACAGTTAAAATATTAGCAATTTTTTCACCAAGCATTTTACGATCTCCGGCTATAATTTCTCTATCCGATAGATTTTGTTCTGTTTCTATTAATTCTGTTGTAAGATATAAATCTTTATCTTCTGTAGAATCTTCAATTGGTGTTTCTTTCATTATTTCTTCTACATCATTCATAATAGAGATTAAATCTGTTAATACTGAATAAAAATAAAATTTAAATAATAGTTCGCTAACACGTTTATCAAAAACAGTAAAATAGGATTTATCGCCATCCTTTATTGGAGCATAATAAGGTGTATTTTTAGACAATATATTAATGTTTTTTGTAATTTCTTGAAATTTATTAAGAATTATTTTTATCTTAGGATCACCATAAAATTGTTTTAAACTAGAATAATATTTACTGACAAAATTTTGTATATCATTATAATGACGACGATGTAAATTCCAATGTTTTGGTTCAGATATTTTAGAGTAATCCTGAGAATTTATTATGATATTAGGTAAAACATTACAAATTGTATGTATACTATTTTTTATAAATTGAATTGTTTTGAACACTGTTTCCTCAGATCCTTTAATAGTATCTTCAGATATTTCAAAATTTATTATATTTTCTATACATTTTATCAATTCCTTTTTTGGTGTTTTTCTTGAATTATTTTTAAGAAATTCTATAATTGAAGTTTGCATTTGTTCAGTACTTACTGATAAATAATTTTTTAATTCTCTCATTTCTATCGTTTGTTCGGTGAATAATTCTAGTTCTGTTCTAGGTTCTATCATACTTAATAATTTCTCTATAAATGTTCTAGGTATTGCTATTGAATCTTCCTCATCTATTTCAAAAACAATTGAATAAAGTCTTTCTATATTGGTCATAGTATAATATATTTTTACATTAACCAGATTTCTATTATTTATTATTGTCATAAGTTGTTGTAAATTTTCATTTGAATAATTATAACCATTTCTTTTTAATTTTTCTATTTTGTCTTCTATCTTATCTTTTATATCATAATCAGGAATTCCATCATTTTGTCCCATACAAACAGCTCTTAATTTATCATCAAAAAGAACCATATTATTTTGTTTACAATAAACTATAAATGCTCTGTATATAGTATCTTCAGAAAAATCAGGTGATAATACTGGATATTTAGGTTTAGTATCTTTATTATCAAATAATATACTTGCTTCGGCTAGTGTATTTACATCATATAATAGATTTTCTAGTTTAGTTGCGTATTTATTATAATTTAGTATACTTGGATTTATCTTGATAAAATATTCTAATGTATTTGTACCTTCTTCATTACAACAAGCATTTTCTAAAAAAGGAGAATTATTACTATCAGAGAGAATAGCAGATTTACTAGAAATAATTTTTTGAATAAGTTCCTGAATTTTTATAGAAAAATATATGATTTTACTTCGCATTACATTTATCTTATCATTCTGTTTATCAGAGCCTGTTTTAATATTTCTCTTTAATTCATCTTCAAAAGTATCAGATATATTTTCTATTGTTCCAAGTTTAACTGGTTGAAGTGGTGGAAGGAAATTTATCCAATTTTTTATATTTAAATATTCGGGAATATCTTCTGTCTTAGCAGTCTTAAGATATTTTAATTTATCAGTTATTCTTACCTTTATATCTTCTGTATTTAAAATATATTTTTTTATAGTCATATCCATTTTTTTTATGAGAGAAGACTCAGATAATTTTGTAATCGAGTTCCAAGGTTCTACCGAACTTTTAATTTTATTAGCAACACAAGCTATATATACTAAACCAGGTCCAGGCGGACCTTCCCCCTCTAATGGATAACTACTGAAAGATTTAGTACAACCAGGAAAACTCTTTCTAGTTTTAATGGGAGGAACACTGGTTTCTATCGCTATAACTAGATAACACAAGGTTAAAATAACGAGTAACTGATTAAAAGCTTTCTCATATGAATCTATTTTTTTTTCTTTACCTTTTGCCTTAGCTTTCAACGCATCCATTGCTTTTTCATATTTTTCTTTAGTTGGCATTCTTTTCCCTAATTGTTTAATTACATTTTGAAGAATAAAATCTATATGAGCATCTATATTTATACCTAGAAATCCTTCCATTGCCATTGCTACTCTATATACTCTCTCTGAATTAGGATTTTTAAATACCCTTTTAGTTGTAGTATTCTCTTGAACCATTGTATCTCCAAAATCTGCTTCCAATATTTCTCGACTTTGAACTTTAAATCCACTTTCAGTGTAACCTTCATCTGTATTCCAGTCTATTGCTGTAATTACATATCCACTATGCTTATCAACCCAATAAGACTCATCATCACTAATTGTTCCTTGATTTGTACATATTTGTCTAAGAGCATTGAAATAGTTTTCTCCCATCAAAAATACTGTTGATAATTTTTGAAAAAATGTTGGTAATAATTTTATATCGGTTACACCACAATATAACCACCATTGATCTTCATCATCATACGCAGGTCTTGTAAATGTAGTTATAAATCGAGCTATATAATTTTGTTTTTTTGCTATATCTCCTTGACTTAATATCGCATCTCTTAATTGTTCATAAGGAGATCTTTTGATATCAAAAATATCTATAGATCCTCCTATATCAAAATGTAAATTATTATATTTCAATTTATCTTCAAATAAAAATTTTCTTAAAAGATATGCTCTCTCTAGTGCTAACTGATAGTCTAGAGATATTATTTTTGTCATATTATCTAGATTTTTTTTTAGATTATCATCAAATTCATTTACTATCTTTTTAATATTATCATCTTGAAGAAGTGTTAATGCGTTATTATTATCTTCACAGCGTTTATCAACAAAGACACATGATTTATTAAGATTACAAAATAACTTATCATTTTCTATAAATTGATCTGAAGTAATATTTTTATCTATCTCCCATACATTATCGATTCTCTGATAATATAAAACTCCTTCTGCTGTATTATCATCTTCTAAAATAGCATAATCTCCATTTCTAACTTTACGTTTTTTTGTTACCATAGCTTCTGCATCTTGATTTGCTAATTCTTTACTAATTCCATTTTTTGTTTCTAATTTATTCGCAATATATGCTATTTGCTCTTGAACACCCAGATTATTTATTTCTTGTTTATATTCATCTATTATATCATAATATGTTTTGTCATATCGTTTATCATAAAAAATATCTTCGTTATTATTATCATATTGTAATTCATCAACTGTCAAATATTTTTTTGCTATAGTTTTTGGATATATATTACACTCTGTTTCATTTGTATTTATTTCTCTTTTTGTTTCTTTTGCCCATGTTTCTAATTCATCAAGCTGTAACACACCATCCGGCATCATTAATGTTATTGCTGTCTTTGCCAACGCTGTATTAAATAAGCGTCCTTCATCCACCGCAATTATTTGAGATATAAACACCCCATCATTTTGTGGAAGCTCATTCAATCCATAGGCTTCAAATACCTCCTTTGCTAGTACTGGTTCAGTATTCAATAATTTTATTAAATAACTGAATGGTTTATTTGAATTTATTTTAAAAACTTCTAATCGTTTTCTTTGAGTAACATAATTAATTTTATACGCTTTAATTTTATCATTAATATATTTAACAAATTCCTCATATTGTTTATATGAAAGATCTTTATGATAAATCATAAATGGTTCTAAGTAGTGTAAAATTTCATATACTGAAAGTTTTCCTCTAATGTTATTTTTTATCAAATTAAATAAGACTCTTGTTTTTGGTATTACAGAGTCTAAAAATTGTTCATATTTATTTTCTTCAATACTTGAGTTCGGTACATATTCTGTTATTCTTCTTAAAAAATCATTTTCATTATGTTCTAATGTTTTATCAACTATTGTTGAAGAAACAATTGTATTCTCATTAAGAAATTTCCAATATGTTAAAAAATTCTTATTTAAATTTGACTTTAACATTATATTGGAAGACGGTAGATTAATATGAGAGAAATTTACTACTGATAATGGTAATGTTAATAATGATTTAATAGTTATAGTATCGTTATTAGTTACTTTTTTATTTTTAATTATTACTTTACCACCCTTTGTTTTTTCAGATTCTAACATATTTTGTCCTAATCCATACTCTTGAATAAGAAAACGTTTTCGTTTTACCTCATCATTATGAGATACAGAATTATAAAAGTCATCTAAATTATCAATTACTGCTGTAATTGATTCTTCTACCTTCATTGTTGTTAAATATTCATTTAGAGAATCGGGTTGTTCATATGGTGTCAAGTATGGTTGTAATGAACGTAATAAATAAACATATTTATTTTCTCCAGAAGGAACACTATTGTCTAAATATGTATTAATAATTTCACTTTCATCTACTCTAGTTTCTGCTAATGTTAATGGAACTATGTCTGAATATTCTGATTCTATATCTTCATCTAAATCATATAATTTCTTGTTCATTCTCGCAACAGGTAATAACCAGTATAATTTTTTATTTAGCTTTTTTAAGGTTTCAACTAATGGTTTATAATTAGCTCCTTTCATTAACGGTTTATTAGCATTATTTTGTTCATCAAAATCGGAAAATTCTGAGCGTAATTGTTTAAAACGTTGAATCATAGTATGAATATTATTCAAAACATCTTGTGTTCTTTGTATATTTGGTATAGTAGATAGTAATTCATCAAGTAAATCATCTGTTTGTTTATCTATACCATAACGTTTTTCTGCCTCAGGAACATCCACTATTTGTGTAATTTCTTCTAGTTCCATACCAATTTGTAATTGATCTGCCTCTAATATTACATTTCTTATTTGTTCTTTAATTTCACTTACAGGTATTATGTCTTCTATTATAGATCCTTCTATAGGTATAAGTTCCTCTAGACTAGTCTTTTCATCAGTAGATTCTTTACCTGGTTCTATTATCTCTTCTGCTTCTATTTCTGTTTCTGCTTTCGCTTCTTGAGATTTAATAATTTCCGGCTCTTCTCTCACAATAATTTTATCAATAGGTATATTTTTGGGAATCCCTTTATAACTAAAATCAATATATATAACTTCTTCACCTTCAAATAATCTTATTTCTATTTGATCTTTATCTAAATTTGTAATTTTACCAGTTATAACAACAGGAACGTCTCCAGAGAAATGAACATCTATCCATTTTCCAGGTATTAACATATTTTGTTGTGCGTATCCTGGACCTTCACTGGCACGATTTAAAATATTAATTGCGGTAATAGACTCATTTTGTAAACTTCCATCATCATTTAATTTAATAACTTCTTCAATTCCATCAGCAATAATATTTATTTCCTTTGAATCAATATATTCAATATAAAATGTTTTAGCATGTAATCTATCGTCAGTAGGAGCCTCTATTTCTATAATATCACCTAATTGTAGACTAACTTGTTCATCATCTAATGGTGAATCACTCATTGTCTTATATTTATACTAGAAATTTATATCATTAACGAGAAAATTGATAATAAATGAATTAAAGATATTATTTCAAACATATAAATGACGTACAATCTGAAAAATTGCGGTCCTTTAGATCTAACACTATTGTATAAAGAGTCAGACGATCATAAAACATTATTAGATACACTTAAATTAACGGTTAAATATTGGCGTAGATCTGATAAAATATATAAAATTTTAAAATATGACAAACAATATTTAACTGAAGATAAAGCCCTAACCATTGGTTTGTTTCGTTCCGTTATTTGTAGAAATGAAAAAATTATTGTATTTTCACCACCTAAAGGAATAGAATTTAAGACTTTTTCCGAAAAATATTCACCTAATGATTGTATTGCTCAAGAATATATTGAAGGTACAATGATTAATATGTTTTATGATCAAAATGAGTGGGAAATAGCTACTCGCTCATCTGTAGGGGGTAATATATATTTCTTTAATACAACAAATAACCCTATTACCTTTAGAACTATGTTTCTAGAAGCATGTAATACAGTAAATTTAGATTTTGATAAATTAGATAAAAATTTATGTTATAGTTTTATTTTGCAACATCCTAAAAATAGAATAGTAATTCCATTTACTACTCCAAATATATATTTAGTTGCTTGCTATTCGATTAATAATTATGTAATAACTGAAATACCATGTAGTTCACAAAAAGAACATTTATCAGAAAGTACAATAGAATTTCCAAAAGAATATGATTTTACAAATTTTAATGAGTTACAAGAAAAATGGCTTTCTAGTAACGCTGATTATAAGAATGTAGGTATTATGTTACATCATTCATCTGGAGTAAGAAGTAAAATTAGAAATAATAATTATGAGACAGTTAGACGTTTAAGAGGAAATCAACCAAAGATACAATATAGATATTTGGTACTTAGAAATCAAGGTAAGGTTCGTGACTATCTTAAATATTATCCAGAAGATGAAAAAAATTTTACTTTATTTAGAAGACAAGTTCATAATTTTACTAATTTACTTCATACAAATTATATTAAATGCTATATTAAAAAGAATGCTCCACTAATTGAATTTCCATATCAATATCGATCTCATATGTTTCAGCTTCATCAGGAATATATCAATAAATATCGTGAGAAAGGTGATACTATTACACGGAACTTTGTTATAAATTATATTAATAACATGCATCCTGCTAAATTAATGTACTCTTTGAATTATCATTTACGTAAAAATATTCAAGATATAAATATAATTAATAAACAATTTAATAGTATTGTAAAAGTATAAAAAGTTTATATTTTAACTTTCCTTATAGTAGGAGCATCATTAATAGAAAGTTTATTAATTACAAAAAGAATATCATCAGCTCTATTTTTAATTTGTCTTAAATCATATATTTCAATATATTTTTTTAAACTATCTGGAACTTCAGATATTAATTGTTTAGTCCAACTAATATCTTGAATATCTTCTATAATTAATACTCCATCATTTTGTAATAAAGGTAAGTAATTTCTAATGAAACATATCATACTATCCAAAGTATGTGGTCCATCATCTATTAAAAAATCAAATTTAATATTAGAAAAATACTTGTTTATAAAATTTATATTATATGCGTTTTGATTTAAATTTAATTTAATTCTTTTTTTGGAGAGAATATCTGGGATCTTAATAGTATTTTTTATATCAAGACCAAAAATTGTAGCATTATTAAAATAATCATGCCATAATCTTATGCTACCGCCTTCTAAAACTCCAATTTCTAATACATTTTTGGCACTATTTTTTAAAGGAGATAATAAAAAATCATAAACAGGTAAATAACTATGAACTGTATTTTTATCTGTGTACGCAAAACCTTTTCCTAATTTGCGATAATTTTCAGCTAATTCTACTAGTGTCATTATATATTAAATAGTTATTCGTCTTTAAATTCCGACAAAATTTTTAGAAATATATTTCTAATATCTGAGAGACTATTAGCTAGTAATCCAATAATATCTGTTGGAGTAGTGGCGCTAGTAAATCCTAGACGTATATAACTTTTATCAATATGAGGATGAGGTTTTCTAAACCCACAATATGTTAACAAATTACTAGAACCAGGATTATTATTATAATGTTTTGTATATAATACATATTCTATTACTTTTCCCAAAGTATAATCTTCTCCCTCAAGTAAAATATCGTAACTATGAGGAATTGTAGTATTAGTTGGAATAATAACATTTTCTTGTGTTTGAATTACTTCTAGGAAGGCACGTAGTTTCTCTAACATTACTTCGGCACCCTTAGATACAATAAGCATATTAGGCATTTGTCCAATACTTTCGATAACAAAATCAAAACTATTTTCTTTAATATATCTTTTTCCCTCCAATAAATTCCAATCTTGTTTAATAGACTCAATATCTTTCTCACCAGCTGCTTTAAGTTCCTTAAGTTTTTTTGTCCATACTTCATTTCTTTTAACATCATCAACTGTCGCTCCGTAGCTACAGGTTGAAACAACATTAAAAGAACTATTTTGTTTAGCAGTACCTTTTGATAAAGTAGCTGTTAATTTAAGTTGTTCACCACCAATTTCATCCGAAATTTTTGGACGAAGTCTAGTAATATCAATAAAATATCCCGAAATAGAATCGGGTGGAAATATTTTTTGCGTCTCTTCTATAGATAAATATTTATCAACTTTAATATTTTTAATCTTAAAATCTTGAGATGTAACATAGATAATTGTATCACTATTGTTAATAACATCTAATTCTACAACATAGTCTTCCGCAGGGAAATCCATATCATTGATATGGATAGGAATACAACTTATTCGCTGTTTCAATAATTCATTGTTTAGGCGTGTTGTATTTATCTCAAAATTTACTTTATTTTCTTCATAAGGCGTAGTTCTAAAAACAAATGTTTCAATTTCTGATAATATTATTCTTCTTAAGGCATTAATTATACTTACATTTACACCAGTAATTTTGAATCTTAAATAATTATCTTCTTCCGTTAGTTCTTTTATGATAGGATCCATATTACTATATTATGAGAACATATTATTAAATCAATTTTAATTAAAATAAGTTAAAATGTAATTTTGTATATTAGTAGAATACTATAAATGAGTTCAATACTATATTATAGTAATTATTGTCAGAATTGCAAGAATTTACTTCAATCTTTATCAAAATCTCCAGTTAAAGATGAAATTCACTTTATATGTTTAGACAATAGAGAAAAAAAATCAAATGGTGCAACATATGTTATATTAGGTAATAATCAAGAGATTTTATTACCACCAACAATTACCAAAGTACCTGCTTTATTATTACTCAATAGAGGGCATCATGTTTTATTTGGACAAGATATTAATAATCATTTAGAACCAAAAGAAACAGTCTTAACTAATGTAGCTACTCAAAATAATGGAGAGCCTTTGGCTTTTTCATTAAACGCATCTGGATTTGGTGTTGCTTCAGATAATTATAGTTTTTTAGACCAGAATTCAGATGAATTATCCGCCAAAGGAAATGGTGGAATGAGACAACAACATCATTACGCAACACCAGAACAAGGTTTTATGATTGAAACCCCACCTGATACCTATACACCCGATAAGATAGGACCAATTTCAATGGAACAGCTTCAACAAAATAGAGAACACGATATTAGTAAAAAGTGATATCTAATTAATATTTAAAAAAAAAGAAATACATATTATTAATGAACAGAACTCAAATATTGCGCGCATTTAATGATCATTTCATGGAATTGGTAGAAGACATTGAAACAGCTTTTCCTGAAAATAATGATATTAAAATGCTCAAATCAGCTATAAAAAAAGCTAGAAGAGCTAATCCTAGAATGATTATGACATTACTGAAAACACGAATTTTAGATAAATATAGAGATAAAATTGAATCAAATGACTTTAGTTTTTTTATAGATAAAGATTATTCATTTGATTTATCTGGAAATACTAATAGTTCTATGATAATTAATAAATTAGAAGACATGCGAGGGTATGTACGAGATATGGATAAATTAGAACAAGAAAAGATTTTTGATTATTTGAAAAATTTAATAAAATTAAGTGATTTATATAATTAATATAGTTTAATTTAAAAATAAATATTGAAGATTAAACTATATAATGTCTGAAACTGATGAACAAACTGATTATCGTGATTTTGAAAATGTCTTAATTGATTTTGTTAAAGATATTCTTAACACATTCCCAGAATTAGAAGAAAACTTAGAAGAAAATCTAAAAATTATTATTAGTGAAGACAAGAATAAAGAAGAGGCGTTTTCTAAAATTCGTGAATATTGTAAAAACGTTTATCCTGAGAAATTTTTTGATATTTTATATCAAAACAACACATTATTTGATAATAACACACCTCTTTTTTTTCTACCGGAAATAGATTTCCAAAAATTGTGGCATGAAAATATTACAGATAAAACACGTAAAACTATATGGAATTATTTACAATTAATTTTATTTACAATTGTTTCTGATGTATCTGACAGTAAATCTTTTGGAGATACAGCAAAATTATTTGAGGCTATTAATGAAGATGAACTTAAGAATAAACTAGAAGAGACATTTTCTCATCTACAAAACTGCTTTGATTGTAGTGGAGGTGAAATGGATAGTTCTGGTATTAATTTAGAAAATTTACCTAATCCTGAAACTATACATGAACATGTAAATTCTATGATGGGTGGAAAATTAGGTAAATTAGCACAGGAAATAGCGGAGGAAACGGCTGAAGAATTTAATGTAAATATGGAAGGTGAATCTGATGTAAATGAAGTTTTTCAAACTCTTTTAAAGAATCCAACTAAGCTAATGGGATTAGTAAAAAAAGTTGGAAGCAAATTAGATGATAAAATTAAATCTGGTGATATTAATGAAAGTGAATTATTAGCTGAAGCAGGTGATATGGTTAAAAATATGAAAAATATGCCTGGAATGGAAAATATCCAATCTATGTTAGGTAAAATGGCTGGGGGTGGAGGTAATAAAGTCAATATGGGGGCAATGCAAGCTCATTTAGATCGTACAATGCGTCTAGCTAAACAAAAAGAACGTATGAAAAGAAAGGCAACAACTAAGACAGTTCCTGATTTAAATATTGATCCTATGGCTTTGGCGGCAGCTGAAAAAATGGCACTGGAACTTTTACAAGAAGAAGAAACTACAAATAATATGAAAAATTATGTGTTTAGAACCGGCGAAAAATATGAACAATCAACACGACAACAAGCACCTAGTCAAACTGGTAAAAAGAAAAAGAAAAAAAACCGTAAAGGCGGTAAATAAAAATACCTATGATTATATATATAATGAGTACTACATTTTGGTTAAATGATCCATCGGTATTAATAAAAAAAAATGATATTTTAAAATTATGGCCATTGAATGAAATGGATAATAATGATAAATTAAATGCTATAACTAGATTAGTAATAATTCTTACTATTTTAGGGTATTTGATAACTCAGACCCCCAAGATATTAGTTACAGGAATTGTTACTTTAGTAGCTATTGTTATTTTACAACGAGCAAAAATTTTAAAAACAAATAAGGAGAATATTGTAAAAGCTAGTAAGGAAGCATTTACAAATCCAAACTATTACAAAATTATGCGAAAGAAGTTTACTGAGCCATCCGTTAATAATCCCGCAATGAATGTATTATTACCACAAATATCTGATGATCCAAACCGAAAAGCTGCTGCTCCTGCTTATAATCCTGTTGTAGAAAAAGAAATGAATGACGCAACTAAAGAATTTGTAAGTAGTAATTTTAATGATCCTGAAATAGATAATAAATTATTTAAGGATTTAGGAGATAATTATGTATTTAATAATTCAATGTGGAATTGGTACGCAACTCCAAATACAACAATTCCCAATGATCAAGATGGCTTTGCTAATTTTTGTTATGGTGATATGATTTCCTGCAAAGAAAATAATGGATTAGCTTGCACGCAAAATATGCCTCCTCACTGGATAAACGGAACAAACTAAGATAAGGTTAAGGAGAAAAAAATATCATACCATTATATAATGGCTGCTATATTTGACTATACATTCCATGAACAAACAAGAATAGGTGATGATGCCTGTGATCTTAGTCAGCAAAATATACAAAATTCGCAAGCTGCGACTTATATGTTAGATAATTACCGTCCAGCTTGTCCAATGACTAATGCTATTATGTTTGCTACTAGTCAACCCGCTATAAACTTTACTGGTAGTCATCAAGTAGGTATTAACGGTTGTAATGTTGATGATAATTCTAAATTAGGTATTACTGCTATTACCAAACCTAAATGTCGTATTAGTCTTCAAGAACGTCCATTTGCTACTGTACCATTTCTCGGACGAGGGAAAAGTAATGTTGTCCTTGAAGCCCAATTACAACAAGGAGATTATAATATTAATCGTAAAAGTGTAACTCCTGATAGTGAAATTTGCTATGGTAATTTATCTTTTACACCTATGATTCCTACTCTTAAGGAAACTATTACTAATCCTACTAACTTAATTGAATCGTCCGCCGCAGAAGGATGGATTAGAGGTGGTCTTCCTGCCAGAGAACTCACACGTGATCAGGATTATGCTAATCAACATACTAAAACACAGTATATTTAAAAATACTTAGAAATATATACATTATTTTGCTAATAATGTATGTAACAGACTTTATATGTACCTATAATAAACACGATCTTAGTGACCAAAATACTGTGTATCAACAACAATTTCTTCAAGCTTTTGGATTAAAAGAATGGGATAATGAAATTATAGTTAAATCAACTAATGAACTTTATAATAAAGTTATAGATAATCAAGATATTAAAGATATAATAAATTTTATAAAAAAAAAAGAAAAAGATTCAATATTAATGCTTATATTAGGAGATAAAGATATAGATATATTTAAATCTTTATTTAGATTTGATTTATTTGATTTAACACATAGATTGCTATGTACCCTTTTAAACACGGGTAAAGTAGATACAAAACATAAAATTAATCTCCTCTCTAATATATAAATATGGCATCAACTAGAAATAATAATACACGTGGTAATTATTGTCTTCAACAAAGAGGATATTCTTTAGCTCAGAAATATGATTTGTATAAGAATTCTCAATATGGTCATGCTTATTCACCTGCTATACCTTCAATTGGATATACACCAAGTCACATGCCAAGGGATACATTATCATCTAATCCTGTTGAAATAGAGTCTGCTTTATTTGGTATAAATTCTACTAATTTAGTAACACCAATACCGCCCGTGAAACCTCAACTTAAAACTGTGCCTGAAATAGATTATTTTACACGTACACCAATGATTATGCCAAAACCTTTAGTAATTGAATCAGATCAACGTCCATTTCCTATACCTGAATAACTTTATTCTAATTATGATTATAAATTAGACTAAAATTTATCTTAATAGACTATATAATGACAACTTGTCGCAATACATATGGGGGTTATGGTAGTTATTTAAGAAGTAGAGGTTATGATAAATCAATTTGTACATTAGCCACCGAAATTGAAAACGGAACTGTTTCTGCTGGTGCTATTAATATTTCTACTGGAGCAGTAAATACAATTCAACAAGGCGGTGGAACCGGTAGTTATATTGCTATAAATACAGGTTCGGGGCAAATTTATCGCGATACTTCATCTAAGAGATATAAAAAAAATATACATCCAGTTTTACTCGATGACGCACAAAAAATATTAGATATTTCAGCAAAAAATTATGTTTATAAGTCTGAGCCAAATTCTGAACGTTCTGGATTTATTGCTGAAGAACTGGATGATGTAGATTATTTAAAAAGATTTGTGGTTTATAATGCGGAAGGTCTTCCTGATGGTGTTAATTATGATAAAATTATAGCTCCTTTACTAGAAGTTGTGAGAGATAATAAAAATCGTATTACAAATTTGGAAGCACAATTAAAAACTGCTTTAGACCGTATTACTGCTCTAGAGAAATAAATAAATAAATAATAAAATGTTTTAGTATAATATATGTCTTTTACACGATTTCATGATGACCCATGTAGAATACAAAAACATTTACAAGAATCAACAGGTCTTGGAAGATATATGTTAAATGTACCAGGTAATGGGAGTAAACCTTGTTTTATGGAAGATCCATTTTGTCGTCTCCAAAAATGGGGTGCTAATCTTCAAACTAATTCTATAAATCTTGAAAGCGATTTAATTGGATTATCTAGACCGTTAAATAGAGATTGTGATAAAAATGATTATAAGACACATTCTGTAAATAGTTTTAAAGTAAGATATCCTATATGCAAACCTACAACCGAACAACCGAGGGCTATTAATCCAGCATGGACAGCCAGAGATTTAGAGCAAGTAAATTGGTATATTTTACCATTAAATCCACAAGAAAATACTTGTATCCCATTCCAGAATAATCTTAATACTAGAATTTTAGAAAAGGATTATTATGTTACAAAGGTACCTTGTGTTGAATCCTCTAGTAATAAAAATTTATCTACTCATCGTTTTTCTGGTTTAACAAAACCACCAACATCGTTATGTAATACTACAAATAGTTGTAAAAATATATAATATTTTTCCGTTATCATAATGAATAAATATTATATAATACTATCTATATATAGATATGGCCGAAATAGCAATTCCATTAATAGCATTAGGTGGAATGTATGTAATATCCAATCATAATAATGATAACAAAAATTCTATAGAAACAGAAGGTTTTACAAATGCAGGAAAACCTAAAAATGAATTGGCGAATGTAAATCCCCCAATTCCTGCTCAGAATTATCCAAATACTAAAGCTTTAAATATGAATTCACAATATGGACCAAATAAATATTCTCATCCTAATCAGTCTGTTGACAAATTTTTTAATTCAAAAATATATGAGACTGTAACTAAAACTAATCCTCCAGGTAGTGTAGGAAGTGGAAGACAAGAAGTAATAGGGCTTAATGGACAGCCTATTAATACCAAAGATTTTAAACATAATAACATGGTTCCTTTCTTTGGTGGTAAAATTAAAGGAGCTACATTACCAGCCGATTCTAATGAAACAATATTAGATAATATGCAAGGTAGTGGGTCGCAAACGTTTAAAAAATGTGAACAAGCTCCATTATTCGCACCTAGACAACAATTAAGTTTTGCTAATGGTACGCCTAATATGTCATCGTTTTTTCAATCTCGTGTTAATCCTGGTATGAAAATGTCTAATATTAAACCTTGGCAAGAAGTAAAAGTAGCTCCTGGTTTAGGAAAAGGATATACTACTGATGGCGGTGCTGGATTTAATTCAGGTATGGAAGATCGTAATGCTTGGCTACCAAAAACAGTTAATGAATTACGTTATGATACTAATCCTAAAATGACTTTTGGTTTAGATGGTCATCAAGGTCCAGCTTTGGCACCGGTAACAAATTCGGGTGATATTAAAACACAAGGTAATGTAGAAAAATATGCTCCTGATACTTATTATACTGTAGGTCCTAATCGTTGGTTCACCACTACTGGTCAGGAAAAAGCACCAACAGTTAGAGGTATTGAAGTTCTTCAACCTCAAAATCGCCCTGAAACATCAGAAGAATATTTTGGTACTGGTGGTACTGACGGTGAAGCCACTTATGTTAAAGGACAGTATGCAAAATCTCGCAGACCAGAATTAGCAGCAACAGATATGCCCGCAGCTTCAGCAAAAGGTTCTTGGAAAGCAACACCAAATTCTTTTTACTCTCAAAGTTATCAAAATTTGCCTAATAATAGATCTACTACTAGACAACCCGAAGAATATGGAGTTGCTGGTGGAATTAATGGCGTAATGCGAGCTATTGTAGCTCCTATTTTTGATGTATTAAGACCATCTAGAAAAGAAAATGTAATTGGAAATTTACGACCTAATGGAAATGCACATACAACAGTATCTAATTTACCTGTATACAATCCTGCTGATCGAACAAAGACAACTATTAGAGAAATGACTGAGGGATTAGCTGATGGTAAATTTCTTAATATTGAAAAACAGGGCGCCGGCGCTTATACTGTTACTAAAAATCAAGCTGTTTTTAACCAAAGAGATACAACTAGTTGTAGTTATATAGGAGATGCAGGACCTAACGGTTTTAGTGCGGGACAATCTTTAACAGCGGCTTATAATCAAAGAAATAATCCTAATAAAACTTGTCCTAGTCGTCCAAATCCTGGCGTTAATCAAATATTCAGTGGCGAAGAAAATATATGTGTTAATAGCAATAGAGGTGATTGTAACGATAGATCCAATATTATTGTAGGCGGGCCTTCCGCTGCTCCGTCAACAAAAACTTATGGTAAAATTAATGCTCCTCAATATTATGACCAATGTCAAGGTTGTGACCGTATTAATCCAGATATTTTAACAGCATTTAAAAATAATCCTTATACACAAAGTTTACAAAGTTGGGCATAAATTTTATTAAACTATTAATATAATTTATGTAAATTTTTATGGTGGAATACGCGTTCCACCTAGAGGACGCGATAATACAGTTGATGATTACTTCATCATAGTGATATTATATTTTTTTAGCTGCTTCCCTGATAATGTTTTTTCTTTTAAAAGTTCCATAGCTATTTTATCAAATGTTTCCTGATTTTTTTTTATAATTTGACAGGCTTTTTTATAAGAGAATTCTACTAATTTATTAACTCTTGAATCAATTATTTGTTTTGTTGCTTCACTTAATTTATTTGTACCCATTGCCATTTCTCTCCCTAAAAAGGGTTTAGTCCCAATTGAATTATCATATAATCCTATCATGTCATCTAATCCAAATTGAGAAATGTACTGTCTGGCAATAGAATCAGCACGTTGAAGATCTGCGGATGCTCCCGTTGTAATATCTAAATTATTAATATCATCAAAGACATAATTTTCATCATAATTAGAAGCTTTAGTATTGGGTTGTTTATTATATAATATTACTTCGGCTGCTCTTCCTCCCAATGTTACTATTATATTTGCTAATAAAAATTTCTTTGTTGGAAAACTTTGGTATCGGGGTAATGGTGTAGATAATGTATATCCACCAGCACCAGCTTTATTTCCATTAATTGTTACTCTTTTAACATTAAAAAATTCTTTAAATAAAAGTGCCATCAATGTGTGTCCTGTTTCATGGTAAGCAATTAATCTAAGTATATCGTCTTCTCTTGTTTCTTCTTTATTTGGCAAACCTATTGTAATTTTTTCGTACGCATCTATCACTATTTTTGGGGATATTTGTGTTGCATTTTTTCTAACTGAAAGAATCGCTGCTTCATTCGCTAAATTAGCTATATCTGCTCCAGAAAATCCTCCTGTTAGTACTGCTATATCATCATATGATACATTATCAGATATATTTTTATTTCTAAAATGTACTTTACTAATAGCTTTACGACCTATAAGATCGGGTAGTGGTACATTAATTTTTCTATCGAATCTACCTGGTCTGGTTAATGCCGAATCTAAAATATCTACTCTATTTGTAGCAGCTAAAACAATTATTCCGTCTGTTTTCTCAAATCCATCCATGTTAGTTAAAATTTGATTTAATGTTTGTTCTCTTTCGTCATTTCCAGTATTTACTCCTGCTCCTCGCTGTCGACCCACAGCATCTATTTCATCTATAAATATTACACATGGTGAATTATCCTTAGCAGCATTAAAAAGATTACGTACCCGAGATGCTCCTACACCTACAAACATTTCTATAAACTCAGACCCACTAGCAGATATAAAATTAACATTTGCTTCTCCTGCTACAGCTTGTGCTAATAAGGTTTTTCCTGTTCCGGGCTCTCCTTCTAATAATATTCCTCTGGGTATCTTTGCTCCCGCAATTACATAACGATCTGGATTTTTTAAAAAATCAACTACTTCTACTAATTCTTCTTTTGCTTCATCACATCCAGCTACATCATTAAATGTTATATTTATTTTAGATATATCTGTAGTTTCGGGTTTTTGAAGTAATTGATTTAATAAATTACCTGGCATATTTCCACCCGCTTGAGAATTTCGTATAAAAGTGAATAATAAGCTTATTATGATATAGACTCCAATAAATTGAAATACAACTGGAATATTTGAAAATGTATTTGTTGGATTTTGATAAACATCGAAATTTATGCCATTTCCTGTTAACTTTTCTATAATTATATTGTTCATTTCTGGTATAATCTTTAATAAATGAATATTGTTAAAATCAATATTTGGACCATGATTATTATCTACAATAAATAGTCCTTTTTGTTCATCTAAAATAGTAGCACTATCAATATTATTAATATTATCAACAAAATCTTTATATGTCCATTCACTTCCAATCTTATTACTAGATTCTCTCAAAATCTCTTCTATTACTTTAGAAGGCTTATATTTACGTCGCACCGTATTTTTATTAATAATAGATTTATTAATAACAAAACTAGAAACCGTTTGAAAACATAAATATAAAAATGAGCGTAAAATCATACTATAATATATTGTAATATATTCCTTTTATAATTTTGAGATTTTATTAATATGTTATAATATAATGCTTTGGAAGCAGTATTTAATTGGATTAATGAGTTTCAAATTAAATATGGCACTATCTCCTACATGGCAGGCGGCTAGTAAAATTTTTAAAGATAGAATTGATGGTAATAAACCACCAGTTTATGAGATAGATTCCATTGTTCCACCTGATACACCTTGTGTTCTATTTTTTAGTGGATTAAATTCGTTTATTCCTGGTGAAATTTATGAAGAATTTCTAAATAATTTAGCTATTTCAGGTATTTCAGCATATTCAGCTCCACCAGAAATAGATGTTGCCATAGATCTATTAGATGATTTACTTGATGATTATGCTAATGTTACAGTAATTGGACATTCTTCTGGTAGTTTACAAGCTCTAACTGCTTGTAACAGCGCAAGAAGAGTTAAAAATGTTGTTTTAATGGATCCAGTAGATAGTAGTTTTCTTATGAATGAGTTTAATGAAAAGGATTTTACACTTAAATATGTAGATAATTTACTTTATTTAAATGCTGCAAAATCATATGAATGGGGTTTAGCACCTACACAATTTAAAATTCCTTTTATTCCAGCTTTTAAATTAACATCTGATATTATTAAATTAAAAAAGGGTAATTTTAAAATTATTGAAGCTACTAATTTTGGTCATACAGATATTCTTGATGATGTATGGTCTAACTCTGTAAATGATGTTATGAAAAGTGGTACAGAATCTAGAGATAATGGTGAATTAATAGAGTATCGTTTTTGGTTAAGTAGTATTATTAAAGCTTTTATACTTAATGAAAATATACGAGAAGAGATTGTTAGTGCTGAAGAACAAATTAGTGATGCCTTGGTTGATGTAGGTAAATTATATAATGAAGTCTCCAATAAAGTTTCTACAAAAGTATCTCATGCTCTAAATTCAATGACACAACATAGAATTAATAATACATCTGTATTATTTCGAAAATATTAGGGTAATTTTATAATCGTTGAATTCATAGCTATAGGAATCACACCTAGAATAGTATTTTGGACAGCATAAACACTATTTATTATATCTCTATCATGAAAATTTGGATTTATAAAAAATAATAAACTAGATAATAAAATACAAAAAACACTCAAAGTATTTGAGTTTTCTTCGCCTATTAAAATTGGGATTGTGGTAATATTATTATTATTATCTTCAATTACATCTTTAGAATCAGCTATATTACTACTACCAAATAATGTTAAAAATATTGGTAGATAATCTAATGGATATGCTAATGATGAGTAATCTCCATCATTTATTACACAAGGCAATAAATAACAAGCAGATGTCCACATTACAGCAATGTAAATCGCCTTCGATGGTCCTAAGTATGATTTAAAATCTTTATAACTAAATGTTGATGAAATAGCTATTAAAAAGGGAATTGTTTCTTGTTGTTTTCCTAATAAATATACTATTATTGAATAGACACCTATTAAATAAAATGTTATTTCTGTTTTATGCTCTCTATAATATAGATATAATTCCTGTTTATCTTTATTAGTTTCCAATAAATCATAGGAATCTTTAAATCTATCAAAACCATATGTTAAAAATGCAAAAGCAAACTGTAATAATACTATTTCTACTGTAGTTATATCATAACCATAATGTATATTGGTAAATATATTTTCAAATAATAATAATGGAATACCTACCTCCGCTCCCGGAAAAGGATTTTTTAAATTTTTTATTGTTAATGTTCGCTTTGTTATTTGCGTTCTAGGTAAACATGGAGCTATAAAAGATAGTATTTGCATTACTACTAATAGTAGTCAATATTATAATAATTTCATTATTAGTTCATGATAGAGGCTAAGAAATACTGTTCCCATTTTATCTCCTTCTTGAGCTATATTTATTAAATATTTTATTAAAGATTTTTTTATCTCAGGGTTTAAATAATTATTGTCTAATAAGAAGTCTATTATTATTTGATTTAACACTAAAGACTCTTCTCCTATTATATCTATATTCGATAATAGTGTACCTGTTTCCTTTATTATTTTTACAGTAATATCAGAAGGAATTATCGGTGTAGGCGTAAAAGTTATACATTTACTAATTGTTAATCCTAAAAATAATAATATTTTATATAATCTCATATGGATAAATATAATATTATTATTATAGTACTTTATCAACTATATTATAATACGCACTAAGAATTTGTGATCCTGAACTATCTCCCTTCTGAGCAACTTCAATAAGAAATAATATTATTGGTTTTTTATAATCCATTGGTATATTTTCATTATCTAATAAAAAATTTATTATTTCTTTATTTGTATTTAATACAATATGAGCTATCGCATCAGCCTGGGGTAACATTTCTGTTGTACTTTTAACTATTGTTTTAGAAATATCAATTGGTATATGTGGTATTAAGCCTTGACTAAATGATAATAATATACTTAATATCATTGTAACAAAGCGATATTTCATATATATAGATAACTATTAATAGTTTTTTTACAAATAAATTTAATCATTTAAATATGTATTAAATATGTTACATAACTTTTATTTATATGAGTCTGGTTTTACATAAAGATATTTATGATAAACTAAATTATTTCTTAGAAGCTGATAAAATACCCAATATAATATTTCATGGACCAAATGGTAGTGGAAAACGCACTCTAGTAACAAATTTTATTGATAAAATTTATAATAATGATAAAGAAATAATTAAAACTTACGTAATGAACGTTAATTGTGCACATGGTAAAGGAATTAAATTTGTTAGAGAGGAACTCAAATTTTTCTCAAAAACTCATATTAACTTTAAAGGTACTGGACATTTTAAAACTATTATTATGTCAAACGCAGATAAATTAACGATTGATGCTCAATCGGCCCTTAGACGTTGTATTGAACTGTTTAGTCATACTACACGTTTCTTTATTATAATTGAAGATAGATATAAGTTATTACGCCCTATTCTCTCAAGATTCTGTGAAATTTTTATACCAAGACCAATAATAAATAATACTAAAATAAATTTACATAAATATGTTCTTAATGAATGTTTTTCTCATGAAAATTTGAAAAATAAAAATGGTTGGCTAAAAAAATATTTTGATAAAATTAAAATTTCTAGTTATAAAGATCTTTTACAAACATCTATTTTACTATATGAAAAAGGTTATAGTGGTCTAGATATAATGAAATATATTGAAGATAGTAATATAAATTTAGAGAAAAAATATCAGTTTTTATTAGCTTTTCATAAGGTCAAAAAAGAGTTTCGAAATGAAAAATTTTTAATGTTATATATGCTCAATTTTTTTCTTTTACGTTCTGATGTCAATTTAGAAAATATGTCATTTATGTAATAAATGGATGATTATTCTCTTAGCAGTTTGAGTGAATCTAAAAACGAATGGTGTGCTCGTCTCGTCAATATTTTAACACCAGCCATTACTGAGGGTTTAAGATCAATATACACTGAGGCTTTTGATTTGTGTATCCAAAATGAAGAAGAAGATAAATATTTAATGACATTTCAAACCTTTTTAAGTAGAATTCCTAAATGGAATGAAACAATGGTAGATGACGAGAGAAAACGTATTGAAAATTCTACAGCCTGTACTTATTTAGAAGATTTAATTACGTGTGTACATGTAATTCAACTCAAAGCATTGACCTGCGTACGTGTAGGACAAAAACAAAAAAAAATTGATATTGATATTCCCTCTGCTAATAGTTTTATACATAAAGCTTATGTTTCAGTTGCTAGAAAACTATATACTAATATTTATCTTTTTGAGGTTGATATCCCCCCTCTAGAAATTCAAAAAAGAAATCGAGAGCTTGAGCTAATTGTTAAAGAAAGTATTCTTAATGCTATTAGAGATACTATGCCGGTAGAAGCAATCTTACGTGCTTATATGGATGAAACTGAAGAACAAAATGTTATTGTTAAAGAAGAAGTAATTAGTCCACCTGAAGCTGAACCTATTCCTGAACCAATTACAGAACCAATACCTACTGCTATAACTAAAACACAACCCGATGTGTTACCTACTTCTACTGATTTAATTAAAATACCTCCTCCTGTTTCTATTAATGAAGCATTTACCCCTACTAGTAATCTCCCAAATCCAGAAATAATTATTAAAACTGATTCTATTCCAGAAAATCCTATTGCTCCTCCCACAACACCATCTAATATTCCTACCAAATTATCATTTGGTGATGTTGATAAAGCTATGGATGAAAATGGTAATGAATCTGAAATTAATGCTCCTAAAAATATTGAACGTTTAGAAAAATTAGCAGAAATTACCGCAGAAAAAAGAAGAATGGAAGCCCTAGAGGACGATGAAGATAGAATACAAATTGGTGATGATGTTAATTTAGAAATTTCGGATATATCTAATTTACAAACTCCTAGTATTAAATTAACTCCTCCTGTTCTAGATGATATTGAGGTATTAGGATAATGCGTATTTTAACTCAAGCAATAATCGGTTATTTTACTAAATGAATGAGTTTTTAATTACCGGTTGTATTATATCTATTATTTATACTCTTGTCCGTGTTTTAGAAACACGTATGTCTGGTGATGATCCTAAACCACTTAAAGTTTTAGTTAAAGATACTATTTTAGTTTATATTTGCTCTATATTAGGGATTTTTGTTTTTAATCAGTTAAGTCCCTTGGCTACAGGCAAATCGCCTACTACAGCTTTCACTGGAAATCCTGAATTTTAATATATTATTTATATTATTTATATAATATATAATGGTTATTCAGTCAAACCAGGGGTGTAAAAACGCAAAGCTGAATTTTATAGATAAAATGGGTGCTTTGTTCCCAGAAGATGAGCGCGTCCAGGTAAGACAAGAAATAGATAACTGGTTATCTACTGGTGAAGAAACAACAAGAGTTCAAAAATTATTATCTCCAGAGATAATTAAAAACTTTCCAATTTGGTGGAGTGGTTTTTGGGTAGAAAATCCTAATTATGAAGAGAATCCGAAAAAAGATATGAAAAATGCGAGTAAAATATTAGACGGATATACCAGCCTTGATGTCCAAATGGCTGTTGTGGGCAGTGATGATTGGTGGTGGAATCATTATTGGGATATTTGTAGTGAAGAAATGGGAGATAATTATATTGTTGGTGATTATTTTTCTAGAGGCTTTACTACTCTCGCCTTACGTAAAAATCC
>MDTG01300088.1_pt1 | contig 33119 bp, 27 predicted proteins | sample 811421 | NCBI WGS metagenome assembly MDTG01 (sample SAMN05326645, study PRJNA326480) | marine metagenome | isolation source: seawater | place: Pacific Ocean: South East | collected 2011
AGCAATAATTTGTGTTTCATTATTTGGTAACACTCCAAATATTCAAAAGATTAACAAGATTGCTAAAAAATTTAAATTACCTGTAATTGAGGATGCTGCCCAAAGTTTTGGTGCAAATTTTAAAAATAAAAAAAGTGGAAACTTAACAACGATCGGATGTACCTCTTTTTTTCCAAGTAAACCTTTAGGCTCATTTGGTGACGCTGGTGCAATATTTACAAACAACAAAACTCTCTACAAAAAAATAAAAAGTATAAGATCTCACGGTCAATATAAAAGAAATTTTCATGATCTACTGGGTATAAATGGAAGAATTGATACTTTACAATGTGCCGTTCTGCTTGAAAAATTAAAAAATTTTAAAAAAGAAATAAAATTAAGAAAAAAAATATTTCAGATATATAAAAAATATTTTCAGAAGACAAATTTTAGAGCAACTAATATTATAAATTATGGAAAATATGGGGAGAGCGCATATGCACAATTTTGCATTTTGACAAAAAAAAGAGATTTCTTAATAAAAAAGTTAAAAGAAAAAAAAATACCTTATGCAATATATTATCCTATACCTATGGATAGACAGAAAATTTTTAAATGTTCAAAAAAGAATCTGACTACAGAAAGTAAAATTCTTTCAAGTAAGATTATAAGTCTCCCATTCGGTCCATACTTAAAATTAGAGGATCAGAAGAAAGTAATTGAAGTGTTAGAAAAAAATAAAAATAAATTATGAAGATATTATCTATATTGGGAGCAAGACCCCAAATTATAAAACACTCAGTTATCGAGGAAGTAATAAAAAAAGTATATAAAAAAAAAATTCAAAATATTACAGTTCATACAGGTCAACATTATAACTCTAAGTTAAGTGATATTTTTTTTAAACAATTAAATATAAAAAAACCAAATTATCATTTAAATATATCGAAACTTAAACACTCCGAAATGGTGGGCAGAATGGTTTTCAAACTTGGAAAAATTTTAAGAAAAGAAAAACCAAATGTTGTCTTATTATACGGTGATACCAATTCAACATTGGCTGGGGCAATAAGTGCAGCAAAAGAAAATTTACCAATTGCTCACATAGAGGCCGGTTTAAGAAGTTTTAACTTATCCATGCCAGAGGAAATTAATAGAATTTTAACCGATAGGATAAGCTCTTTATTATTCTGTCCAAGTAAAATTTCGCGAGATAATTTAGTTTTGGAAGGTTTTAATAAAATGAAAGATAAAAAAATAATTTTTCATGGTGATGTTATGTATGATTTACATCAAAAATTTCGAAAAAATTTCAAGAAAAAAACAATTGAGGAGGAATATTATCTTGTAACTATTCATAGAGAAGAAAATTCTGATAAAAAAATTATAAATAATATTATTTTTAACTTGGAATTATTATCAAAATATAAAAAAATAATTTGGCCAGCACACCCTAGGATAAATAAATATTTGAAGAAAACAATTAAATCCAAAAATATAAAAATTTTACCACCTCAAGGATATTTAGAATTTGGAGGTTTAATACAAAATTCAAATTTAGTTATAACTGATAGCGGTGGAGTACAAAAAGAAAGTTTTTTTTTTAGAAAAAATTGTTGTGTTTTAAGAAAAGAAACAGAATGGTTGGAGCTCACTAACAAAAAATTAAATTATTTAATTAATCCAAAACAAAAAAATTTTTACAAAATAATTTTAAAAAAAAGATTTTCGAAACCTAGCAAAATATACAAACCTTATGGGGATGGAAAATCTGGTTTAAAAATAATAAAAACAATTTATAAATTTTTTAATTAAAATTTATTTGATTTACTTTATTATAATTCTAACATATTAAATCGCTCAAGAAATGAATATTTTAATTACAGGATCTGCTGGATTTATTGGAATGTCTGTTTCTGAGTATTTCCTCAAAAAAGGATTTTCAATAATAGGCATAGATAATCTCAATTCATACTATGATCTTAAACTTAAAAAAGATCGAAATAAAAATTTAAAAAAATATAAAAAATATAAGTTTTTTAAGTTAAACTTAAAAAATGAAAGTAATAGATTAAATAAATTAATAAAAAAATATAAAATCAAAATAATTCTTCATTTTGCTGCACAAGCTAACGTTAGATATTCTTTGAAAAATCCAAAGGCTTATATAGATTCTAATATTATCGGCTTCTATAACGTTCTTGAAGCGTGTAAAAAAAATAAAATTCATTCTCTAATTTACGCTAGCTCCTCAAGTGTATATGGAAATAATTATAAATATAAAAAAAATTTTGATGAAAAACTCAATACAGATACCCCAAAGAATTTGTATGCAGCTACAAAAAAATCTAATGAAATTCTAGCATATGCATACTCAGATTTGTTTAATTTTAATTGTATAGGGATGAGATTTTTTACAGTATATGGACCTTGGGGTAGACCGGATATGGCACCTTTTTTATTTCTAAACTCTATAATCAAAAAAAATAAAATAAAAATATTTAATAATGGGAAAATGCAGAGAGATTTTACATATATTGATGATGTAGTAAGATCGGTTTACAAATTAACTATAAAGGCAAAAAAATCTAAATCAAAGTTACAAGAAATTTTCAACATAGGAAGAGGAAAAGGTATTAAATTACTAGAATTCGTACAATGTATAGAAGATATTTTAAATATTAAATCAAAAAAAAAATTTTTTCCCCTACAAAAAGGAGACATGATTGTAACAAAATCTAATATTAATAAAATTAAAGTGTTCATCAAAAATTCACCTCAAACAAATTTAAAATATGGATTAAGAAAATTTACAGAGTGGTATCTTAATTACTATAAAATTAAATTATGAAAATTTTAATCACAGGAGTTGCGGGTATGCTAGGTTCACATCTAGCTGAAATATTAATTAAAAAAAAATATATTGTTTATGGTGTTGATAATTTAATAGTGGGAAAAAAAGAAAATCTAGATTTCAATTTTAAAAACAAATATTTTCACTTTCTAAAAGTTGATGTTTGCAATAAAACAAAAATTCATAATTTGATTAAAAAAGTTGATGTAGTAGTTCATTTAGCTGCTATTAAAAAAGTAACAGAAATTCAGTCATCCTATGCAACGTTAGATGTAAATGTGACATCAACAAAGATTGTATTAGATGGAGCAAAAAAATATAAAAAAAAAGTAATTTTTGCATCTACATCTGATGTTTATGGTGTTTCAAAAAATATTCCTTTTAAAGAAAATGGAAATCTTGAGCTAGGTCAATCATTAGCTAAGAGATGGTCTTATGCGGTTTCAAAAATATATTGTGAACACCTTTGCTACTGTTACTATAAAGAATTTGGAGTTAAAGTTATAATATTAAGATACTTTGGTGGCTTCAGTCATAAATCAAGTTTTTCTTGGTCTGGTGGACATATACCTAATTTTATAGATCAAATACTAAATAAAAAACCAGTAACAATTCATGGAGACGGCAAACAAACAAGGTCCATGGGACATGCTTCAGATTTAGCTATGGGCACTTATTTATCAATAAAATCCACAAAAGCTGTTGGTAAAATAATAAATATAGGAAATGATCAAGAAATTTCAGTCCTTCAAACATTAAAAATGATACTTAAAGAAATGAATCTAGATTACAAAAAAATAAATATCAAATTCATACCCCAAAAAAAAATTTATGGAAACTATAAAGATTTAAGAAGACGAAAACCTAGTTTAAAATTAGCTAAAAAAATTCTTGGTTATAGACCTAAGATATCATTATCGAAAGCTATTAAGATGGTAATCAATGAAGTTAAAAAAAAATAAATCATTTTTAAATAATTTTTGTAATTTTAATAAATTAAATAATTTAATGTTATCATTTGATATTGATTGGGCTCCGGAATTTATGATTGAAGACCTTCTTGATATTACGGATAAAGTAAACTTAACAATTTTTAATACTCACAATTCAAATATTTTAAAAACTATTGATAAAAAAAGAATCTCTCTTGGCATTCATCCAAATCTTCAGCGAAATAGCTCTCAAGGAACTGATGATTTTAAAGTTAAAAATTATGTTAAAAAAATTGGTAACATGAAGTATTTAAGGTTTCATCTCTTGGGACATTCCTATCGAGACCTAAAGTTTTTTGCTAAGGAAGGTGCAAAAATAGATTCTTCTACACTTTTGATTAATCAAAATTATCTTAGTCCATTATATCACCCAGATATTGATCTAGTTAGAGTTCCTTACGTTTGGGAGGATGGAATGACACTTAATTTCAAAACAAATATTAGAAAATCTTTAGATTTATATTCTCCTGGACTTAAAATATTAGATTTTCACCCTATAGATATTTATTTAAATACATCAAATATTGAACAAAGGAATAAATTTAAAAAATTGTATTCTAGTGTTCTTGATGTTCCAAAACAAGAAGCAGAAAAATTTATAAATAAAAAAAATTATGGGATAAGAAATTTTCTTATAGATATATTAGAATTAATTAGAGTAAAAAAAATTAAAACTTCAAATTTTAATGAATTAAATTATGAGTTTAGAAAAAACATCGAATAAAAATATTGTAGTTTTAGGTAATCAATCCATAACAAAATTTCTAGTAGATTTCTTGGAGGAAAAAAAATTTAAAATAAAATATTTAATAACTTTAAAAGATAAAAAAAAATATAGAATTACAGATCCATTTGAAATTAAAAATAAAAGGTTAAAAAAAATTTATGTAAACTCTTATAGTTTAACAGATAAACAAGATATAAAAAAATTAAAACAATTAAAAATTGATTTTTTAATTGTTTTTGGTTGGTCAAGATTAATACCTGAATGGCTGATAGATAATGTAAAAATTTCAGCATTAGGTGTTCACGCTGGCATGTATAGCCCACCTAGATCTAGAGGGAGAGCCGTTTTTAATTGGAGTATTATAGGAAATTTTAAACAAATGACTTTTTATTGTATGGAGTTAAAACCCGGAATAGATGATGGAAATATTTTTATAAAACAAAAAGCAAAAATTAGTGCTCACGACGATATAGAAACATTGTACATGAAAAATTCAATTATTTCCTCTGAAATGTTTTTTAAAATAATAAAGAGATGGAAATACTATGAAAAAAACAAAATTATTCAAAAAAATAATAAAGCGACATATTTGCCAAAAAGAACACCGAGTGATGGCTTTATAAATTGGAATACATCTTGTTATGAGGTTTGCAATTTTGTTAAAGCTTTAAAAAAACCCTTTCCTGGGGCATTTTCTTTTATTAAGAATATTAAAATAATTATAGATGAAGCAATACCCTTTGAGTTAAATATAAATGGCAAGTTTTCTTCTGGAGAGATTATCTACATATTTCCAAATAAAAATTTTGTTATAAAATGTAAAAAAGGTTTTTTACTTGTTAAGAAGTATTCTATCGAAAAAAAAATTAATATTAAAAAAAAATTTGTATTAAAATCATCAAAGATTAAAAAATTTGATTTTGGTAGAATATGAAAAAAAAGATTGGTTTAATATATTCATCTTATAATAATTACGATTTATTAGAACACGAAGTATTAAAACGTGTTGATTTTCAAGATTATCCAGTAATAAATATTGATGATAAATCAGATCAAGAAAACTTTGAATTGGGTCATAAAATATGTGAGGCCAACAAAATACATTTTCAGATAAATAAAAATAAGGGTGTACAGTTTGCAGTTTCACAAGGAATAGATTTTTTAAAAAAAAATTATGATGTTGAATGGGTTTTTTGTCTCCAGCAAGATATATATCCCTTAGACAAAGATTTTTTTTCTAAATTTGAAAAGATGACTGATGAACTAAAGGATGATTCTATCGGTGCAATTGGATTTAATATTATATCTAAAGATGAAGTCTATATGAATGCAGAAATTCTCTCTGATTATTATAATGGAAAAAAACCTTCTGGTTGGATGGGAATATTTCCTTTAAGCGGAGTACCAAAATTTTCAAATTTAACGTTTAAAAATGCCTTACGCTATATCTTTTGTAGTATTTTCAGAAGTCCAAAAAATTTACATAAAAAAGAAGACCTACTTTTGTCTAGTAGAACTTTTTGTGAATATTCAACAAAAAATTTTAAAAAAATTTCAAAATTATATTCAGGTCTTTTTGCAATAGATTTGCCGATGTGGGGTGCAATCGCAATTAATGTAGATAATTGGTACAAATATATTAAACCAAGAGAGGGATACAAATTTCATTTGTGGTTCCCAGATATTGCATTTCAATTTCTACAAAATAATATTTGGCTTGCAACTCACTCTGAGTTTTACATGCAAAACGATCAAAAGGTAAAAGAAAAATATGGTTATATTTGGTCTTCCGCTCATGCTGGTAGAGAAAAAGAAAATACACAAGTAGAAAAATACGGGGAACATTTAGAAATTTTCAAAAAATATTGGAAATTTGATTATGAAAGAGTCTTTGAAAATAAAGATAAAATTAAAAAAATTTATAAAAATACTTTAATAGAGGAATTTCTTTTACATGATTATAGAAAAGGGCCTATTAAAAAATTTTAGAATCGTGAAAATTAACTCAAACTAAAATATACTTTTGAAGAAAAAAAATATAATCCACATTTCCTACTCTGACTATGTCGGTGGAGCCAGTATTGCTGCTAGAAATATTCATAAATCTTTAGAAAACAAGGTAAATTCTGTTTTTATGTGCAACGAAAAGAAAAATAAAAAGAAAAATCTTTTTGATAAAATCTTTCTTTCAATAAGAATATTTATAGGAAGACTGCCAAAAATCTTTTATTTAAATAAATCTGGTACAAACTATTCATTTGCATTTCTGCCATCTAAATACCCTAAAGTTTTAAACAAAACTAACGATCAAAATAAAATTATACATCTTCACTGGATTAACAGAGAAACAATTTCTATTGAAGATATTAAAAAAATAAATGCTAAAATATTATGGACTTGTCATGATATGTGGCCATTTTTAGGTGCAAGGCATATTGCAAACAATAAAATAAACTATAAAAAAATAAAAAATATATTTAGATTTTTAAATTTAGACTATTTAACCTGGAGAAGAAAAAAAAATTTATTTGAAGAAAAAAAAATAAGTTTTGTAGTACCAAGTAATTGGATGAAAAATCAACTAAAAGAGAGTGACTCTTATAATAAAAATAAAATATTTGTTATAGGAAATCCAATTGATTGCGATTTTTGGAAAAAAACTAGAGGAAAAAATATTTTTAAAAAATTTAATCTTAAAAATAATACATTCAAAATAGTATTTGGAGCTGGTGGTGTAAGTAAAGATAAAAATAAAGGGCTTGATTTAGCTTTAAATATATTTGAAAAATTAAATAAATTAAAATCAATAAAATTTGAAGTACTTTTTTTTGGGGATAATGTTAATTTTATAAAAAATAAATACAATTTTAATTTTATAGATTTTGGATGGGTAAATAAAAAAAAACTTAAGGAAATTTTTTCTTTGTCTGACTTAATGATTTGTACGTCCAAAATAGAAAGTTTCTGTCAAACAGCTGCTGAAGCACAAAGTTGCTCTGTGCCTGTTATATCTTATAAAACTTCTGGATTAAATGATGTAATAAAAAATAATTATTCAGGTATATTAATTGAAGATTATAATGATCAAAAATTTATAGAAAAAATAATCAGTTTAATTAAAAATAAAAATAAACGCCTTAAATTTTCAAAAAATTCTAGAAAACACATAAAAAAAAATTTTGATAAAAAGATTATTTCTAAAAAATATTTAAATGCTTATAATCAACTGTAATTGATGTATAACCAAATCTTAAATTTATTCAGTTGTCTTGAAAAAAATCAAAAAAATAAATTTATAATTTTTGTAGTAATATTATTTTTTGCCTCAATTTTAGAAGCAATGGGAATCGGAATAATTATACCATTAATTTCTACAATTCTAGATAGTGAAAACACTTTTGTGAATTATCTGCCAAATAATATTAAAGAATATTTACTTTCATTTGATAAAATATCACTAATAATTTTTTTTAGTTTTTTAATATGTTTGTTCTTTATATTTAAAAACTTAGTTTTAATTATTATATCATTTTTCCAATCAAGGTATGTTTTTGGAATAAAAAATTCTCTAGAAAAAAAAATATTTAAATCCTATTTGCTTCAAGACTATTCAAATTTTATGAAAATTAATTCTAGCAGAAGAATAAATAATTTAATTGTAGAGACTCAAAATATTGTTGAAGGTGCTATAATTCCAATAATGGTTCTTGTGACAGAATTATTAGTTCTTATATCCATCTCTTCTTTGCTATTAATATATAACTTCAAAATAACAATTTTATCTATTTCGGTTTTATTATTAATAACATGTATTTCTATAATTTTTTTAAAACCATTATTTAGAAAATGGGGCGAACAGAGAACAAAATATAATCAGCAAAAAGCTGAGATTCTAAATCAAAGTATTTTCGGTATTAGAGAAATCAAATTATTTAAAATGTCAAAAGGGACAATTGAAACATTCAACAAGTTTAACATGCTATTAAATATAACTTCTTACAAACATATATTTCTTCAATCCATTACAAGGTTTTATTTGGAAATAGGTGCAATTGTTAGTTTTGTAACAGTAGTAATTGTATTCTTAAAAGGCAATAGTAATACAAATGAATTAATTACACTTTTAAGTTTGTATGGAGTTTCAATATTTAGAATTATGCCATCAATTAATAAAATTATTAACGCAAAAAACTCTCTGCGGTTTTCTGAGGCACCTGTAAAAAAAATTTTAGAAGATATAAATTTTACAAAACAAAATAAAATAAATGAAGAATTAATAAATAATAAAATATTAGATAATAAATTTTATAATTGGAAAAATATAAAAATAGATAATTTAAAATTTAGCTATAATGAAAAAGAAAATATTTTTGAAAGTTTGAATTTTGAAATTTCGAAAGGTAAAAAAATTGCAATTATAGGCGAAACTGGTTCGGGAAAAAGTACATTTATCGACTTAATAAGCAACCTCTTAAAACCCAATGAGGGCAAAATTTTTGTTGATGGAAAAGAGGTGATTGAAAACAATAGACATAGTTATGTAGACCTATTTAGTTACTCTTCTCAGAATACTTTTATCTTTAATTCTTCAGTTACAGATAACATATCGCTAGTTTCATTGTATGAGGATAAAGCAGTTGATTATAAAAAAATTGATTTAGTAACGAAAGTTACTCAATTAGATAAATTTATTAACAATCTAGCTAATCAGGGAAAGACAATTATTGGAGAAGAAGGAAATAGGTTGTCTGGTGGCCAAAAACAACGTCTTGGAATAGCACGATCAATTTATGCAGGAAGAGAAATACTTATTTTTGACGAAGCTACAAGTGCTCTTGATAATAATACAGAAAAGAAACTCTTAGATCAGCTTTTTGATAAATTTGATGACAAAACGATTATATTTGTAACTCATAAACAAAAAATTCTAAATTATTTTGATGAAATATTTGAGATAAAAGATAAGAAAATTAAGAGATTAAGTAAACCATATAATTTTTAATGATTTTTGTTTTCTCAGTAATATTAATAAATTTGTTAATATTAATATTTCACAGCTATCTCGCAAAATTTTATAACTTGTATGATGAACCCGATAATATTAGAAAAAAACATTCTTTTTCGGTACCTCTAACTGGTGGAATTATAATTTTTTTAAATATTATCATTCTTAACTTAATACAAAATGATTTAAATATTTTATATTTATTTTTCATAATAGTTTTTATAATTGGTTTTCTTGATGATAAATTTGACCTAAATCCTAACAAAAAACTTATTTTAATATTTGCTGTATGTTTAATAAATATAGTTTTGCTGAATAATCTTCAAATAAATATTTTAAAATTTGCATTTATTTCAAATATTCAAATAAATAATTATTTATCATATATTTTTCCAGCCATTTGTATCTTAATTTTTGTTAATGCTTTGAATATGTTTGATGGAGCAAATCTTCAAGTTGCAACATATACTATTTTTATTTTTGTCGTTTTATTTTTTTATTCTGAGAATATTCAATATTTGATTTACCTTATTCCATTAATTACTTTCGCAATATTAAATTATAAAAGTAAATCTTTTCTTGGAGATAGTGGAAGTATATTTTTAGGATATTTTATATCTATAAATATAATTGAAAATTATAATCTTGGAAAAATATTATATTGTGAAGATATTTTTTTAATAATGTTTTTACCTGGTATTGATATGAGTAGACTTTTTATAGAAAGAATTTTAAATAAAAAAAATCCATTTATTGGAGACATAAATCATATTCACCATTTATTTCAAAATAAATTTAATAAACAAAATTCATTTATAATAATTTTATTTTTAACTGTATTTCCACTATTATCCTCCTTAATAATTGGGAAATTTTTAAGCTTAATGATTTCGTTTTTTATGTATTTTTTAAGTATTTATTACTTAAAAAAGGTATAATTTGCTCTATTTTTTACAAATTCTCATATGATTAATTTGTTCATCAATAAATTTCAGAAGTTAAATAGTTACGAAAAATCTTTAAGTTTAGTTATCTTTTTTTCTTGGTTACTTCTCATACTGTCAGTTGGAGCGAATTCATCTGAGTTAATTATTAATCTTATAGAGAATTTAATTGGAAAAACTGAAAAAGTTAATTTATTTAAATTTTCTTATATTAGATCTGGTGCGGTAATAATTGTATTTTTTACTTTATTATTATTTTTATTTAAACAGAAAAATTTTTTGAATTTTAAAAAAATTGGTTTAGAAGATTTTTTTGTTATAATTTTTTTTGTATATATCATTATTGGAATTTTGGGTTTAAACTTATCCTGCAATTATAAGAATAATTATTTAAATGTTTTAGGATTTATTTGTCAAGATAACTTAAGGACAAATTTTTTTTTTACTTTACATTTTTCTATAGCTTCAATGTGTTTGATATTAATATATCTTCTTGCCACAACTCAGAATAAGAATTTTTTTTTCTTACCCCATACGTTAGGTTTACTTTTATTTTTAATAACTCTTAGTTTTTTTCTAATAATCTTTAATGAGTTAGAATATGGTGGGATAGAATTTAAGATCAAAATTTTAAATTTTACTCATTATATAAACAGCAATGGAATAGGACGAATTTTATTAATTCTAAGTATATTTTTACAATCATTATATTTTTCTGATTTATTAAAAAAAAAAATTAATAAGGTTTTAATAATTTTAATTCTTATTATATTATCTAGTATAATATATGCCTTAGAGGGTAAATATAATATTCTAGCGTTTATAGCTTGTTTTATTATTTTTAATTTTTATATTAGAAAAGATAAATTTAATCATAAACTTAAAAATTTATTTCTTATTATAATTCTGCCACTAATTATTATTCAGTTAAATATATTTATAGAAAAAAATTATATATCTATTAAATCATGTAATAATGATAATTCTTGTATTAATCATTACAAATATATTAAAAAAGAAAATTCAAATAGATTATTTAAAATAAAAAACTTTATTCAAAAGGATAACAAAGAGGTAAATGCAAATAAAGATATTAATAATCCAGATAGCCCATACTTAAATACAAGAAATTTAAAATGGCGGTACTTGTTAAATGATTTTTTTGAAAGGAAATATTATCTAGGAAATGGCCCCGAATACGATCGTCAGCTCTTAATTAATTTAGCAAACGTCAAAGGTATGAAAAGTAATTCAGGAATTAACTCCGATGCTGCAAATGGATTGATTCATGGTATTTTGACTAGTGGTATATTTGGAATAATTTTGTATATCTTTGGATGTTTTTACACTCTGGTAATAATAATAAAATATCATTTAAGTATTAATAAAAAAAAGAGCATTTTTATAAACTTTGCATTTGTTTCGCTATTAATTGTAATGTCAAGATCATTGATTGAAAATGGTTTCATGTCCTGGAATTTTGACCAGTTTCTTCTTATAGGAAGTTTAATTATATTTAAGTGTAAAAGTAGTGAATTAAAATCAATCAAAAAATTTAAATTTATTTAATTTTTTTTAATACGACCGACCTATTTAATGCAAAAACTCTTGGTAAAATTAAAACTAATAATTTATCTAAAGATTTTATAAAATTTAGTAAAGTTCTGTTAAGCGGTATATAGGGCGATTCAACTCCGTTCCCGCCTGAATTTAAAAAAATTAAAAATTCATTAAGTTCATTTTTTTTAACTAGATAATCATTATAAAAAACTGAATTGATTTTTTTTTTATTAAATAAAATATGTGCAGTTGCATTATTATCTTTCCAAATATTTTTTTTAAATGTCCACATCTCATGATTGCAAATTTTCAAAAAAAACTTAAAAAAAAACGATATTTCAGGATCATTAATTAAAATAAATCCATCTTTTTTCAAATATTTTTTTATTTTATTAAAAACTTTAAAAGGATTTTTTGAATGATGTAATGAATGGTTGAAAATAAAAATATCTACATTATTTAAGTATTTTCTAGGAAGATTCATTTTATTCATATCAATTTTTAAATCCAACCATTTTGAATTAAAAATATCACTTGTAATAATTTTTTTTCCTAAAATTTTTTTTGATAATCCATTGCCTGAACCAATTTCAATTATATTTTTTTTTTTATTAATATATTTTTTCATCCAGAAAAATCTTTCAATTATATGAAATTTAAAATTGTAATTTTGTTTGAATTTTAATCTTCCTTTAAGCGGTGGGATTGGTTTAATTAATCTTTTCTTCATTTATTTCACAAATTTTTGTTATTTTTTCTTGTTCATAATTAATTAGTGTATCACTATCCTTAAAATCATAATTATTATTTAAAAGATTTAGTACTAAATAAAGATATTTAAAATAGTTTAATACATTTTCTGGGGAATGGTATTCGTTATTAGTAATCTCATCATTAATATTTAAATTTATCTCATAACATTCAGAATACTGTTCGTTATTATAATCCCAACTATAATTTTTTTTTGTTTCTATTAATTGTATAGAAGGAAAAGAATCTGCTCTTGTTATTCCATCATTAAAATTTGAGAATTTATAAATTGGAAATATAAGTGCTAAAATACACAAATAAATTCTAATTTTATTGTTTTTTAAATTTAGAAAAATTGGAATAAAAAAAATAATAAAAAAATATAAAATCAGTTTAATAATAGCAAAAATTTTAGCTTGGAATAAAAATATAAAAAAAATTAAATAAAAGCATATATTTAAAGACTTAAAAATAAGGAGATTGGACTTCTTTACTTGAAATAAAAACTTTAAATTTTTAAGATATATATAAGTTAAAAATATTCCAAACAAAGCTAATAAAATTTTGTATACAAAAGTAAGATTTCCGGGGATAGGTATATCTGTTAAAAAATAAAAACCAAAGAATGATGGAATTATATTAAAAAAAACATAGGTCAGTTCAAACTTTTCAATTGAGGTAAGTATAATTGAAACAAATTCAATTATATTTACATCTGTGTGAAGCTGAGTAGCCATATAATTAATAAATTCTTGATTAAATAAGTCTGGAGATATTCTTCCAAAAATAAATGATCCAAAATATACATACCAAATTGGTTTAAGACTAATACCAAGAGTTAATTGAGAAATTAAAACCTCATACATTATTAAAAAAGATGGACCTGTAAATAACAAGAAAATAAATAAACCTACAAATAATATTTTTATATTTGATAAATTAGATAACTTTTTAAAATTTTTATCAAAAAATAAAGATATAAATACTATAAATAAAATAAAAAATAAAAGTTCATTATACATTAAGTATAAAACACTTAACAAAATATATATCAATGATATTTCTTTTCTATCAAAAATATTGTTTACGATTACTTTTTGAAACAAAATTAAAAAAGATATAAATATATTTAGTGTTGATAATTGTCTTAAAGAATCAATTTCATATATAAAAAAACTATAAAAACTAAATACCAATACAAATGAAATGAAAAAAGATTTAACGAAACTAAATTTAAATAAAATTTTAAATAATGCATAAACACTTAAAAAATATAAGCAAAAAGTAAGTGCTTTGAATAAATAAAATTCTAAAAAAATATTAAACTTTAAATAATTAACAAAAACACCAAAAACGGACGAAAACACTGGAAAGGTAACAAACCATTTAAGTGATCTATCAAAATACATATTTTGCGTTTGGGAGTCATTAATATTTAATAATTCTTTAATTTTTATATAATCGTAATCAGAGGTTAAATTTGCAGAAGTGATGTAACCAAAATAATCCCAAGCATTTCCTCTGAAAACATAATATTGCTCTCCTAAAAAATGCGCAATTAACAAAAATAATATTAAAATAGGTAAAACTAAAAATATATTATTTAACGTATTTTTTATGAATGCTATCCTAAATAAAATAATATTTACTAGAAAAATAAAAAAAAATAATACAAAAATTATATAAGAAATTTTTGTACTAGTTAAATTAAATGCAAAATAACAATAATTTATTAAGATAATTGTTATTGAATATCCAAAAATTGGGGTTAAATAAAAATAATTATTGGCTCTAATTGTTTTTAATAAAAAAAAACCAAAACTATTGAAAATAAGTAAAATAAATATTAATGGTAGGAGTGTTAAGAAGAATTGTAGCATTGTATTTTTTCTTGTAATTTATTTAGTGTCTAATTTTAACAAAATCAATTAAAACATTATTTTTTTATGATTAAGAAACTTTTCTTTTCTTTATTAACAGTCTTAATCATCATTATATCTACCTTTTTGATTTTAGAAATTTTTTTCAAAGCTCAAAATTACTTTGGTGTAAAAAAAGTCAAAAATTTAAAAAATTTTATGATTACTCCAAGAGAATATAATCCAGATTATGGTTGGGAACTAAAAAAAAATTTTACTTACACATATTTGACTGCTGATAATGAAATTATAAATAAAAAAACAAATAATTTGGGATTGGCTTCAGAATTTGATTTAGAAATCTTAAATAATAAATTCAAGATTTTAGTTATCGGCGACTCATTCACAGAGAGCCTTGGAGTTGATACACCAAATTCTTGGCCTAATCAGCTGCAAAATAAATTAAATAAAAATTTCTACAATAATATAGAAATTTATAATGCTGCGATAGCAGGTTTTAATTTAGATCAATATTATTTTAGAATAAAAGAATTTTATCAAAAAATAAAACCAGACATAATTATTATCGGATTTGCAACAGCAACAGATTTTTATGATGTTGGGAAATTTAATAAATATTTTGTCTATGGAGATAACATTGGTCGTAACTATTTTGAAGTTATAAATGGGGAATTAAAAATTAATACTGATTTAAATTCTATAGAAAATTTTGCGACAAAATACCAATTAATTGAAAATTTTAAAAAAGTAGAAAGTAAAAATAAAAAAGTTAATCTATTACAATCTATTAAAGAATTACTAGATATGTCTTCTGTTTATGAAAAAATTAAAAGAAGTTCATTTGTTGTTAGAATGGCTATGAACTTACGTAATAATGAAAGATCATTATGGCCAAGCACCGAAATAGGAATTGCAAACAAAAATACATCATTAGAAAAAAGAAAAATAGATTTGATTGAAAAAATTTTTAAAAAAATAGCTTATGAATTTGGAACTAAAAGTAATTTATTTGTAGTTCATATTCCATACAAAATTGAGGTAGATGAAAAATTTTGGTCCTCTACATTTGGAAAACAACCTGAGAAATTTGATCAAAATGGACCTGAAAAAAAAATAATTAACTTAATAAATAGTAAGCCAATTAAATTTATACCCTCAGTAACAAAATTTAGAAATAAATTTAACAATGAAAAAAAAGAATTATATTTAGCAAAAGATGGACATTTAAATAACTTTGGAAACGAATATTTATCTGAAATTGTTTTAGAAAACATTGAAAAATATCTTCCCAAAAAAGATTTTTAAAAAAAAATTGTATTTAAAAAAAAAATTTAGATTATAATTTTCGATATAATTAATATTGAATGTGATTATTAATTAATGAAATTTTAGTAAAAAAGTAAATAATTTTTATTTACTTTGTATAAAAACTTTATAACCATTTATAAATTTTACTATTTATGAAAATTGACCAATTAAATTTAAAAACAATTCTCCTTATTTTTGGTCTTTTTTTTCTTCCAGTTATTATATTTCTTAAGCCAACCAATTTTTACCAACTACAATTTTTTGATATATTTTTAATTTTTATTATACAAATTTTTTTTTTATTTTTAATCATATCAATAAGCAGAATACCTAAATTTTTCTTCAAAAATTTTAATTGGATAAATTTTCTATGTCTTAATTCAATCTTTTTTTTTTCGCTTTTTTATTTTAAGGAAATTTTAGAATTATTTAAATTTGAAAATAAAAATTTTAAGTATTATGATAATTTTTTAACAATTTTTATTTATATTATTTTTTATTTCTTAATTTTTGTTTTTATTAAAAAAAGTCAAAAAAATATTCAAAAATTATTTTTTATACTTATTTTACTTAACTGTTCTATATTTGTAATTCAGCATTCAATTTGGCATATAAATATCTTAAATAAAAAAAATAATATTTTATTAGAGAATTCTAAAATTAAAAATGATCCAATTAATTTTAAAAGTATAAAAAAAAATATAAACAAAAATAATATATTTATTATAGCATTGGATGGAATGATAAGCCTTGATAAAGCAGAAAAATTAAAAATGATAAAAAACAAAGATTATTATATATCAGAATTTAATAAACAAAATTTTATCCATAATTCAAATTTTTTCTCAAATTATGCAAGCACCTATCTAAGTTTAAATACTTTGTTAGAATCTATTTATCCTACAACCGAATATTCAAAAAATTATAAATCTAGAAAAAATTTTGGTTTAAGCAACCTTGATAACAATTTTGAGAAATCAAATATAAAAATAATTATTAAAAATTTAAATAAAAATTTTCTTTGGATAGGTAATAAATGGAAAAATTGTTATGAGATAAAAACAAATACAGCCATTCAATGTTTGCAATCAAATTCTTTTTTTCAAATTTTAAGAAAAATAGATTTTTTTTATAGTAATCATTTGATAATTTATTTTTTTGATTATTTATGGAAATTTGACAAAAAAACTAACGGCATTGATTTTTTATTAAATCATAATAATTTAGATAAAATCAGAAAAAATTATAATTCAAATTTTATTAATTTTGTTCACATCTATAAACCACACGCCCCATATCAATTTGATAAAAAATGTAAATTTCAAAAAACAAAAGAAACTTATGCAAATTCTGGAGAAGAAGAAATAAATTTATATGGAAATGAATATAGATGTATTTTAAAAAATTTAATCTCAATTATGAGTAAATTTAAAGATAATGATCTTGTAGTTTTTCTTGGAGATCATGGATGGTATTTCAATAAAGAAATAAAAAATAATTATTCTGATAAAATCAAAAATTTAAGATTAACAAAAGATGATTTTGTTAAAGATAGATTAAATAATGTTTTTATGGCAATTAAATTTCCAAAATCTTGTAATAATTTAGAAATACCTAAATCGACTGTTAACGTTATGCGTTTTATACTTAGCTGCGATCAAAAAACAAAATTTGATTACCTTGAAGATTTTAAATATTTGACAAGGTTCGAGGATCATAAAGATTTTGGAAAAACAAAAAGATTAGATAATTGATGAAAAATTCCTCAAAAATTGATGCACTTTTAAAGTTAAAAAAAAAAATTAAAAATAAAAATTTTTTAATACCAGATTTTATTTTTTTTAGAAAAAGAGATTTTCATAATAATAAAGATGCTGTATTTAAAAAAATTTTAAATAAATTTTATGGAAAAAAAATAATTTTAAGATCAGCTAGTCTTAATGAGGATAGCTTAAATGTATCAAATGCTGGGAAATTTAAATCATTTCCAAATTTAGATATAAAAAAAGAAATTATTTTAAAAAAGATAGAAATAATTTGTAATGATTTTAAAAGTGATAACGACCAGGTAATTGTTCAAGTATTTTTAAAAGAAGCTTTTCTCTCAGGTGTCGTTTTTACAAGAGATCCAGAAACTAATGCACCTTATTATATTATTAATTATGATAAGTCTGGCAAAACTGATCTTATTACGTCTGGAAAAATTAATCCCACATCAAAAACTTTAATAATTTATAAAAATTTTAAAAAGATTCCATTAAAGATTAATTCATTAATTAAAACATTTAAACAAATCGAAAAAAGTTATGGATCAGATAGAATTGATATTGAATTCGCAATTTCAAAAAAAAATAAAAAAATTTATATCTTTCAATGTAGACCTGTTTACCCACTAATAAAAACAAATAACAAACTTGATAAAGAAATCGATATTGGATTAAACAATATAAGAAAAAAAATTAATAAATTCAAAACTAAAAATTTATATTTACCAGGTGACACCACTTGCTTTAGCAATATGTCTGATTGGAATCCTGCTGAAATGATAGGAGTAAAACCAAGTCCATTAAGTTTTAGTCTTTATTCTGAGTTGATAACTGACAGCGTATGGTCCAAACAAAGATCTAATTATGGTTATCAAAATGTAAATCCTAACAAATTAATGGTAAATTTAGGTGGATCACCTTACATTGATTTAAGAGTAGACTTTAATTCTTTTCTTCCAAAAAATTTAAATAATAAATTAAAAGATAAAATTATAAAAATTTTATTAAAGAAAATAATTAGAAAACCAGATTATCATGATAAGATAGAATTTAATATTATACCTACTTTTTATACTTATTTAGAAAACCAAAATTTAGACGAACTTAGTTCAAAAGAACAAAAGATTTATAATAATGAACTAAAAAAAATAAGTAAAAATATTTATGTTAATTATAAAAAAATTCTTAATAAAGAATATAATCAAATCAAAAAATTAATTATTAATTTAAATAAAATTAATAAATCCAGGTTAAGTCATATCCAAAAAATTTATTTTTTAGTTCATGAATGCAAAAATTTAGGAACTCTTCCGTTTGCTGGAATTGCAAGAACTGCTTTTATGAATACAATGATTTTGAATTTACTTATGAAATATAACCATATCTCAGTGTCTCAAATGCAGTTTTTTTTTCATACATTAAATACGATATCAAAAAAAGTTTTATTTGATTTTAACAAATATAAAAAGAAGAGAATGACAAAAAAACAATTTTGTGAAAAATATGGTCACTTAAGACCTCAAAGTTATTCTATTGAATCTAAAAGCTATAATGAGGCTTTTAACGAATATTTTACAAGTAATAAAATTTATAAAAATTTAAAAATAAAAAAAAATAATTTTACAACTTTGCAAAATAAAGAAATTAAAAATTTCCTGCTTAAAAAAAATTTTCCTATTTCTTTTAAAGAATTAATTAATTTTACCAAACTTTCAATTGAAATGAGAGAATTGTCTAAATTTCATTTTACAAAAATTTTGAATGCAATTTTTAATCAAATTAAATCTTTAGCAAATGAGGTTGATATTAAGTATTATGATTTTAAATTTATATCAATCCAAACTTTATTAGATGCTTATAACAACTTATCTTTAAGAAAATTAAAAACTATTTTAGTAACTGAAATAAAAAAAAACAAAGAAACTATGCTTCTAAGTAATTCAATAAAATTACCAGATTTTATTAATAAAAGTGAAGATATTTATTTATTTTATTTATCAGTATCAACAGGCAACTTTGTAACTAACAAAATATGTACAGGAAAAGTAGTTGAATATAAAAAAAATAAAAGAAATAAAAACTATGAAGATTGTATTGTATTAATTGAAAATGCAGATCCAGGTTTTGATTTTTTATTTTCTCATAATATCAAAGGTTTTATAAGTAAATATGGTGGGGCTAATTCACATATGTCTATCAGATGTCTAGAACTTGGAATTCCTGCAATTATAGGGATTGGACAAAAAAACTATGATGACATAAAAAAATCTAAATTTATTCAATTTGATTGTAAACAAAAAATTTTAAAAAAAATAAATTAGAATGTACAATTTTTTAATTTCAAAAAGGTATAAGGTAAAAAATAATAAAGAAATATATTACTTAGAAAAAACTTGGCAAAAATTTTTTAAGAAATTGAATAGTAAATTTCTTAGCATTTCTTGTGATAATAAAATTAAAAATTTAAATAATTTTGATTGTCTAATTATTAGTGGTGGTGGAGACATTTATGATATTTCAAAAAATAATAAAGATTATATGAGAGATAAATTTGAAATAAAATTACTAAATCATTTTTTAAAATATAATAAACCTATTATTGCAATATGTAGAGGATTTCAGTTGGTTGGATCATTTTACAAAAATAAACTTTTAGAAATTAATAATCATGTAAGAAAAAATCACAAAATTTACTTATATAAAAATAAATACTTAAAATTAAAAAGTTTAACTACTAATTCATTTCATAACTATGGTTTTCTTAATTTAAATGAAAATTTTAAATGCATTGGAAAATCAAAAGATAACTCGATAGAAATAGCAATTCTCAAACAAAAAAAAGTATTGTGCTTAATGTTTCATCCAGAAAGAAAAAATAAAAGTCAAAAATCAATCAATAAATTAATCACAAATTTTTTATCAATTAATTAATGCAAGTAATTATTTTAGCGGCTGGTAAATCATCAAGAATTTTTAAAAAAATAAAAAAAAATAAGTGTTTATTAAAAATAAATAATAAAACAATTATAGAAAGAAATATTGACATATTTTTAAAACAACGGATTAAAAAAATCTCTATTTGTACAGGTTTCAGAAGTAAAAATATTAAAAACCATCTTAAAAAAAAAAAAATAAATTTTGTATTTAATAAAAATTATAATAAATCTGATATGATGGAAAGTTTAGCTTTAAGTCTTAAAAAAAATTTTGATGATACAATAGTATGTTATGCAGATATAATTTTTGAAAAAAAAATAATTATTGACTTACTAAATACAGTCCAAAAAAATAATAATATAATAGTACCAGGACTTAAAAACTGGAAACATATTTGGAAAATAAGATCTAAAAACAATTATGATTTCGAAAGTTTTAAAAATAAAGGAAAAAAACTAATAGAAATTGGCAAAGAAAATATCAATGAAAAGGATGTTAAAGGACAGTTTATGGGTATTTTTTTTATACCCAAGACGAAAATTAGTAGTTTTTTAGAAATTTATAAATCGAAGACAAATAAAATACAAACTACAAGTTTTATTAATCATCTTATTAAGAAGGGCAATTATATACAAACTTATATCAAAAAATATAATTGGTTCGAATTTGATGATTATGAAGATTATGAAAATTTTAAAAAAAATGATTTTTCAAAATTATTTAAAAGATATTAAAAAACTTTTAATTTTTTTTTTTAAAAAAAAAAAATATGACTATTGTTTTTTTATTGAAAATAAATTTCACATAAAATATTTTGAAAATTATTTAGAAAAAAAAATTTTAAAAAATAAAAAAATTTTAATTTTTTCTTTATCAAATGTAAAATTTAAAGATATTGACACGTTATATTTAAAAACTAATTTTTTTAGAGAATTTTTTTTTTTAACTGTCAAAGTTAAGAAGCTTTTTACAAGTACTACTAATTTAAATAATAGTTTTTTTAAAAAATCTTTATTTTCAAATGTAAAATATTTTTATTTTCAACATTCAAATATAAGTTTAATAAGAAATTACGAAGAAAATGCATTTCATAGCTTTGATGTAATACAAGCAATAAATAAATATCAATATTCAGAATTAATAGAAATAAGAATAAAATATAATTTAAAATTTAAAATACTTAGATCTAGGTATCAATTATTAAATAATTTTACAGCACAAAAACCTTGCAAAATAAAAACTTATGATTTTTTAATAGCTCCAACATGGAATTCTGAATTTTATAAAGAGGAAATTCATACAAAAATTGCACAAATCTTAATAAAAAATAATTTCAATTTTGTTTTAAGACCTCACCCAATGAATATTAAGAATTTAGATTTTGAAAAATTAAAAAAATTTCAAATTTCAATAGATGAAAATCCTGAAATTAATTTTAATAATTTTAACGAATTAATTTCTGACTACTCTGGTATTTTTATTGAATTTGCAATTTTTAAAAAAAAATTTCCATTTCTTATCAATTTAAAAAAAAAGATATTAAATAAAAATTTTCGTTCTTATAAAAACATAACTACTATAGAGGATAAATTTAAAACTAACTGCTCTCATATAATAAATACAAGTCAGTTAAATTCATTTATAGAAATAATAAAAATGAGAGATCTAGATAATGAAAAAAAAAATAATTTCAAATTTAGAAAAAGATCTTATTTTTTAATTTTTTTATTAAAGAAATTTTTTATCTTATTTTTAACTTTTTTAGAAAAAGCTACTATAAATGCAATAAAGGCTAAAAAACCTTGCAAAATAATGCTTCCTGTTCCCGGATCTATGTATGCATAAGAAATTTCAGGAAATATTAAAAAGAATATTAAAATTGTAATAAATTTTTTTTTAATATTTTGTTTAAGCATTTATTATTTTATTTATCTAAAGTTTTATTTTCGATAATTTATAACTTAATTTAAATTTAAACAATAATTTAATTGAATAATAAATTCTGTTTTGATTTATTTTTAGTTCTTTTTGAAATTATTTGCTAATCTAAATAAACTATAATTTTCAAATTTTTTTATCAAAGTTAAATTTTGACTGTGTAATACTTCTAAATATTTTTTATGAATTGTTAATTTGTAATTATTTGGTAATAAAATCTCATCATTTTCTTTTAAATTAAAAAAATTTTGTTCTATAATTGTGTGTATTTTATTATGAAGATTATTATCTCTAAAAACCATAAAATTTCCATGCCCGAGATTTGGGATAGAGGTGGTTTCAATATAAAAATATGGCTCATCGAAAATTAAGTTAACAGATTTTTTTTCTTCACTATTTAAATATTCAATAAGGTCATAATTTTGTGAGATTATATTTTCACAATTTTTTTTATAATTTATGCAATTTAGTTTTAAATTTTCTAAAGCCAAATAAATGGGTTTTATAAATAAAATTAAAGAAATAAATATAAAAACCAAATTTTTTAATAAAATTTTGTTTTTATAAATAATATAAATTATTGAAAAGTATATCGGTAAATATAAGTTCATTATGTGATAGTTTTTAATAGATTTTGATATTAAAAATAAAATAGAACCTGAAACACAAATACAAATTAAAAATAAAATTTCTTTTTTATTTAATTTGATATAAATTTTTTTAAAAATAAAAAAATAAATTAATAGTAATGTATAAATGTAAAGTAGATGATATTTGACTGTAAAATCAATGTCATTTAAAAAACTTAAAATAAAAATTTTATAACTTGTAATGAAATCTACATTTTGATAAGTGTTTAAATTCCAAATAAAATTTGTTTTTAAATAATCCTGTATTCCAAAATTTAAAGCAATTGATAAAATGCTTAATGTGATTAAAAAAATAATTACGAAAGTAAGAATAAATTTTATTGTTTCATAGATGTTATTTTTTTGAATAAAAAAAAAATGAAAAATAATCGGAAACAAATATATAAATGAATCAATTCTAGTTAAAATTGATAATGTAATAAAAAAAATACTTAATTTTATTTTTTGATTTAAATATAAATGGAATGCAAAAAAAAGAAAAATATATTGAATTAAATTAATACAAAAATTAAAATCTTGAATATAAAAAAAACTAGAAGCAAAAACTAAAATTAAAATCTTCTCAAATAATGTAAACTTGTTATTAGATAATATATAAATTATGGTACATAAAAATATTGCAAGTATAAAAGTAATAGAGAAATAAATCGCATAAATGCTTTTTCCAATTATATAATTTAAAATACTCAAAAAACCGTAGATAATTGGTCCTTTGTGATCAAACCAATCTTGGTATAATATAAAATTCTCATTAATTAGACTCGCACCCAAATAATAGGCCCCCATGTCAGTAGACAGATCAGAAAAAAAAGGTGATGAATAAAATATTGAAATAAATGTAATTATTAAAATTATTACAAAATTTTGAATATTAAGAATATTATCTTTTTTCATAATCAATACTTATCAAATATTATCTAACATTTTAATTCATAAATTAGTTCTAAATATAATTTCAGCTTTATTGCATTGATCTATCTAAGATACTTTGAGCCATTGCCATAATAGTTCCTTGGGGCGACTCGATTGTACTAGATGGCAATATACTGGAGTCTAAACAATATAGATTATCAAACTCAAAACTTCTACCGGATATATCAAATTTTGTGTTACTGGTATTTTTAATACCCATTGTAGCTGAAGACATACCGTGAACAGATACCATTTCAATATTATTTCGAATTAAATTTTCATTCAATATATTTTCTAAATTTATATTTTTATTTATTTTAAAATTTTTTTTAAAAGGTAATAAAATTTCTTCTGCACCAATTTCAAATAATGAATTGCAAAAAAATTTAAAATATTTTTTTAATTTTTCTATATCTTTTTTATGTATTTGATAAGTTAAAATTGTTTTATTTAAAAAATTATTCAAAACTATTTTATTTAATGAAGATAATTGAATAATGAAACTTCCATAATTATAAATATTTTTTTCAATATTATTGAGATCCTTATTATTCATTTTAGCTAAACTAGAAAATAAATTACTTTTATTAAAACTCGTTGGCATTATTAGAACACCATCATTTAAATACTCCTGGATTTGTTTCGTAAACATTATTCCCTCTTTAAATTGTATCCTACGATCAAACTTTGCACTTATTCTTAAATTTAAATGAACAGTCATTTCACTTTTTAAAAAACTATTTCCAAAGGAATTTTTTAATAATTTTGGTGTCTGTGTAGCTCCACATGCTAAAATTACTTTATCTGCAATTATAATTCTTGTTTTTTTATTTTGAGTGACGATTACTGATTGAATTTTTCCATTTTTAACAACGAGCTTATTTGCTTTACAGTTTGTTATAATTCTTAGGCCTTTTTTTTTTGATGATAGAATGTATTTTTCTAATATAGAATTTTTTGTCAACCCCGCCGCACCTAAGGTTAATTTATTTTCTATCTCTGTTGAGTTAATTGATTTAGGAACATTTACAACCTTTATATTTTTAATTTTCCCAATTTCTTGAATTTTTAAACTTTCATTATTGTGATGATTAATATTTTTATTATTTTTGATTTCTAAAATCCTCTCTATATTTTCAAAGTATTTTTTAAAATTTTCATAACTATACACTTCGTCATTAAATTTCTTACTCCAGCCATGTAATACAATTTCTGGTGTTCTCCAAACTAATCCTCCATTTATATAAGTGCCTCCACCTAGGCACTTACCTTCTCCAAATCCAAAATTTGAGTTGCTTAAAACCGGTGTAAAACCTGAATTTCTCCAGGCATGCAAAAAAGATTGTGAAATTGAACCTTTTAACTGGTTAACTTTGTAGTAATCACCCTCTTCTATTAGCAAAACATCTTTTCCATAATCTGTTAAATATTTGGATGCAACAGAACCTCCAGCTCCAGAACCAATAATCAAATACTCACATTTTATTTCTTGTTTAGAAAAATTGTCATTTATCATAATTGTATATAATTGAGTAAATTTTGATTAATTTTAAAATATCTCTTAAAAAAATTAATTTATTAAAAAAAATTATACCTTTACTAAAAATATAATACTCTGATTTTTTTGACAAAAATAATAATTTTATCATAACCCAGTATAAGGTAAGAAAACTAATTAGAATAAAATATGAAATTTTAATTATAATATGAGAAGAATTAATAATTGATTTAAAATAATAATTAAATCCTTCTTCCTTCTTCTCGTCTAGATTTTCAATATTTGAATAATGTAATAATTGAAGGATTTTGCTTTCAATCATTTAGAATATATTTTTTTTAATAAAGTTTTTTAAAACTGTAATCGTGCCAAGTTTTAAAACTTTTTCAAAACTTTTAAGAAAATAATTCAAACTTTCCTCATCGGTTATTATTGGACATGAAATTTTTAATGGTAAATCAATATTTGAACCATAAAAAGTTAAAATATTATGACTATCATATAGTTCTGATATATATGAAGATACTATTATTTTTTTTATTGCATATTCATCTTTAGCAAACTTGCTTGGGAGCAATGATAGCATAGGTTGGATATATTTATCGGAAAAGTTGGTATTTATTATAACTCCATTTAATGAACCAGATCCTCTTACCTCTTGAATAATTTCTGGATATTTATTTTTTAAATTATTAAGACCTGAATTTAAAATTTTAAAAATATTTTTTGATTTTTCCTCATAATTTTCATCAATTAAAGTATTTATTGCCTCAATCGCTGTAAATGTCTCTTCACCTAAACCATTAAAGGTTGTGCTATGTAAAGTTGCATCCCTTAGGTTATCATATGCTTTTTTAAAAAATTTTTTTTTGCATGTGTACGCTGAAATTGATGCTTTGCCTCCCCCTAAAGATTTTCCAGAAGTTAATACATCTGGTATTAAGTTTTTAAAATTCATAAAATAAAATAAATTTCCTGTTTTTGCCCATCCTGAATAAACTTCGTCAAAGATTAGGACAATATCATGATCATCACAAAGTTTTCTAGTTTTTCTCAAAAAATTTTCAGATAAACTTAATAAAGAGCTTGCACTGAATGGCTCAACTATAATTGCATAAATGTTACTTTCTCCAGATTTTTTTAAATCTGAAACTTTTTTACTTAAGGATTCAAAGTTGTTAAATTCAAAACTTTCAGATTTTACTAATTTCTGAAATTGAAAATATTTTGTTTCTCTAGAATCTGTTATATTAGAAGTCAAAATTTTTTTTCCATGAAAAGAAATGTTCGAATTTAAAATATAATCTCTTTTACCTTCGTGATATTTATATGCCAATTTTATTGCACCTTCGTTTGCATCTGAGCCCGAATTAGAAAAATAGGAAATATCCAAATCTTCTGGAAGTAAATTTGAAATATTTGAACTTAGAGCTGCTATATATGGTGAAAAATAATTTTTATGCACTTCCATTAAACGATTTTTTTGAAACCATTCTCTGGCTTTCAAAATTCTTTCATTATTATGTCCGTGATTTAATACTCCAATTCCCCCGGTAAAATCATATATTTTTTTTCCTGATTTTGTGTAAATAAAGTTTTTTTCTGCCTTGATTACAGTATCCTTTCCAAATCCAAATTTAGATATTAAATCTACCTGACTATTATTTACATATTTTCTATACAGATCCCAAATTTCTTCTATGCTAAAGTTCTGAATATCATTTATAGAAAAAAGTTTTTTCATATAAAATTTTTTTTGATTTTTTCAAATTTTTTAAGAGCAGCAGATATAGTCATATCCATATCATAGTAGGCATAGTCAGCAAGTCTACCGCCTGTCTCAAATTTTTGAATTTTGCTTGCCATTTTTTTATAATTTCTTTGGATAGATCTGTTTATTTTATCGTTCACTGGGTAATATGGTTCATTAATTGACGTCTTCGGGTATTCATAAATTATTAAGGATTTTTTACTGTTGTATTTTCTCTCAGAATGAAGATGTTTGGGCTCATGAATTCTGGTAAATTTAAATTTTTTTTCTGGAAAATTTATAACAGCAGTCCCCTGAAAATCATTAATATTTACAATCTTTTTTTTAAAAGACAATGACCTCCATTTTAACTTACCTAATTTATATTTAAATAATCTATCTAATGGGCCAGTGTAAATAGTTAAATATTTAACATCATAATTATTCTTTAAATCAAATTTCTCATATCTTAAATTAATTTTTTTGCTATCAATCAATCTTTTAAATACTTCAGTGTAACCATCTTTTGGTATACCTTGCCAAATACAATTATTAAAATAATCCTCATTATAATTAAACCTTAATGGTAATCTGTTGAAGATACTTGAGGGTAAATTTCTTGGGTTAGTATTCCACTGTTTTTCAGTGTAATTTTTTATAAATGCTTGATACATTTTAGCTCCTATTTGAGATAAAGCTTTTTCTTCAAAATTATCATACCCTTTTTTTTTATATTTTTTTGTTATACTTAAAAAATATCTTTCAGCTTCTAAAGGTGAAAAGTTTTTTTTAAAAAAAGAATTTATAGTCTCTAAATTAATTGGCATTTGATAAATTTTATTTTTATAATTAGATAAGACTTGATGCTTGTATGAATTAAATGATGTGAATTTATTTATATAATCCCATACATATTTGTTAGATGTGTGAAATATATGTGATCCATATTTATGATATTCTATATTAGTAGATGCATCATATTCACTATAACAATTTCCACCTATGTGATCTCTTTTTTCTAAGATCAAAACTTTTTTATTTAAAACTGAAGAAATTCGCTCAGCAATTACTGAACCATAGAAACCACTACCAACAATTAAAAAATCAGTCTTAATTTTTTTCATTATCAAATTTATTGTACTTATAAAAATTTTTTAAATCATTAAATAATTTAAAACCAAATTTAATAATCTTTTTTAAAGGCCATTTTATTTCACCAGCTTCTCTTTTAAAGTGATTTACTTTTAAAAATACAAGATTTTTAGCATATAGAGACATTATAATATTTGGAGCAATATATCTTGATGGATTTAAAAGCATAAAATTATTTAGAAATTTAAAAGACATCAATCTAAAAGGAATATTAGGATCTTTTAAATTTTTTTTGAAAAAAATAGCTAAACAATATCTCAAAATAACTCTACTAAGAAATATCCTTAAAATAGGGTCGTTTCTCTTAACTCTATCTCCTAATATAATATCAAATTTTTCTGAATTTCTTTTTTTCCATAAAGCAGCAAAATCAATCGATGAAAATTGGTTGTCGCTATCAGTTTGAAATATATATTTATAATTTTTACTTATTGCGTATTTATATCCTTCACATATTGCTTTACCATGTCCTTCGTTAATCTTATTAATTACTATAAGGTTTTGAGTAATTTTTTTATTTTTTTCAAGTATATCTAAAGTGCCATCTCCAGATCCATCATTTACTATTATTAAATCAAAAGACTCTGGAGGCAAAACTGCAGACCAATCATCTATTATTTTTTGAATAGAAAGTTCTTCATTATAAGTAGGAATTATAATTGCCAGTTCTTTCATTAATATATTGTTTTTATTTTTATTTTCTTATTTGACAAATATTTTTGCCATTTAAATTCGTCCTGTATAATTCTAGAAACATTTGAGAAATTTGGCTTCCATTTAAGAACTTTTTTTGCTTTTTTTGCTGTGCAAACTAATTTTGGTAAATCACCTTTTCTTTTATCTACAAAAAAAATATTAAATTTATTTTTTGAGAATTTCTGTACTTTTTTTGCTAATTGCAAAACACTAAAGCCTCTACTTGTACCTAAATTAAAAACTTGTTTAATTGATTTTCTCTTAATTTGATTTATGACTTTTTCATGAGCAATACACAAATCTTTAATATGAATATAATCTCGAATACATGTTCCATCACTTGTTTTATAGTTGGCCCCATAAATTTTAAAATTTTTTGAGTTGATTGATTTATTAACTAATATTGGAATCAAATGTGTTTCAGGGTTATGCATTTCACCAACTTTTTTTTCTAAGTAAGAACTACAGACATTAAAAAATCTAAAAATAACGTAAGATTTGTTCTTTTTTTCAAACTCTTTTTTGATTAATTCTTCACAAATTAATTTTGTTTTTCCATAAACATTTTGAGGTTTAATTTTACTCTTCTCTGAGAGTAATTTTAAACCTCCTGCATATACTGCAGCTGTGCTTGAAAAAATTATATTATTAATTTTAAGTTGATTTGAAATTTTAATTAAATTTTTTGTAGCTAATACATTGTTAACATAATAGTCATTTTGATTTTTTATATTATCTAGAGTAGACTCACCTGCTAAATGTATAATCAAATCAATTTTATGCTTATTAAGCTTAGATTTTAAAATTTTAAAATTATTTAAATTTAAATTATACTTAACATTTATATGCTTATTTTGTGACTTTTTTTTTTTATCAATCCCAATAATGAAAAAATTTTTTTTCAAGTATGCTGAAATACAAGAGCCGATATATCCATTACATCCTGTTATGAGAATATTTTTCATAATTTACTAATAAAATTAATTTTAAATTTTAAATTTAAGCAATATAATCAAACAATAATACAAATTAAATTAAATTAAGAGTTTTAATGGCAACATATTTTAATTGGAGTGATCAATCTGAAAATTTTGATAATGCGTACAGTGAAAAATCACAAATTCCAATATTTAAGAACTATGTAAAAAATGACTTATTGCTAAGACAAAAATTGGTTTTTGATATTCTTGGAAATGTTAAAGATAAAAAAATTTTAGATTTAGGGTGTGGTGTAGGTAGATATAGCCATCTAGCAGCTCTCAATGGTGCAAAAGTTATAGGTATAGATATTAGCAAAAGTGCAATTGAAATAGCAAAAACAAAAGCTAAAGAGCTTGGGGTTGAAAACTCTTGTGAATTTATTTGCCAGGATTTTATTGAATCGAAAAATAATTTTAATGTTGATTATGTAATAGCTTTAGGGTTTGTTCAATACTTTAATAACCCAATTGGAGTTGTGTCTGATATATTAAAAAATAATCAAAAAATTATTTTTGATATACCCACTTTTTTTCACTGGATTAATCCTTGCAGAAAAATCTATCGGACTTTGATGAAAGGTATTAGATTTAAGTCATTTACTAAATATGAAATGCAAAAAATGTTAAAGCTTCTTTATGAAACACATAATATAAAATTTAAAGTAAATTATTCAAATCCAACTATATATATAATATCAAATGTCTAAGAACTTTTGACATGAGTGAAAAAAATAACAAAAAAAAATTATTAGCTATAAGGTCTGCTACTTTAATAAATAGATTGAGCACACAAATATCACCTTCTCTTCCAATCGGTTTAGCATATATTTTAGGTGCAATTAAAAATAAAAATTTAGATATTAAGGCTATCGATGCTCTAGGAGAGTCTCCTTTTATGAAAGATGCTAAAATATTCTCAAAAAAAAATTTAATATTGGGCTTAGATAATGATCAAATTCTTTTTAAAATTGGAGATTTTAATCCAGATATAATTTTAATAACATCCATGTTTTCACCAGATTGGTTGATATTAAGGGATCTAATTTTTAAGCTTAAAAGTAAATATCCCAAAAGTATTATTATAGGTGGTGGAGAACACTTTTCTGCTATGCCAGAATTTTGTTTTAATGAAAGCTTGATAGATTGTATTGTAACTGGAGAAGGTGAAGAAACAATCAAAGAAATAATTGATAAAATTATAGATAATAATTTTTTAGTTACCAAAATAAAAGGGACATACAAAAGAATTAATGGAAAAATCGAATATGGTGGAGATAGAGAGAGAGTCAGGTGTCTAAAAAATATGCCTTGGCCAGCATGGGAGTACTTTAATATAAATAATATGTTAGATAATGGAATCGGTAATACATCCAACCAAAAAAAAAATATAAGACCGATGCCATTAAATGCTACTAGAGGGTGTCCATATAGATGTACATTTTGTTCAAATCCACAAATGTGGGGGAAGCTGTGGAGAGCAAGACCGGCGGATGATGTGGTTAAAGAAATTAAATATTTAAATAAAAATTTTGGAGCAAATCACTTTGACTTTACAGACTTAACGCTTGCTGTAAAAAAAGATTGGTTAATTGAATTTTGCAATGAAATGATAAAAGCAAAAATGAAGATAACTTGGGGTTTACCAAGTGGAACTAGGTCAGAAGTATTAGATTTTCCTATATTAAAACTTTTAAAGCAAGCAGGATTAAATGATATTGACTACGCACCTGAAAGTGGATCTGAGAAAATTTTAAAAATTATGAAAAAACAAATCAAAATTGAAAACTTATTATCATCTATAAAATCTGCTAACAAGGTTGGTCTTAAAATAAAAGTCAATATAATTCTTGGATATCCAGAGGAAACCAGAAGAGACATATTGGATACAATGTGGTTTGCAATAAAATGTGCATATTATGGTGCAGATGACATGTTGGTTACTGCTCTATCAATATATCCGGGCAGTGAAATTCACTCTCAAGTTACAAATGAGAGGAATATAGTTTATAATGATGATTATTTTGAAACTTTGACTGATCAAGGCAGTCTGAATTTAAGTGAATGCTATTCTAATCATTACTCTAAGCATGAATTATTTTTATTTAAATATTTAACATTCATAATTTTTTATTTAAGTAGTTTTCTTTTTAAACCAAAAAAAACATTTATTTTAATAAGAGATTTAATAAAAATGCAAGGTAGCACAAGATTATCAATGGCACTTATAAATTTTATTAGAAGGGTAAAAATAAAAAATAGAACCACTTAAATTTAAATTTTAGATTAAAAAAAAGCTAGTATATATGTCTAAGTTTATAATACTCTTATTTATCTATTTTTTAATTTGTAAAGAAAATTTTGATCTAAGGGCATCAGAATTCTCTAAAAATTGTAAATGGGATAATAAAGATGAAATCCCATGCTTAATTATAAATACCAATATACCAAATACTTCTAAGAATTCTGCTTCGGGTATCAATAAAATAATCGTTACAAAAAAAAAAATACTTGAAAGCGGAGCAGTTGATTTGATTGATATTATGAAGTTAGTTCCAGAAATAAACGTTACACAGTCAGGACCAAAAGGACAACAAGCATCAATATTTATGAGGGGAGCTGGTTCGAATCATACCCTAGTTATGATTAATGGAGTTCCTATTAATGATCAATCCACTACTCAAGGTTTACATGACTTTGGTGTAGATTTTATTCAAACCATTCAACAAGTCGAAGTTTATCCAGGATCAAGTGCCACTCACTTTGGAACAAATGCAATTGGTGGTGCCGTAAATATAATTTTGACAGGTGATTATAAAAATTCTATCTCAGGACCAACGGACT
>MDTG01296924.1_pt1 | contig 33117 bp, 34 predicted proteins | sample 811421 | NCBI WGS metagenome assembly MDTG01 (sample SAMN05326645, study PRJNA326480) | marine metagenome | isolation source: seawater | place: Pacific Ocean: South East | collected 2011
AGGAATAATTCAATAAATCATATTGTAAAATTTGTTCTAAAAAATTAATTCTTAAATTTTCTATCTTGAGGTCTGTTAAAAGTAAAAAAGTAAAAGTAAAAATAATTTGTAAAATTATTCTTTTTTTAGGAGACTTCAGAAAATTTAAATCTGAAAGAAAACCTGTCAAAAATATTAGTAAAGAAAAAATTTTTAAATAAAAATTTATATCAATAATAAGAATAAAAAGAAGAATAAAAAAACCACCAATCAAAGGAACCTTTTTTTTAGATGAAAACTTTTGATGATTATTACCTGTATAATTTAATAATATTTTTTTTTTTATCAAAAAATTATTTAAAATTATTGTGATTGGGATAATTGCAAAAATAGCCAAATAGATCATGAAAAAATTTTTTTAAATATAAAATTAATTGATAGGATAAATAAGCATTTAAGAGAAAGTAAAAAATTATAGTTTAAATGATATTTGTAAACCTTATATCCGTCTGTTATTTTTTGATAAAAATTATCTGATAAAGAATTTTTTGTTTTTCTCCATTTCATTAGTATTTGAGGTAAAGAATAAATCCTTATTCCAGATCTAGCTAGCAATAGCCATAAAACAAAGTCCTCTTTAGTTTTCAATGAAGGAAATCTAAAATTTTTCAAAATACTTTTTTCTAAAACAACTGATGATAAACCAATATCACAAGATTTAACTAGTTGATTATAATCTAACTTGAGGGGGGCTATACGATTGGAAATTTTTTTTTCAAATATATCGATAATTTCATAAGATGTGTGTGAAAATTCAAAATTGTTTTTTTCCATAAAATTTATCTGACTAGATAATTTATCCTTATACCAAATATCGTCAGCATCCAAAAAGGCAATATATTTTCCTGAAGACATATCTATTCCTATATTTCTACTTAGTCCTGCACCAATATTTTTTTTATTTTTTAAAATCAATATTCTCTGATCCATTTTTTTTATTTTTTCTATCAATTCAAAATTACTATCCTCTGGATCATCATGTACAATTATTATTTCAAAATGTTGGTATGTTTGATTTAATACTGATTCTATTGCTCTTTTCAAAAATTGGTGTTTTTTGTAAAAAGGGATAATTACACTTACTAAGTTCATTTTATCTTAATTTATAGCTCTTTTTAAAATTTTTTGTTATGTAAAATATTTAATGATAAGCAAAAAAATCATCATTTTTATACCATCTATTGAAGGTGGTGGTGTTGAAAAAAATTTGTTTTCTATAACTAATTATTTATCAAAGCACTTTAAAGAAGTTGTGTTATTAACCTCAGGAGAAAAATACAAAGGAAAATTTTTTAATACCAAAATAATTTCCCCTTTTTTGAATGTAGAAAATTTAAGATATAGAAACATCAAATATGTTCTGTGTTTAATAAAATTATTTTTTTTTTTAATATTCAATAGATCGAATTGCCTTGTATTTTCTTTTCAAGCAAATATTTATGCAATAATTATAGCAAAACTGTTAAATAAAAAAATTATAGTAAGGGCTAATTCATCACCCTCTGGTTGGAACTTTAGTAAAATAAAAATCAAAATTTTCAAAAAAATTATTCAAATGTCTGATGGTGTAATTGTAAATAGTGATGATTTTAAAAAAGAATTTGATAAAAAATTTCAAACTAATTGTAAACGCATTTATAACCCAATTGATATAAAACATATCAACAAACTATCGAAAAAAAAAGTACAAATCATTTTTAAAAAAAAAAGTAATCTCAGACTAATTAATATTGGTAGACTTGTTGATCAAAAAGACCAAATAACAATTTTAAAAGCAATTAAGTTAATCAAGGAAAAGTACAAATTTAAAAATTTTAAATTAGTACTAATTGGACAAGGATTTTTAAATAATAATCTCAAGGAATTTATAAACAATAATTCTTTAAATGAATATGTCAAAATACTTCCGTTTAAAAAAAATCCATACCCATATTTAAAACAATCAGATATTTTTATACTCTCCTCAAAATTTGAAGGCCTGCCAAATGTTTTATTAGAAGCAGCAGCTCTAAAAATATTTATAATTTCGACTAAATGTCCAACAGGTCCAAAAGAAATATTAAATAATGGAAAATTTGGTGAACTATATAAAGTTGGCGATTATAAAAATCTTGCCAAGCTTATTTTAAAAAATAAAAAAAAAGATTACAGATTTAAAACAATACAATGTTTTAATAATCTTAAAAAATTCGGTTATCAAAAAAATCTAGATGAATATCTAAAATATATTCAAAGTTTTTTCTAATTTAAAATTTTTTCAAGCCTAATAAAATGATTAAAAATAGTAAACTGTCTACAGTATTTTTTGGCTAAAATTTTTTTTTTAAAATTATCTTTATAATCAAAGTTTTTTGATAGAATATGTTTTAAATTTTTTTTAAAGTCATCCAAATTTCCATTTGTAAACCCGTACCCTCTTTTATTCTCATCTAGAAATTCTCTTGGACCATTAGGGCAATTGCTGGTTAAAATTGTTAGGTTAAACATTGCAGCTTCTAAAATGGTAAAACCAGGATCTTCCCAAAGAGCTGTAGAAATAAAAATTTCAGATTTAAGATAAAATTCATAGATATTTAACGAAAAGGGTTTAATCTTTATTTGATTAGAAATTGAAAGATCATTTAATAATTTTTTTAATTCATGCTGTTTTTCACCTGATCCCACAATCGTAAGTCTATAATCTGGATAATAATTTTCTATACTAGAAAATCCTTTAATCATTAATTCAAAGTTTTTTTGGTAAGTAAGACGACCGACAGAAATTAAGCTATTTTTTTCTTTTTTAGAATAAAAATTTTTTTTTGCTTGGCGTATTTCACTCATTTTAAAAATAGGATCTTCGAGTAAAAAAATTTTATTCTTATCAAAAATCTTTGAATTAGATAAAAGTTCTTTCGTAGCTTTAGTGGGACAAGTAATTGAATAAAGTTTTTTTCCAAAAAATTTCCAAATATTTTTTCTCCATAAATTTAACTTAGGTAAACCAGAAATTCTTAATATGAACTTGGTGTTATTTTTATAAAAAAAATGACTAATAATTAATATTGGTGTTACAATTAGATGTCCAATAACATAATCTGGCTGCGATCTCTTCAAAATAAAGAATAATTTTGGAAAAGCAATAATGCTTATTAAAAGGTAAAAAAGTCTACTTTTAAAAATTCCGCTAATTGGTAATTTTACGTTTAGGTCTATTAGATTAATGTACTTAATATTCATTTTTTTAAAATTTTCTTTATGTTCATTCCACTCTCCAAACACATTTATAATAGTAGGTTCATATTTAGATTTACCAAATTTTTTAATACTATAAATTGAGTTCTTTACTGCTTTAACAGTCGCTATGTGATTATTGATATGTGGAGACCAATAAAAAATTTTTTTACTTTTAATCAAAATCTATTTTTTTTCAATTTATAGTAATCCTTATACCATCTACACAAATTTCTAACTCCAATTTGTAAACTTGTAAATTTGTATTTTCCTGTAATATCTAGTAATTTTTTATTGGATCCATATGTATTTAAAACATCTGCACTATCTCTTTTTTTTTTATAATTTTTGGAGCTTTAAAATATAAATTTATCTCATTCATAACTTTATGTAAACTATACGGCCTCGATGATGAAATATTTATGATAGAAAATTTTTTTAGACCTTTTTTATTTAATATTTTCTCTAGAAAAAAAATTACATCATCTATATATGTAAAATCTCTTTTATGTTTTCCATAATTGTACAAATAAAAAAAATTTTTTTTTATTGAAGTATTTATGTATTTCATCATAAACATATCAGGCCTACCCCACTCACCATAAACTGTGAAAAACCTTAAACCATAAATATTAAGATTATATTTTTCAGAATATATTTGACTTATTTTTTCGTTAAAAGTTTTCGAGAGCGCATACAAATTTTTTTCGTCAAGATTATCATACTCTTTCGAAGGTAATTTTTTTGAATCACCATAAACGGAACTAGAAGAAGCAAAAAAGAATTTTTTAATCTTATTCCTTTTTATATTTTCCAAAATATTCATGAAACTAACAAAATTATCATCAATATATTTGAAAGGTTTTAAAAATGAAAATCTAACTCCAGCTTGAGCAGCAAGGTGAAAAACAATATTTATTTTTTGTGTTTTGAATATTTTATCAATTTTTTTTTTATCTTTTAGATTAAACTTAAAAAATTTAAAATTATTACTTTTAATTAAACTTTTAAGTCTATTTTTTTTTAATGATACATCATAATAACTATCTAAACAATCTACACCGATAACTGTATTTTTTTTATTTAGTAACAATTTTTTAGTTAAACTAAATCCTATGAATCCACAGCAACCTGTAATTAAAATCTTCATTAAATGAATGTACTCATTTATTATATTAAAATATCTTCCTTTTAAACCTAAAATCTTATAATGAAGGATTTATTATGGAAAATCTTACACTAATCATACCAGCCAAAAATGAAAAAGAGTCCCTTCCCCATGTATTGGATGAGATTAAAAAATTAAATTTAAATTGTAAAATAAAAGTTTGTCTTGCTGATGACGACATAGATACGATTGAAGCAATTAAAAATTATCAGGTTGAATTATTTTACCAAAACAAAAAAGGATATGGTGCAGCGATAATAGAGGGAATTGAAAGTGATGAAAACGAGTATTTTTGCATATTCAATGCAGATGGATCATTTGATCCAAGCGAATTATCAAAAATGGTTGATAAAATGGGGAATGAGAAAGTAGATTTTTTATTCGCCTCAAGATATTTGGAACTTGGTGGAAGTGATGACGACACTTTTATAACTTTACTAGGAAATAAAATTTTTAGTTTAATCGGGAAAATCTTTTTTAAATTGCCAATTTCAGACATTTTATATACTTTTGTAATTGGAAAGACTAACACATTTAAAAAGCTAAATATCAAAGAAACAGACTTTAGGTTTTGTGTTGAATTACCAATTAGGTCTGTAATAGAAAAATATAAAATAGATGATATTCCTTCATATGAAAGACCAAGAATCGGTGGAATTAAAAAAGTTAATGCTTTCAAAGATGGATGGTTAATTTTAACATGCATGCTTAAGTTATTTTTTTACAAATAATGCCAAAAAAAATTTTACTGTTAATAAAAGAAAAAAATATCTATTCTATTCCAATTATTATAATAGCTTTTTTTCCAGTTTTTTTACTTACAGGATCATTGATTATAAACTTTTTTATCATTTTATTAGATGTTATCTTTTTAATTGAAATCTTTAAAACAAAAAAGTTTTCCGACTATAAAAATTTATTTTTTATTTTTTTGTTGCTATTTTTTTTTAGTTTAATAATAAATATTTTTTTAAATACTGGGGATAGATTTTCTTTTGAAAGACAAATTGGTTTTGTAAGATTTTTTATTTTTGTATTTGCTATTAAATATTACTTAAGTTTTAAATCAGATGCATATTTTAATGACATCATAAAAATTTGGTCAATCATCTTTGTAGTTGTTACGTTTGATATATTTTTTGAATTCATTTTTGGTTTTAATATATTTGGTAATAAAAGTTATATGCCAGGAAGAATATCTAGTTTTTTAGGGGATGAACTTAAAATTGGAAATTTCTATAATGGATTTATATTTATAATAGCTTCCTATTTTTTGATCAAAAAAAAACTTTCTATTTATAATATTTTTTTAATTCTTGTTTTTTTTAGTGCCGCATTTGTGATTGGTGAAAGAGCCAATTTTTTAAAAATTTTAATTGGATTTATTATATTTATTTTATTTTCTAAAGAATTTAAACCAAAGATAGTAATAGTATCTTTACTATCAATTATCTTTCTAATAATTGGTTCAACTAATAAACAAATTAAAATTAGGATTAATCAAATATTTGTACCCATTAATGAGATGGGTCTAGCCAATTATATTAAAACTAGTCATTATGGCGCTCATTACGATACCGCCTATAAAATATTCAAAAATAACAAAATATTCGGTATTGGATTAAAAGAATTTAGATATGAAAGTAGAAAAGAGATTTATAAGGATAATAAAAATAATATTTATAAAAGAGATAATTGGGCTACCCATCCACATCAAGTACATTTCGAAATTTTATCTGAAACTGGCCTATTTGGTTATTTTATATTTATTTCTTTTTTTTTATTTTCTATTTTAAAAGGATTAATTAGATATTTTAAAAATAAAAATATATATCTCTTGTCTAGTTTAACTTTTGTTATTACTAGTTTACTTCCTTTAATACCTTCTGGAAGTTTTTTTACAACTTTTGGGGCAACAATTTTTTGGCTTAATTTTTCTTTTTTAGTAAAATTTTGTGAAAAGAAAGTATTAACAAAATGATTAATCGTAAACTAATTAAAAACAATTATAGTCGCCCTTTAGTTTCAATTATAACAGTTGTCAAAAATGGACAAAAATACTTAGATGAAACTATCAAAAGTGTAATTAGTCAATCATATGAGAATATAGAGTACATTATAATTGATGGAAATTCGACTGATAACACTCAAAAAATTGCAAATAAGTATAAAAATTACATAACTTTATATAAGAGACAAGCAGATAAAAATTTGTGGGAAGCTATGAATAGTGGCATTAAACTTGCCCAGGGTTCAATTTTAGGGATTATAAACGCCGATGATGTTTACGACAAAAAAGCAGTTTATTACGCTGTAAAATATTTAAAAAAAAGAAATTTAGATATTATTTTTGGTACAGTTCATAAACATGTTTTAAAGCATGGGTTTAATCCACAAAAAGCATATTATTCTTTCGGTTTTTATACAACTATGTCTGTTGGAACTTTTTTTAAAAAAAAAATTTTCAAAGAAATTGGTTTATTTGATAGTAGATTTCTCAGTGCAGACTTAGATTTACTTTTAAAATTAATTTTTTCAAAAAAGTACAAAGGAATGTCATCTAAAAAAAATGAATATTTTGGATATTTTAGACCTGGCGGATTCTCGTCAAAGATAAAATATAGAGATCACCAAGCTGATTTAAACAAGATAAGAATAAATAATAAACAAAGTAAATTATTTGTTTATAGCATTTACTTATATAAGATTATTAAGAATTTTAAAAAATTTCTATTTAATAAGCATTAATTTTATTATAATAAGAATCTTTAATCTATCTTTTTTAAGACTACACAAGCAGAAAAATCTTTGGAAGATACTTTTTTTAAATTATCCAATCTAATCAATTTTTTAATTGTAAATAAATTTTTAGAAAGTCTTATAATATCTTTTTTTTCAAAGGATCGCATTATATGTGTCTCATTAAAAAATTTTTTAATCTTTTTATTTTTTTCAATCCTAAAGGAATATCTAATTTGGAAAACATTTTTTTTTATCTTTTCTATTTTTCCAGCTCTTTTAATACTATTCTTTTTAAAAAAAATTTTCCTAGAGCTATCTCTTAATTTAAACTTTTTTATATAATCTGAGTTCCAGTAATCAAAAATCACTAATCCACCAGAGTTCAAAATTTTATGAAATTTTTTGAAGGTTTTTAGTATGTAATTGTTATCTATGAAATAACTAAACACATGAAAAAATAAAACAATTTTATCGTATTTTTTTCTTCCTAGTTTTATTGCCTCTGTATTATAAAAATTTATTTTGTTTTTATTTCTGATTTGTTTTCTAATTTTTCTAGCCTGACTAAGCATTTTTTTACTTTTATCTATTGCGTCTATTTCATCTATATATTTAATGAGTTCCAAAGTATGCTTTCCAGTGCCACATCCAACTTCTAAAACTTTATCTCTTTTTTTAAAATTTACTATTTTATGAATTTTTTTTATTTCACCTTTATAATCTTTTTTTTTATAGAAATGATCATAATAATTTGCATATCTCTTAAAATTCATTTCAATATTTTTTTTAATTCATGAATAATATACTTAATCTGCTTAACTTTAAGAGCAGTTCCAGATGGTAAATAAAAACCATTTTTTGCAATATATTCGCTATTCTTTAAATGCATCTTTTTCTTTTTTTGGAATGGTTTAAAAACTGGCTGCTTATGTATGGGCCAAAAAAAAGGTCTTGTCTCAATTCCTTTTTTAAATAATTTTTTACAAATATCTTCTCTATTTGTTCTATTTCCAGTTTTTAAAACTATACCAAAGACCCAATAGATATTTTTTGAAAAATTATTTTTTTTTAAAGGTAAATAAATATTTTTAATACCATCTAATCCTTTTTGATAGATATTACCTATTTGTCTTTTTTTTTTTATTGTTTTTTTTAAATTTTCAAACTGTGCTAACCCAACAGCTGCTTGTAAATTAGTAAATCTAAAATTTGATCCAATTTCATCATGAATAAATCTTGGTTGTTTAAAAAATAAGTTAATTATACTTTTGCATCTATTAAATATTTTTTTATCATTAGTTAAAACCATACCACCCTCACCTGTTGTGATGTGTTTGTTAGCATAAAAGCTAAAGGTTGTTATGTCTCCATAATACCCACAAAATTTATTATCAAAATATTTAAGACCAATTACTTCTGCTGCATCTTCAATGATTTTAAAGTTATGTTTTCTTTTTAAACTGGTAATTTTTTTTATATTAGATGCTAAACCATATATATGTACAACAATTATAGCTTTAGTTTTTTTGGTTATCTTTTTTTTTACTTCTGAAATATCCATATTCCAATCATTAAAATTACAATCTACTGGAATGGGTACCAGACCATTTTTTACTATAGCGTTAAAACATGAAATAATTGTAAAACTAGGCAAAATAACTTCATCTCCTTTTTTTAAATTAAGGGACTGAATTGCAGTTTCTAAAGCAGTTGTGCCACTTGTGACTGAAATGCAGAATTTTTTTTTAATCAGTTTTCTGATCTTATCTTCAAATAAATCATTAAATTTTCCACCTGTAGATATCCAGTTACTATCAATGCATTCATTAAGATATTTTTTTTCTTTTCCGTTTAAGGAAATTGAATTAACTGGGATCATTATTCGTTCTTGTTAATTCGAATTAAATCATCTTGATGATAAGGACCAAGTTTAGCCTCTATCATTTCAACATCCTCTTCTACTTCAAATCCATGAGCACCATCTTGAAGTAAAATTGTATCATTTGAATTTAAAATTTTCTCTTCTAGAAACCCAAATGTTTTGTTACAATAAAATTTTACTTTAATTTTACCTTTTTTTATGAACAAAACTTCTGCAGATTTATTGCTAATTCTCTTAATATCTCTATGGTAATGAGGTTCTATTAATTTACCTTTTTTGTAAATTAAGCTCCCTATTTGTAATCTATCCTTATCATCGGTAAAAAAATTCGGTCCTTCTTTATTATAATTAGATCTAATTATAATTGCATATATTATTTTATCGTTTTTTATAATCTCAAGCATTTAATTTTATAAAATATTTATACTTACATTATCATAATAACTAATCTTAATAATGTTTAAATGATATATTATTTTATATAATATAGGATTAATTAAGAAAAAATTTAGACAATTGACTAATGAAATTTTATGATTTTATAATTATTGGAAGTGGTCCAGCAGGATCTTTACTTGCGTGGCTTTTGTCAAAAAAAAAATATAAAATATGTTTATTGGATCGTTCTGATGACAAAAGAACTACTTTAAATCCATATGTTGAAGATTCAAGTTTTGACTACTTACCTCTATTTAGTAACAAGTTGGGAGGAAATTCAGAATTATGGCATAACAAAATATTTTTATTATCACCAGATGAATTTAATAAAAAAAAATGGAAATTCTCTTATGCAGAAATTAAGAAGTATAACTTAGAACTTCAAAAAAAAGTAGGAGTCCCTAAAAATTTAATCAAGTGCTTTTCCAAAGATGGTTTAAATGTTTCACAATCAATAAGGTTTAATTTTAATAATGTTTTTGATTATTTTGATACTAAAAATAATCAAAATATTACTATTATGAAAAATAGTTGTCCTAAAAGAATTTATACGACAAGAAAAGGTGTTGTAAACAAAATAGATATTGTTGACAGCAAAAAAAGGATACAAACACTTTTGCTCAAGAAATCTCTAATCTTAACAGCGGGAGGTCTAGGTAATTCCCATTTAATTTTAAACCTTTTTAATAGTTTTAAAAAAAATAAAATAAATTTTGCTGATCATCCTCATATTAAGATTGGTAATTATAAAAAAAAAGAATTAAGAGAATTTAACGATTATAAAAAATACTATCTTACTAATAAAAAGATCGAAAAAAATATATATGAAAAGCATAATAAAACATTTGGAGTTCTTCAGATAGCAGTTTTTTCAGCTGAAGATTTTGTTAGAAATTTTTTAAAAAAAATTCACCATTCGAAATATAAGTTTATGAACTTTTTATATATTTTTCTAATGAGAACATATTATTCATTTTTTAAAATAATTAATTTTTATAGAAAAGTGACCTTCAAAAAAAGGTATTGTCTTGAGTTCTCATTTTCTCAAAATAAAAATTCTGGAATAATTAACTTAAGTAAAAAATTAGATAAATTTGGTCTTAGGAAAATTGATATTAATTGGAAGGTGATGAAAAATGATAAAAAAGATTATAATTCTATTATAAAAAAATCTTTAAAAAAACTCAAATTAAATTTAAATTTCAATTTTTTTGAATCTTTTAAGAATGTTTATGTTGGACAACATCCAAGTTGTTCTACTCCAATTACTAATAGAAAGAAAATTGTTGGTGTTGACAAAAATCTTAAATTAAATGGTCACAAAAACGTTTTCACACTTGGTTCAAATGTTTTTCCAGAAAATGGTTTTACAAATCCAACATGGACTATAATGACTTTGGGTTATAGGCTTTCAAAATATTTATTAAAATCCAAAAGTTAGAAATTATTAAGTTTTGTAATCAAATCTTTGATAAAATCTTTATCTAAATTTCTATAATCTAAATAAGTTTTATATCCATCTTCAATAATTTTTTTATTTTTATTTGTTTCCTCTATTAAATTTATGGATTTTGCCAAACTTTTAGGATTAGTATTATCAAACAAGATTGCACCATTTTTAGAAAAATTATTAAATTGTTCCGGGTAGAGTATTGGTTTCTTCAAGTACCATGCCTCAAATAAAGGAATATTTGCAGGTCCAAAAAAGCTTGGGTAAATTATGGCAAAGCAATTTTTATATAAATAATTCATTTTTTCATAATCTAAATTTTCAAAAATAAAGAAATTATTTTTCAATTTTTTATCATTTATTAATGATTTTATTTCATCTAAATGACCCCTGTCATTGCCACTAAAAACATAGATTAAATCTTTATCATGCAAATACTCATGTGCATCAATTATTAGTTTATGATTTTTATGACTCAAAAAATTTGAAGGATAAAAAAAAAATTTTTTGTTTTTTAAGATGCTTACTTCAACTTGTTTATTTATTGTTATATTTTTTGATATATCAAAATATTTAACTAAGATATTTTCTTTAGTTACTTTATATCTATCTATAAGTTTTTTCTTTGTATCTTCACTTTCTGCAATAATTAAAAAATTTTTTTTTGCATATCGATTTAAAAAAGTTTCTCTTTGATTAATATCGTCGTTGTTTAAAAATTCTTTTAATTTAGGGAAATCTAAGTGACATAGGTCAAGTACTGTAGCAATTGTTGGAATTTTTTGAACAAGCTTTGATAAAAAAAATAAGTGTGGAACATATAATAACGCACAATTCATAGAAATTAGTTGTTTTTCAAAACTTGTTTTAAAATTTAGATAATCATTTAAAAAGGTTATGTGATTAACAATTTTGAGATAAATTTTTTCCAAAAAAGAAATAGAGAGAAATTTAGAATGAATATTATTTTTAGTTAAACATTCTTGAACCCTTTTATTTGTAACTAAAACCCTAATATCAAAATTATTAAGAATTTCTTTTTTTAAAAATTCAAGTTGGTATAAGGCATAAAACCATTGACCACCCTGGCTAGGCAAAACATTTATATAATAAAATATAATTTTTTTTTTATTCATTTTATTTTTTTATAAATTGTAGATTTTTATACTAAAATACAATAATACCTTATAAGTTATGATCAAAGTAGTTTTAATAGCAGGGATTAGTGGCCAAGATGGAACTATTTTATCAAAAAAATTAAGTAAAAAAGGTTACAAAGTTATTGGTCTATCAAGAAAAAAGAGGTTTTCAAATTTTTCAGAGATAATATTAAAAACAAAATATGATAAAAAAAATCTTATCAAAATAATTAAAAAATTTAGGCCAAAAATTATTTTTAATTTTGCTGGAGAAAGTAATCCAAAAACATCTTGGGAAGATCCATTAAAAGATCAAGACTCTATCACACGAATTAATCTTAATTTGATAAATGCAATCTTAGAAACTAATAAAAAAATAAAGTATTTTCATGCTTCAACTTCTGAAATCTTTGGAATGTCAAAAAAAAAAATAAATGAAAAAACATTTTATTCACCAAACAACCCTTATGGATGTTTTAAATTAAGTGCACATTTAGCTTTAAAGTTATACAGAGAAAAATATAATCTTTTTTTAGTTAATGGAATTTTATTTAACCATGAGTCTGAAATTAGAAGTAAAAATTTTTTAATACCAAAGATTATAAATCATGCAAAAGACATAAAAAAGGGGGCTAAAAAAAACTTAGTTCTCGAAACACCTTTTCCTATTAGAGATTTTGCACATGCAGATGATACAATCAATGCTATTTATAAAATAATGAATTTAAAGAAACCCTCAGATTTTATAATTTCTGGTGGAAATATATTTACTGTTAGAAAATTAGCAGAAACAATTTTTAAAAAATTTAAGATAAGCAAAAGAAAAATTTTTTACCGATCGTACAACAGAAAAAATGATATAATGATTGGAGACTCTTCAAAATTGAAAAAAATTACAAAATGGAAGCCAAAGTATGCTGGAAAAATATTTATTGAAAAATTAATTGATGATTATAATTTTTAATAATATCAAGACTTTATAATTTTAAATATTTTTTAAACTATCTGAAAATTACAAAGTTTCTCCAGATACCAAATTTCTAAAAATTTGATTGCTTTTCAATAATTTTTGATAAGTGCCCTCTCCCACTATAGAACCATTATCCAAAACAATAATTTTATCACAGATTCTTAAAGGTTTTATTCTGTGTGAAATAACAATCACTGTTTTTTTTGGTAAAATTTTTTTTATATTTTTCATAATTTTTTGCTCTGTTATCAAATCTAATGCACTGGTCGCTTCGTCAAGTACCAAAACACTTGAGTTTCTATATAATGCTCTTGCTATTGCTATTCGTTGTCTTTCTCCACCAGAAAATTTAATACCTCTATCTCCAATTATAGTTTTGGTTCCTTTTTTTCTTTTTTTTACCAAGCTTAAAAGTTGAGAATTTTTAAGAGTTTTTTTAAGTATATTTTGATCAATAGTTTCTTTATCCCTTAAAAAAGAAATATTATTTTCAATTGACGCATTTAAAAAATATGGGAATTGAGAGACAAAACTTAAATTATTTTGCCACTCTCTAATATTTTCTAAATTTAAGATTTTGCCGTCCACTAAAATTTTACCTTTATTTGGTTTGATTAAGCCTAAAATTAGATCGACCAAAGATGTTTTTCCACTTCCAGTCTTGCCAACAATTCCAATAATTGTATTTTTTTTTATTTTTAAGGTTAAATTACTTAAAATTTTTATATTTTTATCATAACTAAAATCTACATCTTTTAAATCTATTGATTTTTTAAAGGAAATTTTTTTTGTTACCTTTTTCACATTAGATTGAATTTTTAAACTTTTAAATAAATCAGATTTAACTATGTCAAAAGATATTTTACCAACACGTATATTAATTACAGCTAAATAAATTTGTTGAAATGCAGGTAAAAGTTTCAGACCTGCAAAAGCATAAAGAGCAATTAAAGGTAATAAATTTTGGTAATCATCATTAAAATATATAAATACTGTCATAGCACTAATAACGATAATGTATGAAAACATTTCAATAAATAATCTTGGTAATTGATTGATAGATCGAACAATTGATTGCGGGTATAAATTTTTAAAGTTTATTTCATTGAATTTCTTTTTTAGATCATTTTGTAAATTAAAAATAATTATTTCTTTCATTGCATTGAAACTTTTGTTAATTAGTTGATGTTGAGTTTTCATTAATTCAAGTTGTTTCTTTGCTTGCTTTTTTATTATTTCTTTAATGAAATTAAACATTAAAAAATAAAGTATCGAAAATATTGCTATTCCAAATAACGCCACTTCCTTATTAAACAAAAAAACAGTAAATGAGACTGAAAGACCAACTACTAATTTATGTGTAATATTTAAGTAAGATTGAAAAATTCTTTCGGTAATTTGTTTTAAATTTGTTATTAAATTATTTGCTACATGAATTGGATCGAAATTCACAAAGTACAACCAGTTGGATTCTATATAAAAATTATAAAGTTTACTCGAAAAAAAATTAGATAAAATTTGTGTAAATTTAGATACACACCAATTCATATAAATTGAACTAATAGATGCAATCAAATATAAAATTGCTACAATTAAACCGAAAAATAAAAGAAAAGATTTTTTATTTAGAAAATTTTCTTCATAAATCTCACCTAATATGGGAAATTTTTCAATAAACGCAAAATCATTAATAATTGATACAAATAAAGCTAATGAACCTAATGCAGCAACCTCAATGATTGCACTAAAAAAATTTAATAATTGTAATTTTAAAAAAAAGCTCTTATGTTTATTATCCATAAGCTTCAGTATTTGGTGTAGTGTTTTAAACATTTTTTATTATGATAAATGAGAAATATAAGAATATTTTATCTAAGTATATATCAATTTTGAAATATTTTCTTTTTTATCAGTTTTTTATTAAAAAGGTAGCCATCAAAACTATTAATGAGGTTCACGTTTTTTGTCAGGGTGAAAGTTTAAATCATTATGACAATTTAATCGGAGAGAATTTGACCTCTAAGCCTGATGTAGCGGTACTTGCTAATTTTGAAAAGAATAATTTAATTGATAGTAATCTTAAAAGAAATCTAAAAAATGTGCCACTAATATTTGTAGCTAATATTACTGAACCTGTTCTTTATTTTTCAAATATAATTGGCATAAAATTATTTAAGGTATTTGTTGGTAGATTTAATCGAAAAAATTCTCATAACCCATATAAGAGAACTAATTGTAGATTAAATAAAATTTCAAATAAAGTTAATTATATGCCAAATGAACTTCTTCCAATTTACTCGAAACTTTTTTTTACTGATAAAGCAGGAGCAAATATTGGTTTATTAGCATTGTTGGTAGCGTGCCATCATAAACCTAAAAATATCATAATATGTGGATTAGATTTTTATGAGTCAGAATATTTTGATGGGAGTCTACTTTCAGATATGAGTTTAGAACATAAAAAATTTGTTAAAGAATATTCACCCATAGTTAAAAAAAATTTTATAAAAATTATTCAAAACTTCAAAAATATAAATTTCAAAATTTATACTAAATCATCAATCGAAGTCTTAGAAAAAAATATAGAAGTTATCAAATTATAAGGATCTTGTTTGCCCACCATCTAAAGTTAATAATGATCCGTTAAGAAAATTATTATTTTGATTGATTATATAATAAATCATATTCATTATACTCTCTACTTCTCCAAATTGATTAATTGGCACATTTTTTCTTATAAAATTTTTTACACTTCTTTTATTATTTTTCATTTTTTTATCCCAAACAGATCCATTAAACATTAAGTTACCTGGTAGAATGGCATTTATGGACTTATTTGAACTTGATATTTGATGGGAATAAAATTTTACAAAAGAATTCACTGCTGATTTAGCTACTGAATAATTAACTGGTGCACCATCAATATATTCTTTTCCACAAATAGAGGAAATACAGATTATTTTTCCGTTATTCTTAATAAACTTCTCAAAATTTAAAACACTATTAACAGTTGTCCAAAAATTTTTATCAATAATCCTATTCCATGCACTTAAAGAATTTGAATTATTTTTGATATTTCCACCAGCATTGCAAATCATTACATCAATAGTATTAAAATTTTTTTTAATTTTTTTTGAGGCAGAAATTCGATCTTTTTCTATATTAAGATCTGCAACTATAATATTTTTAAAACTAAAAAATTTTAATAATTTTTTTTTATTTTGCTTATTTCTTGCATTAACTATTACGTTGTAATTTTTATCTCTTAACTTTTTTGCAATAATCAATCCAAGCCCAGAGCCAGAACCTGTGATAAATATTTTTTTTTTCATAAAAGTTTCTTTATAAAGTTTAAGTTTTGTTGGAATTCTTTAATGTCATTATTATTTTGAGATCTAGCACACTGTAAAATTAAATTTCCCTTATAATTCATATTTTTTAAAAATTTAAATAAACTAACAAAATCTGCGGATCCTTTTCCAAATTTTACGGTATGACCTTTCAATTTTCTATCTTTTAAATGAACATTTTTAATTAAATCGCTATATTCTTGGAAATCTATTTTTATTCGATGTCCTAAAGATGCACTATTTCCCAAATCATAATTTATACCAAAATTTTTTTTGTTTAGATTGTTGAAAAAAGGTTTGATTTTTTTAGCTATGAAATCACTTTCAAAAAGAAAAATTAAATTTCTAAATTTTTTTTTTTTAATCATTTTCTTAAGTATCTTTTTTAAAATTACCTCCTCTTTTTTGGTTTTAAGTGAGCCATTATCAACGAGTGGGATTATAATCTTTTTAATTGAAAGCTTAATGCAGTTTTTTAAAAAAAATTCAAAATCATTTATTAACCTTTTATTATTTTTTATTTTCCAAAATGGTTTATTCATTAAAAAATCACAAGTTACGCTGTCGACATTAATTTTATAAATTTTTTTTAAATTTATAATTTCTTCATGATAAATTTTATTCATTAATGGATTTTTATAAAAAAAATCATAATCTATTGTCCATTCCATTTTTTTTAAACTCATTAAATTCGCTACCGCAAATTCATTTTTCCAATTATCAATTGGAAATGATTGGATTTTATTAAATTCTTTAATTGAAAGACGACCCTGCATAAAACCTATTTTATCTATGAATTTTGGTTTTTTTTTCATGACTATAATTCTTCAACTAATTCAATAAATAATGAGTCATCAACTCTAGCATAAACTACTTTAACTTTCTTATCGACAGAAAGGACTGGTTTTGAATTAAATTTAATCTTTTTATTTAAATTTTTATAAATTTTATCCAAGTTTTTAACAGTCAAGGCAAAGTGAGTTAAACCTACAGAATTTACGTTTATTTTTTTTTTTTTTATTTGAGGGTTTTTAAAACTAATCAATTCTAAGAACAGTCTATTAGTTTTATCTACTAGCTTTACCGATCTAATAATGCTGTTCTTTATTCCAAGAACTTTACTAATTTGCTCTCCTTTTTCTAATTTATTTGATGATATTTTAAATCCAAAGTTTTTAGTCCAAAAATTTAAACTTTTTTTGTAGTCGTCAACTACCAATCCAATATGTCTAAATTTCATAAAACTCTCTTGTTTCGCTAATTGTACTTTCTAAAACTTTCATACCCTCTACTATTGCTCTATCACTTATGACAAGAGGAGGTCCAATCTTAATAGCACCCTTTTTGGTATCTATAAAGAGAACACCTTTTTGCATACAGCTAAAAACAATATGACTAATAAATTTATTAATTTTTTTATCTTTATTATCAAAAATTATTGCTGCTATTAATCCCCTCGAAGAAACATGTTTTACAATTTTACTATTATCTTTTTTAATTCGATATAAAATCTTAGATAATATTCTCCCTTTTCTTAAAGTTTCTTTATTTAAATTTTTAGTTTTTATTTCATCTAAGACTGCATTTCCTGCCTCGCATACTAATGGATTAGCAGAATGTGTACTACTCATACTTCCAGTTTCTGGAAGGTCCAATAATTCTTTTTTTCCTAATACACCTGAAACTGGAAGTCCACCACCCATCCCTTTTCCACAACAAATTAAATCTGGTTGTACACCATAGTGCATAAATCCAAAATTCTTGCCTGTTCTTGAAAAACCTGATTGCATCTCATCGAATGCAAAAATAATATTATTATTTTTGCAAAAATTTGATAAATATTTTACAAAATCTTTTGGGTAAAATAATGCGCCCCACCCTTGAAATGTTTCGAGTATCAATCCACATATATCTTGTTTAAAATTTAATTTTTTCTTTTTTTTTAGCTTTAAAATTTCATTTTTTGCAAAATCAGCACCTGATATTTTTTTTTCTTTTAAAATCCACGGATATGGAAAATCTATAAAATTTACATCATTTTTATTGCTTAACCATTGATTTTGGCTTTTATCAGAACTCAAAGATTGTGCACCCATTGTTCTTCCATGCCAATTACCATTAATTGAAATAACTGAAAGTTTTTTTTTATTTTTCTTTAAACCATATAACTTCATTAATTTAAGAACAACTTCAGAAGCTTCTGTGCCAGAAGATAAAAGGAAAGCCTTTTTAAACTTGTTACCTCCAAATTTTAATAGTTTTTCTAAATATTTAGTTCTTATTTGATTTGCAAAGGAATAAGTACTCAACAAATCATTATTTAAAGTTTTTTTTAATCTTTTAATTAATTGAGAGTTAGAATGACCAATATTGGCAACAAAAATAGTTGATGTAAAATCAATAAATTTATTTCCTGCTATATCATAAATATTAAAATTTTTTGCTTTTTTCCATACTATAGGCATTTGGCCATGCATAGATCTGGACTCAATTAATTTAAGTTTTTTTAAAATTTTTTCTGTCCCAGGAGCTGGAATTGATGTTTTTATGTTTCTATTTTTCGTTTTAATTTTAATTAATTTTTTCAATTTCATAATCTCACTTAAAATTTTTTTTTAATAAATAATTCAAATATGAAAAATTGTCTATATAATCAATTTCTACAACATTTTCTGTTACATATGCAGCTGTAGATTTTCCATATAAACTTTTTTTTAATAAATTTTTACTCTTATAGATATCCATATATCCATTAGGTAAAAATGTATCTGGAAAAAATTGTCTAGGCTTATTAAAATAATCTAGTTTTTTGTTGCTTTTAAAGATAGGAGCTAAATTATTTTTATTTTTAATTATGAAACTTTTATAACTACTTTCTTGCATTTTTTGCACACTTCTTAAAGAATCATAATTTTTACTATTTTTTTCAAAAAAATTTAAAATTTTTTTCATTGTACCAACTTTTCTTAAAGGCGTTGTTGGTCTCATATGTACTAAATAATTATAAAATAAATTTTTTTTTTTTATAAAATACATATATCTCTTTTAAAAAATCGATATCCTCTGATCTATCTTTAGAGTTTTTTTTTGAACGCAAAAAAGGAACTTCCGCACCATACGACATAGCAATTTTGGCATATTTTATAGAGTCTGTACTAACTATTATTTTATCAAAATTTCTTATCTTCAAACAATCTTTAATAGTCCAACCAATTAAAGGTATACCATTAAGCTTTTTAATATTCTTATCTTTAATTCCTTTCGAGCCTGATCTTGCAGGAATTATACATAAAAATTTTTTCATAATTTATTTTCTATAAAATTTTAAAATCTTATTACTTGGGGGGCCAATTGATTTAGAGTCTAGATAAAATATATGCATATCCAATTTTTTTAAGTAGACGTCTAGCCACTTTCTTTTAAAGTAAGCCTTCAGAAATTCGACATTTGCGCCTCTTCCATCAACAACAATTATTGTTCCCGGTCTTAAATAAAATTCAAATTTTAAAATATCTAAACTCATCGGCATCAAATCATCATTGCCGATATGAAAATTATTAATTTTACCTTTTATGTTAAATTGATCAGGTCCATCTAAATAAATAAAATCTGGATTTATTAATGGTAACACAGAATATTCGTGACATATTCTATTATCATATAAGCGCATTTTAACATCACTAAAATGATATTTGATATTAATTAATTTTTTATTTTTATAAAATTTATTTATTCTTTTTTTTGTTATATCTAAAAATTTTTTTTCATTATCCACCGTTATTAAAGAAAAAGGTTTTTGAAACCTCAGATTTTTAACTGCATTAAAGTATTTGTGTTGGTTCTCAAGTAAACCAATAGATAAAGCTAAAGTTGACCATCCTGATCCAAATTCCAGCAAACTAATTCTTTTATTTAAGATTATAAGTTTATATAAAAAATATAAATCGTAAATTTCAGGTTGGTACGGTTGATTTCTTTTTTCTAATTTATCAAGATTTTTATAATATTTGTAATCTTTAAAATTTTTAATTCCAACTTTTTTTATAAATTCATTGATATCTCTTAAATTTAAAGATGGAATTTTAATTTTTTTTTTAATATCCATTAAATCTTAATATTTAAGCAAGAGATCTTAATTTTTCTTTAATAATTTTTTCTTTTTCAGACACTATTTTTTTACCGTTTCCAAGTATTTGTGGAATTTTCCTTATAGCATTACAAAAGTTAAGCAATACGTCTACTTCAATCGATGCAGCTTGATCAGACCCATACATTGTTCTATCTAAAGTAATATGTCTCTCAATTGAAGTTGCACCAAGTACTACTGCTGAGATACAAACTTTTAATAAAGAACTTTCATGTCCAGAATACCCAACTTTACAATTATATCTTTCCTTTAACATTGTTATACAGCGTAAGTTTGCATCCTCCTCATTCATAGGGTAGGTGCTATTGCAATGCATTAATTCAAATGGACATTTATTTTTTTTAAATATTTCAACGGCTCTATCAATTTCTTCGATTGTAGACATTCCAGTAGATATAAACGTTTTTCTTTGTTCTAAAGAGACTAGTTCTAATAAATCAATATTTGTTAGCATAGGAGATGCTATTTTATTAAAGTTTAAATTATAATTCTGTAAAAATTTTTGGGATTTCAAGTCCCAAGCTGAGGCAGACCAGTCAATATTTAATTCTTTACAATAATTATTTATTTCATCATACTCTAATTTTTCAAACTCAAGCCCTTTTTTTTGGTCTCTTTGGGTTTTGCCCCATGGGCTCTCTCTAAAACTTTCAAGATATTCATGTGAGTAAACAGATTTTAAATCTCTTTTTTGAAATTTAACAGCATCAAATCCTGCATATTTAGATCTTTTGATTAATTCTTTAGCAATCTTTAAATCCCCATTATGATTAATTCCAATTTCAGCTATTAAATATATATTCATCAATTTAAATTTTTTTCAACTAATTCGCATAAATTATGTAATAAAACAAGGTGTAACTCCTGTATTCTATCAACCCTATCTGCAGGCACATTAATTTCTATGTCAATTAACTTTGGATATCTAAATTTATTTTTACCAGTGAATAAAACTGTTTTTATCCTTTGTTTTTTTGCAACTCTTAAAGCATTAATTATATTTTTACTTTTTCCACTTGTGGATAAAGTAATTAAGATATCATTGGTTTTGCCTATGGCCTTCACTTGTTTTGAAAAAATTTCATCAAAACTATAATCATTACCAATCGCAGTAATAATTGAATTATCGGTAGTAAGAGAAATAGCTGATTGTTCTTTTCTTTCTTTTAAATACCTTCCAACAAATTCTGCTGCTATATGGGATGCTTCACTGGCTGATCCTCCATTACCACAGAACATAATTTTTTTTTTCTTATTTAAGGTTTTTAGAATTAACGAGGATAATAGGTTAATTTTTTTTAATAGACCATTTTTTCTAATGAGGTTTAAACCATTAATTGTATCGTTTAAATTTTTAATAAGCAGATCGTTTTTTTTTACCATATTGTTCTACCTCCGTCGATTACCAGAGTTGATCCTGTCATATAAGATGATTGATCTGATATTAAAAACAAAACTGCTTTTTGATATTCACCATATTTTGCTAAACGACCTAGTGGTATTAATTTTTTAATTTTATTAAGAAATTTCTTATTTTGATTATTATAAATACCTCCAGGAGCTAAAGTGTTGCACCTTATATTTTTATTAGCCCAATATGTAGCAGTATATTTGGTTAAACCTAAGATGCCATGCTTTGATATAGAATATGTTATAGGTTTTACAAAATCTAATTTTTTTTCGTCTTTGTTGTAGATTCTATGGTCAGGTGAAATTAATGCAAGATCTGAAGCTATATTCAATATCACGCCACCTTTTTTTGCCATATGCCCTCCAAAAACTTTAGTACAATTAAATGAACCAAGTAAAGAAACTTTAATATCAGATAAAAAATCTGATGTTTTAAAATTTTCCAGTTTAAATTTTTTATTATTTTTTTTTGGTGGATAATCTAAAGACGCATTATTAATTAAAATATCAATTCTTTTGAATTTATTTAATATTTTTTTTAAACAATATTTAACTTTATTTTCATTTGTTATATCAGCCTTAAGAAAAAGTATGTTTTTTTTTATTTTAATCTTTTTTTTTACCTGATTTAATTTTTTTTGATCAATATCTATAAGAACAACTTTTCCGCCATTACTCAAAATTGCATCTACATGCTGTAGCCCCATAAAACCTGCAGCACCAGTAACTATTGCAACTTTATTGTTTAATAAATCCATTTTATTTTACAATTTCAAAAAAAACTTTTTAATAAATCTCATAAAAAATATTACACAGCCAAAAGCAATATACATTAAATTAAAATTTACCCTACCAGAAAAATTTATCTTATTATTAAAATTTTTTTTATTTATTGGTTCGTCATCATAAAAATAGCCTACATTGTTAATTAATAAATACTGTTTGGGTAATTTATTTATTATTTTTTGATAATTCTCATCTGGAACACCCTCTGTTGCAATTTTCCATAAAAAATCTGACAATCCAGTGTTTTCTTTTAAAATATTATTACAATCTAAATAAGATTTAAAAAATTTTAACCAAAGTTCATTCCGACTAAAAAAATAGTTTTTATCCTGATATATTTCTTTCTTCAATCGAAATAGAAATAGAAAAAACATAAAATTGTAAAAAGATTTTTTAAAAAATAAATCTAATTTATTTTTTTTATATAATTTTAAGTCCGTTATAGCTTCTACTTGTCCTTCTCCTAATAACCTGGACCTCCAGAATGAAATTGTCATTCTATTTTTTGGAATTATATGTTGGCATCTAACTAGTGGCGAGTATTTAATTTTAAAACCTTTTAGCTTAACTTTATAACACAAACCATAATCTCCTGGACCAATATATAGTTTTTGAAACAATCCATCTTTGCGATTTGTTTCAACTCCTATTGTGTCTGGCTCAAATCCTCCAACATCAAAAAATAGACTTTTTTTGATTGCAATCATTGGTCCTGCAGCACCATCAACAAATTTTTCTTTTTCTCCTTTATGAAATAATGACCAACCATTAAATTCATTTTGACACTTTAATACCCATTCAGGAGGCTTAGTTAAATAATATGGATCTATTCTACCTGCAATTAGTCCACAATTTTTATCATTGTGAAAAATATTTATAATTTCTTTGAATGAATTTTTTCCTACAATCACATCATCATCTAAAAATAATAAGATCTCATATGAGGAGTTTAAAGCACCTGTTAACCTTGCTCTGGTAAATGCTGTATTTTTTTCAAAAATATATTTTATAAAATTAAATTCATTTACGACTTTGTATGTTTCATCAGATGAATTATTATCAACTAGGATTACTTCTAATTTAATTTCATTTTTTAATTTATTAATATTTTCTAATAATTTTTTTACTTGATCACATCTATTATGAGTAGGAATGATTACAGAAATCATTTACTTTATGCTTTTAGTTATTGATGACTTGTTTTTTATAATCCAATCAAGCAAGCGATTAATTCCATCTATTTTGGAAACTTTTGGTAGCCAATTCAAATCTTTAAAAATTTTAGAATTATCAGAAAAAAAAATTTTTTGATCAGCTTTTCTTTCAAGTTTGTAAATTGGTTTTTTAAAATTTATTTGATTTATTTTTAATATATCTAAAACCTCTTTAATGCTTAAAATATTTTTTTTCCCACCACCAACATTATATACTTCTCCATTAGTTATTTTTATATTTTTATACGCTTTAATATAAGCATCAATTAAATCATCTACCCACAAAACATCTCTAGCTTGAAAACCATCACCAAAAATATTGATTCTTTTATTTAATATCGTAGCAATCAAAATCCATGAAACCCAGCCTTGATCTTCTATCCCAATTTGGGAAATACCATATATGCATGATTGTCTAAAAACGGTTGCTTTTATTCCAAAAACTCTACTGTAATCAAGAACATATTGATCAGCTGCACCTTTCGAACAACCATAAGGTGATAAAAAATTTAACTCTTGATTTTCAGAGACACCGTTTCTTTTATTTTTTAAAATATATTTATTTTTATAAAGAACAACTTTTTCTTTCTTGAGATCACCATATACTTTGTTTGTAGATGAAAATTGAAAAATAGCATTTTTTGAATATTTTCTTGTTGCTTCTAAAAGATTAAATGTTCCTAATAAATTACTTTCAAAATCCTCTCTTGGATTTAGTAAACTCCTGGTTACTGCAACTTGTCCTGCTTGATGACTGATTAAGTAGAAATTTTTATGTTTCAAAAAAATTTTTTTAATGAAATGATATTTTCTAATATCCCCCTTAATAAACGTAAAATTTTTATTTTTTATAAATTTTTTAATATTATTTTTTGAGGATTTTCTTGAAAGATTATCAATTCCTATTACTTTAAAACTTTTTAAATGTCTACTTACAAAGTGGCTACCTATAAAACCACCACAACCAGTGACTAAAATTTTTTTCATATTTTTTTTATTTTTTTTTTTAATAACAAGCTTATAAATAAAGAATGTTTAAATTAATAAAAAATAATTTCAATAAATCATTAATTGATGTTTTATATTTCCTTAAGAAAAAAGGGATTCTTGATTTAATTCCAGATTATTTTGAAAAGAAAGGAATAAAATCACTATATCATAAACAATTATTAAATTTAATAATTAAAGACAGACAGAACAAATTTAGAAAAAAATTAATAAATTTACTTTTTAATAAAGAGATTAATTATTCAAAAATTAAACATATTTTTGCATTTCCTAGATCTGGGTCAACTTTATTAGGTGGAATATTAAATTCATACTATGAAATAAGTGAAAAAAGAGGAGACGGTGTACCTAAATTTATAAATGAAAGAGACAAATTTTATTTTAACAATTTTGTTTATAACAAGGTTCCACTTAATCTAAATTTACTATTAGAAAAAAATATATTTAAATTTGAAGATTATGATTATAATCATATATATGTCTCTCATTATCCAGTCGAAACTAATGAATTCATAAAATTTCATAAAAATCAAAAATGTATTTTTTTAATAAGAGATCCATTTAATGTCTGTGTTTCGTGGACAAAACTAATGGTAAATTTTGGTCATCATGTAAATATAAGAGAGGCTGTAAGTACCAATGAACTTAATAGAAAACTTGATAAAGCAATTAATGACTATAAAAAATTTTTCAAATTCTGTATTGAACATCAAAATAAGAAAATTATAAAATATGAGTCATTTATAAATAATAAATTTGATTATATTTTTGAAATTTTTAGGTTTTTTGAAAAAGATGTAGATAAAAAAACTTTAGATTTATCAATAAATATAAATGAGAATAAGAATGTTAATGAAATTTCCAAGTATTCAAATAGATATTCAAATTTTGAATTTAGTACAAATCAAAATATACTTATTAAAGAAAAGCTTAATAAAGCACTTAAAATAGAAATAAGCCATTATAAAAATTTATAAATTAATATATTCTTAATATTGCAAATAATAATTTTAAATAAAATGATTTTTTATTTAATTGAGTGTCTTTAAAATATACTTTAGAGAAATTTTTATTAGCAGTTGTAAATCTAAATTTTCTTGTTCCTTCATTAATTTTTTGATTGATTGCAGGCATGAAAGAATATTTATTTTTAGCTTTTAAATTTTTCTTGAGCAGCTTCTTCAACTCTAAATTGTTTTTTGCAATAAAATATCCTTTACAAGTATCATACTGCGATGGAGATAATAATATGCTTGGTTTAGAATAAAAAGTTGCTTCTATACCAATCGTTGAACCTGTGGTTACTATAACTTTTGATTCATCTAGTAAAGAATATGATTTTATTTTATCATCATATAAAATGAGTTGAATATTTTTGTTTTTTGAGTGCTTTTTTTTTAAGTTTTTCCAAACCCTTTTCTCACTTTCTGCTTTAAAAGCTACATTTGGATGAACTCTGATCACTAAATTAAATAATCTATAATCAATTGATGCTATTAGTGCCTCTAAGGCTTTAACTTGTGTGCCAAAATAACTTATCCATTCACTTCCTAATGCAACTTTTTCATCATCTGAAGAAGTAAAAAATGAAATTATTTTTTTTTGATTAGATTTAACAAAATTTAAGTTTTGAGAAAGCGTATATGATTGATCAGTTTGTAAATTAAATTTATTTGATTTTCTATCCTCAAACCATTTTTTATATATTTTTTTAAAGTTTTTTTTATTTTTCTTTTTTTTCCATAAACTTTGTATTTGTTTCTGTAATTCAAATTTATTTATCCAATCATAGTCCCTAATTCTATAAGATTTGTTTGAAACACCTTTATCATAGCAACCAAATCTAATATTTTTACTTTGGCATGCCCTTATTATTGATCTTGGGTATACAAATCGTCCATTAAAAACATAAACTTTTGATGGTTTTATTTTATCAATATCATCCAGTGCTTTTTGATACAAAGAAATTGCAGATGAATAAAATTTTTTTATTTTTTTTATATTTATGCTAAAATCTAAACTTGAAACCTTCTTGAAACTCACTAAATTTGACAAAATAGCTTCACCCACGTCAAAATTTTTGTAATATAATTTTTTTATTTTATAAGTAGAATTTAATTTATTTTGGTTAATTTTAAAATTTTTAATCATAATTTGATCTGAATAAATTAAATTTTTTTTATTTCTTAATAAATTAATTGCTTTTATTTCTGGAAGAAACCTTCTAAAAAATTTGTTAATTATTTTAAATCTTGGCCAAATAAAATTATATTTTTTATAAAGCTTGTGACCTAAAAAAAAATAATAAACTTTATAATTTTTGTTTAAATATTCTTGTATAAGTTCATTATTAATTTCCAAAAAAGGAGAATAGTTATCAAAAGAATAAAAAATTATTTTTTTCATAATATGATTAAATTTAAGTATTAAATATCATTAAAACTGATGAAATAATTACTTTTTAAAAAAATATTTATTTATTTTTTTTTAATAAGTTTTTTATGTCTTTAATTTTTAAAAATTTATTATCTTTACTATTATAATTTAAACCTGGTTTCATTCTTTTATATTTTTTATAACTACTAAAAACTTTTTTATTTAAAGGATTTAGTATTGCATAATACTTTCCTAAATCAACAGTATTGTAACTATCGCTAGAGGATATCATTTCTTCATGCATTTTTTCACCAGGTCTTAAACCAATAATTTTAATTTTTTTATTTGGATCAATTGCTTTTGTCAAATCTTGAATTTTGTAACTATGTAGCTTAGGAACAAATATTTCCCCACCTCTACATTTATTTATTACCCACAACACCATATCAATTGCTTGATCTATAGTTATGTTAAATCTTGTCATATTTTTACTTGTTATAGGAAAAAAATCTGTTTCAAGATTTTTAAAAAATGGAATAACAGACCCTCTACTATTCATTACATTTCCATATCTTATAATAGAGAATTTTATTTTTTTTTTTCCAACAACGTTATTTGCTGATGAAAATAATTTATCAGAACAAAGCTTTGTTGCTCCATATAAATTTATTGGAGAGGCCGCTTTATCTGTAGATAATGCAATAACTTTTTGAACTTTTGAGTTCAAACAAGCCTCAATAATATTTTGGGCTCCTACTATATTTGTTTTAATGAACTCAAATGGATCATATTCAGCAGCTGGCACTTGCTTAAGAGCAGCAGCATGTAAAACAATATCAACATCCTTCACTGCCCATGAAAATCTTCTAAAATCTCTTACATCACCTAACAGAAACCTCGTTTTTTTTTTAAATGACGGTTTTAAAACTTGAGAAAATTCATGCTGCTTTAATTCATCTCTACTATAAATTATGACCTTCTTAATATTTTGATAATTTTTTTGTAATCTCAAGATAAAATTTTTACCAAAACTACCTGTTCCACCAGTTATTAAAATAGTTTTATTTTTAAATATATTTTTCACTCAATCCAAATAAATTTTAAAATCATGTTTAAGTATTTATAAATACTTAAAAACTTTATAACATTTAATTAAAAAAAAAAACCTAATTTGAACATATTATTAAAATTTAATTAATTTATATTTGTTATTTTCAATATTTCAAAAATTTTATTTATTAAATTCTTTTGATCTTGTTTTTTTAGATTAAAATAAATTGGAAGAGAAACTTCTTTGCTATAAAATTCTTCAGAAAATGGATATTTTCCTTTGTCTATTATTTTTTTTAAAAAAGGTTGTTTATAAAGTGGAATATAATGAACTTGTAAACTAAAACCTTTTTTTAACATTTTGTTAAAAAATGATTTCTTATCAATCTTTAATTTATTAAAATTAATTAAAAGAGGATATAAATGAAATGAATGAAAATATTTTTTTTTATTAACATAAGGAATAGTAAATAAATCTTTATAATCAATAAAACTTTTATTATAGAAATTTGATAATAATCTTCTTTTTTTGACAAATTTGTTCAATTTAGACAACTGAGAGGATCCTAGTGCACATTGAAAATCAGTTATTCTATAATTATACCCTAAATCGTAAACATTATAATACCATAAGCCTTTATTTTTTTTTAAATATGAATTTTTTATCATTCCATGAGATCTTTGATTCAAAATATAATCTGCAATTTTTTTTTTCTGAGTTAGTATTGCACCACCTTCGCCGGTAGTGATATTTTTTACAGCGTGATAACTTTGTGTTACAATGTCAGCAAATTTTATTGCATAATCTTTTTTACCATAATACTTCGATCCCATAGAATGACAATTATCATTAATTAAATATAATCCATATTTTTCTTTTAAATATTTGAATGCTTTCCAATCACATGGATGACCTGCGTAATCTACACCTATGATAACTCTAATTTTTTTATCTTTTTTAATTTTATCCTCTACAAAGTTAGGATCTAATGTATATGTCTTGCTATTTATATCAGCAAACTCAGGAATTAAATCATTCATTAAAATTGAGCTTGCTGTCGCAATAAAAGTAATTGGTGAAGTAATTACTTTTAAACCTTTTTTTAATCTAAATGATTTTATGCCTAAATGTAGAGCGGCCGTTCCACTTGAGAGTGCTACAGCATATTTTGATCCAAAATACTTGCAAAGCAAATTTTCATAATTTTTAATCTCTATACCTTGAGTAATTGAGTTAGAATTAAGAGACTTAGTTACTCTTTTAATATCTTCACTATTTAAATAATGTGAACCATATCTTATAATTTTTTTCATAAAATAATTAAATACTTTTCATATTTCTTTTAACTAATCTAGCACTAATACTTCATGAATTTCAGAAATTGAAAAAGGTAAATAAAGATTTCTAGATATTCTATTTTTTGTGTCATAAATTAATATTGTGTTGTCTATTGAAATATTATTCTTCTTACTGTCTACAAGTGTAAAATTTCGATTTCTACTTTGACCAATATAATAATATTCACCATCAAAACTTAATCCTCTAGAAAATCCACTAAAGGTCGCTAACATTTCATTGCCTAAAAATAAATTTCCATTTAATGAATCTAACACTGCAAAACTTTCATTTATATATTTTATACTATGAGGCATTTTTAAGTTTTCATAAAGCTTCTTTGTAAATTTCTTATTTTTTAAATTAAATTCAATAACTCCGCCGTCATATACATTGCGCTTATGATTTCCAGATAAAGAAAACATTGAAATGTATAAATATTTATCCTTTACAATAAGATCGTTTATGTGGTGTTGTGCTGATTTATATTCTTTAAATTTATTTGATATTGAAATAAACCCTTTATTATTCAAATTTTTGTCAAAGATTTTAATTTGATCTGTTAATGAACATGCTACATAAAATCTTTTACTTATATGGTCATATGCAATGCCATGAGCCCTAGTATTTAAAGGATATTTTCCTTTTTTAACAATTTTATAATTTTTATCTAATAATATAATTCCATTGGTAGAATCTGAAATTGCATAACCATTTTTAGTTTTAATTATTCCATGCACAATTCCAGAATAAACCTTTTTTATTTCATAAAAATTTCCTTTTAAATTAATTTCATATAAACCACCTCCTGAGCTTCTGTTTTTTTCTGAAGGCAGACCTGAAGAAATTAAAATTTTTTTTTTTAAATTTTGTAAATTTTCAATATAAATTAAGTTTTTTAAATAATTTGATACATTAATTTCTAATTTTTTATTTATTTTCTTAATTTGTTTAATTACGCTTAGAAATGAAGTCGTAGTTATTACTACTAGAGTTTTTGAGTGATCTAGTTTATTCAAAGATATAGGATTTCGAACATTTATTCCTTCATAAGTAGTTCCCCATAAACTTTGATTGTTATCAACAATGAAATGAATTAGTGATTTGTCAAAATTAGTTATAAATTTTTTACAAACTATACCTGCTCCAAAAATAACTATTTTCTTTCCAGCTATTTTTTGATTTTTTTCAAAAAAAATAATTTGATCAAGATTTAGTCCCATAAATTATATTTTTTTTTCCATTCTCCTCTCTGTTTAATCCACACCCTACTATCCCTATATCTATCAGCATGATTATCAAATTCTTCCTCTGTCATGTTAACGTAAGATAACCATCTTTTTAGATCTTTGTAAGGTTTTACATGATCAAATTTTTTTACTAAGTTAATACCATCTTCTCTGGTTAAATAGCCCATTCTAATATCTTTTGAAGCGTGGTCGCTACATCTCCCATAACCAAATTTAATGAATTTTAAATAATCATGTGCTCCATTTTCGTGCATGTCGTCTAGATTTGAAATTTTTCTATAAGTTCTCTCAAAATTTTCTGAAGCCTCTTCCCACGCATATATTTTTTTCATCAAATCAGTTTGTATATATGGATCCCATTTAACAAAATTACCTAAATAAATACCTTTGAGTTTATTTTCAAAATATTCTATATCCTCAGGTAGAGAAAACCAGGATATGTCATTTTTTGTAATTTTCTCTTTTCCTATGAAATCTTTTGATAAAAATCCTCTCATGTCATGCTCTAATACAGTCCTTTTGTTGAATTCTGCATAACTATCAATTGAAAACATTCCTGAAATGTCCCAGCTAACTTCACCAAATATAAAAAGGGGGACTTTAAACTGAATTGCACTTTTGACTGGAATTATTCGAATTCCAGCGTGATTGTGCCAATTCATATCACCCATTATATAAAATGCTGCTCTATTCAGTTTTATTAATAATTCTTCAGATGGCTTATATATATAATGATCACATCCTAGCTTTTTTGACATATTATTTAAATTTCGATCTCCCTCAGGTAAAAAATTATTTCCATAATAAGTTACTAGCAAAGGTTTAAATCCAAGAGACTTTATATGATGAGCTTGAAAATAGCTGTCCTTCCCACCACCAACAGGTATTATGCAGTCGTAGTCTCCCTTGGTAATTTTTCTATACTCTTCTATTATTTGTATTAATTTTTGATTTCTTTTAATCCAACTATTTTCATCAAGTTTCACGATCTCTTCAAAAGTTCTACAAGCTGAACAAATCCCATCTTCATCAATATCTAAATTTACAGCATGAACTGGATAAACGCATCTCTGACAGTAATTTATCATATTTTATTATAATTAATTAAATTTGGTGGTCTAACATTACAATTTTTTTTATTTAAAAATTCAATTGCTTCGTAATAACTATTTTCTGTAAAATGAAATATATTTCCAGCGGCTACTGCTTGAATATTTTCATTAATTGCTTCTACAAAATCATCAAAAACTCCTACTCCACCTGCAAATATGATGGGTAAATTACTATTTTTTTTTATTAACTTTAAGAGTTTTATATCGTAACCACTTGAAATTCCATCTCTATCAATATTATTAATTAATAACTCTCCAGCTCCAAGGTCTTCAATTCTTTTTATATATTTAACTAAATCTAGATTTACTTTTTTTTTGCCACCATTAATATAAGCTTGATAAGTATCGTTTTTATCCAATCTAACATCTACGCTAGCAACTAGTGCTTGTGATCCATATTTTTTTGCACATTGATAAATCAAATTTGGATTTTCTAAGATTTGAGAGTTAATAGATATTTTGTCGGCTCCTAATTTAAAATAATTCTCCACATGTCTTAAATCTTTTATGCCCCCACCAACAGTTAAAGGCATAAAAGCTTTTTTTCCCACATATCTAATAATTTCTTCAAAATTATTTTTATACTTTATGCTTTTATCTTGTCTATTTACATTTTCTAGCTCAGGTCTAATATTTAAATATATTACTTCATCTGCATTCCATGAACTAAGCCTATCAACTATTGCAAAGGGATCACCTACAACTTTATGTTGTTTGAATAATTTACTCTGAACAATATTGCCATTTTTAAAAAATAATATAGCAACTAATCTAATTTTTTTTGTAATCATAAATTACAAAAATTTTTAAGAATTTTTAATCCCCCAATTTGACTTTTTTCAGGATGAAACTGAACTCCAAAAATATTCCCTTTTCTAACAGAGCATACATATTCACCATCATAATTTGCAATAGCTTCTACATCAGACTCCTCATAAGCATCGAAGTAATACGAATGTAAAAAATAAAACTTCAAATCTTCTTTTGTATTTTTATACAATCCCCCGTAAGACCTTGGATTAACATTATTCCAACCC